>MTKY01051334.1_pt1 | contig 30713 bp, 17 predicted proteins | sample 1042731 | NCBI WGS metagenome assembly MTKY01 (sample SAMN06212206, study PRJNA360538) | anaerobic digester metagenome | biome: Wastewater treatment plant; material: sludge; isolation source: anaerobic digester fed with sludge from wastewater treatment plant | place: Denmark: WWTP Soeholt ...
GGATAAGTCACGTCGCCGCCGCGCGATTCCGCCGTTCCGTATTAATATCGTCGCGCCCCGACCGTCGCCTGACGGCGGCATGCGGCGACCTCGGAGGGCGGTGTCCCGTGGGACGGATCATCCTGGGCGACAACCTGGCGGTGCTGGCGACGCTGCCGAGCGCCTCGATCGACCTGATCTATATCGACCCGCCGTTCAACACGGGCCACCGCCAGACGCGAACGCGCCTGCGCACGGTGCGGGACGACGACGGCGGCGACCGGACCGGCTTCCAGGGGCGGCGCTGATCAGTCGGGTCGGACACGGTCGGCACGCGGGGCCTGCCCGGCAGATGGGGGCTGTGGTGGCGGGCATGGGATTGGTTTTCGGACTGGGCACGGGGTGGCTGGCCATGCAGACAGGGAGCCTTCGAGAGGCGATGATGGTTGGTGTGGTTCCGTTTGTCTGGATTGAGGCGGCCAAAGCGGGGGTGGCGGTGACGCTGGTGCGGAGCGCTCGGCGCGTTCACGCCGGGCGCCGGATTGGCGATCCGGGACGGGTTTAGGCGAGACCGGCCTTGCCGCCGGCCCGGCCGGCCGGTAAGCTGTGGGGCTTCGGCAGGCGGCGAACGTAAGGGGCAGCGGCGGCCCGGAATGGGAAGACTGGAATGGCTCGTAAGCGATTCACGAACTCGAGAGAACAGTTGAAGCCGGACTCCCGGTTCAACAGCAAGCTGGTCAGCAAATTCATCAATTGCCTGATGCTGGACGGGAAGAAGTCCACTGCGACGGCAGTCTTCTACGACGCGATGGACATCCTGGCTAAGCAGGTGAAAGAGAAGTCGCCGCTGGAGGTGTTCGAGACGGCGGTGAACAACGTCAAGCCGAACATCGAGGTCCGCTCGAAGCGCGTGGGCGGCTCGAACTACCAGGTGCCGATGCAGGTGAACCGCAAGCGCCAGCAATCCCTGGCCTTCCGGTGGATCATCACGGCCACGCGGGAGGCCCGCGGCAAGGCGGGGAAGGCGACTTCGGTCGTGCTCGCGCAGGAGCTGGTCTCCGCGTATCGCGGAGAGGGAACCGCGGTGACCACGAAGATCAACGTGCATCGAATGGCCGACGCAAACAAGGCGTTCGCTCACTTCGCCTGGTAGATTTCGCCGAGGTGACTGACGGTGCCGATGGCGTTCGCGCGAACGCCATCGGCACCGCAGTATTCGCGGAAGCCTGTGATCGTCCTCGCCGCGTCGGGACGCGGAGCAGACGGAATGAGCATCGACCTGTCCACGGTGCGGAACATCGGCATTGCCGCACACATTGACGCCGGCAAGACCACGACCACCGAGCGCATTCTCTTCTACAGCGGTCGGACCCACCGGATGGGCGACGTGGACGACGGAACCACCATCACGGACTTCGACGAGCAGGAGCAGCGCCGGGGCATCACCATCTACTCGGCCGCCGTCAGTTGTCCCTGGAAGGACTGCACCATCAACCTGATCGACACGCCCGGCCACGTGGACTTCACGGCCGAGGTGGAACGCTCCCTTCGCGTCCTGGATGGGGCGGTGGCCGTCTTCGACGCCAAGGAGGGCGTCGAGGCACAATCCGAAACCATCTGGCGGCAGGCGGATCGATACTGCGTGCCCCGCATCTGCTTCATCAACAAGATGGACAAGATGGGGGCGGATTTTGAGTATTCCTTTCAATCGCTGATCACACACCTGCACGCCAACCCGGTGGCCCTTCAGATTCCGATCGGGGCGGAGACCCGTTTCGAGGGCGTGATCGACCTGCTGGAGATGAAGGTCCGATGCTTCAACCCGGACCAGCTCGGGTCGCGGGTGGAGACACGCGAGATTCCCGACTCCCTGCGGGCGGAGGCGGAGCGCTATCGGGCGCATCTGGTCGAACAGGTGGCCGAGACGTCGGAAGAGCTGACGGAGCTCTTTCTGGCCGACGAGCCGATTCCCGTTGCCGAACTCAAGAAGGCCTTGCGGGCGGCGACGATCGCCTGTCGCGTGCAGCCCGTGCTCTGCGGATCCGCGCTGCGCTACATGGGCGTGCAGCCGCTGATGGATGCCGTCTGCGACTACCTGCCCTCCCCCCTGGATATGCCGCCCGTTCCCGGGCAACTGCTGGACAAAAAGGCGAGCCGCTCCGACGGCGAACCGAAAGAAATCCTCCTGCACGCCGACCCGGAGGCTCCGCTGGCTGCCCTGGTGTTCAAGGTCGTGGCGGACAGGCCGTTGGACCTTTACGTTCTGCGGATCTACTCGGGCACGCTGGTGGTCGGTCGCAAAGTGTTGGATGTGAACACGGGGAAGAAGGAAGCGATTACCCGCATGTTCCGCATGTTTGCCAAGCGGCGCGAACAACTCGTCAAGGCGGAGGCGGGTGACATTGTGGCGATTCTCGGGCCGAAGGACACCCTGACCGGCCACACCTTGTGCGACGCCCAGCGCCCGGTACTGCTGGAGAGCATCTCTTTTCCGAATACGGTAATCGTTCAGTCCATCGAGCCGAAATCCTCGCGCGATCGCGACAAGATGACGGATGCCCTCCGCGCCCTCTCGCGACAGGACCCCACCTTCCGCCCGAAAATCGACGCGGAAACCGGACAGACGCTCATTCAGGGCATGGGGGAACTGCACCTGGAGGTGCTCGTGGAGCGCCTGACGAAGGAGATGAACGTGGATGTCCACGTGGGCCGGCCGCAGGCCTCCTACCGCGAGACCGTGCGAGACGCCGCGGAGGCGGAGGCCCGCTTCGATCGCGAGATTGCCGGACGCAATCATTTCGCTGCGGTGAAGGTGCGGGTGGAACCGGTGCCGCTGGAGACCACGGGGAAAACCGAGCTGGTTCGCAGCTTCGTGGACTCCTCGAGCGTGCGGCCGGAGTATCTGGCCGCCGCGGAGTCGGGGATTCGCGGGGCGGCCACCGTCGGGCCGGTCGTCGGCTATCCCCTTATTCACTGGAAGGCTACGCTGGTCGAGATGGAACAGCACGATGTGGACAGTTCGGACCTGGCGTTTGAGAACGCGGCTCGGATTGCGTTTGAACGCGCGGTGGCCGCGGCTTCCCCTGTTCTGCTGGAGCCGATCATGCGGCTCGAGGTCATCACGCCGGACGAATACTTCGGGGCGATCAACGGCGATCTGCATGCGCGCCGGGCGGTGATCACGGGGACGGACATGCGGGGCCGCAACCGGCTGATCATCGCCGAGGCTCCGTTGGCCGAGATGTTCGGCTATGTAACCGAGCTGCGTAGCCTCTCGCAGGGCCGGGCCACCGTGAGCATGGAGCCGCTGCGGTACGCCCCGGCGCCGGAATCGGTCACGCGGCGGATGACGGGGGTGGGGTCGTGACGTCGACGTGCGGCCCCGATAGGAAACACGCCGCCGCCTGCCCTACGAAGGCAGTCGACCAACGGACCGACACGATTGGCAGAACTGGGAGGACTGGAAAAACAGGCAAGGCCCTGCGAGACGTCGCAGAGCCCTGCCCGACCGAGCCCGAAGGGATTCGAACCCTCAACCACCGGATCGACAGTCCGGTACTCTAACCAATTGAGCTACGGGCCCATACGCTCGGTGCCCCAAGGGGGGCGCAGAGCCTCTGTGCACCCTGATAATACCGGGTCGATTCGCGTTGTCAAGGCAATCTCGCACCGTGAACGAACCCGTTGCCCGACCGCAGGTTGCGGCGCTGCGGGCTTGCACTATCATGGCCCGGCCAATAGCACGGAGGAACCCTGGATGCGAGCGTGGCTGCCGAAAAAGAACCCCAACTTCTTTCCATTCACCGCGTTGCTGTGTTTGCTCGCGGCCCAGGCGGCAGGAGCAACCCTGGAGGAGCAGCTTCGAGCCGCCCTCGAACCGAGCCCCGAACCCGGCGCGACGTGCGGAGCCGTCGTCGTGGATATCCAGACCGGAAAGACAATCCTGGATGTCAATGGGGACGAAGTGCTCGTGCCGGCCAGCAACGCAAAGGTGTTTTCGCTGGCGGCTGCGATTGATATCCTCGGGCCGACGTTCGAATTCCGCACTCTGGTGGCGATACGCGGGAACGACCTGATCGTGGTGGGCGACGGTGACCCGAGCTTCGCGGATCCGGAAGGAGCGGGGAAGCCGGAAGACCCGGTGGCCGTGTTCTTTGATGGTTGGGCGCAGCGGCTTCGCGAAAAGGGTGTGGAGGTCGTCACGGGTGACCTGGTTATCGACGAGTCGATCTTCGAACCCGCACGCGACCACCCGCGGTGGCCCAACGAAGATGTCGGCCGGGCCTACGCCGCGCCGCCCGGTGCGCTGAATCTGTACGAAAACGCCGTGCAGTTCACCATCCGGCCGGCGGCAAAGGCGGGCGATCCCGTCCGTTGGAGTGTCTACCCGCCGAACGGTCTGGTGGAGGTACGGAACAAGTGCAAGAGCGCCGCAAAGGGCAAAAATGTCCCCGTGCTGTTCAGACCGCGACCTACCTTCGAGTACCAGTTAACCGGAACCTGCACGGCCGAAACTAAATCCTCTGTGGCCATTGCGGATCCAGGCATGTTCTTCGCCGATGTGTTGCGAACGCATCTGGCCACACGTGGAATCCGCATCGAAGGAAAAACCCGGCGTGAACGCGTTCGCGACGAGCAGGGCGAATTGCCTCCTGACTGCGCGGTGGTGCTGGTACACACCACGCCGCTGGCAGACGTGGCAACGCGCGTCGGCAAAGACAGTCAGAACCTTTTCGCGGAAGCCCTCCTGAAACGGACGGGCTATGCCTTTGCCCGCGCGGCGGGCGAGCCGAATCCGCGCGGAAGCTGGGCGACCGGTCGGGCCGCTGTGGAAGACCTTCTCAAGCGGGCCGGCGTGCAGGACAACCACGTCCAGCCCGTCGACGGCTCCGGCCTGAGCCGCGAGAATCGCTCGTCGGCCCGGGCGATGGTTCAGGTGCTGGCGTACATGCACAAACACCCGGGCTGGCCGCTTTTCGCCCGGAGCCTGGCGGTGGCCGGGCGCGATGGAACCCTGAAACGGCGGATGAAGGACGTGCCGGGGCTGGTATGCGCCAAAACGGGTTATATCGGAGGCGTCCGTACGCTAAGCGGCTACGTGGAAACGCCGGATCGCCGGATGTACGCCTTCTCCCTGCTGTTCAACGGTTTCAAAAGGACCAGCCGTCCCTTTACGAAAATGCAGGACCGCTTCTGCGAAGTGCTCGCCAAATCAAAACCCGAGCCGGCGGAGACGCCGTGACGGCCAGTGCCGGCGCGGGGTCGCCCACGGTTTGAGAGAACCGGTTTCTGTTTGCGAGACCGGCTCTTGGGCCGAGCGAGAATCCGCGCTGCCCAAGCATGTCCGCCTGAGTCGTCTTCTCAGATCGCCCGATTCCCGGCTCTCTCGACCACTCTGCCCACCGGGCCCCGGTTGTCTTGCGCCATCCGAATGAGTGCTCGCACCCAGGGTGCCCGAGCGTGACGCGTATCCCCGCTCCGGAAACCCCGGCCCGTCTGATAATCCCCATTGCTCCTGCATGTTTCGTGTGGTACGATTACGCCATAAATGTCTGACGGAGCTGCAGCAAGCAGGATCTCCCACGGAGGAGGGTTCAATCCGCGCTTCAGGATGCACAGGCCGCCTTGGAGACGATGCCGAGGCAATCAAGGTTGACGCGATCGGAGGCATGCGGCAGCTCTGCGCATCGTGCGAGCGAGTTATTGATTAGTGACGTGACTGGTGGCGAACGAGCGGTGCGCAACGTGACCCTACGGGGAAGAGTCATGCTGTCATACCTGTGGAAGTCGGCGCCTGTCTGGATAGGGGGTTTCATCGGTTTCCTCCTGGTGGCCGGGTGTCATGGAGGCGGGAGCGCGCTGAACCGGGGCCCGGGTTCGGGCGGGGCAACGAGCAATGCCTGCCCGTCTTCCGCCTCCGCGCATCCCCGGGCGGAGCCCGTTGAAGGCGAACCGGTGACGGCCACGAAGGAGAACGGGAGGCCAGGCGTGCCTGCCGCCGGTCGCGATGTCGCGAAGATCGCACCACCCTCGTCGTTCGTTTTCATCCGTGTTACGCCCGTGGAGGGCGGCGGCAGTCCTGGCGCGACGGAGAGAATCGGACGGGATGGAAAGCAGTCTCAGAATCACTCCACGAACCTGGAGGTCGTGTTCCATAACCCACGAGGCTCTCCGCATATCCAGTCCACTCCGGACGGCGGCCTGCACATCTCCTTTGACTCCACCGGTCGAAACGGAGAGACGGTCGAGACCGTGCTCAACGAACTGGTGACCGTGTTCTTGCAGGTACCGGCCCAGGGCAACCCTTTCCGGGCATACGGCTCGGGAGAGAGTGAGGGACTGGTTAGGGTGTCGCTTACCGGATCGGCGATGAACTGCATCCACGCCCTTATGAATCACGGCGTGGAGACGCTTTCATTCGGAAAACACGTCTCACTGGAGGGGAAGGACTTGTTCATTGTGGGGGTTGTGTCCCAGGAGAATGAGGAGGGCAAGCTCGTTACCCACAACGTGATCTTGCCGAGGAAGACCGTTCCCTGCTGTCGGGGAATGCTCATCGTACAGCGATCGTCCCCGGATTCACCGCGAGAGGAATAGTCGCCCGCGTGGCGGCGGCGCGGAAGACGAACGGTCTGCCCCCACGGCCGGGGTTCGATTGTCGGTGCCGGGCGCCCCGGCCGGCTTCAGCCGGCCAGTCAGTGCCCCCGGCTTCAGCCGGGGGAAGAAAGCAGCTCCGCTCACTCCCTCTCTCTATATCCACGCCGCAGCCGGCTTCCGCTCGGTCCCCGTAGATCGCGGAGGAATCGAGCAGACTCTCCTTGGCGATCTCATCGTTCAGTTGCCCTGCGGGGCGGATCCCGGCTCGCTTCCGCCTGTAGCTTGGGCGGTCGGGCAACTCGCTCGCGCCTGCTCGATTCTGTTCGCCCAGCGACGGCGGCGCTACCGCTGTGGGCGTCGGCGCTTCGCGCCGCAAGGGACCACGGACGCTGCGAAGGCCGGCGGGGACCAAGCGGAGCAGAAGCGCAAAGCCACAGTCGACCCTTCTGGCCATAAGCCATTGCCCTGACAAAAACTCAGGAATCAGACGGTGGACGGATCAGTCTGAAGCCCTGTTTCATTCGGAAGGATTGGTAAAAAGAGTGGACGCGATGGAGGGCAGGTTGCACGATGCTCAGACTTTTCCGAGCCTCGTCGCCAATGAGGCCGGAGGGGAAAAATCTGACTCTTCCCCGAGGATCGCCAACAACGCGATCAAGGGAGACTCCGCTAGCCCCTGCGGCGGCGTGGAAACGCCGGTTCGCCGCGATGATTGACATTCGTCTTCTCGTACCGTTCAATGCGCGAGTGGGGGGCCGGCCGCGGTTGGCCGGCGATGTGTGAGCTGGTTTTGTGCTGAATCAAGAGGAATCCATAATGTCACAAACGCCAATGTCCTGCCCGTTTGCGCGAACGCTGATTGCCGGCCTGTGTGTTCTGGGTTTTGTGGGCGGAGCCGGTCGAGCTGCCGAGACGCCCGGCGTGTTGAACGGGATCGACGTGTTGGCGCGGGACGGGTTCAAGGTGCTGGACGGCGCCAAGGTGGGGCTCATCACGAACCACACCGGCCTGGACGTGAACGGCAAGTCCACCATCGAACTCATCAACGCGGCCCCGAACGTGGAGCTGGTTACGTTGTTCAGCCCGGAGCACGGCCTGCAGGGCGTCAAAGACGAGCATGTCGGAGATTCCACGGATCCGCTCTCGGGCAAGAAGGTGTACAGTCTGTACGGAAAGACGCGCCGTCCGACCCCGGAAATGCTTGAGGGGATCGACACGCTCGTCTTCGATATTCAGGACATCGGGTGCCGGTACTATACGTACATCGCCACCATGGGCTATGCAATGGAAGAGGCGGCCCGGCACAACCTGCGGATGGTGGTCCTGGATCGGCCGAATCCCATCACCGGCACCCGCGTCTTCGGACCGCCCTGCGACAAGGACGGGCAGTTCACCGCCTATCATCCATTTCCGCTGGTGCATGGGATGACGGTGGGCGAACTGGCCCGCATGTTCAACGAAGAACGCAAAATTCACGCCAATCTGACCGTGGTCCCCATGGAAGGGTGGAAGCGCAGCATGTGGTTCGACGAAACGAACCAGACCTGGGTCAACCCGTCGCCGAATATGCGATCGTTGACACAGGCCACCCTGTATCCGGCCACCGGCCTGATCGAAGCGTGCAGCGTGTCGGTCGGCCGGGGAACGGATACGCCGTTCGAGGTTTTTGGCGCCCCATGGATGGACGGTCGCAAGCTGGCCGCCCGGCTGAACGGTCTTGGGCTCAAAGGGGTCCGGTTCGTGCCATTCCGGTTCACACCCAATGCCAGCAAATTCAAGGACCAGGAGTGTGGAGGAGTGCAGGTGATCCTGACGGATCGGAATGCGTTTGACCCGCTGGAGACCGGGCTGTCCATCGTTCGCGAGCTGAAGGCGCTGTTTGGCGACGCTTTTGACATCGACAAGGTGAACAACCTGCTCTTCCACAAGGCGACGCTCGAAAAGGTGAAGAATTCCGCCGGGCCGGTGACCTATACGTCGCTCTGGACCGATTTTCTGACCCGGTTTCTGGAGACTCGCAAGAAGTACCTGATGTATGAGTAGGGAAGGCAGCCGGGTGCCCTCCGCCACTCTTCCGACGACGCGACCGCGTGGCGGGAGCTCTGGGGCGCGGGGCCAAGCGGGGCCCGTCCGAGGATGTGGGTGGCCGCGATTTAGGTCCGGATAACTGGACAAAGGGGGCCAGCGCCCGGCCCAAACCGCGCGGAATCCATGACAAATCGTGGTTTTACAGGGTTTTGCGCTTGTTCTGCATTCGGTGAATGGGGTACCATACCAGTGTTGGAATCGCACGCACCGGCTCGGCGTGCGGGGTGCAGATCGCTGCAAGTTCTTGCGGTCGTGCTGACAGAGAGAGAGACGAAGGTGGTACGCAATGGGTTGCGGCACGCAAGTGCGCGCATTGGGTATTCGCAGTTGTGACAGGTCTCTCTACTTGTGAGGAGGAAGAAATGAAAAGGAATGTACCTATTCTTCTTGCCGGCGTGGCCGTATTGGTCGTGGCATCGGGAGCGATGGCCATCCCCTATGCGTCCGGTGTGACCCAGTCCGGCAACACGGTGAACTTCGTCCTGAACCAGGACGCCGTGAACGCGTGGGTGGAGTTTGACGGCGGGGCCGCGACGCTTCCGCTTGGCGCTTTGACGAAGGGGAATCACTCGTTTGACATGACGGGTTACTCTTCGTACCAGATTAAGGTGCTGGGCGGGGGAGCGGCGGGTTGGACGAAGTTCAGCAACGACGCCGACAATACCAGCAAGTACTATTCGCCGAAGGGCGTGACGGTCGACCGGAACCCGCTGAGCCCCAACTTCGGCCGGATCTACGTGTCTGAAGGTCTGGGCGGCACGACCGCCGGGCGAACCACGACCGCGGGCATCTACGTGATGGACGCGGCCCAGAGTGACGTGACCGGACAGGGCGACGCAGCGCACACCGGCGGCGTGGACTGGACGGCGGGCGGCACCAACAGCCCGTGGCGCATCAGCCTGAACCAGAGCAATCCGGCCGACACCAACCTGTACATCACCGACTGGTCCGATGTCCATTCCGGTCTCTGGACGGCGAACACCACGAACTTCAGTGCGCCTTTCAATGAGCTTCTGGACAACACCGGACGGACAGGTTCGGGCTTGGTCATGGAAAATTACGGCGCGGGCCCGGGCGCGCTGCACGGGAGCGTTTGCAGCGTGTGGGTGGAAGGAAGCGGCGCCAACCGCCAGATGTTCACATTGGACGAGGACGTTCGTTTCGGCAACGTGTTGCGGTATGACATCGGCACCGCCACCTCCGGCTACGCCACGGCTCCCGTGGATCAGACGGTCGACGGACCGGGCCACATCCTGAATTCCACGTCGGATTTGGTACGCGATAAGAATGGGAACTGGTGGATTGCCCAGTATCGCTACACCGACAGCAGTGCCATCCCTGCATTGAGTTACTGGGAAGACGGCGCCGACACCCCCACCTGGAGGTCTGGCCCGGCCACACTTCCGCTGAATCAGGGCTATGGCGCGATCGACATTTACGGGGACCAGGATCTGATGGCGATGGTGACGAACAAAGGCGAGATCTACATTCTGGACATCAGCGATCCGACGAATCCGGTGCTGGTCGATACCATCATGCACCCCGGCAACATTATCCGGGACCTTGCGTTCGACGCGGCGGGCAACCTCTACGTGGTGAGCAGCAGCAGCGAAACGCTGCGGATCTACTCTCCGGGCGGCGACTGGCTGGCCGTTACCGGCTCAGATGGCAGCTTCCATCTGATTCCCGAGCCGGCGACTTTGGCTCTCCTGGGCCTGGGCGGGCTTGCGCTTCTGCGCCGCCGCCGTTAGGCCGCGGATGACCTGTTTTGAAAGACTCCGGTGCGAGGCCGCCTGTTGCAGGCGGCCTCGCTTGTTGATGGGGGCCTCACCGGCGAGCGGCTTGGGCGAATGCCGCTCGCTGCCTATAATCCCGGTCGAGTGAGCGACTCGTCCCCATGACGCGAAGACGAAAAAAAACCGCGGGAGAAAGACGCGGGACCGATCGTGAATCAGCGCCCGCGGCCGGCGCATCACGGCCGAGGCGGCGGATCGTGCTGTGGAGTGCATTGGGGCTGCTCATCGTGTTCTCGGGTGGTCTCTGGTGGCGTCACACCGCGAAGCGAACTGCGGACACCGGACCGCTGAACGTTGTTCTGATCACGCTGGATACCACGCGGGCCGATCACCTGGGCTGTTACGGGCATTCGGGCGGAGCCACGCCCAACGTGGACCGACTGGCGGCCGGGGGCGTACGGTTCGCCCAGTGCATGTCGGCGGCGCCGAGTACGCTGCCGTCGCACGCCACGATTCTGACGGGGCTATACCCGCACGTGCATGGGGTGCGGGACAACGTGGGGTTCCGGCTGGGCAGGGGGCATCGAACGCTGGCCGAGGCCCTGCAGGACGCCGGATACCGCACCGCGGCGTTCGTGGCGGCCATCGTCGTGGGGCGGGACACGGGGCTGGACCAGGGGTTTGAGACCTACGACGATACGGGCGATCGGCACGAACGTCGGGCGGACGAGGTGTGTGACCGGGCGATCCAGTGGCTGGAAGCCCATGCCGGCGGGGAGTTTTTTCTCTGGGTGCATTTGTTTGATCCGCACGCGCCCTACAACCCGCCGGAGCCGTATCGCGGCCGGTTTGCCCAGCCCTACACGGCGGAGATCGCGTTCGCGGATGCTCAGGTCGGCCGACTGGTCGAAGCGTTGCGGCGGCTGGGGCTCGACAGGAAAACCTTGTTCGTTGTCACCGCGGACCACGGCGAAGGGCTCGGCGAGCACGGCGAGGAGACGCATTTGTATTTCGTCTATGACACGACGATGTCCGTGCCGCTGGTGATGCATTGTCCCGGGCGCCTGCCGGAGGGGGTCGTCGTGGCTTCTCAGACGCGCACCGTTGACATCATGCCCACGATTCTGGCCATCGTCGGCGCGCCGGCCGAGTCGGGCGTTCAGGGAACCGACCTTCGTTCACGCATGCGGCACCCGTCTGAGGCGACGGACCTGCCGGCATGCGGCGAATCGCTGGGCGCGCAGTTTGTTTTTGGCACCGCGCCGCTGCGCTGCCTGCGAGTGAACGGCTGGAAGTATATCCATGCTCCGAGGCCCGAACTTTTCCACGTGCGCGAGGATCCTCGTGAGCAACGCAACCTGGCGACGGCGGAACCGGACCGGCTGGCCGTGATGCGCGAGCAGCTTCGCACCATCATCGCTCAGTCGCCGTTGCCGGGCGCGGATGCGATGTCGCGGCCGGATCAGGAGACGCTCGAGAAGCTTCATTCGCTGGGTTATGTGGCGGGGGGCGCGCCTGTGTTGCCGTCCAGCCAGACGGAGCTGGATCGATTCGACCCGGTTGGCGAGGACCCCAAAGACCATCTTGAGTCCATTGCCCTGATGGGCCAGGGCACCTTGTTTCTGCAAACGGGCCGCCTGCAAGAAGCGGAGGCGGTGTACCGTCGCCTTGTGGAGGCTTTTCCGCAAAGCGTGGATCTGACCCTTCGGCTGGCCCGGTCGATTTTTCTTCAGAACCGGCTGGAGGAAGCGATCGCGATCTACCGCACCCTGCTGGAACGGCATCCCGACAGCAGTGAAGTTCAGTACGGGCTGGGCAAGCTTCTGGAGCGGCTCGGGCGCCTGGACGAGGCCGCGGATCACTTCGCCGAGGCGGTTCGGCTCGAGCCGGAGTATCCCAACGGCTATCACGATCTGGGTCTGCTGTTGCGGAAGCTCGGACGGGCCGAGGAAGCGCTCGAGTGTTTTCGCGAGGCGGTGCGAGTGCGGCCGACGGACGTGGACGCGCGGCTGAACCTGGGCGCGGCCCTGGTGGCGCGTGGCGATCTGGACGCCGGCATTGATGAGTATCGGGAGGCGTTGAAGATGGCCCCCGAGGATTTCGGTCTGCACTACAACCTGGGCAATGCGCTGCGTCGCAAGGGAGATCGGGCCGGTGCGGCGGCCGCCTATCGCGAGGCTATCCGCTTGCGGCCGGATTTCGCACCCGCTCGCGAGGCCCTGGCCGGACTGAGGTAAACGAGCCGGCCTCGTTGCTACGGGTGGTCCTGCGGCGACCATTCCGCCAGTACGCGCACCGCTTCATCCTGCAGCTTCTCGAAGGGCGTTACCGATCCAGGGATGCGGTTGTACAGGAAGGAAAAGGCCAGCCATTTTCCGTCGCGGGTCTGCACATAGCCGCTGAGCGTGCGAACCGAGTTGATATACCCGGTCTTGGCGAAGACGCGACCCTTCAAATCCTTCATGCGATTGCGCAGCGTTCCTTCGACGCCGGCCTTCGAGAGGCTCTGCCGATACGCCGCCGCGTTCGGGTGCGAGTACATCACCTGAAGCAGATCGGTAAGCAGCCGGGCGGTGACCTTGTTGCCGTGGCTCAGTCCGGAGCCGTCGGCCACTTTCAGGCCCCCGGTGGAAACGCCCAATCGGCGAATCCGGTCGGGCACCGCGCGACGGGCGTTGTCCCACGAACCTGGCTGTCGCAGCCGCCAGGACGCAGCCCATCGCCGCCCCAGGGTTTTGGCCAGACATTCGGCGAAGAGGTTCTGAGAATGGGTGTTGGTCCGCCAGAGCACGTCGGCCAGCGCGGTGCGATGGACGGCGAGGATTTCGCCGTCCAGCGGCGCGCCGCATTCGTCACGCCGCACCGTAATCGGTTTCAGATCACCCGCTACGCAAATCCCGTTTTTCTCCAGGGCCAGGCGGAAAGCGTCTGCCAGAAAGACGCCCGGGTGGGTCACCGGCTTGGATGGCAACTCCGTCTGCTTTGTCGCTCGACCGGAGAGTGTGAAAACGTTGCGGGTGACATCCCGGGCGATCCTCGCCGGCTTGCCCTCGCCGTGGGACAGGCAATGATTGACGATGGTGGCCACTCGGGTGGGCGGCGCAATGCTGTAGCGGACCGGCTCGCCGGGGTCGGCGGGCGTCACGGTTACGTCGATGCAGTTATCGTTGAAATTCAGGCCGCTGACCGGGCAGGCGTACCATTCCGCCCGGTCGTCCTCGGCCCAATGGTCATGCACCTGCTTGCGTTCAAACCAAGACTCGTCATAGCACAGGTCGCCGGGAATCCGGGTGATCCCTTGCCGTCGGAGGAGGTCCGTCCATTCGTCCAGCACGGCGAAGGGATCGCGCTGGTGGCGTGTGCCGATTCGAAAGTCGCCCAGGGCCGGATCGCCGGTCCCCACGATCCATAGATCATCGCCGGAGCGCACCAGATATGTGTCGTACGTGAAGTCCGGGCCCAGGGCATCCAGGGCGGCGGCCGTGACGATCAGCTTCATGTTGCTGGCCGGTGTCAACGGGCGGTTCGGATGATCCGCGAACAGTTCCCGCCCGGACGGCAGCTCGATGACCCTGGCCGACACGACGGCTCCCGAATCGTCCAGCCGGTGCAGGATGGGCGGCAGGGTTCTGGCCAGTACCGGATCATGGCGGACCGGGGTACACCCGACCGCCGGCAGCAGAGCGGACAGAGCCAGCGCAAGATGAATGGAGCGGATCCGCCTCAACCGGTCGTCAGAAGGAATGATCATAGCGCAACCCCTTCGGTTTACTCATGTGCTTGCGGCCGGTGCCGGTGCGACAACGCGCTCGATGCGGTTACCGAGCCGCGTCGTGATTTCGTACGGAATCGTATCGAGCATCCGGGCCAGCGACTCGACGCTGTTCGGCGCGTCCGGGCGGTTGTCGATGATTACCACTGGGTCGCCGGCCGAAACGGCGACACCATCGTTTCGCAAAGCGGTAAGGTCTACGACCGTCTGATCCATGCTGATCCGCCCAATGACTGGAACAAGCCGATCGGCGACCCGCATCCGGCCCCGGTTGGACAGGTGCCGGTTGTATCCGTCGGCATAGCCGATGGGCACCAGGCCGACCCGCGATTCCTGCTTCGCCTGAAACGTACCGCCATATCCGACGCGGCTGCCCGCCGGGATGTCTTTGACCAGGGTGAGCCGGCTGACGAGACGCAGGGACGGGCGCAGGTCCGGGCGGTTCACCATGTGCGGGCCGGTGTGGTATCCGTAGAGAGAGATGCCGGGCCGGATCATGTCGAGGTGGCTGCCGGGCACGTCGATGATGGCGGCGGAATTGGCCGCATGGACGATGGGCACGGAAAACCCGTCGGCACGGATTCGCCGCACGAAACTCAGGAACCGGTCGAGCTGTTGCCCGGCGAAGACCTTGTCGTCATCGGCCGTGGCGAAGTGGGTATAGAGTCCTTCGATCGCCAGGCCGTCGGTCCGGGCGGCGGTGCGGATCAAGTCGAGCAGGGGTTCCTCGCAGATGCCCATGCGCGACATGCCGGAATCGAGCTTGAAGTGGAGCCGTGCGGGCCGCCCGACGGCTCGCGAGGCGGCGGCCAGATCGTCCAGATCGGCCGCGGACGTCACGGTGACCCGCACGTCGTGCTCCACCAGCCAGCGGGCGGCGTCACGGCGCTGCGGTCCGCGCCAGGCGTTGAGTTCCGTTCCGAACAGCAGGATCGGTCCGTCATACGCCTGTTCGCGCAGTTCGAGCGCCTCCTGGATGGCGGCTACGCCGAGCATGTCGGCGCCGGCCCGCCGCAGGGCGGGCAGAATGACCCGCAGGCCGTGCCCGTACGCATTCGCCTTGACGGCGGGGCAGAGCCGGCAGCCGGGAGGGGCGAAAGCCCGGAGCACGCGGATGTTGTGCTCGATGGCGGTCAGGTCGATTTCGGCGCGGAGGTACGCGGCATTCATACGACAAGGCATCCAGGTCCGACGCGACATCGCGTCGAGCGCACAAGCATAGCGTGATGAGGCGATTTCACAAGCGAAGCCCTTTCTGCCTTGGCACGATGAGCGTGCGGACCCATAATGGGACGTTCTGTGATCCGTGCTCCTGCGCCGCAGTGTGCGGCGGGAGGCGGTCGGCCATCCGTACGGGCAGGAGAAGCCTGGTAAATGAAGATACTCAGCGGCCTGGTCCGAAGCGTCCTCAATATCAACTTCATCTGGGGAATCATGATTCTCGCCTCGTTCGTTTTGTGCCTGGTGCAGCACATTCAGCCGACGACGTGCCGCGTGGATTTCTCGTTGCTGTCGGAAGGCGCCAACACGCTTGTCTTTCACATCGGAGAGTCGGACAAAGCGGACACCAGGCCGCGCCGCTTCGCGCTGGCGCTCGAGAAGACCAATGGGCAGTGCCGGATCCCGGAATCCAGCGCCACGGAGAGCCCGGACAGGCCGTGGATCATCGCGACCCGCCCGGACGGCCAGTGCCTTGACCTCACCTGGGATTTCAAGGGAAACGGCGATTACGTCGTCAGTATCGAGCGGCTCCAGCCGTTAAACGCGCCGATTCCGCAGCACTATTTCCGCCGGGGGAAGAACACCATTCTGGTTCGGCAGGCCGCCGATGACGCACCCGATCGGGTCTTCGCATTTGTCGTCAACCGTGACGGGGCCGATCTCTCCGTCCGTTCCGTGGAAGCGCCCCCCGGAGTTCGCGAGCCGCATCTGCAGGGCGCGCGGCTGACGGATGACGGATTCGTTCTGGACTGGGAGGACTGTCCGCCGGAGCAGTGTTCCGTCATCATCGAGCAGCCGCTGGCCGTCGGTCGGCTGGTGACCCTCAAATCGCTGACGGACGCCGCCTTCGAGTATGCGACCAAGGGGTTCGAGATCGCGCTGAAGCTCGTGGCGGCCATGGTCATGCTGCTGGGACTGATGAAAGTGGGAGAGAAGGCCGGAATCATCCAGCTTGTGGCAAGGGCCGTCTATCCCGTCATTCGTTTTCTGTTTCCGCAGGTTCCGAAGGATCATCCGGCCAACGGCGCCATTGTCATGAACGTAACCTCGACCCTGCTCGGACTGGGCAACGCCGCCACGCCCTTCGGGCTCAAGGCGATGAAGGAGCTCCAGACGCTCAACGACCATCCGGAGGTGGCCACCGACTCGCAGATCATGCTCTTGGGCTACAACACGGCGGGGCTGGCCATCCTGCCCGCCACGCTGCTGAGCATCCGTAACGGCGCCAATTGCAGCGACCCGACCGAGATCATCGGAACCTGCATGCTGGCCGGGGCCGTGGCCACCGTGACGGCGATCGTCATGGTCAAGGTGCTCGGGCGGCTTCCCATGTTTTCTCGCGGAGCGGCCGTTGCGGAGTATCTGCGGGAGCGGGAGGCAGCGGTTCACGCCGTCGACGGGAAGGAGGCCCGGTCATGATCGCGGCAACCACGTTCAAAGGGACGGTCGAATACATCTCGCTTCTGACCATTCCGCTGATGTTCTTTCTGATCGTCGGCTATGCCATGGTCAAGCGGGTGAAGGTGTACGAGGCGTTCATCGAAGGCGGCCGCGAGGGGTGGGATATCTTCCTGCAGATTCTGCCCTACATTGTGGCTATTTTTGTGGCGATCGGCATGTTCCGCAAATCCGGCGCCCTGGATTACGTGTCGGAGGTTCTGGCTCCGGTCACGAACTCCGTCGGCATGCCGCCGAAGGTGCTGCCCGTCGCCCTGATGAAACCTCTGTCCGGCTCCGGTTCCCTCGGACTGGTGACCGAGATTACGGAGGCCGCTCCGGACTCCTTCGAGGCAAGGGTCGCCGGCACCATGTTCGGCAGTACGGATACGACGTTCTACATCATCGCGCTCTACTTCGGTTCGGTGGGCATCCGTCGAATCCGTCATGCCCTGGTGGCGGGGCTGGTGGCGGACGTAGCGGGGATCCTGGCGGCGGTATGGATATGCCACCTAGTCTTCGGGCATTCGTAGGACCGCCGATGGGCGAGGAACTCCATCCGGCTCACTGGCGTCGGCCGGGGCCGCGGACGAAGCGGCCGGGCGTGGCGCCGGTGTGATCGCCGTCCCGCAGAACGGGAGTCCCGTTGACCACCACGTGAACCATGCCCGTGGCGTACTGATGGGGCTCCTTATACGTGGCGTTGTCGCGGATGGTTGCGGCGTCGAAGGCCACGATGTCCGCGAAGTATCCCGGCGCCAGCCGACCGCGGCCTTGCAGGCCGAGGTTCGCGGCAGGCAGGGCGGCCAGCCGCCGGATGGCCTCTTCCATGGTGAGGGCCCGCTCATCCCGGACGTATTTGCCCAGCACACGGGCGAATGAGCCGTAGGCCCTGGGGTGGGTGTTCCGCTTGAGGAAAACGCCCTCGGTCGCCAACGAACGCGCGTCGGAACAGAAGCTCATCCACGGGCAGCGGATCTTTTTCGTCACGTTCTCTTCGGACATCACAAAGAACACGGCTCCGACTTCGCTGTCGTCCTCGGTGACCAGGTCCATGGCCGTGTCTTCCGGTGGGGTGCCCCGCATGGCGGCGATTTCCGCGAGCGTCCTGCCGGCCAGCGGCTTGAGCGACGGGTTCTTGAAGCCGACCAGCAGGATCTTGTCGGGCGAGCCCACGGACAGCCACCCGTTGTCCCAGGCCCGGCTGGGGGTGTTCATCTCCTGTTTGACGCGGGCTCGCACGTTCGGATCGCGCAGGCGGGCGACCCAGGCCTTGTGCCCGCCCTCCTGTACCCAGGGCGGCATGACCGCGTCCAGGCCGGTGGAACTGGCCGCGTAGGTGTACATGTCGGCCGTGATGGGCAGTCCTTCCGCCCGGGCCCGGTCGACCGCCCTAATGACGGTGTCCAGCTTCGACCAGTTTGACCGGCCGGACGCTTTGAGATGGTATATCTCGCTCCTGATGCCGGCCTGCCGCGCGATGGTCAGAAACTCATCCAGCGCCTCGAGCAGGCCGTCCGCTTCGTTGCGGATGTGGGAGGCGTAGAGACCGCCGGCGGCGGCGGCTTCTTCGGCCAGGGCGATCAGCTCGTCGGTACGGGCGTACGCGGCGGGTGAATAGATCAGCGCGGAGGAGATGCCGACCGCGCCTTCGGCCATGGCCTGTCGGACCAGCGAACGCATCCGCGTCAGTTCCTCGGGCGTCGGGGGGCGATCCGCGTAGCCGATCTCATGAATCCGCAGCGTGGCGGCGCCGACGAATGAGGTGATGTTGCACGACACGCCGCAGCGTTCGAGGAACTCCAGGTATTCGCCCAACGTGGTCCATTCCACATTGTAGCGGATGTCTCCCTGTTGTTCGACCATCTCCCGCTTCATGGACTCATTGAGCGGGCCCATGGACCGGCCCTCGCCGAGCACCTCCAGGGTCACGCCCTGGCGGATGTCGCTCTGCGATCGGCCGTCCTCGATCAGGGTTTCGTTGGCCCAGCTCAGCATGTTGATGAAACCGGGCGCCACGACCAGCCCCTTCGCGTCTAGCTCCTCCCGCGCGCGGGCGTGCGGCAGCGGCGACACGGCAGCGATGGTGTCGCCGGAGACCGCCACATCGGCGGCCACGGGCGGCGAACCCGTACCGTCGTACACGGTGCCGTTTCGCAGAATCAGATCGTAATCAGGCATGGGTTGCGCTCCTGTTCCGGAAAAATCCGGGCGAGAGTCGGCGGATCAAGCCTCATGGCGACCGGGTTGCCTGAAGGAATACTCTGCTTACGCTCCGCCACACGGCCGTGCGCAAGGCGCCCACCTGGCCCTTGTCGTCCGGGTGGACGCGATTGGCCAGCACGATGACGTAGATGCCTTGTTCGGGGTACACGCGGATGGCCGTCCCGGTGTAGCCGGTGTGCGCGTAGAAGGGAATCGCGTCTGGGCCTGTTGCGTTCGGCGCCGGCTGGTGAAGCGCCCAGAGAAGGCCACGGGGGTCCGGTTCGCCTTTGGCGGATACGCCGCCGGGGTTCAGGGGGTTTGTGGCCATCCGGACCGCGTCGCGCGAGAGGATTCGCACGCCGTTCCGCTCCCCGCCGTTAAGCAGCATCTGGGCGTATCGGGCCACGTCTTCGGCCGTGCTGAACAGGCCGGCGTTGCCGGAGACACCGTCCTGCATGGCGGCCAGCGGGTCGTGGACCTGGCCGCGGAGAAAGCCGCCCGGCCCCCGGCCATACGGAGTCCGGGTGGTCGGGACGATTCGTGCGTCCAACTCCGCCGGAGGGTTGAAGCCTGTGTCGGTCATGCCCAGCGGTTTGTAGACTCGTTGAGCCAGAAACTCGCTGTGCTCCATGCCGGTGACGGTGCGCACGATTTCCGCGCAGAGGATGGCGTTGAGGCAACTGTAGACCACCGCCTGGCCCGGTTCTCGTGACAGCTTGCGTTCGCGAATGTATTTGCGGATCGCGTCTCGGCAGGGAAAGCCGTGCTCGTCCTTGATCGGTTTCTGTTCGCCTGCGCCGACGTAAGGCGGAAGACCCGACATGTGCGTCACAAGATGCCGAACGGTAACGTTCGCCTTGTCTGCTTCGGCAAACTCAGGCAGGTACCGGCTCACCGGGTCGTCCAGGGATACCTTGCCTTCGTCGATGAGGATGGCCAACGCGGCGCCGGTGGCCAGCGGCTTGGTCATGGAGGCCAGGTCGAAGATGGCGTCTTGCGGCATGGGCACCGGCTCCGGCTCAAAGCACAGATAGCCATACGCCTTGGACCATTCCTCGTAGCCGTCGCCGACCTTGCGACCCACGCGGATGACCGCGCCGGAGATGTTCCCGTCCAGCAGACAGGCGGGGACAACCGCATCCAGCGTTTCGGCCAGGGCCGTCCAACTCTTTTCCTGCGGCGTGGTCCGCACGTGGAAGTCGTAGCTCCATTCGTCGAAGTAGAGGTTGTGGCCGTCGATCTCGACCTCGCCGCGCTGGAAGTCGTTCGGCTCGCTGCGGAAGCTCGTCTTGGCGGGCGACAACGGCTGGGCGTAGTCCAGGTTCACGATCATCCGGTACGGGTCCATATGCCCGCAGAAGAAGGTCTGCACGTCCGGTTCGTCGTGTTCCTGGAGGCCGTACGATGCGTCGACGGGCAGCCAGCCCCACGGTTCAATGTAGATCTCGCTCCAATCGTGCATGTTCGACTCGTTCGGCCGGGTGGCGAAGCCGGACTGCCAGCGGGCCGGAATAGCGGCGGCGCGGCACAGCGTGATGAACGTCAGGGCCTGCACGCCGCAGTCGCCGCGCCGGGCCGCCAGGCCTTTGGCGCAGAGGCTGCGAATGGTGCTGTACTCCATCTCGGCGCACCACGGCATGTTGGCGTCCATCCAGCGGAAGAGCTTTCGCGCCCGCAACAGGGGATTCGGTTCGCTTGCGGCGACATCGGCGACGATTTTCCGGACCTCCGGCGTGAAGACGATATGCGGCGGGCGCTCCGCGGTGAAGTCGCGATACAGATCGCCGGAACTGTCGTACGGTTTTGCCTTCGCCGGGTCGAGGTCCGGACACCAGGCGGACGTGACGAACTCGAAACGAGCCTGGAAGCGAAGCGGTTCTGAGGGGTCGGTCACCACCCGTTCGAAGTAGATCGTGCGATGGGGCGATCCGTTCGGCGCCGTCCGGCCGCCGGGCGGGTCGGTGGAGATCAACCGGACATCGGTCTGCTGGCGGTACTCCTGCGGAAAGGGGAGCCAGCACCGGACCACCGCGCCCGGCTTGACACGGGGGTGGCCTTTGTTGACGGTCAACGTGTACGTGACGTCGTGCGTGACGGGATAAACGGCGGGTTCGCCGCGCTGGCGAGCAAGGTTCAGAACGTGCGCGGCGTTGGCGGCGGATGAGAATGACCAGCCGGCCCGTTCGGCGGGACCGACGCGGCGGGCCTTCGCCGCGGGGCAGATTCGGAAAAGGTTGCCCGGCTCCCGCGCGAAGAAACGGACCTCGCCGTCGATGATGCGATGCTGCAGAACGCCTTCCCGCCGCCAACGATCCATGTCCGCGGCCGTCACATCCGGGATGGCGGCGCGGAGTTTCTCCAGCATCTGGTCGGCCGAGAGCCGGAAGTCTCGCCGAATGCGTCGCAGAATGTCCAGCTCCACGGCGTAGCCGCTGATTGCCGGGCGGTCGGATTGCGGCACGTGCCTGCGGAGAATCCGTTCGGCCTCGGCGAACTCTCCCAGATCCGCCAGCGTCCGGGCTCGCGTCAGATCGCTCACGGTCGTCTCCGAAGATGCGGGCGCCGCGGCCACCGAAATGTCAAGCAGCGGCAGTTGCTCCCAGCCGGGCGCGTCGAAATGCCACCATTCCTCCGCCAGCCCTTTGAACCCCTCCGCTTCCATGGCGGCGGCCAGTCGGTCGCGGTTCTGCCGGCTCGCCTCGCTCCCGCCGGTGTAATCGCGGTGGGCGGCCACGGTGAAATCGTCGTACTTCGTGGGCATATCCACGTCGCCGCCGCACGCATCGACGAGCGTGACATCCACCGCCGATCCGCGGTTGTGTCGGGAACCCTTGCTCGGATCGGCTACATATCGCGGATCCGGCATGAGCTGCCAGAACTGCCTCTGCACGGAGAGCGGCCGATACCCGTCGTGAACCTTCAGGCCGAAACCGTCGGTCTCCAGCCGGTCCTGAACGCGGGCCAGCCGTTGAGCGACGGATCGGCGGATCAGACAACGGGCGATCGGATACACCGGTTTTCCGACGAAGTTGTCGGCCGTGGCGTATTTGACGTCGATCACGATGCGCGGATCGTATGTCGCGAGGTCCACGAGCGGATCGTTCGCCAGCGACTGTCCGGCGGGGTCGATGGCGTGCCGGGCCGGGGCGCAGCCGCCGGACAGAACCAGCAGGAATCCGAATCCCAGGGTCGCGGGAACGAGTCTACGGCCGTGGCGGCAGCAATACATAGGCGGTTCCACCTTTCGCTCGCATCCAGACGGTTTCCAGGTCGTCCGTGCTGTAGGTTCGTTGTCCCGCGCCGGCGGTGCGGGCCGCGGGGTCGTTGACGGTCACATGATTGGCGTCGGCGAAGCCGGTGATCACGATGAGGTGCCCATCGGTGCTCTTGTAGGGGGCGTTGTGCAGTTCGCCCTTCCGGGCGACGATGGAAATGATCAGCGGCTGGCCGGCCGCGATCATCGCCCGAACATCGTCCCAGTCGCTGAAGCGGGTCAGATACCCCGGCACGCCGAAGGTGTGGGCCGCCTGCACGTTCATCGGCCAGTTTCCGTAGATGCGGTGTCGGGCGTCGAACGCCCGCTGGGCGATCGTCTCGTTTGTCCGGCTGACGCCGCGGTATTCCATCACCATGCCGACGGACGTGGGGCTGCAGATTCCGTGCTTCATCCCCGGCTCGTCCGTCTTCTGACTGCGGAAGGGAACCGGCAGTGTGCGTTGCCAGGAGGCGGTGTCCAGGGGTTCGCGGACCGGTCGGGGACGTGGCAGCGCGGTGGGGATGCCCGTCGTGTCGCTTACGCAGACACCGATGCGATGAATGGCCACGGGCTGCGATGTTCCCGTCACGCGCAGCCGATACTGGAGCCGGTCGTACCAGCTACTGGAGCGAAAGTAATCCGTGTCGATGTTGCCCTGTTCCGATCGGACAACCGGCTCGTCCGTGAAGGCCCCCGGTCCCCACTGGGTTACGGTCAGCCAGGGCGACCAAGTGTCGTAGGCCAGCCGACCCGCACGCAGCTCGATTCGTACGGTGGCGTCGTCGGGCACGTCAAGATTCCACGACAGCAGCGCCTCGTTGAACTGAAGCTTCGGTTCAATCGGGAGGGATTCGTAGGCGGATTCCGCTCCGCCGGTCGGCGGCGCAATCGTGATGACCGCTTGTTCTTCTTCCGGTTTCTGTTGCGGCCGTCCGAAGTTGTTTCCGGCATCGTGCAGGATCAGTTCGTGGGCGAAGGGCTTGGGCTTGGGTTCCTGGCCGCAGATCGCCTCGTCCACGGCCCGGGCCATCTGGGCCAGGTATTCCTGGCCTTTGGGGTGCCGGGCCATGCCCGCCATGAAGTAGAGGTGTCTGCCGTGCACGACGCGGGCGGTATCCAGGTGCCAGTCTTCCCACCAGCCGCTTTTTCGCAGAATGGTGACATCGCGGCCGTTCAATCCGCCGACGAAACGGTCGTTGTGGAACTCCAGAAGGGGGGCCGCGAAGATCTTCTTGATCGTGGCGCAGACTTCAGCGTTAACCAGCCGGCCCTGCTCGAGCATGAGATAGTAGCGCAGACACTGCCGCACGGAGGCCCCGTGCGAATGGTCGTTGAGCGGGTCGCCGAACCGCGGCTCATCCAGGCCATAGTGTTTCCCGCACCAGAGCCCGCCTCCGTGCTCCGGATCGTAGAGCCGGTATTCCTTCGAGGTGAGCAACTCCCGGATGAAGTCCAGTCCGACAAGCTGGCTGTACTTGGCGGCCAGGTCGTTGTCCGACCGCTTGATCACCAGTTGCAGTTCGCGTTCCACCTGCGGATCGAGGTTCCGGGTCGCCTGCGGGTTCTGGGCGAAATAGGCGAACACGATGGCGATCTTCGGGACACTGGCGCCGTAGAAGGTCACGTCTGGCCGGACCAGGGCCAGGCGCCGGTCGGTCAGATCCAGCACACCGAACGCGCGGTCCGCCTCCGGGATGCCCAGCTCCCGGCCGACCCGGCTTTCGATAGCTTCCACCTGTTTCTGGAGCTCCGCGTCTACCGGCGTGTCATGGCTCAACTGGTAGTCCTGCATCTTCATCGCTCGTGCCCAGTCCTGGGAATACCCCTCCGGCGCCCCGGTTGCCATCAACGGGGACGCCGCCAGCGCCGCCGTCAGCGATTTTACGCTTACGTCGGTGGCGTCCGGCGAGGAGGCGAGCGTGTTCCTCATGATCTGTTCGGCGCCCGGACGAAGCCGCAGAATCTTGATGCCCAGGCATCGGCGGTCCTTCCCGAGGTAATCCAGCAGCGGCTGCTCGCGCACCGCAGGCTGGGCGGAGTGGAGAAAATTCACGGTGCCGTCATGCCCGATTGCGATCAGTCCGGTATGCCCGGCGTATTGGGATTTGTCGGTGCCCCGGATGATGTTCACGAAATCCGCGTTTTTCAGTTCGGGAAGAATGCCGGCCACATTCGCCGACGGGATGTATGTGTCCTGAATCGGCTCGTCCGGAATGTCCTGCCCGATGCCGTGCCTGGCGAAAAAATTCGCCCGTCGACACACCTGAGTCAGGGGCACGCAGGCCTTCCCGTCACCGAGCCGGGATGTCATGTCCTCAAAGAGGAACGCATTGTTCCGGTCCCAGTCTGCGACCGTGAAGTGATTCCGTGTGAGCATTCCCACCTTGCCGCCGCGATAGCGAATCCGCTGGAGCGTGGCCAGAAACTCCCCCCAGTTGCGGCTCAATCCCATGGCGAACATGTGCTCGCAGAAGACCAGGCAGTCGCTGCGATCGAGGCAGTAAATCGGGTCCGGGTCGATCAGTTCGAAGGGAAATTCCCCGAGGAGATAAATGTCGTACGGCTGCCCGATGTTTTTGCGGCCCAGGTGGAGAATCCGGTCGGTGAGAACGGGTTCCGCGGCGGGCAGGGCGTGCAGGTAGCGATCCACCTCCTCTTCGGTGAACGTGTAGAGCGGGCTGGCCTTCAGCTCTTGCATGGATCTCTGCCGCGGGACGGTCTCGGGCCGGTCCGCCGGCGGGCAACCTCCTGTGACAATGACGCTCAGAACCACCAGGAGCCGGCTCCAACCCGGGTATCGTTGCCGTTTCATCTCATTCTCCGTCATCCAGGAGGGATTGGACGCGACGCGGGGAATCCATCAGAATGCGGATGGCTTCCGCCGGGACCGCGCCTCGTGTATGTTTCGCCAAGGTTTGGCGCGTGTCAAGTCGGCGGGATCCACGAACGCAACCGAAGGAGTAATGAACCATGCCCAATCGTCGAATCATGCTTGTCGTGTTGGTGTGCGGGGGCCTGCTTTTCGCTGACGCGGCGAGGGCCGCGGAATCGGGCGAAGCGCCGCCCGCGGTGTCGGACTTCAGCGTCATCCACATCTCGGACCTGCATATCAACCCGCATCTGGCTCGCCTGGGCAAGCCTGAGACGGTGCGCGGAGCGGACACCATCGCGTGGGTTTGTCAACAAGCCGGCAAACCGCAGAGCGTCCCGGATCTCTCCGAGCCGGCGCCCGCGCCGGCTTTCGCCCTGGCAACCGGCGATGTGACGGAATTCGGCGTGATCGATGACACGTGGCAGGTCTTCGAAGACGCCTTCGCAAAGCTCCCGTGTCCGCTCCACGTGATGCCGGGCAATCACGATAACACGTGGGTGGCGCTGTATGAGGTGATGCGAAAACGCCACGGCGGCGAGAACCACGCCTTCACGCAACACGGCTGCCGCTTCATCTGCCTGAGCTCCGCGTCTCCACAGGAGCCGGTGCCCTCTCTGGACGCCAAGACCCGCCGCTGGCTGAAAGCGGAACTGGAAAACACACCGCGGGGAATGCCGATCTTCATCGCTCTGCATCATCCGCCCTACACGCAGGAATTCGCCTATCCGGTCGAACTGGACACCCTGGTGGACCTGCTGCGCGACTACAACGTGGCTCTTCTGCTCTACGGCCACGGACACGGCGTGGAACACCGGCAGATTGGCGGAATGGATGGAGTGATGGGCGGTTCGACATTCGGGAAAAACGCCGGTTACGGCCTGCTGTCCATCCAGAAGGGTCGGCTCTGCTATGCCTATCACTACCAGACCGATCCTCGTGCCACGAAAGACGATGCGGCCGGGCCGGGATGGAAGGTGCTGCTGAACAAACCCCTTCCGCGAGAGCCGGCGCCGCGCCTGTTTGCGATCCATCAGCCGGCATCCGACGGATTCGCCTGCGACGCTCCGACGCTGTCCCTGGTTCTCAGGCAACACGAGCCGGGACCGGAGACGGCCAAGTGGGAGGTTCGCCTGAACGGCAATCCCGTCTCGATGGCGGTCCGTCCCATGGAGGCGGAAGAAGCGCCCCTGACCGTGGGCGGCTCCGTGCCGCTGGACGGCCTGCTGCCCGGCATGCACCTGCTGACAGTGCAGATCACCTTGCCGGACGGCCGCACCGATCAGCGAAGTCGCCTGTTCCGCCTGAACACGCCGGAGGTGGAGGTGCTTTGGCACGCGGATGATCCACGGGCCATCAAACCCGGCCCGGTGATCACGGGCGATTTGGTGGTGCGTGCCGGAAACGACGGCGTGGTTGTGGCTGCGGACCGGGCGACTGGCCGGCAGCGCTGGTCCTTCAAGACCGGCGGGGAGATTCTCGGCACGCCTGCCTGGACGGGTGAGTGTCTCGTGATCGGCTCCGGCGACGGAAACGTCTACGCGCTGGATGCCCAAGGCCGGCAACGCTGGGTCTATGAGGCGGGCCGTCCCGTCTATGGATGGCCGCTCGTCGAGGGCGATACGGTTTTCGTCGGCGATAACGGGGGCCGAATGCATGCGATCTCCGTGGCGGATGGCAGCAAGCGATGGATTTTTGAGCGGGCGGATTTCGGGATCGAGTCGCGCCCGGCGATCTGGCAAGAGTCGCTGGTCTTTGGCGCATGGGACAGCTATCTGTATGCGCTGGACAAATCGACTGGCAAACTGCGGTGGAAGTCCCTGGGGCCCAAATCCCGCGACGGAGCGGCGGCCCGCTATTATTCTCCAGCGGACTGTGGCCCTGTTGTCGTCCAAGATGCGTTGTTCGTTGCGGACCGGGGGTATCGGCTCGGGAAATACGATTCAGAGGGGAAGCTGGGCTCAACCTGGGATGCCAGCGTGGCGGCTATCAGTCCGGCGGCGGACGGGCGGCATTTTTACGCTCGGACGACCGACTCGCATATTCGCAAGTACGATGGTAGCGGTCAGGTAATCTGGGACAAAGAGGTGCCGGCCGGGCGGTTCCCGATTCCGCCGACCGAGCACGACGGACAACTGTACATCTGCGCCAACACGGGGTTGCTCAGCGTGCTGGACGGTCGGGACGGAACGATTCTGTGGCAGTACCAGGTCACGCCCGGCTTCTACGTGATGGCGCCCGTCACGGTGGACGCCGGTTGGGACGGGCAGGGGCCGGTGTGCTACGTCGCCGGCATGGACGGTTCACTGACGGCCCTGCGGTATCGCCAGAAGACGCGGTCCACCCGGCAGGGAACGTAGCGCGAGTAGAACCCGATCGGCCCGACCCAGGGAATGACGCTGGTGCGGTGACCCGCCTCGAACAGATCGTTCAGGCAGCGGCGCAGCAGTATACGCCCGATGCCCGTACCGCGGGCAGCGGGAGTGGTGCCCATTGGGCCGAAAAACCCCCATTCCCGGTTCTGGCTGGAATGCCCGGCGAACCCGATGATTTGTCCGGCTTTGATCGCCAGGTGCAGGCCGGGCGGGTCGTTTCGCATGGCCAGGCCGGCCTCCATTCGCCAATCCGGGCCGAAATCACCGGCGAAGAAGGCGTCGAGCAGCCTGTCATCGTCAGGGGTGGCCCGTCGCACCACGATGCCCTGATCCGCCAGTCGGGCCTCGTCGTCCCGGGTCTCGAAGCGGTCATCGAGGAAAGCCGTCATGTTCACGCAGTCTTTGAAACGCTCGAACCCGTTGGCCTCCACGAAACACAGCGCCGCCGTATAACGGGGGTCGACGCCCGGGTTGAAGTAGTTTCCCGGGATGGCGAGCACCTCGGCCTCCGTGATGCCGCCGTTGCGCCAGTCTGCCAGCAGTCGCTGGAAGAGGGCCGAGGCGATGCCGCGACGGCGGTGCGATTCCTCGACCGCGAACACACCCAACCATCCCTTGGACTGAGCGGGCCGTTCGACGCACTGCATGAACCCGACAATCCGCCCTTCCAGCTCGGCCGCGTAGATCCGCTTTCGGAATTGATCGGGGTCCGGGTTGTCAAACAGTTTCTCCCTCAGAAGGCTCGAACTGAACCTGTCGAACGGAAGGGCGGCGGTCGCCAGATCATACATCGCGGGCAGATCGGCATCACTCGCCGGACGGATACTTGGAGAAGACGGAAACCCGGACATGGAGAACCCTCCTCAGGAAGCAATCGCCGAAGGCACGTGGGCCGTGGGCATCCTAATCGCCGGCCGGCCCGCGTGCCACTGCAATCCGCCCGGAACGCTCCCGCAGGCCTCGAACTGTCCGCTCGGTTTGTGTACAATCCGCTCCCATGAGCAGAAATTTCATCGACGCCACCGTGTCGATCGCCATGACCTACAGCGATCGACTTCCCTACGACGCCACTGCCTTTGCGGAGATGGTCCGGGCTGCCTTGGGGCAGGACTGCACTGACCAGGGACCGCTGGAGGTTCTGATCGTGGACTCCCGCGGGCCTACAGCGTCAGTTGATTTTCTGCCGTCGGATTTGCGATCCGACGGGCGCATCCGGCATCTGCCCGGTGAATACTCCAACCGGGCGGCGGCATACAACGCCGCGATCGCAGCCGCCCGAGGCGATTTTCTCTTGAACCTCTACAACGGAGCGGCCCAGGTTTGCCTGCGGCAGTCCGCCGCCCGGGTCTTGCTGATGGCCGCCACGCGCCGTGGCCCGGTGGGCATGGTGTACGCGGACTACGAACGGATCGCCGCAGACGGCACGCGCAAAGACGTCCATCTGTTGGACTGGCACGAGGGTCGGCTGCGGGATCCGGTGGATTTCGGCTCTGCCATACTCTACCCGACCGCACTGCTGCGGGACATCGGCCGGCTGAACGAGGGATTCAAGGGTGCCGACTTGTACGATCTGCGCCTGCGGGTCAGCGAGCACGGCGGCTGCGTGCATATTGCCAACCGGTATGCGGGGTCGCTGTATTCCGTGACCGCCCCGGCCACTGCCCACAACGTCTTTGATTATCTGCTGGCCGACAAGTCGATTCAGCTTGAGATGGAGCAGGCGGCCACCGAGCATCTGAAGCGCATCGGGGCATACTTGGCTCCCGGCGCACACGTTCGGAAGGTGGAGTATACCGACGCCGAGCGGGCGCGGATGGGCAAGCGGGTGGCCAGCGTGGTCATTCCGGTGAACAACCGGCCCGGTTTTATCGGACGAGCCATCGAGAGCGTGCAGGCCCAGACCGTGCCGGATGTCGAAGTCATTGTAGTGGTCAACGGCGGGTCGAGCGACCCCACGGGCGACGCCGTCCGGAGATACCAGCCGGGCGGGGACCGGCACAATCCATCCGCACCACCGGTCAAGCTGATCGTGGTGGACATCAACAACCTCGGCTTGTGTCTGAACACCGGCCTGGCGGCCGCAGAGGGTAAGTATTACGTGCAGCTTGATTCGGACGACCGGCTCAAGCCGGACGCGGTCGAGAAGCTGCTGGCCGTTTTTGAATCGGACCCCACCATCGGCATGGTGGTCGGCTCATACGAGGTGTCCACGCTGAACGAGGCGACCGGCGCGATCACTCGCAACGCGGAGATTCCCGTGGTGACCCACGACGAGTGGACGGCCGACAACGGGCGGAACAACCTGTTGCGGATCAACGGGGCGGGCGCCCCGCGCGCCGCCCATATCAAGGCCATTCGCGACGTGGGATGGTTTGGCGTGAACGACGACCCGGCCTGTCGGAACTACGGGGAGGACTACGACCTGGTCCTTCGCGTGAGCGAACGCTACACGATCGGCCGGGTGTGGGATCCGATCTACGAGGTGATCCGCCATTCCGGCGGAACGGATCACAGCATTGACCAGGCGACGATCGACCGCAACGACAACGCCAAAGACCACATGCGGGCGGAGGCTCTGCGCCGCCGTCGGGCCCTTAACGGCAAGGGCTGAAGTCTCTGGACGGTCGGTTGAACGAAACCCGGCGGACGGGCCGCGCTAAGCGAGTCCCAGATCGCATGCGACCGGTTGCAACGCGGCGATGCAGTGGGCGATGTGCCGGTTCAGGTCCATCTCCAGCAGTTCGGCACCCCGAATAATATCTTCGCGGGAGACCGAGGCGGCGAACCGCTTGTCCTTCATCTTCTTGCGGACGCTGGGCGGCTCCAGACCGACGAGTCGGTCCGGCCGGACGAGGGCGACGGCGACCAGGAATCCGCAGAGTTCATCGACGGCAAAGAGCGTTTTGCGGATGGGGCGGTCCAGGGGGTATTCGTCGTGATTCCATTGGGCGTGGGAGAGGATGGCTGACACGGACTCCTCAGCGAGGCCGGCCCGGCGCAGGATCTCCGCGCCCTGCCGGGTGTGGTCCGGGGGCTCCGGCCAGCGTTCATAGTCGAAATCGTGCAGCAGGCCGACCAGGCCCCAGGCGTGTTCGTCGTGGCCGCCCAGACGGGCGTAATGGCGCATCGCCGCCTCCACGGCCAGAGCGTGCTTGAGGAGCGAGTCCGTCCGGGTGTA
>MTKY01003094.1_pt1 | contig 30689 bp, 17 predicted proteins | sample 1042731 | NCBI WGS metagenome assembly MTKY01 (sample SAMN06212206, study PRJNA360538) | anaerobic digester metagenome | biome: Wastewater treatment plant; material: sludge; isolation source: anaerobic digester fed with sludge from wastewater treatment plant | place: Denmark: WWTP Soeholt ...
CCAATCGAGCACGAACTCCTCACGCGGGTCGGATCCCGGCTCGATACGCCGTTCGAACGATCGCCACGACACCAGCTCGTTCTCCCGTCCAGGATAAACGGCGGCCAGGTCTACGGCCTCTTCCGGCGGAAACGCCGGCCCCAGCTCGTCGTCTTCCGGCGCCGGCAACGGCCCGAGCAGCCACCATCGGTTCACCGACGGCAGCAACACCTGCTCGAATGCCAGGTCCACCGGCGCGTCGCCGACGCGCACCTGCAGGGCCGCGCGAGCGCACGTGGTTTGTGCCGGCCCATCGGGCGAGAGAATTGCGGACCTTCGCTCCGGCCGGTCGAACGGCACCGGATCCCATTCCGCCTGCCCGCCCGACTTCACGGACCAGTGCAGGCCGCTTTCCCAGCGCAGGCGGGCATGCACGTTCCGCAGCGCGTCGCAGGCCGATCCCGCGAACAGACACGACTCCAGTTCAATGCTGCCATGCGGCGTTGCGGCAAAAGACGGCGTCACCTGGAAACCCAGGTTGAGCAACTGCATGAGGGCCCGGCCCGCCGCCTCGGGGGCGTCCGCCATCCGCTGGACGGCCGCTTGGAACCGCTGGGCCAGCATCGTCTGCACGGCCGCCCGCAGCGCATCGCCGGTCCGCGTGAGCGAGGAGAGACCCTCGCGGATCTCCGCCAGGTCCGCCTGGGGCGCCCGGCCCAGCAGGGCATCCACTCGCTCGACCAGCCGCAACTGGCCGCGCAGCCCCTCCGCCAGTACCGTCGATTCGGATTCCAACCGGGGGGAACGGGTTTCCACCTCCCAGCGCTCATGGATCGCGCGGGGCGAAACCCGGATCACCGTGCTCAGGGAGACCGGATCATACCACCAGCCGCGATGTCGTCGGTCCGGCGCGGGGGGCAGCGTTCGTCCGTTGAGCGTCACCCGATCGGGCGGCAATGATTCTCGGAGGTGGATTTCGTACGTCCGCCGTCGCGGAAGGCCCGGATACTGTCCCTCCGTCGGTCCGACGATCACACGCTGCCCGGTGGTCGTCGCCTCGTGTTGCACGGGCGTCCAGGCGCACGCACCGCCGGCGTACCCCGTCGATTCACCGTCGTCCTCGTAGACCCGTGTTCCGCCGCATGAGCCGGGCCAGACCTCAAGAAGCAGTGGATTGCCCGGGCTCTCAGAGGTGTTTCTGGTCGGCTCCTGCCGGGGGATGACGGCCCCAGCGCGAACGAATACGGGAACGTCCTCCAGGGGCGCCAGGAGGGCCGCGTGCGTCGGGCCGCGATACACGCGCCCACTCGGTTCGTACACCCAGTCGCCGGGTGGGATCCAGGCGGTCACTTCCGCACAACGGCTGACGGGATTGCCGGGGGTGACCGCGGGCGCCACCAGCAGATCATCGCCGAAGAGGTATTCGTCCGGATGCCGGTACGCCTCTTCCCGATCAGGCCAGAAGTAATACAACGGCCGGCAGATGGGAATGGCGGTGTCGTAACACTGGCGCGCCGCGGCGTAGATGTACGGCAGCAGCGAATAGCGGCGGTGGAACGCCGCCTGCGCGGCTCGGAACGCAGCCGGCGGGAAGCGCCAGATGCGCCGCTCGGCCGCTGCGTGCCGGCTGGCATGGGTGCGCAGCACAGGGCTGAACGCCCCCCACTGGATCCATCGGACGTACAGTTCCGCCTCCACCGGACCGGGCTGATGCCCGCCGATGTCGTGGCTCCAGTAGCCGAATCCGACGTTGCCGGCCATAGCCGTAAACGCCGGCTGGAACGCCAGCGAGGCCCAATTGCAGTATGTGTCGCCGGAGAACCCGATCGGATACCGATGCCCGCCGAGGCCGCCCCAGCGACTGAAAATGAGCGGGCGCAGACCGGCGCGGGCCGGGTTCCGTTCCATGTCGGTCCAGTGGAGGTGATTCAGCCACCACAGCGGATCCAGCCCCGGCACGCCGGTCTGGGTGCCCTGCTGCCAGTCGATCCACCAGAAGTCCACGCCCTCGCGCTCGCGCGGATGATGGAGGTGGCGGAAATAGGCGTCGACGAAGGTCGGGTCGACGCAATCCAACGGCACGATGCGCGCTCGCCGCGGGTCCAGCCCCAGCGCCCGGGCCACGTCCGCAAACGCCTTTTCGTGCCGCCCCACGCCGTCGGCCGGGTGCAGGTTCAGCGTGACCCGCAGTCCCTGTTTGTGCGCCCACCGCAGGAACCCCTCCGGATCCGGAAAGTACCGGGGATTCCACGTGTAGCCGGTCCAGCCTTCCAGGTGCCAGTCCATGTCTATGACGAGCACGTCCAGCGGAACGTCCTGGTCGCGGAACTCCTCCACCAGCTCGATCAGTTCACGATCCGAATACGGCCAATACCGCGACCACCACGCGCCGAAGACATATCGCGGAGGCAGCGGCACGCGGCCGGCTACGGCCGTGAAGTCACGAAGCGCCCGCGAATAATCGCGTCCGTGGCCGAAGAAATACCAGTCCACCGCGCCCGCCGCGCCGGCCCGGGGAATCACCCAGGGCCGATCCCGGTCGTCGAAGAGCGGCCGCGTCGAATCGTCCACCACCGCCCAGCCGTCACGGGAGAGCAGGCCGGGTTCTACCTCCGTCGCGCCGGAAACGCCGTCCAGCGTACGACACGTTCCGCCGAGATTGCCGGACGCATCCGCCCCCGGATGCCAGACCACGGGACGATCCTCGACGCGCAGCTCGATGCGCAGGTTGTTCGCGTCGAATCGGCCGGCATTCTTGGCGTAGCGCAGGATGAGGTCGTCCGTGCGCAGAATCAGCCGCCCCTCGCGATGCTCGATCTGGAAGCGCGGGACGGGAAGGTGTCGATTCCGAAACACCAGTGACGGCCGGTCCTCGAACGCCCCGGTCGGCGACCACTCCAGCCGCAGCAGGGCCGAAGTCAGCACGGTGAATCGGGCCGATCCGACCGTCACCGCGGCCGCCGGGTCGGCCACCGGATCATAATGAGCCGCTTCCGTCATGGTTCGGGGTTGTCGCGGGCATGGTTCCGGTTGTCAAGCGGACGCTGTGGTTTGTCCGGCCGTCGAACAGTCCCTATGATGCGCCGTCCGGCACGGGCGTGCTCCCGGGTCGTGGTTACCGGGGTCCGCCGCCTCGCCGGAAGAAGTGGGTATCGTATACACAGCGGTTCGAACACGCGCGAATATCCGGCGCAGAGGTCTGACATGAGTTACTCCATTCTGGCGATGGCATTGATGGTTTTCATGTTTGCGTGTCTCCCCGTTACCGCTGCGGGCACAAGCTCGATTCCGCGAGCCGAGCATCCGCGGCCCGACTTCCAGCGGGCGCAGTGGCTCAACCTCAACGGTACGTGGCAGTTCGAGGTGGACGAGAAGGGCGACGGTGAAGCCCGCGGCCTGACCTCCGGCCAGGATCTGGCCCGCCAGATCGTGGTACCGTTCTGTCCGGAGAGCAGACTGTCCGGGATCGCAAACACGGACTTCATGACGAATGTCTGGTACCGGCGGATGTTCGAAGTGCCGGGCGACTGGAAGGGCCGGCGGATCCTGCTGCACTTCGGGGCGGTGGACTGGCACGCCCGCGTGTGGCTCAACGGAGCCTTCGTGGGCGAACACTTCGGCGGCAACGTACCTTTTTTCTTTGACATCACCGCATCCCTCCGCGCGGGGGAGAACGAGCTGGTGGTCCGGGCGTTCGATGACACGCGCTCGGGCCTTCAGGCCTGTGGGAAGCAGAGCCAGAAACGGGAAAGCCACGGTTGCGTCTACACCCGTACGACCGGCATCTGGCAGACGGTGTGGCTGGAGGCGGTCGGGCAGACCTGGTTGCGTCAGATCACGTTGACTCCGGACCTTGATGGCGGACGCCTTTTCTTCCAGGCGTGGGTTGACGGGCCCGGCAAGGGCGCGACGCTTCGACTGCGGGCGACGGCGGATGGAAAACCGGTCGGCGAGGAGATCGTTCCGGCCGCCTGGCGGAACACGCTGGGCATGTTGAAGCTCAGCGAGACCCGGTCGTGGTCGCCGCAATCGCCGTTCCTGTACGACCTGACCATCGACGTGCTCCGCGACGGCAGGGTCGTGGATTCGGTGCAATCGTATTTTGGCCTGCGGAAGATCACCATCGAAGGCAATCGCTTCCTCATCAACGATCAGCCCGTGTTCCAGCGGCTCATTCTGGACCAGGGGTATTATCCCGACGGCGTACTGACCGCCCCGTCCGACGAGGCTCTCCGACGAGACATCGAGCTGTCCATGGCTGCCGGCTTCAACGGAGCACGGCTGCACCAGAAGGTCTTCGAGCCGCGGTTCCTCTATTGGGCCGACAAGCTGGGCTACCTGATCTGGGGCGAGTATCCGAACTGGGGGCTCTCTCAGCTCACGTCGACTTCTCTCAGTGAGGTGATGGACGAATGGCGGACGGAACTTATCCGCGACCGCAACCACCCCTGCATCATCGGCTGGTGCCCGCTCAACGAGACGGGCCACGGCCCGGAGCCGACCGGACTGCAGAAGCTGATGGCGCTGACGCAGATCATCGACCCGGGCCGGCCGTTCCTGGACGTCAGCGGCTACGTGCATCAATACGCCGGGACGGACGTATACGATTGCCACGAATACGGCCAGGAACCGGCCGTGTTCGCAGCGCGGTTCCGAACATTCGCCCAGACGGGGACCGACCCGTGGGTCAACATCCAACCGGAGTCCGACGCGGCACCCTATCTGGCGCAGCCGTTCTTCGTCAGTGAATACGGCGGCATCCGGCTGAAATCCGCGGAATCCGCGGAATCCGGGGCGGAAGGCTGGGGCTATGGCGAAACGGATGTGGAGGGGTTTTTTGAACGGTATCGCGGGCTCACCGACGCTCTATTGGACAACGCGAACCTGTTCGGCTTCTGCTATACGCAGCTCACCGACGTGGAACAGGAGCAGAACGGCGTCTACACCTTTGACCGCAAGCCCAAGTACGACGTCGCCCGGCTCCGCGCGATCAATATCCGCCCCGCCGCCTATGAGACGCAGCCGCCGCGCATGCTGTCGGTCCGCTGGCGGACGGTGCAGCCCACGGCCCGCCAGTCGCCCCAGGAATGGCGCTACGCAACCGAACCGCCGCCCGCGGAGTGGAACCGGCCCGACTTTGACGACAGCGCCTGGGCCGTTGGCCGCAGCGGGTTCGGAGTTGCCGAGACGCCGGGGGCCATCGTCAACACGCAGTGGAGAACCAGCGACATCTGGCTCCGCCGGAGCTTCACGCTCGACTCGACGGAGTTCGCCCTGGCCCGGCTTTCGATTCACCATGACGATGCCGTGACCGTTTATGTCAATGGCGAAGAGGTGTTGAAGAAATCCGGGTGGTCCCAGGCGTATTGTTATCTCGATGTCACGGACGCGCTGCGGGCGGCCGTGAAACCCGGGCCGAACACGCTGGCCGTGCATTGCCACCAGGACAAGGGCGGCCAGTTCATCGACGTTGGCATCGAGCTGGCGGACGCGGACCCTGAGAAGTAGAACTGGCCGCGCCGGGCGTGCACGAAGCTGATTTGCCGCGATTGCCGAGCGATTCGGCCATATCCGCGGACTACTGGACCTCAGAACGGGGTCTTCTGCTGCTGGCCGGACCGTCGCGCGCGGTACGGGCCTGTGGACGCGGATACACTCCGCGAATCGATCCTGAACAAACCGGGCGCACAGGGACAAGAATGGTATCCGAGGTCTCACCAAAGGGATTTCACCAAAGAGGGTTTCGATTCCGCAGGTACTGGCAGACGCTCGGTGAATCGCATCCGGCGGGGGGGAAGGGAGGCATGATGCCCCGATTGGAAGTGCGGCAGATCGGATCGCCGCGGCTACTGGCGGCGTCTTGGGCACGCGGTTGGGGAAACCAAGGCCGGACAAAGCGCTGCAAAAGGCGCTGCGGCGTCAGCCCGCAAGGTAGCGCAACACGTCGCAAGACCGGCCGGTGACCACGGCCGAATCCTTGCCTGCGACTCCGTACGGCGTGTTGTTAACTCATGCGTTAGTGGGGGGTTACAGCAATTGGTCAGGGGCGGACTTGAACCGCCGACACACGGATTTTCAGTCCGTTGCTCTACCAACTGAGCTACCTGACCGGCAGGTGTGTCCCCTGCGCGACTGGGTTTTCTACCAGAAAACCAGGGGGCGGGCAATCGCTGCCGAGCCAATTTCGGCGAACGTCTGTGGGCACGATCGATCGGGGTCCATTCCCCGTTCTTTGCACTTGCGGAGTCCCATAGCCCGCACCACCGCAGAAGACGACCGGCCTCCGCCGCCCGGCTCCGCGGGGTCCGTCCGTCACCAATCGTGGTCCAGGATGTCCATGCCGCGGCGGCAGATTTCGATGGCGTAATCCGTCCAGCGGCCCTGGCCCCAGTATCGGAAGCAACTCGTCTGCGAGCAAAGCAGGTGGAGCAGTGCGTTGCGATACGGCTGACTGGCGCGGTCGGGGCGAATGCTGCCTTCTTTCTCGTTGAAAGCCGCGCTGAGACGTTGCATGGGGCTTAGGACATTGTCGTAGCCGCGGACCCAACTGAGGTTGTTGGTCCAGGAGCCGCCGTCCATGTGGAAACGGTGGTCCTCGTTCCGCAGGGTTTCGATCGCCTCGTCCAGCGCCCGCCGGCCGCCGCCGGAGAAGCGGCTCCAGAGCCGGGCCTGGTGGAGGGGCTGAATGGCCGGGTAGGCTTCGGGGCTCACGCCGGCCGCCTCAATCAGTTCGAGGTATTCTGTTCCGTTCAGAGCGACGGTTCCCTCGCGGCTCAGGGAGGCCATCCCGGAATTGTAGGCGTGTGGAAACTCGTTCATCATGACGCCGCCGTTCTCGCCATCGCCGATCTGGCTGACCAGGGGAGGGATGGTGATGCCGCCCAGTTCCACGGGGCTCAGGCCCCGAGCCTCGCCCAGCGGCTGCATCTGGGCCACGAGCTTGGTATCGGAGCCCTGGGTTTTGATAAGGGCAGTAATGTAACTTTCGTTACCCTCGGAGTTTCTGGCTACCAGGCGGTGCGGAACGTGCGGTTGGCGGATGCCCGAACCGTCAGGGAGTTCCACCGTGTGCTCCTGCAACAGCACCCACGTGTAGCCACACTCGCGAAGTGCCTCGACGAAAGCGTAGGCGACGTCCGGGTCGTTGGGCAGGTGCATTTCCGGCGGAGAGAAGCCGCGAATGCGGCCCAGGGCCTCCAGCCCGTAAAGCGCGGCAAAGTGGTGTCGCCAGGCCAGCATATGGCGTTTGAGATCGGGCACGGGGGTCGAGGGCACGACGGCGTGCCCCCACATCGTCCCCAGCCACTCGACATATTGAGCGTATTTCAGGTCGCATGTGACTGTTGCCAGGTTGTCCAGAATGTCCCGGCGACCCATCTGTTCGAGATTCCACAACAGGTTGCCGGAGTAGTCGAGCATGATCCGCGGGCTGTGCCCGGCGTCGGCGAGATTCCGGATGAAGTCGGCGATCCGGCTGTAGCACTGGGCGAAAACGGCGGCGTTGTGGTTGTCGCCTTCCGCCGGGTTCTCGAACATGTACTGCAGGTTGCCGATGAGGGCCGCCGTTCGAAGATCCCGCCCGCCGGCGGGAATGGTGGGCTGGTGCATGTGCAGGGCCAGGGCCAGAGCGGAGCGGATGTTGCGAACGTCCATGCGTGTGTGGGGCGCGAGTGCCGGTGCGATGGCCGCGTCGGGGGCAGGAATGATGCTGTTCTCGCTGCCGCAGAAATTGGGCAATCCGTCGATGAGCGAGGGGCCGGGAAGTGTGCTTCCGTGTAGTACCATAACCTTCGTTCCTCTTGAATGATCAGACACTGTGCTGTTGCTTTTCACAGGGGCTCGGCGCCTCGCGCGCCTCTGCGAGGGACCTGGGTGTATTATTGTCGGCTCGACGGGCATGGCAATCGCTCCGGTATTCGCCTGCCTCTGTGGTTGCCGCGGCCGGTGAGTTTCGCTGGGTTCTTCTGCGCTGCCTGCGTGTGACATTCTGCAAAACTGTACCTTAGGCCAACCGACCGACTTGCAAATCGTCGCGCGCGCATCCATAATGAAGGTGGGTTCCGGGCAATTTGGCTACCGTTGCAGCGCCCTGCTCGCGCCTCGGGCGCGGGGTGGGCCGACCGTTGCAGGTCTGTTGCAGTTCCGCAGACCTGTGCGCAACACGGCGCACACGCCTTGTGCGGCGTGCAGCCGTTACCTTCTGTTCTTTTTGGTGTTAGCGGCCGTGGGTTCCGAGGAGGATTGACAATTTTCCCTACTCCGCGACGGGGAGAGTTGTCGAAAGAGAAACTATGGCGGCGTGATCCGGTCCAGCGAAGCTGATGCGGGTGATCTTTTCGGACGCCCACGCGTTCACACCTGCAACAGTTGCGTGCCGATCCGGGATTGGCCGGGCGCTCCCTCGCGCGGCACGGGGGACGCCAACAGAGGTGACAACGGTATGGCCTCAACCGAAACACATGGACGTGCCAGGTCTCCTGCTCCAGACCGAGCGTGCACTTTCCTGCTCAGTAGCGCCGAGAGTGTTCCGATACGGGGACGGGCGGAATGGGTGACACTGGATCAGGCGTACGTGGTTGTTCCGTACGGAACGGCCCGTTCTGTGCGGGAATGTTGGAACGCGGTGGCGATTATTCCCGACCGCAAGCGCCCCGATCGATCTCGCGAATTCCAGCTCAAGGCGGAGTTGGTCTCGGCAGAATCCATCGGCGCTCCGGAAGGCAACCAGGAAGGCCTTCTGCTGCGGCTGACGGGCGTTGGTGAACGGCTGCTTTCGGAGTTGGCCAGCGCGTTGCCGAAGGCTTGAGGGCCACTGCGGGCGCGGGCCGCCGCCCAAAGACCCGGACCAAGGCAGACGCTGGTCGCTGCCGACAGGGGACCTGAGGTGAGGATCGCCCTTCTGTCGTGGGAATCGCTTCACTCCATCCCGGTGGGGGGGGTTGGAGCACACGTAACGGAGTTAGGCGCGGCCCTGCAGCGCCGCGGGCATGATGTGCATGTGTTCACACGCATCGGCCCCGGGCAGCCGGACTACTCTCTGGTGGACGGCGTCCACTACCACCGCTGCGCCAGCCCGGGTCATCGCGATTTCGTCCAGGAAATCGAGCAGATGTGCGACGCCTTCTGGTGGCGCCTGGAACAGACGGAACGCTGTCTGGGTGCGGGTTTTGATATCATTCACGGGCACGACTGGCTCTGTGTGCGGGGACTGGTGCGCGCCCGCCAGGCCGGCCGGGACCGCGTGGTAATGACGATCCATTCGACCGAGTACGGTCGGTGTGGAAACGTGCATCGCGGCGGGATGTCGCATCGCATCGGGCATATGGAGTGGGAGGGGACCCAGGCGGCGGCCCAGGTGATCTGCGTCTCGGGTGTGCTGAAACTGGAAACGCAGGAACTCTATGCGGCGCCGGCAGACCGACTCAATGTTGTTTACAACGGCGTCAGCGCGCATCAGTTCGCCCACCCGCTGGAGGTGGGAGCGTTTCGCCAGACGTTCGGCATCGGGCCGATGGATCCGATGATTCTGTTTGCCGGCCGCCTGTCCACGCAGAAGGGGCCGGACCTGCTGATGGAGTGCGTACCGGCCCTGGTCCGGTACCATTCCCGCTTGAAGGTGGTATACGTCGGGCAAGGCGACATGCACAACGCGCTGCAGCGCCGGGCGCACGAACTGGGCGTCTGGCACGCCGTACGGTTCCTGGGATACCGTGCGGGCCTGGAACTGGCAAACCTGTTCCAAAGCGCGGACATCGTGTGTGTCCCGAGTCGGAATGAACCGTTCGGGATTGTGATTCTGGAAGCCTGGGCCTCGGGCAAGCCGGTCGTCGCGACACGGAACGGCGGGCCGGCGGAGTTCGTCGAGCACGGTCGGGACGGAATGATGGCGATTGACCATCCGGACTCGATCGGCTGGGGTCTGGGAACGTTGTTGAACGATTTTGATCGGGCGCGGTGGATGGGTGAGAACGGTCGTCACAAGGCGCGGACTCAGTTCAGTTGGGACCATATCGCCTTGCAGACGGAGGAAGTGTACTCACGGACAAACTAGCGCCGACCGGATCGGGACACCGTAACGGTCGGGCCACGGATGGGCAAAGACAATGAAGGACCCGCTGGCGAACCTCTTGTATCCCGGCGAGCCCACGACGGCGACGGAGCTGACGCTGTTACCGGTGTCGCCCTGCCGGGTACTGGCGGCATGGCCGGTTCTCAAAAGCAACGGAAACGGTGCCTCCGATTCGGGTGACAACGGCCACGAGCACGACCCGGCCTCCCGTGACGGGGGGCGCCTGTATCTGCGAATTCGAGAAGTGCGCGATTCGGAGCTGGCCGGTGAGGTGCCCGGGCAGCAGTGGCTCTTCGATCTGGCAGTCGGTCAGACGGGCTGTCTGGTGGAGCTGGAGCGGCCCGGGCTGACGGTGCGGGCGGAGCTCATCGCCTCACGGAGCACCAACGGAGCGAATCCGCTGGCTCGCTCTCGGCGAGTGCGGCTCCCGTGTCTGGAGCCGGTCGGAGAGGACGGGCCCATTCGATGGATGATTTTCGAGCGGAGCGGGCTCGCCTGACGGAGCGGACGTATGGCCCAAGGATACCTGTCAGTCATTCTGCACGCCCACCTGCCTTACATCCGCCCGGCCCGGCGACACGCGGGGGACGCGGAGTTCTGGTTCTACGAGCGGGCGTTGGAATGCTACCTTCCGCTCATCCGCATTCTGGACCAGCTTCAGAGAGACGGGGTGCGCACCCGGTTGACGCTTTCGCTTTCGCCGACATTGATCGGCCTGATGCGCGATGAGATCATCCGGGAGCGGTTGATCGGGCACGTCAATCGAATGCTGGAGCTGTCGGCGCGGGAACTGAACCGGACGGCCCTGCTTCCGGCCCTGCGGGAACTGGCCGGCGCGTATCATCTGCGGTTGCTCCACCTTCAGAACATCCTCACCCAGCGATGCGGCGGGGACGTGTTGGAGGCGTTCCGACAGATGGAGGCCCGCGGACAGGTCGAGCTGATCACCGGGCCCGCCTCAAACGCCTTTCTGCCGGGGATGCTGGCGATGCAGCCCCAGGCGGCGCGCTGCCAGATTCGGCTGGGTCTGGATGCGTTCGAGAGCGCCTTCGGGCACCGGCCCAGCGGGTTCTGGCTGCCGGAGTGCGCGTACACGCCGGAGTTGGATGGGATTCTCGGGGCCGAAGGGGTGGGGTACATCGTTCTGGACGGCCGGGCCCTGGAACGGGCCTCCACGCCTGCATTCCATGGGATTCACGCTCCGGTGTACTGCCCGTCCGGGGTGGCGGCATTCGGCCGGGACCGGGACGCCGCCTGTCTGCCGGGCTGCAATGCGTATGGGCATCCGATCGATCCCCTGTTCCGCGACAATCGGCGGGACATTGCCGATGATCTGCCGCTGGACTATCTGCGCCCGTACCTGCCGGACCCGAACACCCGGATTCCGACGGGGGCTCGGTATCACTGCATCGGAGCCGGCAACCACGGGCCGGAGGTGTATCAGCGCAAGGCCGCGCTGAACCGCGCGGCGGAACATGCAGAAGGGTTCATGCGCGATCGCATGCACCGGGTGCAGAATCTGGCCTGGAAGATGGATCGACCGCCTCTGTTCGTATGCGCGTACGACATGCACGTGTTCGGACACCGGTGGTTTGAAGGAATAGAGTACCTCGACTACCTGCTTCGCAAGGTGCGTTTCGATCAGAACGTACTGGAAATGGTCACGCCCGGAGAGTATCTGGATCGGCACCGCTGCAACCAGATGACCACGCCGGCCGTCTCGTCGTGGGCGGACGAAGGCTACTTCGATCAACTGGTGGGGCCGGACACCGCCTGGGTCTACCAGCATCTGTCTCGCGCGGCCCGGGTCATGCGGGAGCTGACGGTGGCTGTGTCGGAAGAGGACAGGCCGGGCGAGCAGACCGTGGATGGAGACAGCCTGGCTTTCCAAGGTGTATCCTCCGAGGATGGGGGGCATTCTGGATTGGATCGTAACGATTTGCAAACACGAGCGTTACGAGCGGCAGCCCGGCAGCTCGTGCTCGCTCAATCCGGCGACTGGGTGACGTTGCTGCAGAACCCGCAGCACGCGGAATACGCGCGGACCCGCCTGCACCTGCATCTCTCGAATTTTGCCCGGGTGGCTTCCCAAATCCGCTCTCGGAAAATAAAGTCCGGAGACATTGAAGCGCTGGAGCGAGACTGGCCGATTTTCGGGGAAATCTGCCCCAACGCGTATCGGTAGTCTGGCGGGTCGCGCAGCCTGGTCCCCCGCCTTTCCTGGCCGGACCGGTTTGCCGATGGAGGGCGTATGCACGAAGCCATGACTGGAGTGCCAAGCCGGATGTGTTTCGAGTCGGATACCGCAGGTTTGCTGTCCAAACTGCGGAACCTGGCCATGAACCTGTGGTGGACGTGGCATCCGGAGGTGGTCGCGATTTTCCGCGATCTGGAGCCGGACGTCTGGCGGGAGGTCAACCACAACCCGATTCTGCTGCTCCAGCATCTCAGCGAGGAGCAGTTGCTCGAACGCGCGCAGAACGGGGGGATCGAAGCCCGGATAAACGAGGCGGCGGATCGGCTGGCCACGTACCTCAAAGGAGACGGCGCGTGGGCCCGGCCGCGAGCGTCGAAGCTGCGGATCTGGCCGGTCGCCTACTTTTCCTTCGAGTTCGGCCTGCACGAATCGTTGCCAACGTATGCGGGCGGTCTGGGCGTGCTGGCCGGCGATCACCTGAAAAGCGCCTCGGACCTCGGTGTTCCGATTGTCGGAATCGGGCTGCTCTATACAGAGGGTTATTTCCACCAGCGGCTGGACGCCGACGGCTGGCAGAACGAAGAATACGCGCCGGTCGACAAGAGCCGGCTGCCGATCGAGCCGGTGTACGGACTGGACGGCAAGCGGCTCATGATCGAGGTACCGATCGTCGATCGAGTGCCCAAAATACAGGTCTGGAAGGCGCTGGTGGGGCGGAGCGAGTTGTATCTGCTGGACAGCAACGTTCCGGAGAACTGCAAGGAGGACCGCCAGCTTACCAGTCGGCTGTACGAGGCAGACTCCACGACCCGAATCCGGCAGGAGATCGTGCTGGGAATCGGGGGCATCCGGACGCTGGCGGCCCTGCACAAGATGCCCGCCATCGTTCACTGCAACGAGGGCCACTGTGCGTTTGCGCTGCTCGAATGGATCCGCCTGCACATGGTGTGGGAGGGGGTCGGATTCGACAAATCACGCGATCACGTGGGGCGACGGGCGATCTTCACGACACACACGCCGATCCCGGCCGGGCACGATTACTTCTCGCCGGATCTGTTCCGGGAGCACCTGGGATATCTGCAGCGGGAACTGGGGCTCAGTGCCCGCGACCTGTTCGGCCTGGGTCGAATCAACCCGGATGATCCGTCAGAGCCGTTCTGCATGACGGTGCTGACGCTGCGGATCGCGCACCGTTCGAACGGGGTTTCCGCCCTGCACGGGCGCGTGTCGCGGAACATGTGGCGTCCGCTATGGGGCATGCGCAGCGAGCAGGAGGTTCCGATCGGACACGTGACGAACGGCGTGCACGTGCCGAGCTGGATCGCGCCGGCCATGTACCAGTTGCTGGAACGGCATCTGGGGGTCGGGTGGACCGATCAGATGGAGACCCTGTTGACGCGGGAGCGGCTGGCCCGAATCAGCGACGAGGAACTCTGGGAGGCCCACCAGATCAGCAAGAACCGGCTGATCGGGTTCACGCGGCGGCGACTGGAGTCCCAGGCGCAGTATCGCGGGGAGCCGGCCGCCCACGTCGAGGAGGCCCGGCAGCGGCTGGATCCCAACGCGCTGACCATCGGCTTTGCCCGACGGTTCGCCTCGTACAAGCGGGCGACCCTCCTGTTCCACGACCCGGACCGGCTGGCCCGCATCATCGGCAACGACGAGCGGCCCGTGCAGGTTCTGTTTGCGGGCAAGTCGCACCCGGCCAACGAAATCGGCAAGCAGTACATCCAGAAACTTGTGGCGATGGCGGCCGATCCGCGGTTCAAGGGTCGGATCGTGTTCATCGAAAACTACGACATGGGGGTCGGGCGGCACCTGGTGCAGGGCGTGGACGCATGGCTGAACAACCCTCTCAAGCCGCTGGAAGCTTCGGGAACCAGCGGCCAGAAAGTCGTGCTCAACGGCGGGCTCAATGTGTCGGTGCTGGACGGATGGTGGGCAGAGGCATACGACGGCTCGAACGGCTTTGCCATCGGATACGGCGGCTATCACCCGGACCAGGAAGAACAGTCCCGGCGCGATGCGCTGCACCTCTACGAGGTGCTGGAGAACGAGGTGGTCCCGACGTTTTACGAGCGCGACGATCGCGGGATTCCGCATCGATGGCTCGAGATGGTGCGCTGGTCGATGCAGACGCTGGGCTGGCGGTTCAGCGCGGACCGCATGGTGCTGGATTATTTCACGGAGCTGTACCTGCCGGCGGCCGCGGCGGTGTCCTGCGACACGCGAAGCTTCCGGGCGCTGGGAGAGAAGTAGGACGGGTGTTGCCGGGGAGTCGGGGCGGTACGCGAGGAATTCCGGAAACGCCGGCTCCGGGCGGGTTGGCGTTCTGCTTCTCCGGAGACGTCGCACGGTTGCGTGGGCGCGAATGCCACGGCAGGGTCATAGACGGCAATCGAAGAAGTGGCTGGTCTGGGGGTATCCCGTCCGGCCGATTCGCTGCAATTCCATCCCGCAGGAGGTCAGAATCATGCCCAGTTCACTCCACAAGCTTATCCCGGCGCTGCTCGCCATCGCGCTGCTCGCGTCTGCCGTGGGAATCGCCGGCTGCACGTCGGGCGGCGGGGGCGGCGGCACGGACGCGAACAACAACGCCAATGCAAACGACAACTCGAACAGCAACACGAATACAAACGAGAACGCGAACGACAACAACGTCAATGAAAACGACAACGGTGGGGCGCCGGGCGAGCGGTTGCAGCCGGCCGATCTGACGTACCAGGGCGCGTTCCGGCTGCCGGATGAATTCAACTGGGGCGCGCTCGGGCTCGCGTTCTATCCAAGCGGAGACGGCGGTGCGGGGTCCCTGCTCGTCACGGGTTTTGAAGGATTGACCGACCCGGATCACCCGGGCGAGACGTGCTGGAACCCGTTGTGGGACTGCTATGCGTACTACGGCCAGGTGAGCATCCCCGCGCCCGCCCGGGAGGCGAACTGGGAAGACCTGCCCATGGCGGCCCGGGTCGGTGAGATGATCGCCTTCGACGGCGGCCTGGCCTCCACGGTACATAATGAATACCTCTTCGTCAGCGACCTGGAATTCGTCGCCCGGCGCGGCACACAAACCCGCGACAAGCTCTACGGCTCCATCAATCTGTGGTACGCCGAGGGTGTGGCCGGCGAGAGTACGTTCCCTACGGTCTGGTTTGCCAATCTCGACGGTACGGCCGCGCAGGGCATGTTTCACGTGGGTCCCGACGAGGCGCCGTATCACGGGCGGAAGATGGGCGCCTATCTCTTCAGCGTGCCCGCGTGGTACGCAAACCAGTATCTGGGCGGGCGCACACTGGTGACCGGGCGGTCCCGCGGTACGCCGCAAGACGGTATGGAACCGTTGACCACACGGGGCGGCTCGCAGGGCCCGACGCTCTTCGCCTTCCACGCGTGGGAGAGTGACGAGGCGACAGGCAACCTCGATGCGCTGCCGGTGCTGTATTATCGGGTGGCCTTCCCCGGCTGCGCCGGGCCGAACGTGGGCGATCCGCAGGGGTGCGACTATCCGAACTTCACCATGTGTGACGACTGGACTGGCGGCGCCTTTGTGGACAACGGCGAGCGACATGCGATTCTGCTGCTGGGTTACAAAGGACTCGGCGAGAACTGCTACGATGAGCCGCCGGTGGAGTGCCATGATCCGTGCAGCGCTGCCCACGGGTACCATTGCCAGCCGTATGAGCGACAGGTGATCTTCTACGACGTCGCCGCTCTGGGGCGAAGCGCTTTGGGGCAGCAGGATCCCTGGGTGGTGGTGCCGTACACCATCTGGCGCCCGACGGAGTTCTACCTGCAGGACAACCCCTGCTCCAACGCCGGCGGCATGACCTTCGACTCGGCCGGACGGCGACTGTTCATGGTGGAGCGCGGCCTGGGCGGTCTGGACCGGAACGCGATCGTGGTGCATGTCTGGTCGTTGTGACGGGAAAATGCGAAAATCGAATAGGACCGCCAGCCTAAGGCGGGCAGCCTATGTTCTTGGCCGGCGCCCGCGAAATCCGGCCCGAAGCCGGCTTTGCCGCATCGCGAGACCTGAGCGGAGGTGTCTGCGAGGCGTTTCTTATCGACCCGAAGATGGTTTCGCCGGCGGAGGATTGAAGGGGGTCCGCGGTTCCTGTACAATGCTTATCAGGGAAGAAGCAGGTTAAGAGGCACTGCAGACCAACGTCGGGATGCGCTCGCTTACACACCGGCTGGGATGGGTTCATTACCGGATGTCGACCTCCGGTTCCCCGTTCTTTCATGCGACCCCATTCGGCCGCCAGGGTGATTCGAGTCACACGCGGTGCCGTGCTCGTCATTCCCATCGCGGCCATAGACCACCATCGGAGACGCCGCCTGGCCGAACGGACACAAGCGCAAAGGAGGAAAGCACATGCTGGGATCACGAACGACGCAACCGGCCTATCGGCCGCTCGGATGGGTACTGGGAATTCTGGTTCTTGTCGTTCTCGCCGTTCCGGCCCGTCCCGTCATCGCCGCGGGCGACGATTCCGCGCAGGAGAGCGTGGTGCGTGTGACCATACCGGTGGCGCCCTATCAGCTTCAGAGAGCGGGTGATCTCGACGAGTTGGCCGTCGAGGGGTTCGGCCGGCTGCTCATCCCGGGCAAGCCCGCGCTTCCGTCGCGCATTTTCAGCATCGCCATTCCGCCGGGCGCGCAGGTCGTGGACGTGACCACGGATGCCGGCCAGGGGATCCGGCTTCCCGGCACGTATGACATCGCACCGGCGCCACTGCCCCGCGTCCTCGGCGAAGAGGATCCGGCCGTTTACGCCCGCCAGCTCGCCGAATACGAGGCGAACCGCGCGGCGGTCTATTCCAGCGACGAGCCGTATCCGGCGCGGGTCGCGGAGTATGTCCGCTCGGCCGGGTACCGCCGGTACAACCTGGTGGACGTGCGGGTTTGTCCGTTTGCGTACCGTCCTGTTTCGTGCGAGGTGATGTATTACCCGGACATTCACGTCACCGTCAGCTACCGCGCGGCCGACAAGGGGGCGGTCCCGATGACGGATTGCCTGGCCGGCGCCGAGCGCGTGGCGCAGGAGCTCATCCTGAATCACTCGGAAGCGATCGCATGGTATCCGGCGTCGCCGGTCATCTCGCGCGGGCTTCACGATTACGTGATCATCACGCTGGACTCGTTGATGACGGCGGTGCTCCCGCTGGCCGACTGGGAGACGGCCAAGGGCCGCAACGTGGAGCGCGTGTCGACGTCCTGGATCAACGCCAACTACACCGGGTACGACCTGGCAGCCCGGATCCGCGCGTTCCTGCGTGACAAGTATCCCAGCGGCCAATGGGGCATCGAAGACGTGCTGCTCGTGGGTCATTACAACGACGTTCCCGTGCGCCGCACGGCCCAGGATCTGGGTTACGGCGAGCCGGCGACGGACTTCTACTATGCGGAGCTGTCTCTGCCCGACAGCCAGTCCTGGGACGCCAACGGGAATCATAAGTACGGCGAAGACTCCGATCCGATCGACTTCTATGCGGAAGTGAACGTGGGCCGCATTCCCTACAGCGACGTCACCACTGTCTCGCGCATCTGCTCCAAATCCGTGGCGTACGAACAGAACACGAATCCGTCCTTCAAGAAGAACATTCTGCTGCTGGGTGCGTTCTTCTGGGACAACGACCCCAACCCGCGCACGGACGGGGCGGTGCTGATGGAGGCCAAGGTGAACCAGCCCTGGATGTCCGACTGGACCAAGACGCGGATGTATGAACAGGGCTACTCGACGTACGCCATGGACTACAACCTGACTTTGTCCAACGTGGTGTCGGTCTGGTCGTCGGGGACGTACGGGTTTGTGAACTGGGCCGGGCACGGCTCGCCCACGTCGGCCCACATCTACCACGGGGGGCAGCCGGCGTTCATCCAGGCCAGCAGTGCCGCCCAACTGAACGACAACTACCCGTCCATTGTGTTCGCCGACTCGTGCAGCAACCAGGACACCGACGCGAACAACCTCATGCGGGCTCTCCTGGGCAAGGGCGCGGTCGGCGCGGTCGGCGCCACGAAGGTGGCGTTGGGCTGCCCCGGATGGAGCGGCCCCTTGAGCGGTTCGAGCCAGTCGCTGGATTACTACTTCACGACGCGCGTCACCTCCGGCAGCGACACGATCGGCGCCGCTCACCAATGGGCGTTGCGGCAGATGTACCTCAACAACCTGTGGGCCTACGTGCGATACGAGACGTTCGAATGGGGAGTGCTGCTGGGCAATCCCAACCTCAGCATGGACGTCCTGGAACCTCTGAAGATCAGCTTCCCCGACGGTCTGCCCGAGACGGTCGAACCCGGTTCGCCCACGATCATCCCGGTGCGGATCAGCGACGGAAGCGAAACGTACGTGCCCGGGACGGGCACTCTGCACTACCGTTACAACGGCGGTGCGTATCTGACAGCCGGGCTCACGTCGCTGGGAGGCAATCTGTACCAGGCGACGCTGCCGGCGGCGGACTGTGACGACACGCCGGAATTCTACTTCAGCGCGACCGGCAACCTGGGGACCGTCGTGCGATCTCCGGCCGACGCGCCCGCCGGCGTCCACTCCGCGCTCGTCGGCGCGTTCGTAACGATCGTCGATCACGATTTCGAGGGCAGCGACCAAGGCTGGACCGTGGGGGACATCGGAGACAACGCGACGTCCGGCATCTGGAACCGGATGGACCCGGAGGGCACGGATGCGCAGCCGGAAGACGACCACACCCCGCCTCCGGGCACGGAGTGCTGGGTCACGGACGGCTATGCCGGCAGCAGCGCGGGCGCGCGAGACGTCGATGACGGAAAGACCACCCTCATGTCGCCGGTCTTCGATCTGTCGGGTTTGTCCGCAGCGACCATCAGCTACTACCGCTGGTACTCCAACGACAAGGGCGCGGCGCCCAACCAGGACGTATTCGTCGTAGACATTTCCAACAACGGCGGCGCCACCTGGCAGAACGCCGAGACGGTCGGTCCGGCCGGCGCGGGCACGTCCGGCGGATGGATTTACCACGAGTTTCAGGTGGCCGACGTGGTGACCCCCAGCGCGCAAATCAAGCTTCGCTTTGTCGCATCGGACGAGGGCGCGGGGTCCCTGGTGGAAGCCGCCCTGGACGACTTCCGGATCACCGCCCTGGTATGCGTTCCGGTCGCTACGTGCTCGGACGGCGTGCAGAATCAGGGTGAGGAGCGCATCGACTGCGGCGGCCCGAACTGCGACCCGTGCGAATGTACGACGGACGGCGCCTGCGACGACGGCCTGTTCTGCACGGGCGCCGAAACGTGCGACGCGTACGGCTTCTGTCAGTCGACCGGCGATCCATGCCCGACCACGCACTGGTGTAGTGAGAGCAGTGAAGCTTGCATTGCGTACGGAAACGGCGACTTCGAGCCGGACGGCGATGTGGACCTGGCGGATTTCGCCTGGTTCCAGCAATGCTTCGGCAGCGAGGCGACCGGCGCGTGCGAACCGGGCAATCTCTGCGGCACGGGCCTGATCGATCTGGACGATCTGCGTCTTTTTGTCGACACGATGAATGGCCCGCAGTGACGCGGGTGCGGCGGCGGGGGGCCGACGCGGGCGGGAGTCCAGACACGACGGCCGCCTTGTCCTTATGGCTCGGTCCGGGCGCCGGCCTGTTCGGCGGCGCGGGCGAAAGTGAGTTCCGCGAAGGGCAGGCCGTGGCCCTGGCAGTGCCCGTGCAGAAGCGCGATGTACCCTTCCCCAATGTGAGGGCGGCTGGAAAGGCTCAATTCCTGCTGCACCCGCGTGATGCTCGCTTCGTCCGGGCCCTCGATCTCGACAAACGAGCCCAGATACGGCAGCTCGTCCAGCTCGACATGGCAGGGTGCCAGTTGCCAGGTTTCACGGCGTTTTTCCAACACGCACAGGCGCACGTAGCCCAGGGCCTCGAGCAGACAGGCGGCGGACTCGGCGTCGGGAACGGGCAGCTCGATTTCGGTGCGGCGTTTCACCCGGCCGGGCAGGCGCGGGCCTTTGTACGTAAGCGTCGCCGGCAGGGCGGCGCCGCGATGGACTTCCAGGGACCGGATGCGGAGAACGGAATCGCCGCGCTGGAGCTGGCCGTCCGCGCTGTCGTACTGCAGATTCCGCTCCGTCACGTCGCGAACGAAGACGGCCCCCGCCGCCCGGAGCCGCTCCCGGACGGCCTCCAGCGATTCAACCTTCAGCTTCGTCTCGATCTCCACGGGCATGGCTCGCTTCCTTCTGCGTCTGAGGTTGAATCTGCACCAGCTCCGACAGGCAGGCGGGGCCCCGCATGTGGCAGGTCGCGCATTTGGCCCGGGGACCCTGTCGAATCCGACGATAGACGAGCCGCGCGGACCACGCGCCCGCGACCCCCACGGCCCCCAACACGATCAGCCACTCCCACCACACGACACAGATCTCCCGCGGATGTTACACCCCCCAGCCCAAGGCTCTGCCCACCTGGTAGATCAGCGTGGCCATCGCCAGGGCCAGGGCGATGGTGTACGTCATGGAAAACAGAGGCCACTTCCACGAGCCGGACTCGCGACGGGTGATGATCTGCACCGTCACGCACGGCGCGTAGAGCATCACGAAAACCATCAGGGCAAACGCCCGCAGCGGGGTCCAGGCCGGATCGGACTCCAGGTGCTCCGAGAGCGTTTCGCCCTTGTCGGTGTCCACGTCTGCCATGGCGTAGGCGACGGCCAGCGTGCTGACGATCACCTCCTTGGCCGCGAACCCGCCGATCAGGGCGATGTTGTCACGCCAGTCCATGCCGGCCCAGCGGGTGACGCCGGCCAGCGCGGTGCCCGCCCGCCCGGCGATACTGTGCTGAAGCTGAAGCGACTGGCGTTCGCGCTTCAGCGCGTCGATCCGCGCCTGCGCGTCCGGCTCGTCGGCCGAACTCCGCAACGAGGCGATCCGCCCATCGATGTCCGTCGTATCCGCCCGGGGGAAGTACATCGCGGACCACAGCAGCACGCTGGTCGCCAGGATCAGCGTGCCCGCCTTGCGGATGAACATCCACGTCCGGCTCCACGTGTGCCGCAGTACCCCGCGGAGGGTGGGCACATGATACGTGGGCAGCTCCATGACGAACGGCGCCTGGGCCCCGCGCACCACGAACTTCCGGATCCCGACGGCCGAGAACAGGGCAAACACCCACGACAGCAGCCACAGCAGAAACATCATGCCGGCCTGACGCTCCGCGAAGAACGCCCCGATGAGCAAGAGATACACCGGGATCTTCGCGCCGCAGTTCATCAACGGGGCGATGAGCATGGTGACCAGCCGGTCTTCCCGGTCGCGAAGCACCCGCGTGGCGAGCACGCCGGGCACGGCGCATCCGCCGCCGCCCAGACCGCCGGAGACGATCATTGCCATGATGCTCTTGCCCTGGAGCCCGAACACCTTCAGGGCCCGGTCCAGCACAAAGGCGACCCGGGCCATGTACCCCGTGTCCTCCAGGGCCGCGATGAGCGCGAACATCACGAAAATCAGCGGCAGGAACGCCATGATCCCGCCCACCCCGCCGATCACTCCGTCGACCAGCAGCGAATGGAGCATCGGCGACGTGTCGGCCAGTCCGCCCGCCAGCTTCGCCAGCCCCGCGAAGAGGGCCTCCATCCACTGGGTCGGACTCCGGCCGAACAGCCATGGCCACTCGTCGGCGATTTTGAACACCGCCACAAACAGCAAGTAGACCACGCCGGCCAGCACCAGCGGGCCCAGCACGCGATGGCACACGATGGCGTCCACCGCGTCCGTCACCGATCGGCGGGACACGTTGCCGTGGGTCACGCATTCCCGCATGATTCCCGACACGAACCCGTATCGTGCCTCCGCGAGAACCACTTCCGACGGCTCGTGGAAATGGGATTCGATCGCCTGGATCGCTCCGGCCGCCGCCGCCTCGATCACCGTCGGCTGGGCCGCCGTCGCTCGAATGTCGCGGATGATTTCCTCGTCTTTTTCCAGCAGCTTGACCGCCGCCCATCGCGCGGGGTACCGACTCGACAGCTTCGGGTCGGCCGCCACCCGGGCCGCCAGCGCGTCCACCTCCTCGTCCACGCCGTGTCCGTAGGTGACGGTCCGGAGCGTCCGGTCCGCCGCCCGGCGGGCTACCCGATGGCTCTGGGTCAGAAGATCCTGGATGCCGCGCGACCGGTTGCCCACCGTCGGCACCACCGGCACCCCCAGCACGGCGGCCATGCGCGGCACATCGATGGTCATTCCGTGCCGCTCGGCCACGTCCACCATGTTCAGGGCAATGACCAGCGGCATTTCCATTTCCATCAACTGGACGGTCAGATACAGGTTGCGCTCCAGGTTGGCCGCATCGATCACGTCGATCACGACGTCGGGTCGCTCATTCAGCAGGGTGTGGCGAGCGACCATTTCGTCCGCCGAAAGCGCCGTCAGCGAATACGTGCCGGGCAGGTCGACGACCGTCATGTCCACTTCGGGGAACCGAACCCGGCCCTCGCGACGTTCCACCGTCACCCCCGGGTAGTTGCCCACCTTCTGGTTCGCCCCGGTCAGGGCGTTGAACAGGCACGTCTTGCCGCAGTTGGGGTTGCCGACGATGACCGCCTGCAAAGTGGCCTGAGAAGTCTCCGTCGCGTCAAACAATGCCATACGCACTACCGTTACGGCTCCACGATGATCTGGGCCGCTTCGTCTTTGCGAATGGCCAGATAATAGCCCTTGATTGTCACCTCGATCGGGTCACCCAATGGGGCCACCCGTTCCACAAACACACAGGCCCCGCGCGTGACCCCCATCTCCATCAGACGATGCCGGATCGGCCCGCCGCCGGTGATCCGCACGATCCGGCCCCTGCGCCCCACGCCCAGTTTCGTCAGCGGAATGGCCTGCGGAGAAACCGCCGCCCGCGCGCTGCGACCGGCCTGTACGAAGATCCGATCCAGCACGGTCCGATCGACGGCCACGCGCGACTGCCCGATGGCAATGACGGCGCCCGCGTCGCCCTCCCGGCTGATGATTTCAATCCGCATCTCTTCCGCCAGTCCCATGCCGATCAGCCGCTTGCGCTCGGGCCCCTTCAACTCCAGCCGGACCACGTGAAGCTCTTCCCCGGGCACTCCCGCGGCAAGCGGGAAAACGTCGGGCCGGATCAGGAGGCATTGCCGACAGACACCGCGAATCGTCACCTGCCCGTCGAGCACCCGGAAGCCCGTCGCCTGTTCGATCTCCGCATACCGCCGAGACCCGGCGGCGTCGATCTCCTGAATCCGGCCGCAGCGCACGCAGATCACATGGTCGTGGTGCCGCTCCAGGTGGGCGTGCTCGTACCGCGCCGGGCGATCCTCCGTACGAATCGCCCAGACCAGCCCGTAACGGACGAAAGATTCCAGCGCTTGGGCGAGAAACTCCCGATCGTACGACGCGCCGGCCCGCTCCAGCTCGTCCCGGAGCTCGTCAACGGTGAAGTGTCCTTCGTGATCCAGCACGGCTCGCAGAATGGTGGTTCGGGCCTCGCACTGCCCCTGCCCATCCTGCGAGAAAATGCGTTGATAATCCGCCTCGATCTTCTTGTGTATATCTTTCAAGCCGGATGCCATGGATGCCAATGGAATCGACATTCTGTTCAACCTTGCCGTAATCCCCAGGGACTGCCCGTCAGCGCCGCCGGAGCCCGGAGCGGCTGCCTCACACATCGGCCCGCGCACTGGCGCCCGTCGCGGGCGACCGGGCCGTCGCGTCCGGCTCCTTCTCCAGGGATGCGCAGAACCCGCGCCAAGCCGCCCGGAACGACTGGACCGCCGGCTCCTGGCTCTCCAGGAACTTGAGATACTGCTCCAGCCGCTGCATGGTCTGGGGCCCGACGAGATGCTCGATCTTGCACGCATCCACTTCCGCCACCCCCTCCGCCACCCCTAGAACGTTGGTGAAGAATCGGCGGATGAGGGCTTTTCGGCCCAGAACGGCGCGGGCGATGCTTCTGCCGGCCTTGGACAGACGAAGGAACCGATTCTCATCTTCCTCGACGAGTCCTCTCTGCTTGAGAGTCTTGAGGGTCAAGGATGCACTGCCACGAGTAATGTTCAGCGCCTTGGCGACGTCGGAAACACGAGCGTACCCGCGTGATTCCAGCAACTCGGCGATCGCCACCATATGATGCGCGGCCGAATGGCTCACGACGTTCCGCTCGAACTCCTTCCAGATGTCCGCCGGCGGGTCGTCCATATCGATCAGATTATATCCCTCCACTTGTGTTTGGCATACCGACCAAATGTTTTTCGACCGCTCGCAGTCCCGCCTTGCAGCGCGCCTGTCCAACCGCGCGGTCGCTCACCCAGGACGTTACGTAATTCTTTATTTATAAAGGCGTTATGGAACCTACTGCGTTAGGCGCCGTCTTGGAATCTCACGCCAACGCCGGCACGACGTGCGATTTCTGGTTCGCAGTGGCAGCCGACGGCTCTGTCCAGCAGCGGATTCTCGCTTTCAGTTCGTCCAATCGAACGGGCGTATTCCCCAGTTGATCCGCGGCCGTGTCGGCAGCCAGAATTCCCAGCCACGCCGATTGCATGAGATTCAGACCGTGGGTCAGCCCCGACGTCGTGACGGCCAGCAGGGCGGCTCCGGCGCCCAGGCGATCCACGCTGTGGGCGGAAAGGCTTGGGATGTGTTCGCTGCGGAGGCGCCCGGACCATCCGGGGCTGTCCGCCTCGAGGGTCGGCCGCGTGAAAACGACGACCCCCCGATCGCCCATGGTAACGATCAGGTGTTTCGCCTGGGTCTTGCCCATGACCAGCCAGGCCACGTTGGACAATCCGCCCTCGAAATCGTTGAGAATGGTGCGGAGCTCGCGCTCCGTGGGGCACAGGAGGGTGAGTTGTTGAAACTCCGCCAGGTGTCCATGGGAGCCGACCGTATCGGCCGTGACGACGATGCCTCGCTGCGCACACGCCGGCAGAAGCTGTCGCAGCAGGCCGGCCGTGACGGTTCCGTAGCCGGAATCGCAGATGATCAGAGCATCGATCCGATCCAGCCGGTCCAGCAGCACGCGGGCGACTTCGCGTTCCGTGCGGGTGTCCAGAGGAATGCGGGCGGCCCTGTCGACTTTCAGCAGTTTGTTGTGCTCGACCAGATATCGCGTCTTCTCCACAAGGGCGGGGCGCATTGGGACCAGATGATGTTCGACGCCATCCTCGTTGAGAACGGGCACCACCTCGCTGTCGTCGTGAACGGCCGTGGTCGAGACCAGAAAAGGCCGGACCCCGAGCGACGCCAGGTGCCGCGCCACGATAGCCGCTCCGCCGACAAACCGTTCCTCGCGCAGCTCGGCCAGGGCCATCATGGGCGACTCGCCGGCGACGTCGATCGTGTCGCAGAACACGTAGCGGTCCAGAATGAGGTCCCCCAGAACCGCCACGCGCAGATGGCGGAAGCTCTCCAGCGCGTCGTTCAGGACGCAGCGCGTCACCTGGTGACGGCGGCAAACCAGGGCCAGCTTCTGTCGTTCCAGATCGGACTGGGCCGCCATGCCGGCGATCAGACGCGTGGAACTGAAGACTGTCTCGCCGCTGGAGAAGATGACGCGACCTCCGTTCGCTTCCACGATGGCGCGTTCGCGGAGGAATCGAGGATCGTTGGACGTTTCGTATTCCGCTCCCTTGACGTAGATGTCCGGTTTCAGGGCGTCCAGAACGGATTCGGCGGTGGGGGACGGATCTATGTAGACGTAATCGACCAGTTCGAGCGCCGCGACGTTCTCCGCGCGCAGCTCCTCGGGAATGTAAGGACTGGCCGTGCTCTTGGAGATGGCGGCGTCGGCGGTCAGGGTGACGATGAGCAGATCTCCCTGCCGCCGGGCGAATTCCAGGTATCGCACGTGACCGGGGTGGACGATGTCGAAGCAGCCGTGGCATTGCACGACGACCTTGCCTCGGCGGCGGGCGTCAGCGACGACCTCCAGCAGGCGTGCAAGGCAGAGAATTTTCCGCTGGTAGCTCGGGGACATCGCGGGCTCGCGTCCGGCGTCCTTTCGGGCGGCGGCCCGTGTTCCGCGGGCGCCGCCCGGGACGGCCGTGCTTCGTTTATCGGTCGATTCCCGCGTGTTTCGCAAGGTTCCGTTCACGTCCGGGCGGCGGGCGGTTGCATTTGGCGATTATCGGACATACGCTGGGCGGAATGGTATTGGCGCCCGCCGGGGCCTGGCCCGGGGTTGCGGGGTCGGGTGGCCGGCAAGAGCGATCCGGCCCGGGGCTGAACGAAACATGCTCTGGACGCTGCAAGGATACATTTTCCGCGAAATGGGCAAGGCCTTTCTGCTGACGGCCGTGGCGCTGACCGCGCTGGCCGGCCTCACCGGCGGCATCATGAACATCATCGAAGCCGAGCAGATGACCACGCGGCAGCTTCTGCAGGTGATGATTCGCATTCTGCCCATCTCGGCCGCCCTGGTTCTGCCGGTGGCCGGTCTGTTCGCCGCTACGGTGACGTACGGGCGTCTGAGCGCAGACAACGAACTGACCGCGTGTCGGGCCAGCGGCATCAACATTCACCATCTGCTGCTGCCGACGCTGGTTTTCAGCCTGGCGTCGGCGGGGATCACGTTCTACACCATCAACTACGTGATCCCCGGGCTCTGGGCGAGCGCGGCCCAACTGCTGAAGGCCGATGCCGTGCATCTGGCTCAGAACCGTCTTCAGTCGCCCGGGCGGCTGCCGCTGGGCCAGAAAGCGCGCATCTACGCGGACGCGACGGAGGCGGTTCCGGGCCAGATCGTGGATGGCGTTCGTCAGCCGGATCGGCTGAACCTCAGCCGTGTCGCCTTCATTCGGATGGATCGGGGGAGCTGGATCAGTTACGGCACGGCGCAGCGGGTGGACATTCGCTTCGACAGAACGGCGGAACCGCCGACTGTGGCGGGCGAGATGTTCGGCGCCCACTACTTCGACCGCGGCAAGCTCCAATGGATCGGCCAGGAGTATTCGCCTCTGGAGGCCGTTCCGATTCCCCAGCAGGCGGCCGTGAAATTGAAATGGCGCAACCTGACCGAATTGTGGCGGTTCGTGCGGGAGCCCGGCATGGTTCCGGAAATTCAGGAACCGCTGGAAAAGCTGCGCAACGCCATGGCCGACGCCTTCTATTGCCACAGTCTGGCGGAAGAATGGAGCGCGGCATTCGACCGGCGCGAGTGGCTGTCGCTCGGAGACGACAAAGTGCGCTATGAGCTCCGGTCGGGCAACGCCGTCGCGATTCCGGAAGACGGCCGACTGACTTTCACGGACGGCGTGGAGGTCCGGGAAGTGATTGGCGGCGTGGAGCGGACGCTCAAGGCCGACCGGGCGGCCGTGCGGATTCGCCGTACGGAAGCGCGGGGCGCGGAAGTGACGCTGGAGTTTCTCAACGGGGTGGAGATTTCCGATCCCGCGGTCCCGGGGCGATCCAGCCACAAGGCTCGCTGGGAATCCAATCCGTTTCCTCTGCCGTCCGCTGTGACCGACGAGGTCATGCGGTATTCCCCTCGACAATTGCTTGACAAGGGCGCTGCGGACGTGTTCCACCTCCAGCCGCAGGCGCGAGAGCTGCACCACAAGCTGCGCGTTCGTCTGGGTGTAATGTATCGCAACCTGGTCGCGCTGATCCATGCCCGCTTGGCCTTCAGCGCCAGCGTGCTGGTTCTGATGGTGCTGGGCGCGGCCCTGGCGATCGTGTTTCGCGGGTCGCACGTATTGACGGCGTTCGGCATCGCGTTCGTACCTTCGATTCTGGTGACGGTCATCACCATCATGGGACGCCAGATGGCGGAGAAGCCGGGCACGGCCCAGGTGGGGCTTGTGATCATCTGGGGCGGCATCGCGCTGGTGGGCGTTCTGGATGTCCTGGTGTTGGCGCGATTCGTGAGGCGGTAGCAGGCGGCATGATCAGCACACTGGATCGCTACATTCTGCGTTCGCTGCTGGTGAACTACCTCATCGCCCTGGGGGTCATGATCAGTCTGTACATCGTGCTCGACCTGTTCTTCAACATGGACGAGTTCACGGAAGACCGTCGGACGGTCGGGCAGGTGCTGGCCGGGATTGCCAGCTATTACGGGGCGAACCTCTTCAAATACTTCGGGCAGCTCTCCGGCGTGATCACCGTGGTGGCCGGCATGTTGACGCTCGGCCGGCTGCGCCGGCTCAACGAACTGACCGCCATGCTGGCGTCCGGCGTGAGTCTCTACCGGGTGGCCGTCCCGGTTATCGCGTTCGGCGTCGCGACGACGGCCGCCTGGCTCGTCAACGCGGAGTGGATCATCCCGTCGCTGGCCCACCAGTTGGCCCGCCAGCATGACGATCCGTTGGGTGAGCGGACCTACGAAGTGTGGTTCCTGACGGACCGGGACAACGCGCTGCTTTCCGCGCGGCAGTTCCTTCCGTCCACCGGCGAAATGCGCGAGATGCTCGTCCTCTTTCGCAACGAGAAGGGCGACATTTCGCAGGTGATCGAAGCGGAGCAGGCGACCTGGGAGCCCCAGTCCGGGCTGCCCCGGGGGGGGCGCTGGAAGCTGGCGCGGGGGTTGCGCCGGACGCAGGTCAGCCGAGGCCCCGGCGCCATCGGCCCGCAGGCGGAGCTTGCCGAGACGTTCGTCAACTACTACCAGAGCGACCTGACGCCGCGCGACATCCAGATGCGCCAATCGTCGCAGTGGCTGCGATACCTGAGTTCCGCCCAACTGGCCGACCTGGCCGGCCTGGGCCTGCCGGACGCCCATCACATCGCGCAGATCCGTCATGAGCGATTCGCCACGCCGGTGGTCAACGTGCTGATGCTGCTGCTGGGCATTCCTTTCCTCCTGCGCCGGGTTGCGGGCAACCTGATCAGCGATGCCGGCAAGTGTCTGCTGGCCTGCGGATTGTGCTTCGTCATCTCCGTCGTCGGGCAGAACATCAGCCCCGCCGGCCTGCCGGCCCTGCCGGGCTGGATCCCCATCATCCTGTTCGCTCCCGTGGCCGTCGTGCTGCTCGACCGCGTCCGGACATAGGGTGCCGGAGGACTCACCAACGCAGCAGCCCCGCGGCGCGGGTGAAGACATCGTCCGGCAGGCCGACGGCACGCTTGAGGAGCACGTCCCGGTCAATCCAGTTGTGTTCGGCCGCGACACGGCGATACCGCGGCCCGAGTCGGTCGCGAAATGCCGCGGGCACGCAGGGGATGGGAAAATCGCTGCCGTACACCAGCTTCGGCCAGAGCGCGGGCGTTCGCAGAATCGTGCGAAAGCCGTGGATCTTGGAAGGGGCCGCCAGGGCCGCAATGTCCGCGTACAAGGGGGCGTCGGCGAACTCGCCGCGAAGCGCGGTCAGCAGCGAGCGAAACGCGCGGTCGTCCGTAAGGGGCCCCAGCAGCGGCGTGGCCACGTGGGCCACGATGACCGTGGGCATGCACTCCTGCGCCCGCAGCCGGCGCAGGGTCTGGAACATCGGCCTCGGGTCTTCGGCCTGTCGGTTGTGCGTGGTCAGGGTGAATTCCGGCCCGTAGTGCACCAGCAGGGGCAGGCGATGGGCATGGCACCGGCGCAGAAACGCCACCGCTCGCGCGTCGAAGGCGTCGATGTTCTGGACGGGCGGCAGCCATTTCATCAGCGCGGCGCCGGCCCGTACGACGGCATCCAGCCGATCCAGCGCGTCCGGGCGGTACGGATGCACCGAGGCGCCGAACAGGAACCGATCCGGGCACCGCCGACACATCTCCAGCACAAGCCCGTTGGACACGTACATGTCCGTGCCGAAATCGCGTCGACCGCCGGCCGGCCCGCAGCTTCGGCCCGCATCGTCGTGGACCTCGTCCAACGCCAGCAGCACCACGCGGTCCACATGCCGGAACGTGGTCAGGTGTCGCTGCAGAAGTGTTTCCAGCCGGGCGTCCAGGGCGTCTCCCTCCAGACGCCGCCCCCGACCGATCCACCGCCGGGCCAGCCGCTGCCCGATCCGGTTCAGGTGCCGTGGCGAGCTGTATGCGGCGAACGACGTGCTCGTTCCTCTCTCGAACGGAAACGGCGAGTCTTCCTTCCAGCGCCGGGCCGTCAGCGTGAAATGACAATGCACGTCAACGACCCACGGCCGGCCGTCCGCCGCGCGCGGGGCTGAGCTGTCATCATCCGGCGTCCGCGGCATCGGATCACCCCACCCGTTCGAGCGACAGGTCCAGGGCGGGCGCGGAATGGGTGATCGCGCCTACGGAGATACGTTCCACGCCCGTCTGGGCCACGGCCCGCACCGTTTCCAGCGTGATGCCGCCGGACACCTCGAACTGCACGGCGCCGGTCAGGCCGTGTCGATCCCGCAGATCCACCGCCTGCCGCAGCTCGTCGGGCGTCAGGTTGTCCAGCAGGATCACGTCGATGCCGCGGACGTGCAGAAGCACTTCCACCTGCTCGAGCCGATCCGCTTCCACCTCGATGAAGGCGGGCGGCGGCCGAAGCTGGCGCAGCCGCTCCAGCATGCCGTCCACCT
>MTKY01050761.1_pt1 | contig 30657 bp, 25 predicted proteins | sample 1042731 | NCBI WGS metagenome assembly MTKY01 (sample SAMN06212206, study PRJNA360538) | anaerobic digester metagenome | biome: Wastewater treatment plant; material: sludge; isolation source: anaerobic digester fed with sludge from wastewater treatment plant | place: Denmark: WWTP Soeholt ...
CCGGAGGTTGTTACCATCGTTGATTTGGGTCCGCCGCCAACGGCTGCTCTGGTGCCCGAACTGGCGCCAGCGCTGCCTGATCCAGACGATGCAGTGGCCGTCGTCCCCCAGGAGGAAGCCGCATGAACGGGCGACCAGAAGGTATTTCACCAGAGATAGAGGCTCGTCCTGTTGTTTTGCAGGTAGACAACGTGACGCACTTTTTTGGCAACTTGCGGGCTGTTTTCAATTTCGATTTGACCCTGCGGCATGGCGAGCTTGTCGGGCTAATCGGGCCGAACGGCGCTGGAAAGACCACGGTCTTCAACTTAGTCACGGGTGTTTATCGCGCTACTCGGGGCAGCATTCGCTACAAGGGCATTGAACTTGTCGGCTTGCCTTCGCACGAGATCATCCAGATGGGGATCGCGCGTACGTTCCAAAACATTCGCCTGTTTTCCAACCTCACCGTGCTGGACAACGTGCGTATCGCATATCACCCACATGCCGGGTATGGCTTGGTGGATTCGGTGCTGCATACCAAACGCTTCCGTGAGAAGGAGACGGAGATGGCGGCGCAGGCCCAGGAGTTCCTGGAAATCTTCGGTTTGGGGGAGCGACGGAACGACATCGCGGGCAGCCTGCCTTACGGTCTGCAGCGCCGGCTGGAGATCGCCCGCGCGTTGGCGGCCTATCCTCGATTGCTGATCCTGGATGAACCGGCGGCCGGGATGAATCCGCAAGAAATCGACGAGTTGATGGACCTCATCCACTTCATCCGCGACCGTTTCGATCTGACGATTTTGCTGGTGGAGCACCAGATGCGGTTGGTGATGAACATCTGCGAGTGGCTTACGGTGATGGACTTTGGCGAGATCATTGCGCGTGGGTTCCCCGCCGATGTGCGCAACGACCAGCACGTGGGCGAAGCTTATTTGGGCCGTCAGGCCTTGGACATTCGCCGGGAGGACGACGATGGCGCTTTTGGAAGTTAAGGACCTATACGTATCTTATGGCGCAATTCGTGCGCTGCACGGCGTCTCCTTTCATGTGGATCGTGGTGAAGTGGTGACGCTCATCGGCGCGAACGGCGCGGGCAAATCCACGACACTGCGCGCGATTTCGGGCTTACAATCTGCCGATAGCGGGTCGATTGTCTACGATGGGGTGGACATTACGCGCACATCCGCCAGCGACATCGTCCCGATGGGCATCGTCCAGGTGCCGGAAGGCCGGCGCATCTTCGCCCCGCTCACCGTGCGCGAAAATCTGGAAATGGGCGCGTTCACCCGCAAGGACAAACGCGAAATCGCCGACAGTATGGAACATGTTTTTCAGCTTTTCCCACGTCTGAAGGAACGCCTTGAGCAAACCGGCGGCACGCTCTCCGGCGGCGAGCAGCAGATGTTGGCCGTCGCGCGCGCGTTGATGGCGAAACCCAAGCTGCTGCTGATGGACGAGCCTTCGATGGGCCTGGCCCCGATCCTGGTAGAGGAGATCTTCGACATCATTCAAGAAATCAACCGTGAAGGGGTGACCGTGTTGTTGGTCGAGCAGAACGCACACATGGCCCTCTCGATTGCGAATCGCGGATATGTTTTGGAGACCGGGACGATTGAGTTTGAAGGCGAAGCTCAAGTGCTGGCTGACAATCCACGCGTGCGCGAGGCGTATCTGGGTGGAGGGTAGTTGTTAGCGGTCAGCTTTCAGCAATCGGTAAAAACCGGGGTTGTCTGGCAACTCCGGTTTTATTTGTGTCGTGACTTTGAGGTATACTATAGAGGCTATGTGGATATCAGGATTGCTGCGTTCAGGGTTTGGAAAGACACTACATCACACGGGACGATTCTTCGCCTGTCTCGCGCTGTTGCTGTGTGTACCCGCTTGCGAGCGTCAGGATAATGTGGGGGCTGAAGCGATTATCGTGGCGGTCGTCGCTCCTTTCAGTGGCGATTTCGAGCCGTGGGGCAATGCCGTGCGCGATGGCGTTGTGTTGGCCGTGGATGGCTGGAACCAACGCGGTGGCGTGTTGGGCAAGCGTGTACAGGTGGCGCTGCAAGATGGACGCTGCGATTTTACGGCGGCGCGCGAAGCTACGACGAAAGCAATTGACGAGGGGGCGCAGTTTGTTATCGGCGAGGTCTGTAGCATTGCTTCCGAAGGTGTGGCGCAGGTTACGACCGACCTCAGGGTGCTGCACATCGTGCCTACCTCTGTGGATCCCGAAACCACGCTGGATCACGATGGCAGTGTGCGCTCGCTGGTGTTTCGCGTTCCTTTCCTTGATGTTGACCAGGGAATTGTCGCGGCGCACTTTGCGCTGGAAACGCTTCAGGCCGATACTGCGGCCATTCTTTATGTTGAAAACAGCGGGTACGGCACCACACTCGCCGACGCATTCGAGAAAACGTTCACCGCCGGTGACGGCGAGATTCTGGTTCGCAAAACGTACAATCAGGATACGGAAAAGTATTTCGACGTTCTGACGGAAGTGCGTGAGGCAAACCCTGACGTTTTGTATCTCCCCGGTTATTACGACGTGATGAACCGTCTTGTCTCGCAGGCGCGCCAGTTTGGCATGTTTCAGACGATCATCGGCAGCGATGGTTGGGATTCTCCAGACCTGGATTTAGGGGTGACGGATGGCTGCTACTTTATTACCCATTACTTCGCCGGCGAACCGCGCCCCGAAGTGACGGCCTGGACGCAGCTCTACACCGCTCGCTATCAGGTTGATCCCGATGCCGTGGCAACGTTGAGCTACGACGCGGCGAATATCCTCTTTACAGCCGTCACTGCTGCTGGCACACTTGATCCCTTTGCCGTGGCCGGTGTGTTGGAAACGGCAACCTTCGAAGCTGTCTCCGGGCCATTGACCTTCGATGAGTTCCACAACCCGACCAAGGGTGTCCCGATGGTGCGTGTCTTCAATGGTCGCCTCACCTACGTTGACCGGCTCATGCCGTAATTCGTGGTTGTATTTCCTCTCATTCGTGTTATGATTGCTCTTGCAATTTATTGCAACTGCAAGGAAACGCAATAATGTCCTGTGAAGAACTCTTGCTCGAACATCTCCGCGCGCGTGGCTTGCGCCTCACGCCGCAGCGTGAACTGGTGTTGGCAACGCTGCATCATATCGAAGGCCCGGCCACGGCGGAGGAAATCTACGCGCGCGTTCACGCGGTCAGCGCCAGTGTGGACATCTCCACGGTCTACCGGACGCTGGAACTGTTCCAGGAATTTCAACTGGTTTCCAGCTTCGATCCCGGCGATGGCAAACGCCGTTACGAACATCTGGGCGTCGAAGCGCCGCACCATCGTCTCGTGTGCCGTTCGTGTGGGCAGGTGATCCCGATCGAGCAGGCAGACGTGCGCCCGCTGGCCGAGCATCTCGCGACTGCTTACGGCTTTACCGTCGACGAGGGCGACCTGACGATCTCCGGCCTCTGCGCTACGTGCCGCGCCGCAGCATAATAGTACACGGATTTCACAGATTCCCTGGATTTTTTCTGTGAGACGATCCGTGTTTTCCGTGTTGATCCGTGTACCGAACTGCATGATGATTTTGCTGAATGCGGATTTGTGAAGATCCGAGATTGATTTCGAAGGAGGTACTATGTTGTTTTCACCGGTTCCAATGCACATTCCTGATGGATTTCTTTCTGTGGGCGTCTCGCTCGTGTTGTGGGTGGTCGCCATTGCCGTGGTCGGGTACGCGCTCAAGCGCGTCAACGCGGACGTAGGCGAGCGCCAGGTTCCGTTGATGGGCGTGCTCGCGGCCTGCATCTTCGCCGGGCAGATGCTCAACTTCTCGGTGACGGGCGGCACGTCGGGTCACCTGATGGGGGCGGCCATCGCCACGATCCTGCTGGGGCCGTGGGCGGCGATCCTGGTGCTCACGTGCGTAGTGGGTGTGCAGGCGCTCATCTTTCAGGACGGCGGCCTGCTGGCCCTGGGCGCAAACATCGTCAATATGGGCGTTATCGGCGTGGCGGTGGCCTATTTTGCGCATCGCACGTTGAGCAAGTTGTTAGGCAGATGGTCGGGCGGGCTGTTCGTCAGTGGTTTTCTCTCCGGCTGGCTCTCGATCTTTGTGGCGTCGCTGGCCTGCGCGCTGCAACTGGCGCTCTCGGGTTCTTCACCTGCCAATATCGCGGTTCCGGCGATGGCGGGAATCCATGCGCTGATTGGCGTCGGCGAAGGTCTCATCACGGCGGGCGCGCTGGTTTTCCTCAAAGTCGCGCGCCGCGATTTGGTGGAGACGTCGCGCCCCCAATTTGTGGGCGGCAAGGCGGTGTGGATCGGCGGGCTGGTGATCGCCGTGGCGCTGGCAATTCTCTCGCCGCTGGCCTCCGCGCATCCTGATGGGCTGGAGTGGGTGGCTGAAGAACGCGGTTTCCTCGATCTGGCCCGCGAACCGCTTTACGAAATCATCCCGGATTATGTACTGCCGGGCATCTCGAACGAATCATTGGCGACGATTCTGGCCGGCGTCATCGGAGCGCTGATCGTTCTCGCGGCGGCGGCAGGTGTGGCCTACGCCCGCTCGGATCGCGCGCGGCGCAGCGGCGCATAAGTGGGGCAGTTCTACTTCCTCGATCCATACCGATCACGCGCCAGCGTCGTCCACCGTTCTGATCCACGGGTCAAGGTGACGCTGGCGCTGGCTTTTATCTTCACAACGGCGCTGACGCCGCACGGCGCGTGGCCGGTTTACCTTTTGCTCTTCGCGTTGGCGCTGGCTGCGACGCTTCTCTCCGAGTTGGGTGTGGCCTATGTCCTCGAACGTGCGCTGATTGCGCTCCCCTTTGCGTTGGCGGCTTTGCCAGTGCTGTTCTCGGCGGACGGAACCCCGCTGCTGAACCTGGGTCTGCTGTCGCTGACGGTGACGCGGGAGGGCGCGGTGCGTTTTGTGAGCATCGTTCTCAAATCGTGGCTGTCGGTGCAGATGGCCGTGGTACTGGTCAGTAGCACGCCTTTTCCGGCGTTGTTGGCGGCGCTGCGCGCGCTCAAAGTCCCACGCCTGCTCGTGGCGATTGTTGGGCTGATGTGGCGTTATCTGTTCGTGCTGGTCGATGAGGCGTTGCGGCTGTTGCGAGCGCGCGAATCGCGCAGCGCCCACCCGTCGCAACCGGCAGGCCGCCGGGTAGGGGGACGCCTCGTCTGGCGAGCGCGCGTCGCTGGTGGGATGGTGGGAAACCTGTTCCTGCGCGCCTTCGACCGCGCCGACCGCATCTACGCAGCGATGCTCTCCCGCGGCTACGACGGTGAAACGCGCGCGCTGCCGCTGCCGTCTCTTTGTGCGGCGGAACGCGCAGCGCTGCTGGCCGGGCTGAGCGTGCTCATGCTGCTGGCGGTAGGGGGATTGCTGTTTTATCGCTAACTGCTATGACGTTCTCACCGTAGATGAGACTCTGCTTCTGCTCCAACATCCTGCGCCCCAACCCTATACTCTGCAACTTTGTGTTGCTTTGCGCGTACATAAAAGATGGGCAACCTCTGCCCCGGATGTTTGTTTGTTATTCGAAAATGCGATATGGAGAAAGCTATGACCGACGCCGATTACGTTGTCCGCTGTGAAAACGTCCACAAATCTTTCCTGATGGGAAAAGAAGCTGTCCAGGCCTTGCGCGGGGTCTCCCTGGACGTGCAGCGCGGTGAAGTTGTCTGCCTGATGGGGCCGAGCGGCTCCGGCAAGACGACGCTGCTCAACATCCTCGGCGGTCTCGAAGAGCCGAGTCGCGGCCACGTGATCGTAGACGGCGAGAACGTCGTCTCGCTGTCGGAAGACCGCCTCTCGGAGCTGCGGCTCGTCAAAATGGGCTTCGTCTTCCAGAATTACAATCTGCTGGCGAACTTCACGGCGCAGGAGAACGTCGAAGTGCCGATGGCGCTGGCGGGCCTTTCGAGGCGGGCGCGCCGCCGCAAGGCCGAGACGCTCCTGGCGAGCGTGAACCTCTCCGACCGCGCCCAACACTACCCAAGCGAGCTTTCCGGCGGGCAACAACAGCGCGTCGCCATTGCCCGCGCCCTCGCCAACAACCCGCCGATTCTCATCGGCGACGAAATCACCGGCGACCTGGACTCCGCGACTGGCTTCGAAGTGATGGAAATTGTCGCCCGCCTCAACCGCGAGCAGGGCACGACCATCATCTACGTCACGCACGACCCACGGATGGCGAAGTTTGCGACTCGCCTCATCCAACTTAGAGACGGAATGATCGTGGAGGATTGATGATTTGTTGATCGGAGATTTGTTGATTTAGGGCTGGAGATTCTCGGTTAGGAGGATAGGAATGGATAGCGAAGAACTAAAGGCGCGGACAAAGGCATTTGCTGTTCGGGTGGTCAAGATGACTGAGGCGCTACCCCCAACGCGAGCGGCGGACATGGTGTCGCGGCAATTACTCCGTTCGGCGACATCGGTGGGGGCGAACTACCGTGCTGCTTGCCGGGCACGCTCGCACCGGGAATTCGTGGCTAAGATTGGCGTTGTGACAGAAGAAGCTGATGAGTCTTTGTACTGGCTCGAAATCCTGGTAGAGGCCGAAATTATGCCCGAAGCCAGACTCAAGAGCCTCATTCAGGAAGCTAACGAACTGACCGCCATTTTCACCGCCTCAAGCTATACAGCCCGTCAAAATCGTGATGTTTCGGCGTCCGCCAAGTCTCAAGTCGTTAAATCTCCAAATCTTCAATCAACCAATCTTAAATCAGAATGATATCGCGCTACGTTTTGAAAAGCTTCTCCCGGCACAAAGCGCGCACCGTGATTATGGTGCTGGCTTTGCTCGTGGTCACCGCGATGTTGGTGACGCTCAACAACGGCGTGGATTCGTTGCAACGTCAGGTCGTCGAACTTGCCGAGCGCCAAGCTGGCGAGCACGACCTGACCCTCACCCGCGCGGAAACCAGCCCGAACCAATTCGTCGATATTGCCTCAACGAGCGCGACGTTGCGCGCCGCGCACTCCCTGGTCTCCGCGGTTTATCCACGCTTTCACGCGACGGTGGAACTGCGCGTCGGCGGGCGGGTCGGCAATGCTTCACTGGTCGCGCGCGTCCCTGAGGATGACCTGGGGCAGGTGTCGATACAGGACGGCGAATACGACCTGACCGGCGACAAGATTGTGCTGTTGCGCGTCACGGCAGACACCTATGGCCTCAAAGTCGGCGACGTTGTGGACTTGAGTTATATCTTGCCGATGTCGCGCCTTGCAGGACAGGAACAGCCTGCGAACAGCAGTATGACCCGTGTAACGCGGCGTTTTACCGTCAGCGGCATCGCGCTGGCGACCGGGTTGGGCGACGACGGGCAGAATGGCATCCTGGCGAGCGTCGCCACCGTTCAGGATTGGCTCGATGTGCCGGGCCGCGCCGAACGGCTGGTCGTGGCGCTGGATGACTCCGTTTATGGCTCCGTCAGCACTCAGGCGGCGCTCTTCCGCGTGCGACGCATCGCTGAACGTCTTTACGACGCGCTCGGCGACGACGTGGACACTTACGTCTTTTCCATCGCCAAAGCGGAGTCGCTTGATACGGCCGACACCGTTTTTGCAATGATGCGTTCGCTCAGTTCGGTCTACGGCTTCCTGGTGATGGGCGTGGTAGGGCTGTTATTATACTCGATTGTCAACACCAACGTTGAGGAGCGACGGCGAGACCTGGCCTTCTTGCGCATCCTGGGCGCGAAACGCCGGCACCTTTTCGGAATGGTCTTTGTCGAAGTGGCCCTCATCGGGCTGTTTGGGGTGGGGTTGGGCATTATCGTTGGGCAGATCCTCAGCGTCAGCGTCGTCGCGCCGCTGGCAAGCCACCTCATCACCAACAGCGATATGACGGGCGACGAATTGGGCATCAACTTTCGGATGACCATCACCGTGGCAGCGATGCTGCGCGCCGGCATCACTGCCGCCATTGTGCTGGCCTTGTCGGCGATTGCGCCGGCTCGCAAAGCGGCGAACACCAAGATCCGCTACGCAATCAACCCCGGTTCTGCCGACCACCTCCAGATCGAAGACCTGACGACGCTGCGTTCGCGCAAATTCGACGGTCGTATCGTCGTCGCTGGCATCGTCCTGACGGTTATGTGGAGTTTGATTTTCTTCGGCACCAACTGGCTCTACGTGCAAGGGGACGACTCGGTCCTCAGCGTTTTTATTTTCACGGGGATGGCGCTGCTCATCGTCGGCGTCAGCCTGCTTTTCTACGCATTGACGATTCCGTTTGAGCGCCTGCTGCTGTTTTTGAGCGGCGCGCTTGTGCCGCGCCTGGCTTTCTTCGCCGGGCCAAATCTGCTGCGGGCGAAACAGCGCAATACCATCATCTCACTGATGGTCGTTTTCAGCGCCACGCTGCCGGCCTTTTTAGGGACGATGACCGCGCTCGAACAGAAGAACTTCGACGTTCAGGCGCGCGCCAACTCCGGCGCGCCGGTCACGGCGGTCGTCTCCGGCTGGTTTTGGTCGTTTTTTGCGTTTGAAGAGGACAACTCCTTGTTGCCGAGCACCGTGGATAATTTCCGTGACGTGCCAGATATCGCTGAAGCGGTCGGTATAACGACGCCTTACAACGCTGAAACGACGAACAAAGTTAAACTGCGTTCGGCGGGCGTGCTCGTGCAGGGCATAACCGGTGCGCTCGACGCCATCGTGTACAGCGATCTTGTTGAATACTCTGCCGGCGGGCCGGAGATGTTCGAGACGATCCTCCGCGAACCGGACACCGTCATCCTGGGCGCTGGCTATGCGGAATATATGGACGTGCGGGTGGGCGACGTCATCAAAGTCCAGGGGAAGGGCAAAGACCACATCGTGTCCATGCGCGTCGCCGGTTTGATTGGGCGTATGCCTGGCTTCGAGGACTTCTCGCACAACAAAAACTACATCCGTTGGGGCTTAACGCCGGCGTTCGTTTCGCTGGATACGTATATCCGCTTGACCAGCGATCCGGCGGTCGAATCTCCGTGCGTGAGCGGCGTCTGCACCACTATCGAACGTGAGAAACCGGTCATCACAAGAATTATGGCTACCACCGACCCGGGCGCAGTCGAGACCGAGGTCATCGCTGCCCTGCGCGAGTTTTTCGCCGACCGCCCCTCGGTCTGGATCCAATCCACCGCCGAGAGCGTTCGAATGGCGGAGCAATCCCTGCGCACCACCCGCGTCTTAATGCTGATTGTGACGGCGGTCTCGTTCATCACCAGTATTTTCGGCGTCTTTGCCGTCGTCTACGTGGCGGTGTACGTGCGGCGGCTGGAGATCGGGATGCTCAAGGCCATCGGTATGCGCAAGCGGGGATTGGTGGGCGTGTTCGCGCTGGAAGCGGTGATGATGACGGTCAGCGCGTCGCTGGCGGGTGTGGTGGCCGGGACGTTGCTGGGTTACGTCTTCTACATCACGAACAACACGATGAGCAATACACCTACGCAGCCGACGTTCGACTGGCTGACCACGAGCGCGATCCTCATCATGGTCACCCTGGCGAGCGTCATCAGCGCGATGCTGGCCGCCCGCAATACCGTCCGTCGCAAAGTGACGCAAATCTTGCGAGAGGTCTGGTGATAAAAAAGACAGGGAGAGGAACGTTCTCACTTCCCTCAGGAGGTCATCTGTGAAACTACAAAATAAGCTGTGTTGGCTTTTGGCAATTGTGCTGTTCGTAACGGGCTGTGCTGGGCAAGTGATGGAGGTGCCGGCGGACGCGATCATAGAGAGAGCGGAAGCGCCGGTTGAGACGACGCCCATACCTGCTCCCGCTGTCGGTAAACTTGTGGCGGCGGATGGGCGGTTGGCGTCGCCTTTCCCGAGCCTGCCGCTGGGCTTCAGCGGCGGGGTGAGCGGTGAAATCATCAGCCTGACTGTGCGCGCGGGCGACGTGGTGACGGCAGGCGCCGCCCTGGCCCGTTTGGACGACACTGACTTGCGGCTCGCTGTGGACAGAGCGCAACTGACGCTCGACCGCGCCGTTCTCGACCGGGAGCGGGCGGAATTGCAATGGAAACAGGACGTCGCCGACGCGCAACTGTCTTTGGAGACGGCGCAGCGCACGCTGGAGGCAGCGCGCCTGCAATATTCGAGCACCTCTGTCGAAGAGGCCACTACGATGCTGGAAAGGTGGCTGGCAGCCGAGGCCGACGCCAAACGCGCCTACGAGACTCCCCTCTTTGGCGACTACACGCCCGACGACATCAAAGAAAGCAATTACAAAGCCTGGCAGAACGCCATCCGCGAGCGCGAATTTGCCGAGATGCACTTACGAGACGCGCGCAACGCCCGCAGCGTCCGCGCTTTGGACATCGAGGCCCGCGAGCAGGATATCGTCCAGGCCGAACGGAAGCTCGCCGCTCTCGAAGCGGGCATCGCCCCAACCTACGACCGCGCCATTGAAGACGCCGAACGCGAGCTGGCGAAGGCCAAGACGGCGCTCGAAAACATCGTCCTGATTGCGCCGTGGAATGCCATCGTTCTCTCCGTGGACATTGCCCCCAAAGCCACCGTCGCTGCGGGGACGCCGGTGGTGACGCTGCTCAACATCGAAGATGGCCTGCGCTTCGTCTCGGAGAACCTCAGCGAGCAGCACGTCGCCGCCCTGCGGCAGGGACAGCACGCTACGATTACCTTACGCGCCTATCCGCAGACGCCGCTCGAAGGGACGGTCGAGGCCATCATCCCCCAGGCGAAGGCCGCGGAAACTGCCGACGCCCGGTTCACCGTCCGCGTGCGGCTCGACCCTACCGAACTCTCGTTGTTGCCAGGACTGACGGGAAGGGCAGAAATTACCACAGGCGAGTAGACAAACCTGATAAGCCGACGACCACCCCAGGACAGATTGCCCCGCGACGGCGCCTGGCAGGTCACCTGTCAGGCGCGCCGCGCCCGTTGATAATCCTCTAAATCCACGTACTGCCGTATGGTTCCGTTTTCTACCGCCCACACCCCCGTCGCAAACTGGCGGATGAAATACCGGTCGTGCGCTACCACCAACACCGTGCCTTCGAAGGCCGCCATCGCTTGCTCGAAGCTGGCGCGGCTGGGAATGTCCAGGTGATTGACCGGCTCGTCGAGCAGCAGGCAGTTGCAGCCGCTCGCCACGAGTCGCGCCAGCGCCAGCCGCGCGCGTTCGCCGTAGCTCAAGCTGCCGACCGGCGTAAAGACGTCGTCCCCCGCAAAGAGGAAGTAGTGCAGAAACGAGCGCGCGTCCGTGTCGGACATCGCCGCTGCCTGGCGCAGTGTGTCGAAGGGCGTGCTGTCGGGGTCGAGGTTTTCCTGCTCCTGCGCGTAGTAGCCGAGTTTGACGTTGGCGCCCAGGCGGATTGCGCCGGAGAGCGGCTCGATCTGCCCGGCGATGGCGCGCAGCAGCGTCGTTTTGCCGCAGCCGTTCGGCCCGACGAGGGCCACGCGCTCGCCCTGGCGCAGGGTTTGGTTGACGTCGCTGACCAGCGGCGCGCCGTTGTAGCCCACAGCCACGCCTTGTAACCGCAGCACGTCCTGCCCGCTGACCGGCGTATCCACGAATTCCAGCTTCATCCGCCAGGTGGAGGCCGGTTTCTCTACCCGTTCCTCGCTCTCCTGGTAGCGTTCGAGCCGCTTCTCGCGCGACGTCGCTTTCCTGGCGACTTTCTTCGCGTAGCGACGGGTGGTGGGATCGCCGGGCGTGGTGGTCAGCTCGACGCTCATCGCCTGCATTTTTGTGCGGTGGATATCGGCCTGCATTCGCCGGATTTCGGCCTGCTCGTCGCGCCACTGCGCCCACTGCTTTTCGCGCCGGCGCGTCCACGCTTCGATGTAGTCCGAGTAGTTGCCCGGATATGCGGCGACGGTGTGCGTCAGCGGGTCGAGGTCGAGGATTTGCGCGACGGTGTTGTCGAGGAACGCGCGGTCGTGCGAGACGATGAGCGCCGCGCCCCGGTACTCGCGCAGCCAACCTTCGAGCCATTCCAGCGCGCCGATGTCCAGGTGGTTGGTGGGTTCGTCGAGCAGGAGCGCCTGTGGGTTCTGGATGAGCAGCCGCGCCAGGCCGAGCCGCGTCTTCTGCCCGCCGCTGAGATGGCGCACGGGCGTGTCGAGGGGTACGTCGTCCAGGTCCAGCCCGGCGAGGATGGCCTTGACGACGTGTTCCGGCGTCTGCCGCGATGCCAGCGTCTCCAGTTCAGCCAACGCTTCGCCGTAGGCGTCGAGCAGCCGCGCCTGTTCCCCGTTTTCGGCGGTAACAAGCGCATCTGCCAGCGCCGCCACACGCGCCTCAAGACTTTCCATCGCGCGCTCTTCGGCGCGCAGGACGTGATCCAGCGTCGCGTTGTCGTGGTAGTTTAACCCTTGTTCCAGATAGCCCACGCGTAGATCGGGCGGATCGCGTTGTACGGAACCGCTATCTGCCGTCTCCTGCCCGGTGATGATGCGCAGCAGCGTCGTCTTCCCGCTGCCGTTTGGCCCGATCAGGCCCACGCGCTCACCGGGATTCAGTGTGAATGTGACGCCATCCAGAATGTGGGCGTCGCCATAATGTTTTGTGATGTTCGATACTTGTAGCATAGATACCTCATAAAGCGTGAAACGTAACAAACAAAAAGGCCGTGAGCAATGCCCACGGCCTTGTGATTACCTGCGATTGATGACAGACGTCAGGACTGGAACCCATACAGGAATGCGGCATGCCCGTTGTGGAAAACGTCCTGCATCTCTGTCATTCCTGTTCCCTCCCTGAGAATTACGAATTGCGAATTACGAATCGACTATGTTTGAGATTATACGTGCTCTTGCCGGATTGTCAAACGCTACGACAGCCAAAAACGGAAGAGGCGCAGGCCCTCGCTGACCAACGCGAAGTTGAGGTTGAATAGACTTCCCAAGAGCATCACCCACTGCCAGAATCCCCGACTGACCGGGTTGTTGCTCATAAAGACGACGAGGATAAGGAGCATACTGAAGCGGCCCATAAGACGCGCACTTTGCGCTGTACTCCTGGGGAGCGCCGGTTCGAGGATGCCCCAACCGTCGAAGCCGGGAATGGGCAGCAGGTTGAAAAGCAGCCCGGTGAGTTGCAGAAAGGCGAGCAACGCGATCCCTGCCCAAAAGTCGCTGTGTCTGTACATCTCCTCTCGGGGTAAGCCGATGATGAAGGGCAGTAACAGGATGAGGGCGCATATCGCTGTGGCGACAGGGCCGGCGGCGGAGGTGAAGCTGCGCTTCGCCTGGCTCTTGATCGCCCCCATATCGACGTACACTGCGCCGCCCGGCAGTCCGATGCCGCCCATCGCCAGGTAGAGTAGGGGCAGTACGATGCTGTAAGTAGCATGGGTGTACCTGAAGGGGTTGAGTGTGAGATAGCCTTTGTGGACAACGCTTTTATCGCCGCCCCAGTATGCGGCCAGCGCGTGGCCGAACTCGTGCAATGATAGGCTGATCATCCACCCGCCGATGACGAAAAGCCAATACACTAGCGTTTTCAGAGACGCAGGGAGGCCGCCGCGATAGGTGATGTATCCCGCGAGCGCCGTCACGCCCACTATGACGCCAAACACCGGGCTGATCTGCACCGGCGACATCGGCAATTGTGGCGTGGCATATACATTCCTGTCGAAATCATCCATGTTTTCTAGCCCTGTTAGTCCCGGTAACGGCTGTATCCCTATGATTTATACGGATTGCGGCGCGCAAAGACTGTGGTCTTTCATCAGCGCCCGCAGATACGACGCCCACTGCTCCAGCCCTTCGTGCGGGGCGGGATAGTAGCCGTTGAGTTTGTAGACGCGCACGACCTGCGGCAACAAGTCCGTGACTACCTCGTAGTTGATCGTCTCGGCCCAACCACCGACTTCTTCTGCGGTGATTTCGTCGTCGCCCTGCTGGCCGATGGCGACGACTTCATCACCGACGTGCGCGCCGGGAATGTGCGTCACATCGACGACCATTTGATCCATACAGATACGCCCGCAAATCGGCGCGCGTTGCCCCTGGATCAGCATCGCACCGCGATTGGAGGCCAGGCGCGGGTAGCCGTCACCGTAGCCCAGGGGGATGAGCGCCACACGCATGGGATGAGGGGCGATAAAGGTGCGCCCGTAGCTGACAGGTGTGCCCGGCGCGAGATCGCGCACGTGGGTGACGATAGTCTTGAGGGAGAGGGCGCGGCGCAGCGGAAAAGGGGGGACGCTGGCCGGCGAAGGCGCCATCCCGTAGATGAGCAGCCCCGGGCGGACCGCCGCCATGTGCGCCTCCGGTATTGTGACAATTGCAGCGCTGTTGCACATGTGCGGAACCGGAATCGGATAGCTAAGTCGCTCCAACTCGGCGAGAACGAACCGAAACCGTTCGAACTGGCGGCGGGCATCGGTCAAGTCTTCCTGGTCGGCGGTGGCGAAGTGTGAGAAAAGCCCCTCGATCCTCAGATTCGGCAGTGACGCGATGTAGCGCACGAAGTCCACGGCTTTCTCCGGCTCCAGGCCGTAACGGCTCATCCCCGTGTCGATTTTGACGTGGACGGGCGTGGGTTCTGTGGCGTGCGCCGAGATGATCCGCGCGGTATCCCAATCGACCAGCGTGGGGGTGATGCGGTTGCGCAGCACTAAATCCACACCCGATGGCGGCGTGTGTCCCATGAGCAGAATCGGCGCAGTGATGCCGCTTTCGCGCAGGGTCACGGCGACCTGAATGCGGTGGGCCGCCAGGCGGCTGGCCCCAGCTTCCAACGCCGTTCGCGAGACCGGTAGCAGGCCGTGGCCATAGGCATTTGCTTTGACGCTGGCGATGATCTCTACGTTTGGCCCGATAAAAGCTTTGATTGCCTGAACATTATGGGCGATGGCATCGAGATCGACTTCCGCCCACGTAACGACACCATCTGGAATCATAATCAACATATCCTCAACTCTTTTTGGAATGACGTCATCCCATAAGGATAACGTATCCCCCCATCATAACAGATTTTCACAAGCTTTCCAGACGGGTGAAGCGGTCAGCAATCAGCTTTCAGCTTTCAGCCGGATAGATCCCGTTCTGTCGCTGATGGCTGATAGCTGATCACTGACGGCTACGGCAGGATCATCGCTTCGCGCTCAGGGCCAACGCTGATGAAGGAGGCGGGCACGCCGGTCAATTCCTCGATACGGGTGATGTAGGCTTGCGCGGCGGCCGGCAAATCTTTGCGGTGGCGAGCGTGGCTGATGTCCTCTTGCCAGCCGGGCAGCTCTTCGTAGATCGGGCGGCAGCGGGACAACGCCTCCGCGCCCCATTCGGCAGGGAAGCGCTCGATGCGCTCGCCGTCCAATTCGTAAGCCACGGCAATCCGCAGCGTGGGCAGATCACTGAGGACGTCCAGCTTGCTCACTGCAAAATCGGTCAGCCCGTTGATCTGGGCGGCGTAGCGCAGGATGACGGCGTCGAGCCAGCCGCAGCGCCGCGGACGACCGGTGGTGGTACCGAATTCGTGGCCAACCTCGCGGATGTGTTCACCGAGGGCATCATCCAACTCTGTCGGAAATGGACCGGCGCCCACGCGTGTGGTGTAGGCTTTGGCGATGCCGACGACCCGCACGACATCTTTGGGGCCAACACCCAGGCTGGTCAACGCGCCGCCGCTGATCGGCGACGAGCTGGTGACGAAGGGGTAAGTTCCCAGGTTAAGGTCGAGTAGCGTTCCTTGCGCGCCTTCAGCGATGACGTGCTTCCCTTCTGCCAACGCCTGGCCGACCAGCGCAGCGCCATCAACCAGATGCGGTGCAAGCGCTTCGGCGGCCTGCCGCAACTGCGACACAATCTGCCCGGCGGGCTGCGCCTTCAGGCCATAAAGGTTGACCAAACGCTCGTTATGGATATCGACCAGCGCGCCGACGGCTTCGGCAAAGACATTGGGTTCGCGCATCTGTCCGGCGCGCAGCCCTACACGTTGCGCCTTGTCGGCATAGGTGGGACCGATGCCGCGTTTTGTCGTGCCGATAGCCTCATATCCGCGCCTGGTTTCCGACGCGCCATCGAGCGCTTGATGTGTTGGGAGCACCAGATGCGCGCCGGCGCTGAGTTTCAGGTGCGTCGGGCTGACATCCAATCCCAGGTCGTGCAGCGTCCCCATTTCACGCAGCAACATCAGCGGATTGACTACTGTGCCGGCGCCGATGAGGCAGGTTACGTGCGGGTAGAGGATACCTGAGGGCACGAGGTGTAGGGCGAGCTTGTGCCCCTCCGCGATAACGGTGTGCCCGGCGTTGTCGCCTCCGTTGAACCGGGCTACAATGTCGGCCTGGCCTGCAAAATAATCGACGACCCGGCCTTTCCCTTCATCGCCCCATTGCGTCCCGACTATGACTGTGACTGGCATACTGTCCTCCTTTTCCGCCAACTGAATCTCTGATTTAGTTCACGGGCTGCTTTCTGCGCCTGAACTACCAGGATTCTCTGAGAGAGTTCTACCACAGATTTGGCGAAACTCCAACACACCAACAAAACTGCCACATAACAGTCACATAACACAAACATAACTCGTGATAATGTGATTTATACTAATGTTTGATAAAGTAGGAACCGGATGACCTCGGCATATATAAGGATCGATTGTTTTGATCTTCTTTGGGGTCAGCGGTGCTGGCAGTGCCGGCGATTGTGGCCGACCGGCGGATAAGCAAACTTATTGTGGGACGCGGATTTACGCCAGAGCTGGGATAGAGGAATCTACTTCTGGTGTAAATCCGCGGTTAATTTTACCTCTAACATCCTCTGAATAAACGCGCCCGATATTCCAGACGATACCGAAGTTCATCCTGGCTGCGCCGCTCGTTTGTGCAATTCGACGCTGAGCCGCGCATTTTCCAAAACAACAGAGGCTTGCCACGCGAACACCGTCGCGAAGGCGATTTCATCCTCGGTGAAGGGGGTGTACGTCTCCCGCGCTAACGAGAGCATCCCAATCACTTTGTCTTCGTGGATCAATGGGATGCCGATCCAGCTGCGCGCGGGGAGCAGGTCTTGCAGGTGAAACCAATCCGCACGCCGTAACGCATCGTCCAAGATCAGTGGTCGTTGGGTGCGGCGAATCTCGTCGTAGACATCACCCGCACGCACGGGTACCCGCCAGCGAAAGGCGCGTTTGCTGCCGGGGAATCCGCGCGCTGCAACCAGTTCCAAAAGCGTATCGTTTTGCAGCATGACTGAGCCGCGGTCGTATGGGAGCACGTTGGCGAGTTGCTGCAGGATCATATCGAAAGCCGCCTGTGTATCCATCGGACGGGAGAGTGCCCGGCCGACGTGGTGCAGGGTTTCCATCAGCCGGCGGCGATCCTTCTCCACCTGCCGCAGCAGCATATTCTGCACCGCCAACGCGATGTGGTCCGCCATCAGATGGAGTGCCGTCACATCCTCGTCGTGGAAAGCGTTGGGCTGGTTGCTCTGCACGTCTAACACTCCCAGCAGGCGATTGCCCACGTGCAAGGGCAGGGTTAACTCCGAACGGGTGTCGGGCAGCAAATCCCAGATGACGAATCGTGGATCCCGCGTCGCATCCCTGGCGTAGGCCACGCGGCGGTTTTCCGCCACCCAACCAATAATGCCACGGCCAACGTTGATGCGCGCGCCGGCCTGCATGGCTGCCCGCCCCGCGCTGCCGGTTCCCGCGCGTGCGACCAACTCTCCGGTTTTCTCGTCCAACAGAAAGATGCCGACATAGGTACACCCGTAACGTGTGCCGATGCTGTCTGTCGCGTGTTGTAACAGCACATCCAGGTCGTCGAAGGTGCTGAAGTGTTCGGCAATGGCGCGATTGGTCTCCACCTGGGCGATCCGCCGTTGGATAGCCGCAGCCTGCGCCTCGTTTTGTTGGCGCAATACGGCGATTTGCCCGCAGTCGGCGCGGCGGATCATGTGAATGGCCACCGCAAGGACTGACGCCAGCACCAGGTCAAGACCCGCGTTTGCCCATCCCGCAGAGATGGAAATTAGCAGCACCATCAACCATCCTGCCAGACTGAGGCTTAACACCAATCCAAACCAGAATGGCCGCATGAGCAGCAGTCCCGCGCTGATGACGATGAGCATAAGCAACCCGGTGGCGCGCGGCGTACCCGTCGCAAAAAGCGCGTACAGAACATTGAGGGACGTCAGCGTGATCTGTGCTGCGGTCACTGCAGGGGCGTGGCGCGGCGACAAGGTCCACGCCCGCAACGCGCCAAACAGCGCAAACGACAGCAGCGCCGAGACGAAGAGCAGTGCGACGGACAGCCCGACCGGTTCTGAAGCCAGAAGGTGATAAGCGATGCAGATCAGATGGAAAATGCCGAAGGCCAGCGCCACCCGCGGGAGCGCCGCCAAGGTCATGGCATCCAGACAGGCATTAACCGCCGTCTTTTGCGCTGTGCGATCGTAAGATTCCACGGAAGCAAGTGTGGATTGCATTGTTGTTATTTCTCAGTCAAATCAGCGGCAGAGAAGCCTTCGGGTAGGAGTTCTTCCAACGTTCGCTGCCGGTAGCTGCCATCAGATCGCGCGATGAAGACCGGCATCGTTGGTGCGCCAAATTCTCGCATCACCTGGCGACACGAACCGCAGGGTGTTCCACCGTTGGCGGTGGCGACGGCGACGGCAAGAATGTGCTGTGCGCCCTCAGAGATTGCCTTGGTGATGGCGACGCGCTCCGCGCAGATAGTCAGGGGATAGACGGCGTTTTCGATGTTGCAGCCGGCATACACGCGCCCGTCATCACCGAGTACCGCCGCGCCGACCGGATAGCCGGAGTAGGGGGCGTAGGCGCGCTCTAGCGCTGCGATGGCTTGTGTCACAAGCTGCGCTGCGTCAATTTGTATGAATTCGTGCAGATTCGAGGTAGACATTTTTCACTCGCCAGATTCCTGCGGATTGTCGTCGAGGTGCTTGCGGACTCGCGCAGGCACACCGTAGGCCACGGTGCGCGGCGGGATGTCGTGCGTGACCACCGACCCAGCTCCCGTCTTGGCCCCTGCGCCGATGCGCAGCGGCGCGACCAACAACGAATCCGAGCCGATGAAGACGCCGTCTTCGATGACGGTGGGATGCTTGTGCTCCCCGTCGAAATTGCACGTGATCGTCCCTGCGCCGATGTTGACGTCCTCCCCCACCTGCGCGTCGCCCAGATAGCTGAAATGCCCCATCTTCGCGTTGGGGCCGAGCGTGCTGTTTTTCATCTCCCCAAAGTTGCCGATGTGCGCGCCGGTACACACTCGCGCGCCCTTGCGCAGGTGGCTGAAGGGGCCGATGTCGCTGTCATCTTCCATCACCGCGTACTCCAACACCGAAGCCAGCACCTTACAGTGATTGCCGATGGCGCAACCCTCGATCATGCTGTTCGGGCCGATAGCGCACGCTTCGCCGATAACGGTTTTGCCGCGCAGATGCGTGTTGGGATAGATCACGGTATCTGCCCCGATGGTCACATCCGGTCCGATGTAGGTGCATGCCGGATCGACGAGGGTGACGCCGTCCAGCATCCAGCGTTCGTTGATGCGTTTGCGCAGGGCGGCCTCAGCCAGCGCCAGATCGACGCGCGTATTCACGCCAATGGCCTCGCTAGGATCATCGACCTCGAACGTTTCCACCGCCTGGTCCGCGCCGACTGCCAGCCCGATCACGTCGGTGAGATAATACTCGCCTTTGTGCGGGCTTGGTTCGAGTTGTTCGAGGAATCGCCACAGCATCTTATCGGCAAAGATGCCGATGCCGCTGTTCATCTCGCGCAAGGCAGCGATATCCGGTGTCGCCTCGGCTTCTTCGACGATGGCGTGGACGCGCCCATACGCGTCACGCACGATGCGGCCCAGCCCACACGAAACTTCACAGCCGACGGTGAGGATCGTTGCAGCGGCTTGCCGGGCGATGTGTCTTTCCACCAGGTGGCGCAAGGTGGTTTCCTGCACGAGCGGCGTGTCGGCGTAGAGCACCAGAACATGCTCTGCTTCCTCTTCGAGCAGCGACCGTGCTTGCAGCACAGCATGCCCGGTCCCCAACGGCTCCTGCTGGACGACATACCGGGCACGTTCGCCCGCCCACGCACGGGTGGCATCTTCAGTGTCTGGGGCTACGACGAGTGCCGGCGGGGTATCGGCGAGGCGCGTCGCCAGATCAAGAATGTGGGCCAACATCGGACGTTCGCCCAAAGGATGCAAGATTTTGGGAAGGTGCGATACAAACCGTTCACTCTTTCCAGCAGCTAAAATTACAACAGCCAGGCTCATAAGTGGCTCCTTTTGCTCCGTTTGCACGTCGGTATCGGTTACAACACGCGCCAATGCATCAACGTGCTTCAATTATAGCATGGCAGATAGGCAAAGCAACCAATTTTCTATCCTTCCCTGTCTACCGTTTACTGTCTGCCGTCTACCGCTCACTTAACCCATTGCAAACCCTTACCTTTCAAGTATAATCCTTTCAAGGAGGGGTAATGACGATCTGGTTGGACGCGATCACAGAGAACCTGTCGGGTCCGCTGCGCTTGCGGGTGCGTGGGCGCAGTATGCTGCCGACGCTGCGTCCAGGGGATGAAGTCGTTGTCCATCCGGTGACGGCGGAGGCGCTCGAACTGGGGGATTGGGTGGTCGTTCGCAACGCGCGGGGCGCGTTTTTGCACCGATATTTGGGACAACGGCGCGGGTACATCCTCACGAAAGGGGACGGGCATATGGGCTTCGATCCTCCCTGGCCTTTCGACGCCGTTGTGGGGCGGGTCGTGGAGGCGCAGCGCGATGGTCGCTGCTTCTACCGGCGCGCCGCCGGACAATTGCGCCGCGAAAGGTTGCTGACCGCCGGGCACCAGGCCCTCGGTGACATGTGGGGTGTGCTGCGGCGCGTCAAGGCGCTGTTGTTGGCGCTTTGTATGGCATTGTTTACTGTGGCGCTGGTTTGGGCAGCTGTTAAAATCACCGATTTTACCGCCGAAGCTCGCACTGAATGTGAACCTGGTAAAGCAGCCTGCATTATTATGAAGTGGGAGACCGCCAGCGAGACAGACAATCTAGGCTTCCGCATTGTACGCAGTCTGACTGAGGATGGCAGCTACGCAGAGATTTCAGATTTCATTCGTTCACTTGATGAGGGAGTGGGCGCCAGCTACATCTTTACCGACACTGCGGTGACGCCCGGAATTATCTATTTTTACAAGGTGCAAGATTTGCCAGCTGGTGGTGGAGCTGGTTATACGAATCCAGTTTCAGCGACGATCCTATTGCCAACGCCGACGCCAACGGCTACGCCTACAGCTACACCCACACCCACACTATCGCCAACCTCGACGCCCAATCCCAACGTCCGCTTTTGGGCCGACAAGACCGAGCTGACCGCCGGTGAATGTACGAACCTATACTGGCAAACGAACAATATTCTGGCAGTCTTCTTCGACAATGAGGGCGTCGCTGGGGACGGCCAACGCCAATTCTGCCCGTGCGCTACCGAGTCGCACACCCTGCGCGTGAAATACCTCAACAACGCCAATGAGGATTTCGTGATCACGCTCAATGTGACAGGACAATGTGGCGTCGCAACGGTTGCACCAACATCGACACGCATTCCGCGGGAGCCAATTACTGATGGAGCAACCGCGACACCGCGTCCCACCTTTACACCTGCTCCAAGCCTGCCGCCCGCGGATGCTACCGCGACGGCATCGTCCTCTGTGGCGATGCCGCTTGCGACCCAAACAGTCGCACAAGATGAAGCGCAACCTTCCGAGCCACTCGCTTCGCCCTCGGCGACCCTTCCGGCTTCGTCTGAGAACCAGGAGGGTCCGGCGGCGACGACCTCGAGCCTGCCGCCTACGCGCCCGCCGGTGGCGGGAGAACCGTCCAGCGTGCCGGTGGAAAAGTTGCTGTCCGCCTGGCTGTTGATCATCGGCGGCATTGTAGGCGCAGGCTTTATCGGGGCTGGTATCATCATGTGGAAGCGACAACGGTGAAGCGCACGCTGTCGATCGGGGTGGTACTGATGGCGCTCATCTCGCTCGCGGGATGTCGCGCTGTGTCTGAGCGGTCGCCGGAACCGGCCCCAGCGCCTGATGTTGCGGCCGGTTGGACGCTGGTGGTTCGTGATGACGGCCCGCGCTGGCTCGGTCCAGAGTGGTGGCGCTCGCAGGGTATCGATCCCGCAACACTCACACCTGAGCATCTCCGCCTGAAACGTGGCGAAGAAGCGATCCCCATTATTTGGTCATCCTCTGCCGATGGCCCCGGTCTGCTTTTCTTCGGGGAGACCGCGCCGGGTCGCCTGGGTCCGTCGGGCGGTTATCAACTTACACTTGATGCATCCGGGGGCGTGAATAAGCTTGCGCAAAGCGCGCTATCGATGGCAGACCTGCCTGCCGTCACGTCATCCACCCCATACCAAACCGCGACCACTGCCACGTTGTGGTTGGAAGCAGACAACACCTATCGCCCTACCGCACCGCCGGAGACCAACTGGCTGTGGACTTCGTTCAATGTTGCTCCGGCCCTCACGCTGACCGTCTCCTTGACAGAGGCGCTCGCTGCGCCTGTGGCGCTGACCCTGCGCTTTTGGGGGCAGAGCAGTATGCCGCAAAACCCCGATCATCATATCCGCGTCTTGTGGAACGGGGAAGTGGTGGACGATCATTATTGGGACGGCAATGCGCTGGAAGAATGGACGGCAGTTGTCCCCGCACCACGTCAGGGTGACAACGAACTGGTGTTGATCTCGCCTGGCGACACTGCCGCGCCTGTCGAGGTGACGTGGCTGGATCGCGTTGGCGTGACCTGGCGACGCGCGTTGATGCATACGGGCGGGTGGGAGAGCTGGATCGCGGAGGCGGAGCCGGCGGCTTGTTGGGGGGCCATCTCCGAAGGACATGTGGCTGCGCTTTTGATGGGCGAGGATGGAGCGATGCGCGGCGGCCTGGTCGAACGCGATGCCAGCGGGCGTGTTTGTGTGGCGCAACTTCCCGGTGACCGTGGCTGGATTGGCGCGCTTGAAACTGCGCCTGCGCCCGACGTGGTGCGCCCTCGAGAAATCATCGAGACGGACATGCTGGCGGCGGATTATCTGATCATTGCACCGCGCCTTTTCCACACGGCGCTTGCCCCGTTGGTCGAAGCGCGTGTTGCCGAAGGGTTATCCGTGCTTGTGGCGACGCCGGAGCAGATTTACGACACCTTTGGCGCAGGTGTGCCCGAAGCGGAAGCGATCCGCGCGGCGGTGGTGGCGCTCCATGCGCGAGGTCAATTGAGCTACTTGCTGCTGGTCGGTGACGCTTCCGCTGATCCACGGGCGATGTGGTTGGCGGAGTCGGTGCTTGTACCGACGGGGTGGGTGCGCACTGCCTTTCTAGGAGACACAGCCTCGGATCACGCGATGGTGCTGGGCGATGACGGCACGCCGTTGATCGCGGTTGGCCGTTTTCCCGCGTCCACCGTCGCCGAGGTGCAGGCCATGGTGGACAAGACGCTGGCCTGGAAGCCGACCTTGCGTTTGTCGCTGTTGCACGACGACGAGCCTGAATTTGTCACGATGACGGATGCGCTGGCAGACGTATTTGCGCCTGACCTCCGTCTGGGAGATGATGAGAGCGACACCCGCCGGGACTTGTTGCGTTGGCTACGGGCCGCGCCAGGCCTGCTAATCTACAGCGGGCACGGCAGCCTACCCGTCTTGGGCGATGAGAAATTCCTTACCGTGGACGACGCTGGCGTGTGGGACGGACCTACGGTTGTGGCGGCGTGGACGTGTCTTGCTGCGAATTTCACACACCCTACACAGGTAGGACTTAGCGAGGCGTGGCTGCGCGATCCTAAGGGTGTTGTGGCTCTCGTTGGACCGACCGCCGAAACGACGACTAGCGAGCAATCGGCGATGACGCTGGCCTTCCAACGGGCGTTGGTCGATGGAGCTACCATCGGCGATGCGCTACTTGCCGGTTGGGGCGCGGCGCAATCGAACGATGCGAAGATCAGCTTTGTGTTGTTGGGCGATCCGACGTTACGGCCTATGCCCGCACCGTAAATGGAGAACAGGGCCACATGACGGGACCGTTACACTCAATCCATACACGTCAGCGTAAACCCTATGGACTGCTGCTCGCCGGTTTCCTCATTGTTGCCGGGATCGCGTTGATGGTAGTGGGCGCGCCGTCGCTGCGTCTGGCAATGGCCGAACTTCCACTGGCTGTCGCGTCCTCACCGACGCCAGAGCCACTCGTCCCTACCCGGACGGCTGGAGCGATGCCTCTTGTTCCATCCACGCAGACACCGTCGGACTCCACATCCATAATAGTGCCTGGGCTAACGCCAACTTTGACACCTGGGATGGCTGCAACGTCGGTTCTACCTTCCCCCGCACGTTTTGTCGTTCCGGCGGACGAGCGGTTTCGGTTGGGGATCTCGCTGCCGGGTGGTGCAAACGCCATCTACGATCTGGGCGCGCTGCAGGCGGGGTGGGTGATGGATTGGGCTGCGCGGAGTACAACCGCATTGCCACCTGACGTGGTCTACATGCCCACGGTTCGGATGACTGATGGGAAGCTCAGGCCAACCGCAGCGATACTCAAAGCCGTGGCACAGGCGTGTCCTGGCTCCACGTGGTTGATTTCCAACGAACCGGACGTGCGCTGGCAAGACAATGTGACCCCGGCGACTTACGCGCGGCTGTATCACGAAGCCTATACTGCTATAAAAACCGGAGACCCCACCGCTATCGTGGCGGCGGGCGGAATTGCCCAGCCTACACCGTTGCGCTTGCGCTATCTCGATCTTGTGTTGGAGGCGTATCGGACTGCGTTCGGGGCGGAGCTTCCGGCACAGGCCTGGCATATCCACAACTATATGCTGCGTGAAGAGCGCGATTCTTGGGGCGTGGACATTCCGCCTGGCATGCCGGACAATACCGGCATGCTGTTCGATGTCGATGATTCCGGCAATCTGGACGTTTTCCGGTCGCAGATCTACGACTTCCGCCGCTGGATGGCCTCACGAGGTTATGGTGGGCAGCCGCTCATCATCTCCGAGTTTGGCGTGCCGATGCCGGAAGACTACGGCTTTCCACCGGAGCGGATGGCCGAATTCCTGCGCGAAACGTGGTACTTCTTCCTGACGGTGGCGGACCCCGCGCTTGGCGATCCGCACGATGGCGGGCGGCTGGTGCAGCGCTGGTGTTGGTTTAGTATGTACTATGAGGTCTATCCTACCGGCAATCTGATCGACGCGCACGGACAGTGGACGCCGTTGGGACAGGCCTGGATCTCCTACGTGGGTGATTGAGCGTATGCAAAACTGGTTAGAACAGATTAAGACCCGGTTGCAACTTCTACGCTGGATTTTCAGCCTTGGTGTGATGCTGCTGTCGGTGTGGCTATTGATCCGCGAGTTGGATTGGGCGCAAGTCCTTGCTGCATTGCAGGCGGCAAACTACACCTGGGTTGTTGTCGGCGTACTGGCGATTGTCGGCACGTTCTTCGCGCGCGTGTGGCGTTGGCAGGCGTTGCTGTGTCGTACCGGCTTGCCTTTCTGGCCCGCACTGACGGCTCTGTTGGTGGGGCAAGTGGCGAATCTCGTGTTGCCGATGCGCGGCGGCGATCTGGTGCGCGCGATGTGGGTGCGTCCCGAACCGGGTATGGGGCAAGACATCGACGAGCGCGATGTAGCGCGCATTGCCGGCGCATCGGAGGCGTTGGGGAGCGTGGCGCTTGAAAAGGTGTGGGATCTACTGGCAGCGCTACTGTGTGGTCTGCTGCTACTGGCGTTGGCACCGTTACCGGAATGGTTCTCCAATTCGACGTGGAGCACGGCGGGAATCCTGTTGGTTGGCGGGCTGGTCTTGTGGGCTGGATTGCGCTGGCAAGATGTGTTGTTCCGCTGGGCGGCGCTGATTCTGGCGCGCTTTCCGGCGGGATGGGACAAGGCTTTGTTGCCGCGTCTGCAACGGCTGGCGCAAGGGCTGAATTCGCTGCAGAGCGCGCGGGCATCCGGGCGTGTTTTCGTGTGGACCGTGGTGTATTGGGGCTGCGGCGGGCTTTCGAACTGGGCGGTGATGCGCGCCTTCGGCGTCAACCTGCCGGTGGCGGCGCTTTTTCTGCTGGTCGCGCTGATGGTCGGTAACGCGGTTGTGCCGACGCCGGCGCGCCTGGGCGTCTTCGAAGGTCTCTGTGTAGTCTCGCTTGGGTTGTTCGACGTGCCTTACGATCTGGCGCTGGCAATCGGCCTCGTGTTGCATTTGGTGGTGATGGGGCCGCCGTTGATCGCAGCCGGCGTGTTGGCGTTGGGGACGCAAATCGCGCGGAGGATGCATGGTGCAACTTGAATACTCAGTGATCGTGCCGGCCTATCAAGCGGCGGATGTGATCGGCGCCTGCGTGAGTGCCTTGACGCGGCAGACGCTCGACCGTTCGCGTTACGAGATCATCATCGTGGATGACGGCTCTACCGATCGCACTGGCGCTGTGGCACGCGAGGCTGGCGCCGATCGGGTTTTGCGCGTCCCGCACGGCGGCCCGGCAGCGGCGCGCAACGCGGGTATCGAAGCGGCGCAGGGCGAGATCGTCCTCTTTACCGATGCCGATTGCGAACCGGCTGACGACTGGATCGCGCGTATGACCGCACCGCTGATCGATCCGCAGATCATGGGCGTCAAGGGCACATATCGCACACGGCAATCGTCGCTGATTGCGCGACTGGTGCAGTTGGAGTTCGAGATCCGTTACGCGCGGATGGCGGAACTTGAGTGCATCGACTTCATCGATACGTATGCGGCGGCGTATCGCCGGGCCTTGCTGGTGGAGCACGGCGGCTTCGACACGGCCTTCCCGATTCCTTCAGCGGAGGACGTGGACCTTTCTTTTCGGCTGGCGCGGGCGGGACATCGGCTTGTCTTCGCGCCTGATGCCTGGGTCTGGCACCGGCATCCGGCGACGTTGAGGCGCTATCTGGCCCGCAAAGCGCGCTTTGGCTACTGGCGTGCGCTGCTCTACGTCCGCTATCCCGACAAAATCTCCGGCGACGCGCACACCGATCCTGCACTCAAGCCTCAATTCGCATTGGTGGCGCTGCTGGGTCTGGCGGCGCTCGCGGGTCTGCTCTGGCCTCTGGTGTGGATTGCCGTGGCGCTGCTGCTCGCGCTTTTCCTGGGAACAACGCTCTCCTTTGTGCGTTGGGCGTGGCGGCGTGACCGGGCTGTGGCGGTGATCTGGCCTGGTGTGACGCTATTGCGCGTCGCCGTTCAGGGGCTGGGGCTGGCGCTCGGTCTACTGCGGCAAGTGGTGAAATGAACGCTCGCTCGCGCCTGCCGGTCCCTCTGATTGCGGGAGCTGTCGCCCTGCTCGTGTATGGCCTGACGATGGCGCCGTCACTCACCTGGAAGCACTGGGGTGCGGACGGCGGCGACTTCATCACGGCGGCGGTCACCGGACGGATGCCACACCCGCCGGGTTTCCCCCTCTATCTGACGTTGGCGCGCGTTTTTGTGTCGCTGCCTTTGCGCGATCCGGCCTGGCGGCTCAATCTGCTTTCCACAGTGATGGCAGCAGGGGCGGTGATACTAACCGCGCTGACGCTCCAGCGCGAAGAGAAATCACCGTGGATCGTGCTCGCAGCATCGCTCACACTGGCATTTGCTCCGTTACTCTGGTCGCAAGCCTTGATCACAGAGGTGTATACGACGGCGGCGTTCTTCGCGGCATTGGCGAATCACGAATTACGAATTACGAGTTGCGAGTTGCGAGTTATGAATCGGCGGTGGGTTTTGGCGGGTATTGTGTGCGGCTTGGGAATGTCTGTGCATCCGACGTTGTCGCTTTTGATGCCACTGTGGTTTGTCTATGTGCTGTGCGGCTGCAAACGCGCGATCCCCAAAGCGCAGCCCCGTACCCTCGTCTACCGTCGCGCGTATCTTTGCGCTCCGTCTATCGCCTACCTTTTTGGTTTGGGTATCGCCGCGGGCTTGCTCCCTTATGCACTTCTGCCGCTCCTTGGCCCGTGGCCGCAACCGTGGGGGGATTTGCGGACGTTCGCCGGGTGGGGGGATGTCGTCCGCGCGCGGTTGTATTGGGGCTATGCTTTTGGTTGGCCGCTCGCCGATTGGCCTGCGCGGTTGGCGGCGTGGGCGGCGCTGCTGGCGCGACAATTCACGCCGGTGGGCGGCGCGCTCGTGTTGCTGGGCGGCTGGCTGGACTGGCGGGAACGGCAGTCGCGTTGGACGGTGGTGGGGTTGTTGATAGCGGGCGGTTTGTTGAGCCTGTTTGCGATTGGCTATGGTACATCGGACTCACTGTTGTACTTGCTGCCGCTGTTGCCGCTGCTTGTTCCTCTGTTGGGCGCGGGAGTACGCTGGCTGGTAGACAAGGGAGTACCCGCGTGGGCGACGTTGGTTTTGCCGCTGCTACTGCTTGCGTGGAATTGGCAAGCCGTGGACCTGCACCGCGATGATGAAGCGGTGTTGTGGTACAATCGTGTGCTAGAGGCGACTCCGGCGAACGCTGTGTTGATCACGACACGGGGCGATCCATACACCTTTGCGTTGTGGTACGCGCAGGAGGCGGTGGGACTGCGGCCTGACGTGTTGGTCATCGACGGTAACCTGTGGTGGCAGGAGAGTTACCAGCAGTATTTGTTCACACAGACTGGGCGTGAGGTCGTTGCGCCGGAGGATTATGCTGCCAGCCGGCCTTTATGCCGGATTGTGGAGGAGGGTGTTGCGTGTCCGTAATCGCACAACATAGACGAAAGATCGCGATCGGTTTGGTCGCGTTGGGCGTTCTTCTGCTCGTGGTTTGGGGCGTGCAATCTGCCCTAGCCGCGGCATCGCTGCTGCGCTCGCTGAAGACCGTCCAGGGACTGCTCGACGCTGATTCTATGGCGACCGACGTCGGTGCACTGGGGACGTTGCTACACCAGACGCGGCGCGACGTGGTGACACTCCGACGCAACGTCGGCTGGCTGGCCGGGATGGGGCCAACGTTTCGTTGGCTGCCGAAGGTGGGGCCGCTGGTAAACGACGCCCCCGCTCTGCTTGCGCTGGCCGATAGCCTGACCGAAGCCGGGGTGTTGCTGTGGGATGTTGCGGAACCGTTTGTGGCGACATTCCAGGGCGGTGCATCGGCGATGGATGGTCTGGGAGACCTTTTCGCGCGCCTGATCCCGGTTGTGCCGCGCGCCCGATCTGCTGTTGCCAGAGCGAACGCGGCTTTTGCCGAGATTGAAGTGGATGTTTTACCAGACCGTCTCCAAGGCCCGCTGAAACAACTGGGTTTGCTGCTCCCGTTGCTGGACGACGGATTGGCTCTTGCGAAGAGTGGCCCGTCTTTGCTCGGATTGCAATCGCCGCGCACCTATCTGCTGCTTGTGCTCAACGAAAGCGAATTGCGGCCAGGCGGTGGTTTTATCACCGGGGTGGGGGAGGTGCATATTTCCGGCGGGCAGGTTGTCTCGATGACGTTTGCCGACAGCTATGCGGCCGACGACTTCACGCAACCTTACCCCTTCGCGCCGGAGCCGTTTCGGCAATTTATGGGCATAGAGTTGCTGGTGTTTCGTGATAGCAATTGGTCGCCCGATTTTCCGACGGCAGTGCGTCAGGGGGTGGAGTTGTATCGCCCACCTCGCGCGGTGACGCTCGATGGCGTCATCGCTGTGGACCAATACGCAGCGCAGCTTCTGTTGGATACACTCGGCCCGCTGACGATGCCCGGCATAGAAGGCCCGGTGACCGGCGCGACCCTGCTTGAACAACTCTACAGCACGTGGGCGCCCGAGGAAGGCGAAGAGTATGGCGCGTGGTGGCAACAACGCAAATCGTTTATGGAGCCGTTGGCTGAGGCGGTGATGGCGCGCGTCGCCGCGGGGGATGTCGATTGGCTGGGATTGGCCAAAACCGGGTTGCAAGTTGTGAATGAGAAACACGTTCAATTGTATTTTACCGATGCGCAGGCGCGCGCCGTACTGGCAGTGCGCGGGTGGGATGGCGGATTGCGCGCGTCGGAGGGCGACTACGCTATGGTGGTGGAAGCCAATCTCGGGTATAACAAAGCCAGCGGCAAACTGGACCGCGCATTCACTTACGAAGTCGATCTGACCCAATCGCCGCCGCGCGCGACGATGACATTGATCTATACCCACACAAGCCAGGAGGACATCGCCTGCGTCCCCGAGGCACGCTACGATCCTGAATACACGCAGATGATGGATCGCTGTTACTGGGCCTATCTGCGCTTGTATGTACCGGAAGGCGCGCAGTTGGTCGAGGCCAGCCAACACCCGATCCCGGCGGAGTCTGTCGCCAACAAGCAGCCGTGGGACGGAGAGGTGCGCGTCTCAGCAGCGCCGGAGGGGGCGTTCACTGTCTTCGAGCAAGCGGTGCTTCTGCCGACCGCGTCGCAGGCGGTGGTGCAGTTTACGTACACCTTACCAGACGATGTTGTGCAACACAATGCTGATAACACCCTAAGCTATCACCTATTGTGGCAGAAGCAGGCGGGGCTGGGGGGCGTTCCGGCACGTGTCGTCTTGCACATGCCCCAAAATGCTGTATTATGTCCTTCGCAAGCTCACCCTAGCGCAAATGATGCCGGGGTGCTTTCGTATGACGTTGACTTGCGCGTCGATAGCAGTTTGCACATCTGTTATCAGGTATTGCAGGGGGAATGAGCGATGAATAAGCGACATTGGATGTTGATCGGATGGCTGCTCATCATGTTGGCGCTGTCCGGTTTGGCGATGATGCCAGTAGCATGGGCT
>MTKY01051939.1_pt1 | contig 30596 bp, 22 predicted proteins | sample 1042731 | NCBI WGS metagenome assembly MTKY01 (sample SAMN06212206, study PRJNA360538) | anaerobic digester metagenome | biome: Wastewater treatment plant; material: sludge; isolation source: anaerobic digester fed with sludge from wastewater treatment plant | place: Denmark: WWTP Soeholt ...
CCAGACGGGCGGCCTGGCCCCACAAAGGCCGCAGCAGGTGGTCCCAATCCAACTGATGCACGGCCATGCCCGCGGCCTTACCCCCGGCCGGCAAGCCTGTCCCGGCATCACTGGCGAACTGCGGCGTAGCTGGCGTGTCCAGCAGGACACAGCCCCACGTCTCTCCATCACACTGCGGCTGCCGCGTCAGGGCATAGATGTACAACTGGCTGCGGACCGTGCGGGCCAGGGCGCAACCCCGCTATCAAGACTTGCTCTCCGGCCTCAGCAATACCGTAAATCGTCTGTCGCGAAACGTTGTGACTCTTGGCCAATTCGCTTACTGTCCCGCGCGGTCTGTCAGGATACAAAACCTCGACCGCGATTTGTGCTCGTTGTTTACTTGTGATATCATTCCGTCGTGCGCCCACTGGTCGTTTCCCTGGGCCTTGGTCTTCAGCAAACCAATTGTCGCACAAGATGACCAGTGAGCAATTTGTCAAGCTAACCTAAACCACGCCCAGTGAGGTTATACAAGATAAGCGAGGAAAATGCAAATCGAATATGACTGTAGACTGTACCTCGTTGCCTATGTTTTGGCGCTTGCCCCTTTGCCCGGCGCGACTATAATCATCAACAATGCTTTGGAGAAGGATGATCAGGCGTTGAGCGCGCCACCTTACCGTTATGCGATGGCGTACAAGCCCTTTGACGTGCTATGCGCCAATAAAGATCGCTACGGACGCCCGGCGTTGGTTGATATGGGAATTCCGCGCACGCTGCATGCCGCCGGACGGTTGGATCTGGATAGCGAGGGATTGCTGTTGCTGACCGATGATGGGCCACTGCTGCACCGCGTCACCCACCCGGACTTCAACCATCCCAAGACCTACCTCGCGCTGGTGGTGGGGCATCCCGAAGCCGCCGTCCTCCAACAGCTCCGTGACGGCGTGGCGCTCAAGGACGGCATCACCCGCTCGGCGGAGGTGGAGGTGCTGCCGGATGCGCCGCTGCTGCCGCCGTTTCCCAAACCGCTCGCCGCGCCCTCTAAAACGACCTGGCTGCGCATCGTGCTCTACGAAGGGAAAAAACGGCAGATCAAGCGTATGCTGTCGGCGGTGGCGCTGCCGATCATCCGGCTGGTGCGCGTGGCCATCGGCCCGCTGATGCTGCCACCGGATTTAGAGCCGGGTCATTGGCGCGATCTGACCGCCGCTGAACGACAGGCACTGCTCGATTGGGTATGGTCACACTCTGGATAATGCTCTTGCCGGCGCGGTCAGAAGACCAACCCGCCCCAGATTCAACGACGACCTGACTGACGACTATCCGACTGCCCTTGGAGGACGTGTGAAACTTTCGGTCATCATTCCAGCTTACAACGAAATAACGACCATCCAGGAAATTATCGAGCGCATTCAGGCTGTGGATTTGAACATCCGCATCTGGGCCGACCACGCGAATGAGACCGTCGTGGCGATGGAGCGCGAGCTGGTTATCGTGGATGACGGCTCCAGTGACGGCACGCGCGATTATCTGCGCACGCTGGAAGGTCAGGCCGGCTTCACTATCGTTTTCCACGAGGCCAACCAGGGGAAAGGCGGTGCGGTGTGGACAGGGCTGCAACAAGCCAGCGGCGACATCCGCCTGATCCAGGATGCCGACCTGGAATACGATCCACGCGACTACCCCGCCCTGTTGCGCCCCATCCTGGAAAAGCGCACGCGCGTAGTATACGGATCGCGCTTTCGCGGTGGCCCCAGCAAGGCGATGTTCTTCTGGCACATGGTTGGCAATCGCTTCCTCACCTTCGTCACCAACATCCTCTACAACACCATTCTCACCGATATGGAGACGTGTTACAAAGTCTTCACGCGCGAGGTCTCCGACAAACTCCATCTCAAGGCCAGGGGATGGGGCTTCGATCCCGAAATCACCGCCCAGATCTTGCTCAGCGGCAACCGCATCTACGAAGTCCCCATCGCCTACAACGGGCGAGAGTTCAACGAGGGCAAGAAGATTTCGTGGAAGGATGGGTTTACCGTGCTCTGGACGCTGCTGAAATATCGTATCACCGGTTATAGAGCACGGACAGGGTGAACAAAATGACGCGAGTTCCTGTTGCAGGATATCGATATCGAGGACGCCATACGGATGTCACAGGTCCATCATTCATAAGCGATAGTCCGGGCAAGACGCCCATATGAGCGAAGGAAAGACGATGTTCAAAATTCCGACGATCAGCCGACCCATCCGCCACCTGCGACGCTACCGCCACATTCTGACAGTGTTCACGCGCCACGGGTTCGGGTTTGCACTCTCGCACCTGCCTACGGAGCCACTGTGGCTGCGTGACCTGTACCCCTTCCCCATCCAGGAACCCGCTTCACTGCCGGCGCACTTCCGCCAGGCGTTGGAGGAGCTGGGACCGGCGTTCGTCAAACTGGGACAGATGCTCAGCACCCGCCCCGACGTGCTGCCGCCAGACTATATCACCGAATTGGCGAAACTGCAGGACGATGTGCCGCCTGTGCCCTGGGAGGAAATCCGCCAGGTCATCGAAGCCGAACTGGGGCAGCCGCCGGAGAAGGTCTTCGGCGAGATCGATCCGCATCCGCTGGCGGCGGCCTCGCTCGCGCAGGTTCACGCCGCCAAACTCGCCACGCGCCAGAAAGTCGTCATCAAAGTCCAGCGTCCCAACATCCTGCCCACCATTCAGACCGACCTGGAAATCATCCACGACATCGCTGAATACGCCGAGCATCACACCCCGCTGGGGCGCGTGTACCGGCTGGAGGAAATCGTCGAGGATTTTTCGGATACCCTGCACAACGAGCTAAACTACCAGAGCGAAGGACGCAACGCCGACCGCCTGCGCGAAAACTTTGCCCAGGAAGACTGCCTGCACATCCCCTGGGTTTACTGGGAATATACGACCCGGCGCGTCCTGGTGCTGGAGTACATCGAGGGCATTAAAATCACCCATATTGCCGCGTTGGATGAAGCCGGCTTCGATCGCAACAAGATTGCCACCAACGCGGCCCGGATGATCATCAAGGAAATCCTGGAAGATGGCTTTTTCCACGCTGACCCCCACCCCGGCAACCTGATCGTGATGGAAAACGAGGTCATCGGCGTGATGGACTTCGGCATGGTTGGCTATCTCAGCGACGGCGACCGCTCAACGCTGATCCGGCTGTACAACGTCGCGGTGCGCATGGATGCCAAAGGCGTCGCCGATGGGCTGATCCACATCGGGGCCGCGCCGCCGGATGTGAATCGCCGGGCTTTGAGCCAGGACATCGAACGGCTGCTGCGCTACTACAACGGCCTGGCGCTCAAAGACGTGCATGTGGACGAGCTGATGGATGCCGTGATGCCCCTGGCCTTTGCCCATCGCCTGCACCTGCCCACCAACTTCTGGCAATTGGGCAAGACGCTGGCGATGATGGAAGGCATCGGCTTCAGGCTGGCGCCGGACTTCGACATTTTCGCCTTCTCCGCGCCTTATGCCGCCAAACTGATGCTGAAATCGGCGCTGCCCAACCGCCACCTGATCGATACGCTGACGCGGCGCGGCCTGGTGTGGAGCGATCTGCTGGAAGAACTGCCGCACATCGGCATGTTGCTGTTGAATCGCATCGAAAAACGCGAGCCGCTCAAACTCGCGCTGGACCACAGCAACCTGGAACTGCTCGACCGCATGGCGACCCGCCTGTCCCTCAGCCTGATCGTCGCCGCCATGATCATCGGGCTGGCGGGGCTGATCCCGGCAACGACCAACACCCCCTGGCTGGTCCAGGCCATCGTAATCCTGAGCTTTGTCGTGGCGTTGATCATGGGAGGGATCATCCTGGTGTCGATTGTGCGGAAGAAGTAATGCGGATGTTTGCATAGAACGCCAAACTTCACTATAATGAGTGAAGGAGCCTCAGATTCACATCCATCCTGACCCGGATAGCGCGGAATCGCAACGGGTTTCGACGCTCGTCGCAAGCATTCCGAAGGGTTAGGCTCTGACAAGGAGGAGAAAGCGGCTATGTCAACATTGATTACGCAAGCCGGATTGATGCTGCTGATCGAAGCCGGATTGGCCTGTGTCCTCGCTGTTATCCTCGGGCTGGTTTTTCGGAAACCCTTTGAGGCCGCACGCACACTGGGAACGACCACACTGGTGTGCAATATCATCCTCATCGTGTTTGCGTTGCTTTTCAATCTCATCCAATTCCCCTTCGACGGTCTCGACCTGCGCTTGACCAAATTCGCCGACAACGTCAGCGTCTACCTGGCTACCACCTACTTGATCCTGGAAATCGCCGTGTGGACGACGGCGCTGGCGAGCGCATTGGGCTATTTTTTCGACAAAAGCATGGGGGCGAGTATCCTGGCCTTCGCCTTCACCTTCGCCGCGCTCATCTGTCTATTGGTGAACGGGGTGCCATTCTCCTTGTATGGTGATGTCAACGCGATCTGGGGGTTGATCGCCGGCGTTCTGGTGGTGGGTACGGCCGGCGTCTGGATGTTGTCCAGCGCGATCCTGCGGGGTAAAGGCGTGGCATTCCTCACCCTCCTGTGGTTCATCTTCGTGCTCACGTGCTGGCTCGGCTATCAAGTCGCCGGACGGGCCGGATTGCTGTTGATCACCCTACCGGCGCAGTTCATCTTGTGGGGACTGCTGTACTACTTCTCCATCCTCTCGCTGCCGATCCAGGATCATGCTAAAATCCCCACGCTGTACAACTTGCTGCCGTTTGGTGACAAAGTAGAGCCGCCGGTGTGGCGCGCGCTGTTCGCCTCGAAAGAGAACGACCAGCGCTTCCTCGCACTGCGCAGCGCGCTCACGCTGAGCATGGGGACGAATTATCCCTTCTACGTCATCGACGACTGGAAAACCCGCGAGACGATGGACAGAGATATTCCCGAGCCGCGCGTCCCCGGCAATCCTTACAACCAGTTCTTTGCCGGGCCGGGAATCATCCTGACCAATTGCGAGCGTCTCGCCGTGATCAGCGACGGACTGAAGTTCAAGGTGTGCCCGCCCGGACTCAGCTTCACCCAGAAGTTCGAGCAGTTGTATGCCGACGTCGATTTGCGGCCGCAACTCCGGACGACAATCGTCAACGCAGAAAGCAAAGACGGCATCGGCGTCAACATCCTCACCTTCGTCCCCAGTCGCGTGTGGGCGAATGGACGCCAGCCCATGCTGGGGAGTCCTTACCCCTACGACGAAGAAGCGGTCATCAAGGCGGTATACGACCATGCTGTGATGGACCACAAATTCGAACGCGATCCGGAGAACCTGTTGGTGACGGAAGAAATCAAGCGCCGGCCCTGGGCCGAATTGGTGCTCACTATGGGGCCGCCGATTCTGAAAGATGTTGTCGCCAACTACACGTGCAACGAATTGCACATGATGGTCCCCGACCCCGACAAATCCAAATACGGCCTGCGCCAGAAAGAACAGCCCTTCGACGAGGACGAGGTCGAGTTGCAGTACCGGACCGATTTGCCCCCAGAAGCCAAATTGCAGCAGTTCATGGCGTGCCACTTCGACGCCAACGACCTCAAGACGCTGGCCTTCGACCTGAGCGCCGATTTCAGCATCCTGGCCGGCGAGACCGAAAGCGAACTGGCGCGCCTTCTAGTCGAAGCTATCGGGAAGAGGAAAACGACGCTCAACGCCCTGGCGCGCAAGGTGCATCGGCAGCATCCGAGTCTTTATCTGGCGCAGCTCTTCCCGCGCGAGGTTGTCTACGCTTGGCCGGCCAAGGTGGAAGTCACCGTGACGGTAGAAGACGGCAACCGCGTCCCCTTCGACGCCCTCAAGGCGGCCCTCGCCACCCAATTCGGTGTCGCCGCCGCGGACATCGCCATCATCGGAGCGACAACACAGACGCTGCGCTTCCTGGTGGGCGTTCCCGTAGACGCCGTCAACGAGCACACGCTGTCGGAGATACACTCGCCGGCCGACGGAACCACCCAAAGCCGGTGTAGCATCGTTTCACTCGCAGCCTTCGACGTGCTTCCCGCTCAGGCGCAAAAGGCCTGGCAATACGCCTGTTGCAGCGCGCCTCCGACGTGCGACGGTGAATTCATCCAGCCAACGATCTCCTGGGAAAAGGCATTGATCGCCTCACGCGACAGAAATCCGCGCATCGAAATCGCCAGAACCTACATCGACCGGCTGAAGAAGGAAATGCAACCCCTGGGCATCGAAGTGATCGGCGGCGGCATCAGCGACATTAAAGTACCCGCCGCCATCACCGACCAACGCATCAAGAATTGGAGCGTCGAACGCGACCGCGACATCGAGATCGCCATTGCGGAAGCCAAGGCGCGCATTGCGCTGCGCGAGCAGGAAGTGTTGGGTGAAGTGCGGCTGGAAATGCTCTCCCGCATGGCGCAAATCCTGCAAGAGGCCGAGGGCAAGGTCGACAAACAGGTCCTGGCGGTGAAACTGTTCGAGGCGATGGGTATCCAACCGCCCCCAGAAGCTTCGCAAAAGGGCGGCGACGCCAATGTTTTGTCGCCGCATCTGCTCACCATCCTCAGGACATTCGGGCATTAGCCACGGCGAGGTAACGACGATGTTCAACTTGGGAAAATACTTACGCTATAATGTTCGCATCCTCATCGCCGTTTTGGGCATAGGGCTGCTCCTGTTCGGTGCCAGCCTGGCCGCGGTCTCCATTTACGCGCTGCACTATAACCAGCGCATCATCCCCATCTGCCCCACCGGTCTCGATGCGAACAATCTGACCGGCGCCATCGATCCAGATGGCGTGATTGTCGACGCTCTCGTCACCGGCCATCCGATCCAGCCTAGCACCCTCGCCGAGGTTCTCAGCGCGCCGGCGGAAAACGAAGCAGTGACGAGCGTGACGCTTCTGGACGTCACACCGGCAGCCGCAGTAGGTCGTCCCCTCACGGCCAGGTTCTACGTCCTCGAGACGACCACCGCCGGCGCCCATGCGGTGACCATCACCTACGCCAACAACGACAGGCTGAAGTTCTTCAATCGGGAAGTCTCCGTCCCGCAATCGGCGCACTGCACCTTCACCGTACAGGTGACGAAAGTGGCCCACCCCGACGGCACGTTCAGCACGGTGGCAACGCTGCACAACATCCGGCCCTCGTTCCTGGCGCCAGATATGGAGGTCGACGTCCGCCAGCTTATGCTCAACGTCGCCGGGGGAATGGTACCCGGCATCGTCGTCATCGTGACGGCGCTGCTGCTCTGCACCCACCTGGTCAACGCCTTTTTCGGCCTGGAGGGCGGGGGCTGGCAGTTCCTCAAACACCGCTTCTTCGGACGGCCTGGCTTCTCACCCTATTTGATCGTCGGCGGCGGCAGGATCGTGATGGGTGTTGACAGCGTCAAAAAGCGCGGCGGCCCGGCGGGAATCGTCCTGCGGCAAGATAGCGCCATCGTGCTCGAATCTGGCGGCGCGCTCACCCGCGTGATCCGGGGGCCGGGATTCCCAACGCTGGAACCCTTCGAGAAAATTTGGGACATCATCGACCTGCGCCCGCAATGGTGGCCGTTCAAGGTCAGCGCGGTGACCCGCGACGGCATCCCCATCACCTACGAAGTCGCCGTCAAGTTCCAGGTCGGCCCGACCGACGCCGATATTTTGAGCGCCGCGACGTGCAAGTGGATCCGCGACGCCTGGCGCACCGAGCCGGATCGTCTGATGGATTGGTCCAAACGGCTGATCATCGGCGATACCGAAGGGGTGATGCGCAATCGGATTCTGGCGCGCTACAACCTCGACGAACTGCTCGACGTGCATGTCCGCCAGCGCATCCGGCAGGACCTCTTCGAGATCCTCAAAGCCGGCGCGGCGCAGAATCTCGGCATCGAGATCATGGAAGTCGTGCTGCAAGACGCCACCTTCCAGGGGCAAGTGCTCGATGAATGGGCTAAAACGTGGAAGATGCAGCGCGATCTCGAAGTGGCGAAGATCGAGGCCGACGAACGCCTGCAAGAAATCAAGCTGGTTGAGCGGGCGCGCAGCCAGGTGCGTCAGGAGATGCTCAACGGCGCCGTCAAGACGCTCAATGCGATGACCAAACGGCGCAAGAACGTCCCCATCGATTACGTACTGCTGAGCTTCATCGACATGGTCGAAGACATCGCGGCAGCGCAGAAAGTCTTCATCCCAGAAGATAATCTGGTCAAACTGGAAAATATCAAGAAGGATTTAAGCGCCGCGCACTGAGTGCGCCACGCACTGAGTGCGTCACGCACTGAGTGCGCCACGCACTGAGTGCGCCACTCACTGAGTGGGGGTGTGAAACTGCATCTGGTACAGGCTGGCGTACAGCCCATCCTGCGCCAGCAAGGTGGCGTGATTGCCGCTTTCCACAATCCGGCCCCGGTCGATGACGAGGATCAAATCCGCCGCCAGAATCGTGCTCAGGCGATGAGCGATGACGATGCTGGTGCGCTGCGCCATCACCCGGCTGAGCGCATCTTGAATCAACGCCTCGGATTCGCTGTCCAGACTGCTGGTCGCCTCGTCCAGCACCAGAAGGCGCGGATTCTTGAGGATCACCCGCGCCAGCGCGATGCGCTGCTTCTCGCCGCCACTCAGGCGATAGCCGCGCTCCCCCACAATCGTATCGTAGCCCTCCGGCAACGCCGCGATAAAGTCGTGAATGTTGGCGGCACGGCAAGCGGCCTCCAGCTCTTCCAGCGTGGCGTCCAGGCGCGCATAGAGCAGGTTGGTGCGGATCGTGTCGTGGAACAGATACGTTTCCTGCGTGACCATGCCGATGTGCGTGGAGAGCGATTCCAGCGTCAGGTCGCGCAAGTCACAGCCGTCGATGCGAATGGCTCCCGCTGTCGGATCATACAGGCGCGGGATCAGATAGGTGAGCGTCGTTTTGCCCGCGCCACTCGGTCCCACCAGCGCCACGAGCTGGCCCGGCGCGGCCCGGAAACTGATGCAATCCAGTGCCAAACTACGCGCCTGGCTGCGCGGCGCACCCGCCGCTCCATCCGCGGAAGCCTCTGCTCCCGAAAGCACGGCGGTGACGTTGTCTATGCTGCCGTAACGCCGCACACTGCTGAGGAATTTTTCGTCGCCCGTTTCGTATTTGAACGAGACATCCTCGAAAACAAGCTCGCCCTGCACATCTCGCAACACCAGCGCGTCCGGTTTTTCCGGGATATCGACCGGCAGATCGATGACCTCGAACACGCGCTCGAAACTCACCATCGAGGTGGCAAACTCGACCGGTGCATTGGAAAGTCCTTGTAGCGTACGGTAGAGGTTGCCCAGGTACGACCCAAAGGCCACAATCGTACCCACGGTGAACGCGCCGCGGATGACGAAGTACCCCCCCAACCCGTAGACGAAGGCCGTGCCGAAGGCGCTAATAAGGCCGGTGATCGCCGAAAACACCGAGCCGATCAACGTCCGCTGCACGCCCAGATCGCGCACCTGCGCCGCACGCTCCGCAAAACGGTCGATTTCCGACTGGCGGCGACCAAACAGCTTGACCAACAGCGCCCCGCCGATGTTGAGCGTCTCGTTCATCATAGCGTTCATGCGCGCGTTGGCCTCCATCTGCTGGCGGGCCATATCGCGCAGGCGATTGCCCAACAATCGCGCCGCCAGGATGAGCAGCGGCAAAATCACCACGCTGATCAACGTCAGCCGCCATTCGAGCGTCAACATCACGCCAAGCACCGCCACACCCTGCACAACGTCGGTGATGATACTGACAATGGTACTGCTGATGGCATTCTGCGCGCCGGTCACGTCGTTGTTGAGGCGGCTCATCAGCTCGCCGACTTTGGTGTTGGTGAAGAAGCGCAGCGACATACGTTGCAAGTTAGCGTACAAGGCCACGCGCAGATCGTAAATGACGCCACTCCCCACAACTGTGCTGAGGCGACGTTGCACCACGTTGATGACGCCGTTCACGACTGGGATGAGGAGCAGTACCACCGCCAGTGTAATCAGTCGGTTGAGGTTTCCCGCGGGGATGGTGACGTCGATCATATCGCGCATAATGAGCGGTGTCAGCAAACCTACTCCGGACTGCACCAGGATCAACAGCAGCATGGCCATGATCTGCCAGCGGTAGGGTTTGGCATAGTGCAACACCCGCCTGAGCAGCGGCCAGGTTATTTTCGGTTTTTCGTCAGGAGCATTGATCAAGCCCCGTCCACCTCGATGAAATCCCATAAGAAACTCTCTTTTACTTGAACCACACTCCACCGTTGATCTCAGTGACCTCGCCGGTAATAAAGCTCGCCAGGTCCGACACCAGAAACAGCACCGCGCCTGCCACATCGTCGGGCACGCCGCCGCGCCGGAGCGGAATCGTAGCAATCGTTGCCCGCTTACCTTCCTCGGTGTTGAACGTGTCGTGAAACGGCGTCTCCAGGATCAGACCCGGCGCTACGGCATTGACCGTGATCCCCCGCGGAGCCACCTCCTTGGCCAGGCCACGGGTGAAGCCCAGTAGGCCCGCCTTGGCCGCCGCGTATGCCACCGCGCCGATCCCTCCGCCGTTGCGCCCCGCCAGCGATGACATGTTCACGATGCGTCCCCACCCCGTCTGCATATACGGCAGCACCGCCCGGCAGCAGTAGAAGGCGCTGCTCAGGTTCACATCGATCACCTTGTGCCAGTGCGCGTCGCTCATCTCGGCGATGGGGACGCGCCCCACCATGTGCCCGGCATTGTTGACCAGAATGTCGATATGGCCGTCCAGCGCTGCGGCCACTTCCGGCATCACCCGGTTCACCTCCGCGCTGTCGGTCGCGTCCAGGCGCAGCGCCAGCGACTTGCGGCCCAGCGCGCGAATCGCGGCGACGGTCTCCTCGCCGGGATGCGAGAAGTACGTGAGCGCCACATCTGCGCCCGCTCCGGCCAGCGCCAGCGCGATGGCCCGGCCCAGACCGGTGTTGCCTCCTGTCACCAACGCGGTTTTACCTGTCAAGTTGATCTGCATTGTCACTCTCCTTCGCCTGCGTATCAGGCGTTGCTAAGCTCTCTTGAGATGTCTGGGACAGCGCAAGCGCCTTCTTATACATGCGCCAATGCTGTACCCCCACCACACAACAACCAAACGCCCCACCCGCCATAAACCAACTGCGCAAAAAGATTGCCAGGATCAAATACATCCCGCCAAAACTGAGCAATTCCACCGCCGACAGCTTAAGCGCAGACCAGCGCGAATATTCGATTTGCCCTTTCAGCCCACCGGCTTTGGCAATGGGATATAAGGCCAGATTCCGAATGTGTCTGAGATGGACTGTTACTTCTCGCAAGACAAGCATCCCGATCAAAAAATAGAAAAATTGTGGCTGCTTCAGAGATACAACGGATAACCACCAGATCGCATAAAGGCCCACCACCGAGATTAGCCAACGCATCACAAACTGCGGACTGACCCGCCGTAACACATCCACATCCTTCTGAAATTGGGGCGTTAACTCGAGACTGCCTTCGAAACGGACATACGTATGCAAATGCGCTTTATGTTGTCTGGCGAAGACAATGGTCAAAGCATAATCCAACACGTAAATGAAACTCCAGATGACGAGGATAAGCCAGATGTTTTGAATACCGGAATTTTGATCCAAATTGCTACTCCTTTTTTGCTTTCTCGCGCGCCTGCCTGGTAGGGCGTTTTTGTCAGGGGTAAGTATAGGAAGAATAGAGGAAGGGTCAAGCGAATTCGGCACAACGAACTGTTGCAAAGCCTCGTTTATGCGGTAGAATGAAAAACGATGAACACACATACCCATTCACTCTTGCAGGCACTCAACGCGCAGCAACAGGCCGCCGTCGCCGCACCCAACGGCCCCGTGTTGGTGCTCGCCGGGCCGGGGTCCGGCAAGACGCGCGTGCTCACCCACCGCATCGCCTGGATGCTGGCGGAGATGCGCGTCGCGCCGTGGCACGTCCTCGCCGTCACCTTCACCAACAAGGCCGCCCGCGAGATGCGCGCCCGCCTCGATAAGATGCTCGGCGATGACTCCGCCAAGTCGCTCACCATTGGCACGTTCCACGCCGCCTGCGCCCGCATCCTGCGCCGCGAGGCCGAAGCTGCGGGCCTTTCCAGCAACTACCTGATCTTCGATACCGACGACCAGCTCAGCGTGATGAAGCAGGTGGTCAAAGACCTGGGACTGGACGACAAACGTTACCGGCCCAACGCCTTGCTCAACGCCATCTCCGCCGCCAAGAACGAGTTGATCTCGCCCAGCGCCTATCCCGTGCAGACCTACTACGACGAAGTCGTCAAACGGGCTTACACGCGCTATCAAGAGACGCTGCGCAAGAACGACGGCCTCGATTTCGACGATCTGCTCATGGAGACGGCAAAGCTGCTGCGCAGCGCCGACCTCGTCCGCGATAAATATCGGGGCCGCTACCGCTACCTGCTGGTGGACGAGTTCCAGGATACCAACATGGCCCAGTACGTCATCCTGCACTTGCTGGCGCAGGAACACCGAAGCCTGTACGTCGTCGCCGACGAAGACCAGTCCATCTACTCGTGGCGCGGAGCCGACTACCGCAACATCCAGCGGCTGCGCACCGATTTCCCCGAACTGCAACAACACCTGCTGGAGGAAAACTACCGCTCCACGCAGGTGATTCTCGACGGGGCGCAGGCCGTCATCGCCCACAACAACGACCGCACGCCCAAGCACCTCTTCACGCGCGGGCACGGCGGCGACCGGATTACGCTCCACGAAGCCTACGACGAGCGCGAAGAGGCCGATTACGTGGTCCGCGAGATCATGACGCTGGCGCGCTCCGGCTACACCTACAGCGACATTGCCGTGATGTACCGCACCAACGCCCAATCCCGCGCGCTGGAAGAGACCTGCGTGCGTTACAACATCCCCTACCGCCTCATCGGCGCGACGCGCTTCTACGCCCGCAAGGAGATCAAGGATGTGCTGGCCTACCTGCGCCTGGCGCAGAACCCGGATGACGACGTCAGCTTTGCGCGCGTGGTCAATGTCCCGCCACGCGGACTCGGCGCGCGCACGCTGGACACCGTCGCCCAGGCCGCAAATGTGCTGAGCGGCAGCCGCTATCAAGGCGCGCTGCACTTGTTGGAAACAGGCACACTCGCCAACCGCGCGGCGCAGGCACTCAAAGGCTTTGTCGGATTGATGATCCGCTGGCAGAAGCTCCGCGCCGAAGTGAGTGTGGCACAATTGCTGGATGCCATCCTCGCGGATACCGGCTACGAAGGCTACGTCCGCGACGGCTCCGATGACGGCGAATCGCGCTGGGAGAACATCCAGGCGTTGCGCGCCGTCGTCGCCGACGCGCCGGGCATCACCCTGCCCGAATTCCTCACCGACGTGGCGCTGGTCGCCGACATCGACGAACTGAGCGAAGAAGTCCGCGCGGTCACGCTGCTCACGCTGCACAGCGCCAAGGGGCTGGAATACCCGGTCGTCTTTCTCACCGGGTTGGAAGAAGGGCTGCTGCCGCACAGCCGCTCGCTGGATTCGCCGCAGCAGGTGGCGGAAGAACGGCGCTTGCTCTACGTGGGGATGACGCGGGCCGAAAAGCGCCTCTACCTCAGCTACGCCTTCCGCCGGAGCTGGGGACAGTACGGCAGCAGCGGCGATCCTTCCGCGCCCTCGCGCTTCTTGAGCGATCTGCCGGATGCCGTGCTCGACCGCCCGCGCCGCGCGCAGAAGAAGGCGGCCGTCACGACGTCGTCGGGCGTGCGCAGTTGGGGTGTGAGTTGGCAGGACTCAGCCGTGCGGACGCCGGATGCGCGCCAGACTGAGCGTACGCTGGCCCCCGCGCCGCAGTTGCAATACCGCCAGGGCCAGCGCGTGCGGCACACGCACTACGGCGAAGGCATTGTCTTGGAGAGCCAGTTGGACGGGCGCAGCGAAATGGTCACCGTCCTCTTTACCAACGGAATCGGGGCAAAACGCTTGTTGGCCAGCATGGCCCCGATGGAGCCGATTTCAGCGCATTAGGGGATAGCGGTCAGCTTTCAGCCATCAGCGGTCAGCTTTCAGATGCCGCCGGCTGATAGCCAATCGCTGAAAGCTGATAGCTGAGGGCTGAAGGCTGATAGCTGAGGGCTGAAGGCTGATAGCTGAGGGCTGATCGCTCTTGGAGGGATAGGAATGAACGTACAAGTGAAACGATGGACGACCGGACTGGCGACGCTGGTGCTCTTGCTCGCCATCACGTTGATGACGCTTGGCGCGTCCCCGTGGAGCAGCAGCGCGAGTCCGCTGGCGCCGACGGCTGAGGAGGGTGAGCCGAATAATACTTTCGCCCAGGCCAATCCGATTGTTGTCGGTGACTTGATGTTCGGCGACATCGAAACGATTAGTGATTTGGATTATTTCGTTCTGACCACAACTTTAGGGTCAAGTTACAGGGTCACCCTCACCCCACGCGAAAACCAAATCCGGCAACTGGACGTCTACAACGCGGCATACGCCCGTATTACCGGCGGTTCCACGAGCACAACCGCTCCTGTCAGCTTCGACTTCATAGCGCAGAATGCCACGTATTACCTCCGTGTCAGCGTGGGAGCCGGACAGTCTACGGTAGCAGGACCACCTTTTGACTATCAACTACAAGTTGACGCGATTGCCACGACACCAACGAATACCCCAACGTCCACCATCACGCCCACACCGCCGCTGTTACCCCCACCGGGCGTCCCCAGAGAAACAGAATCTAATGATACCTTCGCCACCGCCGACGATCTCGTCGTGCCCGGCAGGATCGTCGGCGCCATCACGAACACCTTCGACATAGACTGCTTCCGCATCCAGACTACCCTGAACCTGCAATACCGGCTCATCCTGACCGATTACGGGTTCACCCGCTGGCTCAGAGTCTACGACAACAACGGTTATTTCATTATGGGCAACACCACTTCGAGCAATCACCAGGTAGAATTGACCTTGCAGGCGAATACTCCCTCGCCCTATTACCTGTGCATCGCGCCGGTAACAACGCCCTCCGACCCGACCGTCATCGTGGACTATTTACTCGAGGTTGCCATTCTTCAACCCACGCCCACGCCCAACCCCACACACACCCTCACGCCGGTGGCCCCCACCAGCACGGCTCGGGCGACGTGGCCGAGTGGTTACGACGCCTACGAGCCGAACTACAGCTTCGAGCTGGCCACCACCATCGCGCCGGGGCTGAACTACAATTGCAACTTTATGCCCTGGGGCGGCGCGACGGTGGACAACGATTATTTCAAAATCCGGGTGAAGCCGGGTTTGCAGTTGACCTGCGAGACCAGCAACCTCGATCCCGGCGTTGATCCACGCATGGTATTCTACTCTGGGCCAGGTGAAGGCTACTTCCTGATGGCCAACGACGACCTCGCCCTGGGCAACTTCAACAGCCGGCTCTCCTATTACGCCAGTTTCGAAGGCTGGCTCTACATCCTCGTCGGTCAGGGCGACCGCATGGACATCCGGGACGCGGCGCAGAGCGCCTACACCGTCCGCTGCGAACTGGCCATTCCAGGCGCGCAAGTCACGCCGGCCCCCGACAAGGGCGACGCCACGCCTCCCCCAGTCGTCGCCACACCGCGGCCCACCCAAACGCCACAGACGCCGGTTTCGCCCATTGCCACACCCACCGAGCCGACGCCGGAGGCAGGGGGCGAGAGCCGCGAACTGGAGTTCCGCCTGGTGACGACGCCGCCGCCGCCCACGCGCACCCCGGCTCCCACCGGCTTCCGCACGTTCCGCGTCCTCGTCTATTACGACGCCAACAACGACGGGCTGCTGGGTGCTGGGGAAGGCGTGCCGGGCTTCTTCGTCACCGTGCATTCGCCGGAGACCAAAGCCGAGCTGGCGCGCGGCTACACCGACGATCAGGGGCAAATTTCGTTCACCGTCTCCACCGTGGGTACCGTGCGGGTGTTGATCCCGCTCTTGGGCTTCGACCGGCTCATCGAGGCCGCCAAGCCCGAGGTCAGTGTGCGCATCGCGCCGCCGGCCCTGCCGATTGCCGTCCCTTAGCGAGAACACAACATTATGGCATCCAGAATGATCAAAGACTATTATGCAATCCTCGGCATTAAGCCGAACGCGACGCCGGAAGAGGTGCGCATCGCCTTCCGCAATATGGCGCGGATCTACCATCCCGACCGCAATTCCGCGCCGGATGCCGAAGAACGATTCAAAGACATCAACGACGCTTACGAGCGCCTGGCCGACCCGCAGAAACGCCAGACTTACGATGAATTGCTGAACGTGTCGGCCAGTACCGAAGCGGTGGCCACGCCACCCACGCCATCTACCGCAGAAACCCCACCACCGGCGCCGACGTCGCCAGCCAGTGTGACGCCGCCCCAGGCATACGCTACGTCAAGTACTGCAAGCGCGGCGGCGCGCAACAGCATCTATCCTCCCACCTGGACCATCCTGCTCATTATGCTCGGCACGATCATTATCGTCGGCGTGGGTGTGGCGGCTTTGCTCAATGCGCGCGCCCAACGCCCCACCGGCGGCGCGGAACAGGCCAAGGTCGTCAAACTGTCCACGTTCATGTCCCCGCCTACCATTCCACCCAACATTCCCGTCGTGCAGGAGAGCGGCGCGCCCGTCGTCACTGTCTTGCCCACCCAATTGAGCGTCGCCGGGACCATCTACCCGATAGTGCCGGTGATGCCAGACCAGGGGCGCTGGCCTATGCCCCACGAACAGCCCAGCGTCGCTGTGTGGCTCTATGGGACAGTGATCAATTACGTGGCAGGCCTGCCGTATGCGCCGACGAACGAGTCCGTGCTTGCCGGTTTGACCAGCGCAGACCGCTTGATGCTCACGCTCGACAATGGCAGCATGCTGGCCTTCGGCACCCCGCAAGTCCAGCGCATCGATGCCGGGGACTTGTCGCCTATGGCGCAGAACAGGCCGGGATTGACGGTGATGATGTTGGACAGCAAGCAGGCGACCCGCTTGATCGTCCAGGCGCGCTATCTGCCCGAAGAAAGCATCTTCTCCCAGGATCAGCGGGTAGACGGCCTCAAAGTTGAAATCCTGGAAACGCAGATAGCAAACGAGAATTCCGGAACACTCTACTTCATCGTCGAATACCAGGTGACCAACGAGAGCGGTCAAGAGATGAACGCCGCTTTTTTCGATATGGTTCTTGAGGACAACGCCGGGCAACGCTACACGCTCGACCCCACTGCCACCGACCGGGGCAAGCACGGCGCGCTCGCCCGCATCCTGGCCGCCGGCGAGACCGCCTCCGGCAGCGCCGGGTATGTGGCGCCGCGCACGATGGCCTCGCCCGTCACGTGGATTTTCCGCAGCGACACACTCTCAGCCAACAGCACACAGTTCGCGCTGACCTACGAACCGCCGCTGCCCGGCCCCGCCATCCCCGACGTGCAACTGTCCGACGTCTTCGACGACGCCGTCCGCAACGTGATCGTCATCAACGGCACGATTTACAACGACGGAGAGTCGCCACTCGTCGTGACGCTGGATAACATCAAGTTCACCTACAACGGCGGAGGCGGGTTGTTGCAGGCCTCCACGCCGCTGCTGCCGTGGAATATCCAACCGGACGGATTCCAGGATTTCGAGGTGCAGTTCTCGCGCCCGCAGGGTACGGATTCCGCCGTCCTGGAAATTCTGGGATTCACTTACCGCATCGAGGGATTGCAATAGCTTTTATAGTACACGGATCAACACGGATTTTACGGATAAAAAATCAAGAGAAAAATCCGTGCAATCCAGGAAATCCGTGTACTAAACTTTTAGGGCCGCAACATCACCAACACGCCAAAGCGGCCAGTGCGGCCCGCTTCGGCGCGATGCGAATACCACTCATCCACGCGACTGGCCGTACACAAGCCGGACTGTTCCACCTGCGTCACGCCCACGGCGCGCAACTGCGCCTCCAACGCGGCCGGCAAATCCATCATCCAGCGCCCGTCACGCCGCGTCGCTGCCGGCGCGCCCGCCGGCAACGTCGCCTGGATCGCCTCGACCACCTCGTCGCCCACGCTGTAGTGGCGCGGACCAATCGCGGGGCCGATGCCTGCCCACACGTCCTCCGGGCGCGACCCGAACGCCGTTGCCATCGCCAGTGCCGTCGCCGGGACCACGCCCACTGCGGCGCCGCGCCAGCCGGCGTGCGCCAGCCCCACAACACGTTGCACGGGATCGTAGAACAAGACCGGCACGCAGTCGGCAAAGCGTAACAGCAGCGCCACGTCCGGCGCGTCGGTGATCAACGCATCCGTCGCCGGGATGACCATCCCGCCATCTCGCGCGCTGACGCGAACCACATTGCGCCCGTGCACCTGGAACGGACTCACGACCTGCGCGCGCGTAATCCCGAAGACGTCGAAAACGCGGCGGTGGTTTTCCTGCACCGCCCGTGGATCGTCACCCACCGTACTGCCCAGGTTCAGCGCCGCCCATTGGCCTGCGCTGACCCCGCCCAGGCGCGTAAAGCAAGCGTGTCTGAAAGGGGCTGACGCAAAATCACGGCCTGGCCCGGTAAAAACGTACCAGGCCAGGCCGTCGCGGTCGATACGCTGCATTACTCGCGGCCCGTGATGGCGTGAAACAGCGTCACGAGCACCATACCGACCCAGGCAATGGCCCAGGCGCCCAACAGCATCCCGGCGAGCGCGATCTTCTGCTCATCCATGATTGGCTCAACCTTGGTTCCATCCGGGCCGACCTCGATGTAGGCAATAGGACGCGCGCGTCCACCAGCGCCGCCGCCGCCACCGCTGCCCGCACCTTCATCGTGGCACTCGCACTCACAGCCCTCATCGTGCTCGCAGCACGCTTCCGTCTCGTCCTCGTCCACGCCACAGCAGGCTTCCTCGTCGTCAGATTCGGCGCAGCAGCACTCTCCCGGCCCGCCCGTGCCCAAGCCGGCGCCAAAGCCGTAGGCGATCTCCGCCACCGGGATCAGCACCCGGTCACCCACCGTCTGCGGTTTGCCGAAGACGGCATCCACGTTGATTTCGTCGCCAATCGAACCGATTTTTTCCAGCAAAACGTTTAGTTCTTCCATTGTGTCACTCCTTACAAGTTAAGAGTTAAGAGTTAAGAGTTGCGAATGGCAAATGGCAAATCACCTAATTACCAGTTACCGATTACCAATTACCAATTACCAATTACCAATTACCAGTTACCGATTACCAATTACCAATTACCAGTTACCAGTTACCAGTTACCGATTACCAGTTACCAATCACTCAGCGTTTGCGCACGAGATGCAACAAAGCCATCAGCGTCACGCTCACCAGGGCGATGGCTGCGCCGGCGGCGGCCATCTGGCTCAGGATGTTGCCCGTAACGTTGGGGATTTCCAGCCAGTGCGCGCCTTCCGGCTCTTCGACAACGAGCGAAATCGGACGCGCCTTGACGTACTGGAAAGCGCCGCCCGCGCCAACGCCCTCCATCGTCGTTACCAAAACCGAAGGGAGCAAGCGCCGCTCCCCCACCACAATCGGCGTTCCCGCGACCACGCGGATTTTCTGTACCGGCATCTGCATAGACCACCTCCTACAAGAGAGTTGCAAGTTGCGAGTTAAGAGTTGCAAGTGAAGAAACGTGCCCGTATTATAGCCCAGGCGCTAACATGGGCAAGTTCTGGCACTGAAGGCTGATGGCTAATCGCTGACCGCTTCCCTGCTTGTAAGAAGTTCGGGTTGGCATACAATGCGAGGCGATTATCGAACATAGAACTGGAGTACCACCACGATGAAAGAAGACTCACTGAGTCCGCCACCGCGCCAGAGGATCAACCGCTCGGTAGTGTTGCGCGCTGGGGCTGGATACGGGCTGCTGTTCGGGTTGGGGTTTGCACTGCCCGTCTGGGGTTATGACGCTTGGGCGTTGAGCCGGAGTTCGGCCGATATGGCCTGGGCCAATCTTCTGCTGGGCTTGCCGTGCCTGCTCGTCATCGGCGGCGTCGTAGGGACGCTAGGGGCGTGGGCGTCTTCCGGGTTGCTCACCACCGGGATGTGGGCTGTCGCGTTGGGGGACATCGGCTGGCTCGCCGGGCGCATCCCGTTTACCGGGATGAACTGGCTCGCCGGAATCCTCGATCCGCGCTTCGCCGGATTGACGCCGTGGCCGTATACAGAGGAAAACGCGCTGCGCACGCTGCTGGTCGTGCTCACCTACGTCGTGTATGGCTTTGGCGTGGGCTACGTGGAGACGCTGGCAATCGAATGGGCCTGGGATCGCGCCACCCCGGCAGGCCGGATGAAGGTGGGAGCGTGGGCTGTGTTGCTGGTAGCCTGGCTGGCGGCGTTGCCGCCGGTTTTCGTCCTGGATTACCTGGTGATGGCGGACGTCCGCACGCCGCAGGTGCGCGTGGCGAATCTCATTGAGACGTACCTGGAAGGCGGCGAAGCCGCGGTGAGCGCCACGGGGCAAAATATCGCCGAGGCGCAGCGGCATGGCGCGCGTTTCACGCCGAATTACACCCTCTACTTTGCCGGGTTTGATCCCACCGACAAAACGTTCTACACGGGCTACAGCGATGTAGTCTTCGACACCGGCTTCGCGCTGCGGTGCAGCGTGAGGGGCGGGCGGGTCTCGTTTTGCGACGATCTTTCCCAGAAGCTCGACGTGCGCATCGGCCAGATGGTGCAGGCCGGCAAGACGGGCGCGCGCCCGTGGCTGGACGACCAGATGAGAACGTTCAACGTCACCGAGGAGACGGCGGCGTGGCTCCAATCGCATCGGGCGCAGCTCAGCGACGCCTACCGCGTCACAATCACAGCGCAGAAGGGCCATTGGATGTTCGTGACGGCGCAGTTCGACGCCGGAGCGGCGCTGACGTGCCGCTTCTCCGGCAACACCATCGTCACCGTAGACCAGTGTTCATTCGACCAGTAAATTTGCCATTTTTAAGGAGCCTCATGCCTGCTTTGCTCAAGTTTCTAATCCGCCGGTTGTTCGCCATCCCGGTCACGCTATTGATCATCACGGCAATGCTATACGGCGTCCTCATGCTGGGGCCGGTCAGCGCCCGGGCGCAGTTGTATATGCCTAGAGGGGAGTCCAACAATCCCAACCTACGACCAGAAGTTCTGCTTCAGCAAGTCATCGATAGCCATGGCCTCGACGATCCGTATCCAATCCAATACATTCGCTGGATGGGGCGCTTGCTGCGGGGTGATTGGGGTTGGAGTCCTGGATTTCGCGGCGACGTGCTCAAAGCGCTCCTGGCGCGGACGCCGGCCACTGCCGAGCTAACGCTGTACGCCGTTATCCTGCTTATCCCGCTCGGCATCATCGGTGGGGGCCTGGCCGGCGCAAAGGAACACAAAGCCGCCGACCACATCTTCCGCATCGTCGCCTTCATCGCCACTGCCATCCCGTCTTTTGTGCTGGCCCTGGTACTGCTTGGTATCTTCTACGCAGGATTGAAATGGTTTCCGCTGGGGCGCCTCAGCATCAGCGAGCACTATATCGTTACTGGCGCGAATTTCACCCCATACACCGGCCTGCTGACACTGGACGGTCTGCTCAACGGCCGCCCGGAGATCAGCCTGAGCGCGTTACGCCATCTGGTGCTGCCCTGTATCACACTGAGCATGGTACACTGGGCCACCCTGGGGCGGATGACGCGGGCGGTGATGATCGAGGAACTACATAAAGACTACGTCACGGTCGCGCGCGGGAAAGGGTTGAAGGAACGGCTGGTGGTCTGGCGGCATGCGCTCCACAACGCGATGATCCCCGCGCTCAACAGCATCGCGCTCTCCGCGGCTTCCCTGATTACGGGCGTGTTTGTCGTCGAAGTCATTTTTGGTTTTCCAGGCGTCTCGGAGGTGGTTGTCAACTCGATGCGTGGCGCGCCAGACATTGTTGCCGCGATGGGCTTCACAGTCTACAGCGTGCTGCTGGTGATGCCGGTGATGCTGATCCTGGACGTTCTCCAGGCAGTGTTCGATCCGCGCTTGCGGGATACGCTGGGGGAGCAATGACGATCACACGGCGTTTCTTCACCAACTGGCAAAGCCTCCTGGCGCTGTGCATCATCGCTGGTTACGTGATCGTAGCCATCAGCGCGCCCTGGCTGGCCCCACAAGACGACCCACAAAACCCGACGCCGATGCGCTTGCTGCCAGGAATCCGCCCGTCCGCACTCCGCGTCCCAAGCCCGCCGCAACCGGGGGCTGTACTGGGAACCACACCCGGTGGATGGGATATCGCCTATGGCCTGATCTGGGGGGCGCGTCCGGCGCTGTGTTTTGGACTCATTACCACGTTGTTGACGGCGTGTATAGGCGTATTGGTCGGTGCATTCAGTGGCTATCTCGAAGGCGCGGTGGGGCGGCTGTTGATGCGCGTGACCGACGCCTTCTTGACGTTCCCGGCCATCGCGGGTATCGTCCTGTTCCAGTGCGCGTTCCCGTTATTCTTGCGAAAGCTGCAGCTCAACCCGATCATGCTGGCGTTGATCGCATTTTCGTGGATGCCCTACGCGCGTCTCATCCACGCGAACTTCATCAGCCTCAAACACACCGAGTACGCGATGGCGGCCAAAACGACCGGCGCGCCGCCGCTGCGCATCATTTTTCGCCACCTCTTGCCCAACGCCATCACACCCGCCATCGTCCTGGCTGCGCGCGACATCGGCGGGATGGTGCTACTGGAAGCCACCTTCACCTTCATCGGTATGGGCGCGGGGTTGCCCTGGGGCGCGCTGTTGGTCACTTCGCGTGATTGGATCATCGGGGCGGGCGGCAATCCACTGATCTATTGGTGGGTCTTCGCGCCGGCCACGCTCGTGCTGATCGTATTCAGCATCGGGTGGAATTTGCTCGGGGATGGATTGAACACCGCGCTCAATCCACGCGGGAGACGATAGCCTTCAGCAACCAGCTTTCAGCGATCAGCGACGAAAGCTGACGACTGAAAGCTGATAGCTGACCGCTGACCGCTTATCGAGAGCCTTGCATCCGCGGGTCGAGCACGTCGCGCAGGGCGTCGCCCACCAGGTTCCACGAGAGGACGAACAGCACCAGCGTTACGCCGGGGAAGGCAATGATGTACCAGTAATCTCGCAACTGCGTCATCCAGTCGCGGGCAAAGGAGAGCAACTGCCCCCAGTCGGCAAAGCCTACCTCCGCGCCGATGCCGAGGAAGCTCAGGCCCGCGAAGGTGATCGCGTAGCTGCCGATGCGCATCGAAGCCAACACCAGCGTGGGGAAGATGGCGTTGGGCAAGATGTGGCGGAACAGGATTCGGCTATCTCGGACGCCGATCACGCGCGCGGCCAGGACGTACTCCCGCTCCCGCAGCGACAAGATATCGCTGCGCAACAGGCGCGCAAACCCCATCCAGCTAAAAACAATCAACGCGATCGTAGGCGCCAACAACCCTTTGCCCAACCGGGGCGTCAGCACCGCCGACAACGTCATCGCCGTCAACAGGAAGGGGAACGCCATAAACAGATCCGTGATGCGCATAAAGACCATATCCACCCATCCGCCATAGTAGGCGGAGATAGCCCCGACCGTTATGCCGATCAGCGCGCCGCACAGGGTGATGGCCAGGCCCGCAAACAGGGCGGTGCGCGTCCCCCAAATCACGCCGTAGTAGATGTCCCACTGCCCGCTGGCGGTGCCCATCAAATGCACCCATTGGTCCTTGCCGGTGACAGCCTTCCACCAGAACGGCAACGGCGGCTGGCGCAATTTCCATTCGGCGCCGGGCGGTTTGGGGACGTCCCCGTATCCGTCGCGAGGGATATTGTATGGGCTGCTATTGGGCAAAGGGGGGGCCAACAGCGGCGCAGCAGCAGCGATAAAGATAAACAATCCCAATAGAACCAGCCCCGCCACCGACATCGGATTGGTCACCAACCCCTTCATCGTACGGTAAACGTCGTGGCCGAGCCACCGCTCCAACCAGTTGGGGGGGCGGCGCGTTCTGGGCGCTAAAGTCGGCATAGGCATCTCTTGTGCTGTCATTGGTTTATATCTCCTTACACCCTAATCCAGCCGAACGCGCGGATCAACGTAGGCGTACAGAATATCCACCACTACGTTAGCCAACACCAGGATCAGTCCGTTGAATAATACAAAGGCCAACACGGTGATCACGTCCAATTGTGAAGCCGCTTTGGCGGCCGCGGCGCCCATACCAGGGTAGTTGTAAACTGTTTCGATAATGACGACGCCGCTCAACAAGCCCACGACTGTCCCGCCGCCCAGCGTCACTACCGGCATCAAAGCGTTGGGCAGCGCGTGTTGGCGGATGACTGTGCGTTCGCTCAGACCTTTAGCGCGCGCCGTCGTGATGTAGTCCTGGCGCAGCGTTTCCAGCATAGAGGAGCGCGTCACCCGCAGGGTCAGCGCCCACCACAGGTAAGCCAGGGTGATCACCGGCAACACCATATGTCGCAACGCGTCGAGGAAGATATCAACGCGCAGATTCAAGAGCGCGTCGATAGTAATCAATTTGGTATAGTTATGGAATTCAGGGGACATAATGACCTTGTTTGCCCAATCGGAGATGCGGCCCGGCGGGAACCAGCCTGCCCCCGCGTAGAAAGCCATCAACAACAGCAGGCCAAAGACAAAATCGGGGAACGACCAGCCCACGATCCCAAAAACACGCACGATGTGATCGGCCGGCTTGTTATGCCTGACGGCGCCGATCACTCCGAGTAGGATGCCGCCGGCGATCACCGGGAGCACGCTGTACAACGTCAATTCCAGGCTGGCGGGGAAGCGCCGCGCCAACAACTCGGCTACCGGCTGGGAGGCGGTGCGCGAATAGCCCAGGTCGCCACGGAAAATCCCCCCGACACGCTCCACGGTCGTCACGTCGCCTTCTGTGGTGGTTACAGTGGTGCCAAACAACCAGCGCCAGTATTGTTTGTGCCAGGGATCGTTCAAACCATATTTTTTGATAATGCCCTCAAGCACCCGTTCATTGCGGGGCACATCCCGCACGTAGAGCGCGCTGCGTTCCACCGGCGTCAGCGCCATCAGCATCAAGAAGATCAGGAGCGTCACGCCGATCAATAGAAAAGGCACCATAACCACCCGACGGATGATGTAATTGAGCATACTTTCCTCCCGAAAGGCAGGAGAGAGCGACAACCACTCTCTCCTGCACAAGGTTAAGCTTATTGCTTGGTCAGAGTGTAATAGTGAGAATCCCACCCGTAGATGGGTTGTAGTAGTAGCCGCCCATCCACCGCTGCCAGTAGCTGCGTGTTGTCACCACTGCGCCGCGGATGGCGATGGCGTTTTCGTAGTCCACCTGGGTGATATGCTTGTAGATCTCGGCGCGCTTGGCATTGTCGGTCTCGGCCACGCCCGCCATAACCAGCTCGTTGAACATATCCCACATCTCCTTGGGCATGTTCTGGCGTCCGGCATACGTGCCGATCAAGAAGGGTTGCGCCCAGTTGTGCGGATCGTGCAGGTCCTCGATCCAGCCGCTGACGGCCACCGGCAGGCGGCTGTTGCGGAACTCGGCCAGGTAGGTCGGCCACGGCAGGGCGATGATCTCCAGCCGGAACTTGCCGTCGATGGTGGCGAAGTTATTCTGCAAGATCTGGGTGATGGTCTGGCGGGTCACGTTGCCCGTGTTGTAGGCCACCTGCAAGCGGAAGCCTTTCTCCCAAACCTGACCGTCCCAGGCCAGTTTTAGTTCTTCTTTACACTTGTCCATATCGAAGGCGTACTTCGGCCCGTCGTTGTCGTAGCCGATCATTCCGGGGATTAGGGGGCCGGAGACCTGGACAGCTTCGCCAGCCAGTGCGTCCTGAATGTACGCATCGAAATCGAAGCAGTAGTTGAAGGCTTTGCGGATGTGGATGTCGTTGAAGAAATCCGGGGGGATGCCGTTGCCGTCCAACTGCCCGCTGCCCACGTAGGGGTTGCCGCCCTCGACGTTGAGATCGAAGGTCATGAAAACGTCGGTGCGAGAGACATCCGGCGCGCCCCGGAACAGACGCAGCGGCTGCTCACTCTTGACCGTGCAATCGAAACTGGCAGTATCCAGGCTGTACTCACAGAACTCGCCCACGAGCGGGTCGACCTGGGAGATATTGCCGCGCGGCACGCTGACAACGTCCGCGTCGCCAGCCTGTAGCATAGCAAAGCGGGTGCCCCACTCGCTCACGCCCTTGAGCACGATGCGTTCGATGGTCGGTTTGGCGGCGATACCCGCGTCAACCGGCTCGGTGCGCCACCAGTTGGGGTTGATGACCAGGATTTTCTCCTCGCCAGGCGTCCAGCTATCCAGCTTGTAGGGGCCGGTGCCGTTGACCTTGTCGCGCAAGGGGCTGGTTTCAGAGGTCACGCCGTAGTAGTTCTGCCAGGTCGCGCAATCGCCATCCCACGCGCCGTTCTTGATGGCCCAATCCTTGTCCAGGATGGAGCCCCAGCTCTGCGCGATGGTAGCCAGGAACGGCCCCCAGGGGGTCGCCAGGTTGAAGGTCACGGTGCCAGCGGCGTTGTCGAACTCGACGGCGTCCAGCACCATCTGGCAGGCTTCCGCCAATTTGGCGGAAGCGGCCTCTTTCAGGGCTTCCGCGTCATCGTCCAGGCCACCCTCTGGATCTATCAGCTCCGCCACATCGTAGATGCCGATGCCAAAGAAAGGCTCAGTGTATAGCCACTGCGGAGAGTTGGTTCCACCCTGCAACACACCGCGCCGGAAGCTGTAGGCTACGTCTTCAGGGGTCAGGTCGGCGCCATCGTGGAACTTCACGCCCTTGCGAATGTCGAACGTGTAGGTCTTGCCATCCGCGGAGACGTTCCAGCCGGTGGCCAGGGCCGGCACGAACTCGGTCGCGGAAGCGCCCTTGTAGGTAACCAATTGGTCATAAACGTTGAGAATGACAGCATCGCCATCGCTCTCGTAGTTCCAGGCCGGGTCGAGTGTGTCGATGTTTTCGCCAATGGAGACGAACACCATCGTATTCGGGGTGGCGGCGTTGAACTTCACTTCCTTCGTCTCGATGACTTTGGTCGCCTCAGGAGTAGGCGTCCCACAGGCGCTCAACACCATGCTGGCAACAATCAACAAGCCAATGACAGGCCACAACAGTTTCTTGAACATGCTCATCCTCCTTCAGACTAAATTTTAATAGGATTTATACGGCTAAAAAAGTAACATTATTGGATCTGGTTTATACCTATCACCTCCTTTCGTAAAGCGTCAAATCTTAACGGCGCAGTTTCTATAGTTTTACGCGGTTTGCGCCCCAACGACAGTTTTCGGCGTCACAAAGTGACACGCACAAAAATGACCAGGCTCTACTTCGATAAACGGCGGTTCTTCCAGCTCGCAAATATCCCGTACTTGAGGGCAACGTGTGCAGAAGTTACAGCCCTTTGGAGGGTTCGCCGGGCTGGGCAAATCCCCTTCCAGTAGAATACGATGCCGGCTTTCCTCGATCAGTGGATCGGGTACAGGAATCGCAGAAAGCAACGCCTGTGTATACGGGTGCAAAGGGTTGGCATACAGTGTATCCCGATCGGTTAGCTCCACGATCTTCCCCAAATACATCACCGCGACCCGGTCGCTGATGTGCCGCACCATGCTCAGGTCGTGGGCAATAAAAATGTAGGTGAGGCCGAGTTCCTGCTGCAAATCCTCCAACAGGTTTACGACCTGCGCCTGGATGGAGACGTCCAGCGCCGAGATTGGCTCGTCGCAAATGATCAGATCCGGATTGAGCGCCAGAGAACGGGCCAGGCCGATGCGCTGGCGTTGCCCGCCGGAGAATTCGTGCGGATACCGTATCATAAAATCGGGGTTCAAACCTACCAATCGCAGAAGGTGCGCCACCCGCTCACGACGTTCCTCTTTGTTCGCCAAGCGGAACACTTCCAACGGCTCGCCGACGATTTTCAACACGCTCATCCGGGGGTTCAACGAGGCGTAGGGATCCTGGAAAATCATCTGCATACTGCGGCGCATCTCGCGCATCTCGTTGGCCCGCAAAGACGCAAGGTCTTTATCCTTGAAAATTACGTGCCCGGACGTCGGTTCGTAAATGCGAATGATCGTGCGCCCGGCCGTGGTCTTGCCGCAGCCGCTTTCGCCCACCAGGCCGAGCGTTTCCCCACGGTATACATCGAAACTGACGTCGTCTACGGCCTTGACATCCCCAACGTGACGCTGAAGGAGGCCCCGCCTGATCGGGAAATACTTCTTCAGGTTCTCGACGTGCAACAGCACTTCTTTGGAAGATTGTGTAGTTTTGACCGCTTCCGCCATGATTATACCCTCCTCACCTTATCTTTCTCCCAGCACGCGGCGATGTGCCCCACACCCACCTCCTCCAACGGCGGCGTCTCTTGGAAGCAACGGGGCGTCTGGTAATGGCAGCGCGGGGCAAAGGCACAACCTGGCGGCAGCCCGACCAAATCCGGCGGCTCACCGGGAATCGAGAAAAGGCGAGCAGAGGTTCGTCCGCTGTGACCCGGCAATGATCCTAACAATCCAACGGTGTAGGGATGATGGGGATCCGCATAAATCTCCTTGACGGGGCCGCTCTCGATGATCCGCCCGGCGTACATCACATTCACCCGCCGCGCCAGGCCGGCGACCACGCCCAAATCGTGCGTGATCCAGATCACCGTCATCCCAAACTTGTGTTGCAGGCGTTTGACCAGCTCGATGATCTGCGCCTGGATGGTCACGTCCAACGCGGTAGTCGGCTCGTCGGCGATGAGGATGCTCGGATCGCACGACAGTCCCATCGCAATCATCGCGCGCTGTCGCATCCCGCCGGAAAATTGGTGCGGGTAGTCATCCACCCGCTGCGCCGCTTCGGGGATGCCCACCAGCGTCAACAACTCCACCGTGCGTTCGCGGGCGCTGGCTTTATCCATGCCCTTGTGGAGCATCAGAGCCTCCATAATCTGGAAGCCCACCGTTTTCACCGGATTCAGCGACGTCATTGGATCCTGGAAAATCATCGCGATTTCGGCGCCGCGCACCCGGCGCATATCGTCGTCGTTCAGCTTCAGCAAATCCCGCCCTCGAAAAATCACCTCACCTCCGGCGATTTCGCCAGGCGGAATCTGGATCAAGCGCATGATAGAGAGGGCGTGAACGCTCTTCCCGCAGCCGCTTTCCCCCACCACGCCCAACGTATCCCCTTCATTCAAGGTGTAGGAAACGTCATTGACAGCATGGACGAGGCCATCTTCAGTATGAAAACGCGTGGTCAAATTCTTTACTTCAAGTAGGTGTTGTGTATCGGTCATAAAGCTCCTCGTTTGTGATACGCCCAAGATCGGCGCCATACAACTGAACGCCGGGATCATCGAATCCACATCAAAAGAAGATCAATGGAGGGAGTTGAGTCGGGCCATAAGCAAATAATAATCTTATCAGAATATACATTTACCCCATAGAACGATTATTATAGAAACTTTCTCCTTTTTTGCAATCGCAACTATGCAGCATCAACACAGTGCGCTTCGCGCCTTCGCACTATAAGTATAGCACAAATTACAACGGCGATAACCATCATCCCGCGCCAGCACACACGCGCAGCTCTTGCCAAGCCACCTATCTTGAGTAGACTATCTCAGAAAAACGTAACTATTCAGGTGGGGCGCACTTTTACGCCTGCAATGACAGTAGGAAGCGCAAAAATTGCCGTTTTGGGTTCAGCTAAGTGCGTCCCACCTTAAGGCTGAATAGTTACAGAAAAACTATCTCGAAATGGTATCTATATTACTCAAAAACATGGGAAACGTTCAACCATGCTCGGAGGAATTATGCCCTACTGCGAACTCAACGCCACACAACTGTATTATGAAACCTTTGGCGCAGCGCGGCCTGACCGGCCTCCGCTGCTGCTGATCCACGGCGCAACCGGCACGGGCGCGGCGGAATGGGGGCACATCGCGCCTTTGCTGGCCCGCGACTACCACATCATCGTCCCCGATTGCCGGGGGCACGGGCGCAGCGCCAACCCGCAGCGCACCTACCGCTTCGCTGAAATGGCGGATGACCTCGTCTCGTTGATCCGCGCATTGGGACACCCCCGCGCCCATGTCATCGGCCACAGCAACGGCGGCAACGTCGCGCTGATGCTGCTGTTGGAACACCCAGACGCGGTGCAGTGCGCCGTTTTGCAGGCCGCCAACGCCTACGTCAGCGATGACCTGCGCGCCCGCGAGCCGGCTATCTTCGACCCGGAACGCATCGCCCGCGAAGACCCGGCCTGGCTGGAGGCGCTCACGACGCGCCACGCGGCGCTCGGTCCGGACTACTGGCGCGAGCTGCTCCGCCTGACGTTGGCGGAAACCATCGCCGCGCCCAACTACACCGCCGCCGACCTGGCGCGGGTGCAACGGCCCGTCCTCGTCATCGAGGGCGCGGACGATCCGGTGAACGCCCCCGCGCAGCACGGGCGCTTCATCGCCCGCGCCATCCCCGACGCCGAACTGTGGCGACCGGCAGGAATCGCCCACAACGTCCACCACGATTTGCCCTTCCCCTGGTGGGAGCGGGTGCTGGATTTTCTGGCGCGGCGCGGCGACGACGCCAACGACGCTCTCTACCGGCTCGAGCAGGCGCGCTACCGCGACGGGCGCGAGACGGTCTTCGCCGTGCGCGTGACGTGGGAAGCCGGAGCGTCGCCCGC
>MTKY01002605.1_pt1 | contig 30548 bp, 27 predicted proteins | sample 1042731 | NCBI WGS metagenome assembly MTKY01 (sample SAMN06212206, study PRJNA360538) | anaerobic digester metagenome | biome: Wastewater treatment plant; material: sludge; isolation source: anaerobic digester fed with sludge from wastewater treatment plant | place: Denmark: WWTP Soeholt ...
AAGGGATTCTCTTCATTGAAGTCTTCAGCGGCAAATGGGATAACTTCAATCATCGATGAGACGGAGAGTGTATATTTGCGGATTTTGTCCCTGTCTTTTATCCTGTTGCCGGTAAATTCCTTTGAGATAAGAGCAATATCTATATCGCTCCATTTATCAGCGGTCCCTCTGGAGTAACTGCCGAATAGAAAAGCGCCATCAAGCCGGACACCGCTCTTACTAAGAGCTGTCATATACTTTTCAATTATCGATTTTATATTGTCCGGGATTTTATCCATGCGAATAACTCTTTTGCTTTATTGAAATATTCCGTAGCAAAGTCTTCTGTGCAGAGTTTATAAAAAGAAAATTTATAATCAGGATAACGCGCTTCAAGATTAAAATCATTGATGCGATCCAGCAGATCAATCTGTTCGTCCGTTAATTCAAGGCGGGATAGTTGAGCTAACCTTACAAGATTATGAATTTTAGGAGGTGTATCATTATTATTGGATAAAACAAAGATTGCTTTAATTGCTTTTTCAATGACGATATGGACCAGAAAAAGACACCAGACATACTTAGCTGAAGCATACAGGATTTCTGCACTTTCAAGATCATGTTCCGCACTGTCAATCCAGTATTTGCTGTGTTCTTTTATATCCATACCTGAGAATATCGGATATACTATTAGACATGTCAACTTATTTGTAATCGTCACCCTCTCCATACTCTTTCCGCACGGCTTAACAGAACTCGTTTAAACGGCGGGATTATCTTCCGGGTTCACAAAACACGGAAATGGCGACTTCAACTCATCCCTTTCCCTACATGTCAACATAGTTGTCCCCTGAATAAAAAAAGAGAGGACAATGAGGCATGGCAGACGAATGAAGGAATCGGTATTAAGAAAGCTATTGCCTTCAGAGAGTAGGAGCGTATCGGACGTATCCAGGTGAATGGGCGCTTAGGAAAAATTCACAGCGGGAAGCGCCAGGTAAAAAAATGTATGCTGGCATTGAAAGGTACAGGCAGTCACAGCGACGCTGTACAATTGGAGATCTAATTATAATTCGCGAGAATCTTGATATTTATCTTTAGATATCCCCTTATTATTCGTACATCCCCTACGAGAGCACCTTGTACACGCCCTTAAGCCAGTTTTCCATGTCCCTCATGTACCAGCGCGAAAAGCGTCTGTCGGAGCTCCCCCCGGCTATGTTCGTGTGGAGCGCATGCTCGGCCAGATCTGCTATCATGCGGTAGGAGGGGCTGAAGGTGGTAACGCGCCCCGCGCTTTTAAATATCTGGCCCTGGGGGACCGTCGCCCTGCCACCGGGAAGCTGGATCGGCCCGTAATCGAAGCCCAAAAAGCGGGGGAGCTTCCCGCCGAAGAGCAGATGCGAGAGGGTCACCAGGCGCGTTTTGCCGTAGGGCTCCGGCTTTGCCGTAAGCCCCTCCTTTATGGCCCGCTTGAATAGCTCTTCGCGGGGCCTCCCCTCGAACCATGCCGAGCGCGGGTTCATGAGTATCTCGTCGAGGTTACCATAGTAGTCGTTGAACAGCCCTGTCTCGTTCATCACCCAGTCCACCACCTCGCGCCCCATTCCGTTGTCGCCGAAGACGGTATTTAAGAGGGCCAGGTAGACCGACTCGAAGAGGGTCGCGCCGCGCGAATCCGGGGTGTATGAGCATTCCCATTCTCGGAGTATTCGTCCGTTGTCCGTGTCGGGAAGGAGCGGCCGGAGCACCCTCATAAAGCGCTCGGCCTGGAGCGAGTACAGGTCGAGGTGTATGCGCTTCATGTCGTCGACCGTGAGTTTCTTCTTTTTCTTGAGTAGCTGCGCGATACGGTCGGCGCGGTAGGACGCCATGGGGAGATTGATGGGCTTCGCCTTTCCAAGGCGGTTTAGGTCCTGGTTCGCCGTAACGATGAATCCCTCGGGCGGATTGAGGGCCGAGGGCAGTTGGGTGGGGCTTACGAACCCGCGCGGCGAATACCTCTTCTCCCATCCCGGAAGCGGAACGAGGCCGCTAACGCCCCTGGGCCGCTTGAAGAGCCTACCGCTCATCTGATAGGCGATGTTGCCGGAGGAGTCGGCCATCACCCAGTTGAACGACAGCGCCTCGAGTTTCCTAAAACAGGCCATCGCCTCTCGCGCGCTCCTTGCGTGCGGAAGGGCGAGCAGGCCGTTGAACTCGCCGGCGCCGCAAGCCCGCGCGGCCGACCAGCTCATGACGAGATAATGGCCCTCCTGGAACGGGTTTCCCTCGAGCACGCCGTGCTCGTTCTCGTAGACCTTCTCCACCACCGGTTCGCCCTTCTTGACCTTTATGACCTCCTCCCGCACGGCGAAGGGCTTCCACTGCTTCCCGCGGCGGTATCGTCCGTCGCGGCACTCCTCTATCCGGTAATCTATCATGTCCATGAAGGAATAGGTGGCGCCCCATGCCAGGTTCTTCGTCCGGCCTATCGCGATTCCCGGAACCCCGGGCAGGCTTGCGCCCATCACGACATTGTCGGGCAGGCGCAGGACAATCTCCTGCCAGATGGAGGGGATGCGGTTCACCTCGAGGTGCGGGTCGCTGCAGTACATGGGCTTGCCGGAGGCGGTCAGCCTTCCGGAGACGGCCCAGTTGTTGCTGGCGGTCATTTTGGGGATCTTCGAGAGCCATTTAAGCGCCTCGGGGACGAGCGGGGGCGCAAGTTCGAGCTTTTTCAACAACGCGTAATCGATGCGCTCGCTAAGATATGGGAAGAGCTCGCGGAGCTTCTTCTCGCTCAGGTCGTTTCTGGCCATCTGCACCAGGAATTTCTCCATGGCCCCCTGCGCGTCGGCGAGGCCGAGGAAGGCCATGATCTTGCCGAGGATGAGGGAATCCCTTATTCGCCACGGTTCGGGCTTGTATCCGAGCAGGCGGAATTCAAATACGGCGCCGTGCGTTTCGAGGTAGTGGTTGAACCCCATCGTATAGAACTCCAGATGGCGGCGAACCTCCGGATCGAGTTTCTTGATCTCGCTATCCGGGTCGGGGAGGAAGCGCATGCGGCGCATGTAGCGGTCGATCTCGACAAGGGCCGGCTCGCCGGAGAGGGTCTCCGCCGCGCGCCCCTCCAGAAGGAGCCTGGTGAGCAGCGTCTGGAGCTGGCGGTCGTGGGCGTGTACCCATCCCATGCCGTAGTAGGCGTCTTCGTATCTTTTTGCGCTTATCTCCGGGATGCCGTGGCCGTTTCTGAGGATCGTCGTTTTTCCGCCCTTCGTGTCGAGGGTAACGGGGCTGCCTGAGAGATTCATGAAGGACCCCCTGGAAAGAGTTGGTTTTCGATCAATTGCATAAAAAGAGGAATATGTCAACAGTATTTGCCGGGCATGTCGTTTTATTCTTTGAATCGAAGTCATTCTGCCCCGCGATTTTTTACTATACAGGGGCCGTGTAAAAAGCCTTTGTCGAGGCGGGTCCATTGTCCCTGGCAATTTACCTTTAAGGCGCCTTGTGATGTATTTTAATTGACAGAGGTGGCGCCCGCATAGGCCTATGAAACGGCATAATACGAAGCCCGGTGGCGACTGTATGGAAAAACCGAAATTGGAAAACCGCCTCCTCCCGCAAGGCCGTGCCGGGCGGCACCCGAATTCCGCCGGCATGACGTCTGGGGATGATGGGGCTTGCATCACTCCGGCTATTTCGGCCTTTCGCGCGACCTATGGCGCGAGCGATGGGAGGGGATGATATGGCGCTGCCGCAGTACGTCAATGTCTCGGCGCGGCTTTGCGCCGGCCCGAAGATGCTTCCGATCGAGGTTCCGGTAAGCGCGGAATACGAATTCACCCTTTCGGTCAACGGGGACCCATTCGCCCCGATTATCTGCTCCGGAAGCGATCTCCGGCTGCTGGCGCTGGGACAACTGGCGGCGGAGGGGATGATTCGCTCGGCGGACGAGGTGCTGTCTATAACGGTCGACGAGGCCTCGTTCTCTATCGACGTGCGCATAGCGGAAAGCGAAGACGCGCACGGGCGCATCTTCCGGGCACGCCCCTTTGCCCGCGGCGTCCGGCCGTCCCCAGCGCGGGAAGAGGGAAGGGCCGCGCGCCGCGCGGAGGTTCCCCGCGTGCGGGCATCCGTCGTAAAGACGGGAATGAATGAATTCCTCAATCTGTCGAAGCTCCACAGTCTAACTCACGGCGTGCACAGCGCGGCGCTCTACAGCGTGGAGGGGGAGCGCCTGTGTTTTTTCGACGAGATAGGGCGGCACAACGCCATCGACAAGGCCCTCGGCTTTGCGCTCGAGAACGGCATTGGGCTCGATCGGGTAATGATTTTTTCCACCGGCAGGATGGCGGGTGAGATAGTGCAGAAGGCGGTCGCCCTCTCGGCGCCGGTGCTGGTCTCCCGGGCGGCCCCTACAACGCGCGGCGTTGAACTCGCGCGCCGGGCCGGGATGCTATTGATATGCGGAGTTCGCGCCTCGGGATTCCACGTTTTCAGCGGTGAAGGTTTTGTCGAATGCTGACGTTCCAGGAGCCAAGGCTCTCGGACGAGGCGCCGTGCCCATATCTTTCCGGCCGGAGGGCGCGCTTCGAATACTTTTTCGCGGCGGGCCTGGACGCTGGCGAACTCGACGGGCTAATCTCGGCAGGGTGGAGAAAATTCGGCATATACTATTTCAGGCCATCCTGCCCCGGCTGCGAGAGCTGCGTTCCGCTGAGAGTCCCGGTCGCGGGGTTCAGGCCCTCCAAGGGGCAGCGCCGCGTAATCCGGAAAAATATACGCACCGAGGCGCGCTTCGGGCCGCTAAGCTACAGGCCCGAGGTCTATTCCATTTATCGCGAACACAGCCTGGCCCGCTTCGGCAGGGGGGAGGATCTGGAGGATTTCCTTTCGAACTTCTACAGGGAGTCCTGCCCCGCCCTGCAGTCGGAGTACTACGAGGGCGGGAGGCTTATGGCCGTCGGCTTTCTGGACCGGTCGAGCGGGGGGCTTTCCAGCGTTTATTTCGTGTTCCGTACCGAATTTGCGCGCAACAGCCCGGGCATCTACAGCGTCATCAGGGAAATTGAGCTTGCCGCTTCGCTCGGTCTTCCGTATTATTATCTGGGGTACTGCGTGGAGGGGTGCCCGCGAATGGAGTACAAGGCCGAATTCCGACCATTCGAGCGGTATTCGTGGAGGGAGTCGCGCTGGCTGGGCCCCGAGGGCTGAAACGGCCCGCGCCCGGAGCGGCGAATGGTCTAGGCGATATGCGCCCAGACCGGGAGATAATACTACAATAATAAAGGACCAGGACTCATGCCTGACAATCACGACCGGGACGGCCTCTTCGACGGCGGCCTGAAGGTCGACCGAGAGATAGAGATCCGCGAGCCTAAGATGTACCGGGTCATCCTGCACAACGACCACTACACCACCATGGATTTCGTGGTCGAGGTGCTTATATCCGTGTTTCACAAACCGGCCGCGGAGGCGACCAAAATAATGTTGGACGTGCATAGGCGGGGAAAGGGGATGTGCGGGGTCTACACCTACGATATCGCCTCGACGAAGGTGTCCCAGGTGCACTCCTTGGCGCGGGCGCGGGAGTTTCCGCTAAAGTGCAGCATTGAAGACGCATAAGGACAGGGGTATGCAGATAAACGACGAACTGAACCAGATCATCATGGCGGCATTCAACGAGGCGAAGTCGCGCAGACACGAGTACCTGACGCCGGAACATCTGCTCTACGCCGCCCTCTTTTTCGGCGAGGGGAGGGCGATAGTGGAGGGGTGCGGCGGAGACGTCGATCGCCTGAGGGGGAACCTCAAGGCGCACCTGGAGGAGAGGGTCCCCGGCCTGGACGATAGCGCTGGCGAAGCCGAACCCATTCAGTCGCTCGGCTTTCAGAACGTCATGGAGCGGGCCATCTGGCACACGGCCTCGGCCCAGAAGGACGTGCTGGACCTTGGAGACGTGCTGGTTTCGCTCTTCGACGAAAAGGAGTCTTTTGCCGCCTTCTACCTGGGCCGGGAGGGCGTTACGCGCTACGACCTGGTAAACTACATATCGCACGGAGGCTACCGTGAACCCGACACCGACGATGGGAAAACGGGCATCGATGATGCGGACGCCGATGAGGAACCGGGCGCCGCGAAGAAGAACCGCGATAAAATACTGCGAGCCTTCACCATAGAACTCACCGAGCGCGCGCGTAAGGGCGAACTCGAACCTCTCATCGGGCGCGAGGACGTCCTGGAGCGCACGGTCCAGGTGCTGTGCCGCCGTTTTAAAAACAATCCAGTCCATGTGGGAGACCCCGGCGTCGGCAAGACCGCCATCACCGAGGGGCTCGCCCAGCTCATCGCAGAGGGCAGGGTGCCGAAGGCGCTTCGCGATTCAAAAATCTACTCCCTCGACATGGGGGCCATTATAGCCGGCACGCGCTATAGGGGCGATTTCGAGGAGCGCATGAAGAGAGTGCTCTCGGAGCTCGAGAAGCGGAAGAACGTCATCCTCTTCATAGACGAGATCCACACCATAGTGGGGGCCGGGGCGGTTTCCGGCGGCTCCATGGACGCCTCGAACATACTTAAGCCGGCGCTCGCCTCGGGCAAGCTCCGCTGCGTCGGCTCCACCACCTACGACGAGTACCGAAAATACTTCGAGAAGGACGGCGCGCTATCGCGGCGCTTCCAGAAGGTCGAGGTGAGCGAACCTACGGTTGAGGATACGGTGCTCATCCTCGAGGGACTTAAAACGCGCTACGAGGAATATCACGAGGTGGAATACAGGGAGGAGGCGCTCCGCGCGGCGGCGGAGCTCTCGGCAAAATATGTAAACGACCGTCATCTGCCCGACAAGGCGATAGACGTAATCGACGAGGCAGGGGCCTACGCGCGCATGAACGCCTCGGACGACGCGGCCATATCCATAGGCACGGCGGAGATAGAGCGCGTGGTGGCGAAGATGGCGAAGGTCCCCGAAAAGAACGTCTCCTCGTCGGAGGTCGAGAAGCTGCGCGAGCTCGAGGCGGAATTAAAGAACAGGATATTCGGCCAGAACACGGCGGTGGAGATGGTGGTGGAGGCCATAAAGCGCTCGCGCGCGGGGTTCCGCGAGCCGAACAAGCCCGTGGCCTCCTTCCTGTTCGTCGGGCCTACGGGCGTGGGGAAGACCGAGCTCGCCAGGCAGCTCGCCTCGGTGATGGGCGTTTCGCTGCATCGCTTCGACATGAGCGAGTACCAGGAGAAGCACACTGTCGCCCGGCTCATCGGCGCGCCCCCGGGCTATGTGGGCTACGAGGAGGGCGGGCTCCTCACCGAGGCCATACGGAAAAACCCGTACGCCGTGCTGCTTCTCGACGAGATCGAGAAGGCGCATCCCGACATCTTCAACACCCTGCTCCAGATGATGGATTACGCCACTCTGACCGACAACACCGGCCGCAAGGCCGATTTCCGAAACGTCGTCATCATCATGACCTCGAACGCCGGGGTCCGCGAGCTCGCCCGCTCTAAGATAGGTTTCGGCGGCGAGACCGGAAATCCCGGCGCGGTAGATAGCGCGGTGGAGCGCATCTTCGCACCGGAGTTTCGTAATCGCCTCGACTCGGTCATCACCTTCTCAGGTCTTAACGAGGAGGTCGTGGAGAGCATTGTGAGGAAGGCGATCGCGGAGTTCGCCGTTCAGCTCGCCGAGAAGAACGTGGAGCTTGCGGTAAGCGACGAGTGCGTCCGCTGGCTGGCCCGAAAGGGCTACTCGCCCGAGTTCGGGGCGCGCGAGGTGGCCCGCATGGTGCAGGACCGCATAAAGCGCTTCTTCGTCGACGAGGTGCTCTTCGGACGTCTCGCGGGAGGCGGAAAGGCGCTGGCGGAGGTTGAAAACGACGAGGTGGTAATCCGCGTCCTCGGGGGCTCACCCCCCGCCTGAGCAGGGCCCCATGCCGATATACCGCCTGTGCGAGGAAATCATCTTCCCCCCGCCCGAGCTTGCCTCGGCTAACGGCGTGCTGGCCGTAGGGGGCGACCTCTCCGCACAGCGCCTTGTCGAGGCCTATCGTAACGGGATATTCCCCTGGTATTCCGAAGGGGAGCCAATCATCTGGTGGTCGCCCGACCCGCGCTATGTGCTGTTTCCGGACGAGCTAAGGGTTTCTCGCAGCATGAGGCAGGTCATGCGGCGGGGGATTTTCGAGATCAGCTTCGACAGGGATTTCCGCGCCGTAATGGAGGCCTGCCGTACCAATCGCCGCCGCGAGCAGGGCACATGGATAACCGACGACATGCTCGAGGCCTATACCGGGCTTAACGAACTGGGCCTTGCCCATTCGGTCGAGGCGTGGAGGGACGGAGCGCTCGCTGGAGGCCTATACGGTGTCTCGCTGGGCGGATGCTTTTTCGGCGAGTCGATGTTCGCGGCGGTGTCTAACGCCTCGAAGGCGGCCCTCATCGCGCTGGTTGAGCGGCTAAGCGCGCGGGGCTTTGCGCTAATAGACTGCCAGGTTTACACGGCCCATCTGGAGAGCCTGGGGGCGAGGGGCATACCGCGCTCCGAGTTTATGCGTTTGCTTTCCGACGCGCTGACCATGCCTACGCTTCGAGGGAGCTGGGACGGCCTGCTTTAAGGCTTAAGATCCGGCCTGGGCGGCGCGCTCAGCGCGCAACGGACTCGAACACCGCGTCCAGATGCGCCTTAAACACCGTATAACGGTCGCGCGGCGCTGTCCCGCTTATCACGATAGCCCCGTCCCCGCTTTCGAGCACGTAAAGCTCCATGACGGCCCTGCCGGGACTCCGCGCAAGGCTCCAGAAGAAGTCCGCGTTCTCCCTCCTCCCCCAGCGCTGTTTGACGACGCCCGCACCGCGCTCCCTCGCCCAGCCTGCGCCGATCTCGTTAAGCATCCTTCCGCCGGAGGGCACGCGGGCTATCGTTATGCTGGCGGTTTGGTCCGGGCTCGAAAAACGTTTAATGACGCCTCCGGAGGCCTCGTCGCCGTCCGGTTCGCTTTCTATCCAGCCGGCGGGAAGCAGGGGGGCCTTCTTGCCCACGGGCCTGCCGGCGACCGGGGGAAGGGTCGCCCCGTCTGCGTGGCCTAAATTGCCGGAGCGCCAGAGCGCTCGATGGTACATGGAGGCGAGCCTGTAAGCGGCCTTGCGGTCCACCTCCTCCATGTTCGCGCCGTTCATCGTCCACGACGCGATCATCACCGAGGGCAAACCGGCAAGCGCGGCCTTTCTGTCCGAAAGATCCCGCTCGGATGGGGCTCCGCGCGGCTCGATGCCTTCGCGCCGGTATGCGCCGAGGAGCGTAGAAACGCGCGCGAGCTCGGCGCCGATCTCGCGGCGCAGATACGAGGCGGTGGATATCTCGACCCGCACTGCGGCGGGATCGAAGCCCTCCACACGCTTAAGGATGGATTTTTCGGAGATGATTGCGTCGAGCCCTTCGGGCTTTTCGCCTCTTTCGATCGAGGACTCGAGTTCGCCATACAGCCTTGCGTAACGTCCGAGCATGTCCGCGGTCCTCTTTAGCCCGGCATACAGCGCAAAGTATTCGTCTATCCTTCTCATCATGCTCTCGATCTCGAAAGCGGCCGTTTCGGCGTCGGGCGCGGCTTCGCCCCTGGAGCGTTCGGCGCTCTCCCGGGCCACGCTTTTGGAGAAGGCCGTAAGGGCCTCGCCGCTCTCGCCGCGTGATTTTTTAAGGAACTCGTTTAGATCGTTTCGAACCGCGCGCGCCTCGGCGTGCATGGGGGGGGAGAGAAAGCGGACGATATTCCTGTCGAGGCTCATGGAATTCGCGGTCGCGCGGCGCAGCCCTTCGATGTTTCGCCAGGCCTGGGCGAAGCGCTTCTGTATGCCGGGCAGGCGGATGTCGGCGAGGGGCAGGCCGTCACGGGCGAGCTCATCGGCAAAGGCGATGCAGGTGCGGCCGGCGGACGCGCGGTCTTTTAACGATGCTATGACGGCCGCGCCGTCCATGCTTCGAGATGAGGAGAGCCAGCGCAGGTAGCGTATGGAACGCAGCGCATATCCCCGAACCAGGGACATGCGGTCGGCGTACACGGCCCTGGCCTGCCGGAACTCGGCCTCGTTGGCGGCTTCGCCCGCCATTCCGTCGTCCCTCATCCTCTGCAGGCGCTCCTCCCCGACCATAAAGCCCGCGCTGGTCTCGGCAGTGTAGCGCTCGACGACCGCCGAAAGGGCCCCCTCCACGGCCTTAAAAAAGGCGGCGTCCTCGGCGCCTCTCACCCTGCCCGCGGCCTCGCGGCGGGCCATGTCCATGTCGCGGAAGAGGAGGGCGCCGTCCACGTTTTTCGGTATTTCGAGGGCGTAGCCGGACGTCGACGAACGCACGCCGGCCTCAACGTCGATGTTGCGCCTGTCGAAATAGCGCCGCGCGGCGCGCGAGAAGACGAGCCTCTCGGTTGCGGCGGAGTCGACAAGCAGCTCGCGAAGGCGGAAGGGCGCGAGCGATTCGCCCCCGGTGTCCGCCATCTCCTTAAGCTCCAGCATGAGGGAGAGCCTGGACGCTATTCCGGCTCGCACAGACCTCCACGAAGGCGATGCGGCCAGATCGGAGGGCGTTATGGCGATCGACGATGGCGTGAGGTCCGCCGAGCACGCGGAAAGCGCCTTTTCGGCGGCGAGCCGGAGCACGGCGTTATGCGAGATACCAGTCGCGGCCTCCCGCCTCATGTCTTCGAGCGCGGAGGCCGTAAGGCGCGCGCGGAGGCGGCCGCTCTCCCTCATCGCCGCCGAGTAAAAGGCCTCGAGCGTACAGTACTGCCATTCGACCCTCGGGATGTCTTCGGCCATAATGGCGCTTAAGAGCTCGTCGTCGTCCAGGCCGAAGGAGCCCCGTATCATCCTCCGTATCTCGGCGCTTGCGGCCTCGTTCACGGCGCGGTAGTTGTCGCGGTGTCCGGCCGAGGAGCCAAGGTACTCGAGAAGGCAGGCTGAAAAAACAGCGCCCGTTATGGTTTCAGGGGTGATGGCCGCGTCGCGGCTTCCGGGCGCCGCCGCGCCTTTGGCGGCGGCGCGATCGAACATGGCGATGACCTCCGCAGCGCGGTCGATGTCCGCGCGGAGGAGAGCGGACACCGCCGGGTCGATTGTCGGGTTCTTTTCGAGCCGGGCGAGCTCGGCGCGAACGGTCCGCTCGCGCAGCTTCCACCAGTCGCGCCGCTGGACACTGGACCATGCCGAAAGCTCGGCCGCCATGCCGAGGATGATAATTGCGCTTAGCAGATGGCGTGGTTTCATCACGTTCACTCCGGTACGGGCGAATTGTGGGCCTATGGCTTATTATCGATAAAAAGGCCCCGATGGATTAGCCCGTGGGGAGGGCCTCCCCCGACGGAAAAAAATATTTTGACAGGCAGTGCCGCCGGCCATTAAGCTTTATGCATGAAAACGATCAGACTCGTATTGGTATTTTGCGCCTTCCTGGCGGGCGCAGGCGTTTTAGCACCGGCGCCAGACGCGAAGGCCGGGACCCTGGTGGTCATGAATTTCAAGAGCGCCGGCGCCAGCCAGGAGCTGGGCGTTGCGGTATCGGAGCTGTTGCGGGGGCTTCTCTCCGGCATTCCCGACTCGGGCTTTACCCTTGTCGAGCGCGACCAGCTAAACGAGGTCATGAAAGAGCAGGGGCTATCGCTCTCCGGGGTGGTCGACGAGAGGACCTCGAAGAAGCTGGGCGGGATCCTCGCCGCGGATTTCATTATCGTCGGTTCGGTCTCGCGCATCGGCGGAGCCTACTCCGTCTCGGCGCGCATGGTGAACGGGGAAACCGGCGCGATAGTGCACGCCCGGACCGAGCGTGCTAAAACGGAGGGCGAGATCCCGGCCCGGGTGGAGATACTGACTTACGCGCTCCTGGGCCTTAAAGCCCCCTCCGTGGAGGAGCGGGCCGGGAAACCCGCTGAGGGTTCCGTGCAGCCCGACCTCGCGGTGAAACCCGGCCGTTACTCCTACAACTCTTGGTATTCGGACGCGCAGGGCGTCAAGAAAGGGGGAAGGATAGCGCTCGAGATCGAGGGGAGCTCGGTGAAGGGCGAATCGATCGAATCGTACGGAAGGGCCAGCTTGAACGGCGCCGTTAGCGGCGACAGGATCGTCGGCTACTACAACGCCCCGTACGGCTACGGGAATTTCGAATTCCGGATCGTCGACGGCATGAAGAAGCTCGACGGCGGTTACTACCAGGTATCCAACGGGGCGCGCGGGCAGTGGGTGGGCGAGCTCGAGGAGTAGCAGGCGCGCCGCCGTAACGGCGCGCCGGAGCGAAGCCTTACTCCCCCTTGAATACCGGCTGGCGCTTTTCCATGAACGCGCCGAGACCTTCCGCGGTATCCTTGGATCCGAAGAGCCTGGCGAGCGATTCGCGCTCGATTTTAAGATGTTGCTCGGGAGAGATGCTGGGGCTCGCCGACAGGAGCTTGAGGACGGCGCTCACCGCAAGCGGCGGGCGCGCGGCGAGCTTCTTCGCGAATTCGATCGCCTCCGCGAGAACCTTATCTTTCGGAAAGACGTAGTTTACAAGCCCGACCGCCAGAGCCTCGGCCGCGTCGATCTGCTTTGCGAAGCAGATGTACTCGAGCGCCCTGGCCTTTCCCACAAGGCGCGGCATGCGCAGCGAACCGCCGTAGCCGGGCATGATGCCTATGTTGGTCTCGGTAAGGCCGATGCGCGCCTCATCGCTCATAAAGCGGAAGTGGCAGGCCATGGCGATCTCGCAGCCGCCGCCGAAGGCGTGGCCGTTCAGCGCCCCTATCACCGGGCGCGGGAAGTCCTCTATCTTGTTGCAGAGGTCCTGACCGCGTTTGAGAAAATCCACAGGGCCGTAGTCGCCGAAGCCGGCCGATAGGTCCGCGCCCGCGCTGAAAATCCTGTCGCCCGACCCGGTAACGACGATCGCGCGAAGCTCCCTGTCGGCTTCGCAGGCGTCGAGCGCCTTGCGGAACTCCTCGAATACCTCGCCCGAAAGCTGGTTGGCCTTGGGCCTGTTGATGGTGATGATGCCGATGTTCTCTCTCTTTTCGTACAGAATGACGTCTGACATGGTGGACACTCCTTGTAACGAAGATGGAACGACCGGATGAAAACCGCGAAAAGGCCGATTCCTTTCCGTACACCGTGAGGCGCAAATACACAATAACTTTTTATTCATTTCTTGCGGCGCACTCCCGGCGCCTTAGCGCATACTTTTTCCTTCCCGGTTTCGGTAAAAAAAGGCCCCGTTTACCGGGGCCTTTGATATAGATTTCATGCGTATGTTGAACTAAAAAACAATGCCTCCCGCAAGATACATAATGGGGGCCCAGGTAACGTCGGCATCGTCGTTGCCGCCCGACGGCTGGGACAGAAAACCGCCCTCGATGAAGAAGTCGATGCCCGCTCCGGTGGCTATCTGGAGCTCCACGCTCAGGTTGAGCGCAAGGCCTTGTACGTCATCAAAACCGCTCTCGTCAACCATTGAATTTCGGTAACCGATGTTAAGCCCGGGCTTGAGGGCCATGGTCGGGGAGAGGAGAAAGCGCGGCTTGAGGGCGATGCCGAATTCGTACATGGAGGCGTCGAGTTCAACGGGCCCAGATTCCAGGCTAAAAGAGGAGTAATTCAAATAGGCGCCGACGGCGAACTTGGGCATGAGATAGGCGTCGCCAAACACTCGGACCAGAAAACCGGTCGTTTTATCGACATCGACATCTTCGATTTTTATGGTCCCCGGAAACCATATACCGCCGCCCAATCCGATATCGAAGCTCTTTTCCTCCAGGCTGCCGGTTGCGGCATTGGCTACGGGCGCGGCAAGCGAGACGGCGCAGACCGCGACAATAGCGCAAAGAAACACATGTAACAGGCTCTTCTGCATTTTGCTCATTATATCCCTCCATAAAATTAATAAAAATAGACCATTATCCTCTAACCGGACTTTGTCTGTCGTCCTTTCCGGCCCCTCCGCCCGCCGGGTCCTCCGGTTTGTCGAACTGGAAGCGATAGCTTACCGTAAGCACATAGGTGCGAAGGCCGTTATTCTGGCCGCTTGAGGATATCTGCTGAATGAGGGAGCTAAGCGTGATGTTCCAGGGCAGATAGACCAGGTCCACACCGTAGAAATATGCGGTAGATGCGGGGATGTTTATGCTTATGGATGCGGGAGGCCCAGTGTCATCACTCACATCGAGGTCCGCGTTTCCGGAAAGCCTGGTTATCATAAAGAACGGGGTCAGGACGAATTCGGGGAACTTGAAGGCGACCTGCGCCCCGAACTGAGGCCCGCGTATGGTGGCGGACATGTCCAGTTTGACCCTGTCGGTACCGTCGTCGTAATCGATTCCCACTGACATCCAGGTAAAATTGAATCCCCCGAAGAGTATGACGGCGATTTTATCGGTCTTTATCGGCTGGATTTCCAGGTCCACGGGAAAGGAGTAGATGCCCAGCGTCATGTCGATCGGTTTTCCGATATCGCCCGAGGCGTAGACGATCGAGCCGCCAATGTCGATGGCAACCCTCTCGCGCAAGCCGTATCGATAGAAAACGCTCGCCCCTCCGCCGTACACATCTATGTCGCCGCCCATATCGGGGGGGGCCGGGTCATCGTCCCTGGCCTTTCCCTTCAGGTAGAGCAGGGTGCCTCCAACCTTAAGGTCCTTCTGGCCCTCTTCGAACTCGAACCATGGGATGGGGGGAGGAGAGAACTGGAAATTGGACTGCTGGGCGAGAAGAATAGAGGGAAGGAACACAAAGACCATTATCAGCTCAAATACGAATTGGCGCTTCATGGCGCTACGCCTCCGTACAGTATGACGGTCCGGGCCGGAAGATCGGCGATTGTGTATGAAGTGGGAGCCTTTCCGTCCGGTTCTATATATCTACGGATACATATATATATCTGTGATATGTCAACTATAAATTATATTAGACTTGTTGCTTTACTGAGTGTCATCGCGAGCCCCGGCCGTATCGGGGCGTGGAAATCTCATACAATATCCGGTTTTTACCTGCAACTTGTTGCCTTTTTAGATCGCCACGTCGGCCTGCGGCCTTCTTGCGATGACATTTTTGTCAGTTACGCAACAACTTAATTTTAAGCCTCGCTTCCGTTAAAAGCGGAATGAATACCGCGAGGTCCTCCACTACGCCTACGTGCGCAATATTGAAGATGGGCGCGCCCGGGTCCGTGTTTATGGCCACTATGGTCTGTGAGCCCTTCATGCCAGAGACGTGCTGGGCCGTGCCCGAGATGCCGCAGGCTATGTAGAGGCGCGGCGCGACCGTCTTTCCTGTTACGCCGACCTGCCGCGCGTACGGAAGCCAGCCCGCGTCGCACGCGGCGCGCGAGCCGGCGACAACGGAGCGCGAAAAGAGCGAGGCGAGCTCTGTGATGAGCCCCATGTTCTCCTTTTTGCCGACGCCCCTTCCCGCGGCCACTACGACCTCGGCCTCGTTTAGTGAGGCCGTCTCCCCCTCCACGGCGCGGATACCGAGGGGGCGATATGGCGAATCGATTGCACCTGTGCGCTTTGTGGAGACCTTACCCGGCGAAGCGCTTTCGGTGTCTTTCGCCGGGAAGGCCCCCGGTTGCACTGTGAGCACCACCGTACCCTCGGACGGCGCAATGTCCATCGACAGCTTCCCGCCGAAGGCCGAGCGGGTGAGCGTTATGCGGCCTTCGCTGCCCCCCACGGCCTCGACCGCGGTAATACAGGCCGCGCCAAGGCGCACGGCAAGCCCGGGCGCGAAGTCGTAGCCGCGTGCCGTGTGCGGTACTATTACAAAGCGTGGCCCGAGCGGCCCGACCGCTTCCGCAAGCATGGACTTCCAGAGGCCAGCGCTGTAGGCTTCCGCATCTTCATTCTCCAGGGCTAAGACGTCGATTCCGGTCCTCGACGCGAGCTCGTCCGCCGCGCCGCGTACATTGTTCCCCGGAGCGAGTATGAGGAGACTCCCGCCCTCCATTCGGGAAAGGGCGCGGCCGGCCTCCACAGCCTCGTAGCTTGCGGATCGTACGGACCCGCCCTCCAGCTCCGCGATTATTACGATCGGTCCCATGCCATGCCCTAAAAAAATGATTTTGCGGCGAGTATCGAGATGAGGCTTTCGGCCTTTTCGGCTGCGCTTCCGACTAAAAACTCGCAGTTCGCGGAGCGCCCGGGAAGCCGAAGGCGTAGAAGTTTCTCGGTTGCCGTCGGATCGAGTTCGATTTCCTGGAATTCCTCCGGTATGGCCTGAGCCTTTGCGCGGAGCACGTTGGAGAGCGAGGGATAGCGCGGGCGGTTTATCCCCGGCTGGACGGCGAGAAGCGCCGGCAGCGCAAGCTCCAGGAGCTCGCGCTCCCCGCCCTCCACCTCGCGCTCCAGGCGGACTGCGGAGGCATCCTCTGAGACCTCGGCCTCTATCACCGATGTCGCCGAGGGGATGTCGAGCATCTCCGCGAGGAGCGGCCCCACCTGGGCCTGCATGTCATCCTCGGCCATGGCGCCGCAGAGGATGATGTCGTAGCCCTCCCCCCGCGCGTGCGCCGCTATGAGCGCGGCCACAGCCATGGGGCTCGCGTAGCCCGGCTCGTGCGGAATGCGAACTCCTCGGTCCGCCCCCATCTCCATGGCGCGGCGCGCAGTGCTTTCGGCGCGCTTCGGGCCCACGGTTATCGCAGTAATGCTCGAATCGGGAAAGGACTCGCGCAGGGCGAGCGCCTCCTCGACGGCGTACTCGTCGAAGCGGTTCATTCGAAAGACGAGCCCCTCTTCGACTATCCAATCTCCGGAATCGGCGATCTCGATCACCGATTCCGAATCGGGGACCTGTTTAACGCAGACCAGTATCTTCATCGCGCTATATCAAACGGCAAAAGTCCGTGCCGGGCGTATCCATCACCCCTTTATCTTGAAGATGTTCCGCACCGAATCGATGAGGTCGGCCGGCAGTATGACCATCTTGCTGTTCTGCGATTCGCCGAGCCTCACAAGGCCCTTTACGTACTCCTGGCCCAAGAGGTACATAAGCGGGTCGCCGCTCGTGGACTTGAGCGCTGCTGTCACCGAGCTTATAGCGTTCGCCTCTGCCTGCGCCAGGCGCTCGCGGGCCTCCGCGTCGCGCTGCGCCGACTCCTTCCGCGCCTCCGCCTCGAGTATCTGGGCGCGCTTGAAGCCCTCCGCCTTCTTTTCCTGGGCCTCCTTCTGCGCTTCGGCCTCCAGCACCGTGGCGCGCCGTTCGCGTTCGGCCTTCATCTGGAGCGCCATGGCCTGCTGGAGGTCCTGCGGCGGCTGGATGTCCTTTATCTCGACGCGGGTAATCTTGGTTCCCCAGGAATCCGTGGCGTCGTCTAATATCTTTAGAAGCTCCGCGTTTATCTTCTCGCGCGAGGAGAGACAACTGTCGAGCGTGAGCCTTCCCATGATGGAGCGGAGAGTGGTGAGCGCGAGGTTCGAAATGGCGAACTCCAGGTGCTCGATTCCGTAGTAGGCCTTGTAAGGGTCGAGTATTTTGTAAAATACAACTCCGTCCACCTTCACCGCGGCATTGTCCTCGGTGATGATGCCCTGAGGCGGAAGGTCGAGCACCTGCTCGCGGATGTCGATCTTGGCCGCAACGCGCGAAAATATAGGGTTGATGAGATTGAGCCCCGGAGAGAGGGTGGCTGCGTATTTGCCGAAGCGCTCGACCAGCCAGTTCTGGGCCTGTGGCACGATTCTGACTCCTTTCAGGATGAGGAAGATAGCGAGCAGCGCTACTGCGAGGATTAACACCGACATGACGAACCTCCTTTTATGAATTTTTATTGACTACGAGTTTTATGCCCTTGGTTTCGGCGACCGTAATCTCTTCATCCTCTTCGATCGTCTGTGTGGACTCGGCCTGCCAGAGGCGAATGCCATGGAAGCTCTCGTAAAGCTCCACTTCGCCCGGGATCGTGGGTGTTATGCGCCTTACGCATCTGCCTTTAAGGCCAGTTACGGTCGGGTCGCGGGAGGAGTCGGGGCCGTCCGGCCGGAGGCGCTTTTTCAGAACGCCGAACCACAGCCCCAGAAAGGCCATGGACGACAGAAAAAAGAAGAGCCACTGGGCCTCGGCCGATTTTAAAATCCCTAAGAAGACGAGGAGCGCGGTAAAAACGCCCCCTATGCCGAACCAGAATATTACGAATCCCGGCGTTACTATTTCGAGCGCAGCGAGTATGACGCCGATGGAAAACCAGGCAAGCGGGGAAAGCTCCATGTCTTTGCTCCTCCGTCACTATGGACTTGCGTTCTATGCTACGCGGAAACGAAGACGGAGTCAATACAAATTGCCGGCCGGCCGCGCGATTAGGCCCTAGCCGCCCTCATGCCCTTCGCGTGAAAAGGAGCGAATGAAACCCGCGGCCCATGTAATCGAAAAGCCCTTCGCTCGTAACGAGCTCCACGATGCGGCGCTTTCGCATGAAGTAGGTGGAAACGGCGAGCCCCCCTCCGGGCATAAGCACCCGGTGCATCTCGCGGAGTACGGCGCGTCTGTCTTCCAGTAGATGGATGGTGTCGTAGAAGAGGACTACGTCCACGCTCTCATCCTCCAGTCCGGTCGGCCCGCCCGAGACTATGGTTCGAACGTTCGTAAGCCCGCGGCGCGCCGCGGCCTCCTCCACTCGGCGCGCCGCAAGCGGGTGGATGTCGAGCGCGTATACACGTCCGTCCGGTCCGGCCATGACCGCGGCCTGCATGGTGTACGCGCCGGGCCCGCAGCCGAAATCGAGCACGCGCAAGCCCTTGCGCATCCCGGCCGAGAGAAGCCTCCGGCGCCGGCTTATGACGAGGTCGCGGAGCGTCAGCATGAACTCCATAAAGCGGAACATCGGGTCCGGCATGGGTGCTTTCAACAGGGGCCTCCGACGGGTTTGGATGAATGAGGTTGAAATTAAAATGATATGTACATGGGCCCGGCCCCTTTCAAGAATAAAACGCTATCTGTTCCAAGGCTGCGAGACTATCGCCCCCGGCGCTCCGCGCCACCCCCAGAGGGGGTTTTTCTGATGCCGATTGCTATACTTTGAACTTTCAACTTTGAATTGCTTAACGACCTCACCCCCCGGCCCCCTCTCCCATTAAGATCGGAAAAAGGGAGAGGGGGAGTTTGGAAATAGAGCAAGTTCTAAGGCATAAACATAAAAGTTCTTTCTTGCTAAGCTTTGAACTTTGAACTTTGAACTTTGAATTGCTTAACGACCTCACCCCCCGGCCCCCTCTCCCATTAAGATCGGAAAAAGGGAGAGGGGGAGTTTGGAAATAGAGCAAGTTCTAAGGCATAAACATAAAAGTTCTTTCTTGCTAAGCTTTAAACTTTGAACTTTTAACTATTTACCGCCCTGATCCCGCGCCCTGGACTATTTCTTGCCCTCTTCCTTCTCGCAGTCATTAAGGCATTTCTTGTAAGCCTGGTCGCAGGCCATCTCCTTGAACTTCGATCCTCCGGCCTCCTTAACGCACTTGTCCCTGGTCACGGTGCAGGCGGCCTTGCATGCCGCCTGTTTAACTTCGTCGGCATGGGCCGCCGATATGGCGAACGTCATCACGGCTGCGGCGAGTATAATCCTGAACATATTCGAACCTCCCTGATATTATATTTAGAGTCCCTGTGCGGCCTATCCGGCCCCGTGTCTCCCGCTTCGGCCGGGACGCGCGGGCGGTTTATCCGGGAAAGCGAATGGTCCACGAGGTGCCGTTAGCCCGGTCAAGCTCAAGTGAGCCGCCAAGCTGTTCGACGAGCGTGCCGACCAGCACCAGCCCGAAGCTCCCGGAGTTGTCAATGCCGACTTGCGGCGGCATGCCCTCTCCGTTGTCGCTTACCGTAAGCTCTATCATCTCGCCTGTTTGGGCAAGCCGCACCTCTATATCTCCGCTTTCGCCTTTGGGAAAGGCGTGACGAAGCGCGTTGGTAAGGAGTTCGTTTACGATCATTCCGACCGGAAAGAGTACGCGTGAGTCGAGGTTTATGTCGTCGAACATTTTTTCGACGCGTACCGGGTCGCCTGTGGAATACGTAAGGCGTATGCTCTCTATTAGTCTGCCCAGATAATCGGACGCCCGGATGGAGCGGTAATCGGGCGAGCGGTACAGCTTCTCGTATATTTCCATCATTGTATTGACACGGGAGCGCGCGTCGGTGAGAGCGGCGACCGCGGATTCGGATGAAAGGCCCCTCGCCTGAAGCGCGAGAAGGCTTGCGATCGTGTTCATGTTGTTCTTTATGCGGTGATGCACCTCTTTCAGGAGGGTTTCCTTTTCGGCAAGCAGCGAAAGGTTCTGCCTCTCGACCAGTTTGCGCCCGGAGATGTCGAGCACGGTGAAGACCACCCCTGCGGACAGATCGGCCATGTCGATCGGCGTGGACGAAAGGAGGACGTCCATGGTCTCGCCGCCCTTCTTGAGCCATTGTATTTCAATAGTGCTCATGCCAAGCTCTGTTATCTGCCGGACACTTTCGGTCCCAACGTAGTCGAACTCTTTCTGCGATGGGTACAGTACCCGTGAGCTCCGGCCGATAAGCTCGTCCCTGGCGTACCCCGTCATTTCGCAGATCCATTTGTTAACGTCGAGAAGCACGCGATCTAGCGAAACGCCGATTCCCGTAGGAGCGGCGCGAAATACCGCCTGAAGCCTCTCCTCGCTTTCGCTGAGGGCCTTCTCGGCTCGGATGCGGGCAGTAACTTCCTGGTTCATGGCGATGGCGCCGAGCATCGTCCCAGAATCGTCTACGACAGGCGCTGAGTAGTTGAGGATGATCTTCTTTTGTCCATCGAAGGTGTCGATCTCCAAGAGTTCGTCGATTACCGTGATCCCCTCCCTGATGGTGCGGGCCATGGCCCAGTCTTCGGGGCTGATCTCTTCGCCCGAGGGCAGGCGCCGAGCCTTGAATACGCCGTACTCTTTCGGCGCCACATGGGGTTCCGCCCCCCAGATCCGATTGCCCGCAGGATTTCCGCGAAATATCTTTCCATTGCTGTCCGTAAACCACAACCCGATAGGCAGCAGGTCGAACACCTTTTCGAGCAGGGTTTCCCTGTACCGTAGGTCCTCCTCCATCTTTCGACGTTCCGTGACATCGATCACGTTTGCGATCGCTACGGGTGGGGCCCCGGATTTCAGGTGAAGTACGTCTCCGGTGACCCGAACACGCCTTATCTCGCCGTTTTTCCGGACATATCTTTTTTCAAAATTATAATCGTTCTCGATAAGGTCAAGCCTACGGCTGATCAACCTCCGCTCCTTCTCCCAATCCTCAGGATGGGTTATATTCCCTACGGTCATGGAGAGAAGCTCGTCCTCACTGTAGCCGGTTATCTCGCAAAAGCTCCGATTTGCCTGCAGGATCCGCTGGGTGACGGTATCGACTACAGCGATTCCCACCGGGCTTTTTTCGAATACCCCCCGAAAACGCTCGGAGCTATCTTTCATCGTCCTGTGCGCCTCGAACAGCTCGAAGGCCATTTCGATCGAAGAGAGGAGGACGAAATCGCCCGAGTTTTTTATCACGTAGCCGTAGCGAGTGATGTGCTTTACCCTGTCGACCATCTCGCGTTCGGAGTGGGAGGTAAGGAAGACTATGGGAATTTCCCTGGACTCCAGTATAAGGCGGGCGGCCTCGGTGCCGTCCATGCCCCGCCCCAGATCGATGTCCATGAGGATAAGGTCGATGGATGGGTTCTCTTCCGCAAGCCTCACGGCGTTTTCGCCGTTGTGGGCCTCGATGGCCTCGTATCCGTTGTCCTCCAGCAGGGCCTTCGTGGTTATGGCGATGATGACCTCGTCCTCCACCAGGAGAATGGTCTTTTTTTCGCGCGCGCTCATGGCGACCTCTAGTGTTCGCTTGAGGGACTATATATATTGGAAGCTGGAATTCCAGCGACCTGTCGCCGGCGGGCCCAAGCTTATCCATTTATAAAATGATACTCCAGCCATGAAAAGAATGCAATTAAAATTAATCCACAGGGCGTTTGCGGGGCTATTTGCCATGTGCCCGGGGTCTGTGTAAAAAAGGGAGAGATGGAGGATGATGCCCTCTTTTACCACGAGCGGGACGCGCGCTGCGGCGATCGTCGGCATGTCGAGGCCGTAACGCCGACACGCCATGGACCGGCTAAATTGTGCCCCGGCGCGCGCCAACAGCCGGAAGGCGGGCCGGGTAGCTGGCCCGCCTTTAAAGAACTTTTACGACCCCAGTGCGATGAGCGCGTCGACGGCGATCGGCATGGAGCCGCTTAGGATGACGGGGTTTATGTCGATCTCGCGCACTTCGGGATGGTTTAGCGCAACCGAGCTTACTGCGACAAGGAGCTTGACAATGGCCCCTGTATCGGCCGCTGGCATGCCTCTAAACTCGCCGAGTATTTTACTTGCGCGTATCTCGCGCGTCATCTCGGAGGCATCGGCTGCCGTAACCGGCGCCACCCGAAAGGCCACGTCGCGCAGGAGCTCGGTGTACACCCCGCCCAGGCCGAACATCACGCATGGGCCGATTCCCTCGTGGCGCGTCATCCCCGCCACCAGCTCGCGGCTACCCTTCACCATGCGGTAGACAATCGCCGGGACCTTAACTCCTGCCGCCTTCTGGACCTCCGTAAAGGCCGCCGCGGCCTCGGCCTCGGAGGCCAGGTTGAGACGCACCAGGCCCTTCTCGGTCTTGTGTAGGATCTCGGCCGAGCAGGCCTTAAGCACGGCCGGGTACCCCAGGGCCGCGGCAGCGGCGGCGGCCTCTTCGGCGCTCTCGACAAGCCGCTCGTCGGTGACGGGCGCGCCGTAAGCGGCGAGGACCTGCTTGGCCTCGTGTTCGTCGAGCGCTCCTCTTCCCGCCCTGCGGGCCTTTTCGATTATTTCCGCCGCGGCCCGCGAGAGGGGAAGGGGCTCGGCAGGCACATGTGGCTCGCGCCCGCGCACCAGGCGGTATCGGTTAAGCGTCACCATGGCGCGCGCCGTCTTTTCGGGCGAGTCGTACACCGGAATGTCCCGGTCCTCATAGAATTCCGTGGAGCTGTCGTCGCGGTCGAAAAAGGATGACAAAAGCATCGGTATCCCGTGCTTTTCGGGCAGAGCTACGGAGCCGACGAGATCTATGTTGAGGCTACCGGTAATTTCGTCTATCGTCATTCCCTGTATGAATTCCTTGATATGGGGATATATGGCCTTCACAAAGCCCGAGCCCATGGCGCCGTGCAGCACCAGCCCGTCAATCTCGCCGCTCTCCATGGCAAGCCTCGGGATTTCGGTGGTAAGCGCCGCCGTGTCGAGCGAGAAGGTGATGTCGACCGGGTTTCCGTTCGGGGCGTGCGGCGGTATAAGCGGGCGGACTGCCTCACGCAGCTTTTCGGAAAAAACCGGTATCTCCATGCCGCCCTCCTCGCAGATGTGCGACATTGCCGTTCCGGGTCCGCCCGAGTTTGTAATTACGGCGATACGGTTCCCCCTGAGCGGAGGCTGCGTGGCCAGGGCCCAGCCGTGCCCGTAGAGGTCCTCGATGGAGTCCACGCGGATTATGCCGGCCTGCCGGAATATCCCGTCGTAGATGTAATCCGGGCCCGCCATGGCGCCCGTATGGCTCTTTCCGGAGCGGGCGCCCGCCTTCGAGCCGCCGACGTACTGGGCGACCACCGGCTTGTTGGGCGTTATGCGCCGGGCGACCTCTATGAAGCGCGGCACGTCGCGGATGCCCTCTATATAAAGGGATATGGCCTTAGTCTGCTCGTCCTCGCCCAAGTACTCGAGCGCGTCGACGATGGAGATGTCGGCCTCGTTGCCGACGCTTAGGGCCTTGCTGAAGCGGATTCCGCGATTTCCGAGATACTTGAGCGTCTGGGTGATGTAGGTGCCGCTCTGCGAGGCGAATCCCAGCGGGCCCGGCTTGTCGCGAAGCTCCATGACCGTGGTGTTGAGCGCGATGGCCGTGTTGACTATCCCCATGCAGTTGGGGCCTATAAAGCGCATTCCGTGCCGCCTGGCCGTCTCGACGAGCTCGCGCTCCATTTCGATTCCCTTTGGGCCGATCTCCTTGAACCCGGCGGAGATGATGATGGCGTAACGGGCGCCGAGCCTTCCAAGGGCGTCCATGGTGGGGATGACATGCTCGGACGGAATTACTATCAGCGCTAGCCCGGGGGCCTCCGGAAGCTCCTCCACCGAGCGGTAGGCCCTGTGGCCCAGTACCGTCTCGTCCTTCAGGTGTACCGGGTAAAATTTACCCTTGTATCCGTCCTTGGTTATGCTGAGGGCGTGCATGGTGCCCATCTTCATGAAGTTGTTGCCCGCGCCTATGGTGGCGACCGAGGCCGGGTTCATAAGGCCGTGCAGCGGATTGGTTTTCATGATTACGCTCCGTCCGTTCCTTTTTCCGGCTGTGCGCCGTATCCACAAGTATCGAGGTGGCCGTTATATTCGCAAGCAAAAAACCGAACGATCGTTCTATTTTTTTGATTGACAATTTCCCGCAAATGCCGGAAGTGACGCAGAGGGGAAAGTGAATGAGCAGACTCTACATGGTGCGCCACGGGCAGGCCTCCTTCGGAAAGGAGAACTACGACAGGCTCTCCGGGCGCGGCGTCGAGCAGGCGGTTGTTCTCGCCGAGTACTTCGTCCGGCTGGGGCTGCGCTTCGACGCGGTCTATTCCGGGGCCATAGAGCGCCAGAGGCGCACGGCGCTCGAGATCATAGGGCTGTACAGGGAGAAAGGGCTGGAGATGCCGGAGCTAAAGCTAATGCCGGAGTTCAACGAGTACGATTCGAAGGCCATCATCAAGTCCCAGATCTTTGAACTCCTGGAGGAGGACTCGTCGCTTGCGCGGGAGCTCGAGAAAATTTACACCGACAAAAAATCGTTCCAGCGCGTCTTCGAGAAGGCGATGCTCCGCTGGGTTACGGGCCGGTTCGACAAGCCGGGCGTGGAGGACTGGAAGAGCGTTAAGGCCCGCGTGGCGAAGGGGCTTTCGGCCGTGATGGCCGAGAACGGCCGGAGCAGGACCGTACTGGTGGTGGCCTCGGGCGGCACCATTTCGGCGTCGGTGCAGTACGCCATCGACACCTCCGATGTAGCCACCATGCAAATCTGCTGGCAGATCGCGAATACGTCCATAACCAGGTTCGTCTACGACGGCGACCGACTTACGCTTGCGTCGTTTAACGCGCTTCCGCATCTGGAGGAGTTGGGGGATAAGGGTTTTATTACGTATCGATAGGCGTTCTCCGGGCGCTGCCCGGGCAAGTATGCAAATATTCGGAGGGAGAATATGGATTTCGAAATAAGCGAAAAGATGCAGGCCATACGCGGAATGATCCGCGAGTTCGTGGACAGGGAGCTCGTCCCGCTCGAACCCGAGTTCACAACTAAGGACTTTCGGGAGATGCTGCCCGTCCTCGAGGAGAAGAGGCGCATGGTGAAGAAGATGGAGCTATGGGCGCCGAACCACCCGATGGAGTACGGCGGCATGGGGCTCGACCTCATGGAGCACGCGCTAGTGTCGGAGGAGCTCGGACGCACGCCGCTCGGGCATTACGTCTTCGGCTGCCAGGCCCCCGACGCGGGGAACATCGAGATCCTGCATAAATACGGGACCGAGGAACAAAAGGAGCGCTATCTGCGGCCGCTGGTGGAGGGTAAAATTCGAAGCTGCTTCTCCATGACCGAGGTCGAGCTGGCAGGCTCCAACCCGGTCATGATGGACACCACCGCGGTGAAGGACGGCGACGATTACGTGATAAACGGGCAGAAATGGTACACCTCCTCGGCCGACGGCGCGGAGTTTGCCATAGTCATGGCGGTCACCAACCCCGAGGCCGCGCCGTACCTGCGCGCAAGCATGATTATAGTCCCATGCGACGCCCCGGGCTTTAACCTCGTCCGGAACATCCCCGTTATGGGACACGCGGGAAGCGACTACTATAGCCACGGTGAGATACTGTATCAGAACTGCCGGGTGCCGCGGAAAAACCTGCTTGGCCCCGAGGGGCACGGCTTCGTGATAGCCCAGGAGCGCCTGGGGCCCGGGCGCATACACCACTGTATGCGCTGGATCGGAATCTGCAACCGCTCCTTCGACCTCCTGTGCTCGCGCGCCGCGAAGCGCGTCATTTCGCCAGACGGCAAGACCCTGGCCTCGCGCCAGATCGTTCAGGCCTGGGTGTCCGAGTGCGCGGCCGAGATACAGGCCGCCCGTCTCATGACGCTCCACGCCGCCTGGAAGATCGAGCGCTTCGGCGCGAAGGAGGCGCGCGACGATATAGGGCTTATCAAGTTCGTGGTGGCCAACACCATGCAGCGCGTTATAGACCGGGCGCTTCAGGTGCACGGCGGGCTGGGCATGACCGACGACACCATCCTCGCCTTCTTCTTCCGTCACGAGCGCGCCGCGCGCATCTACGACGGGGCCGACGAGGTGCACAAGTCCTCTTTCGCAAGGCGGCTGCTTAAGACATGCGAAAACAGGACGGTGCGCTGAGGGGCGGCCGGGGAAGCGCATGAGGTACCGCGAATTTAAAAGGCGGGTGGATCTATCGCGCGAGGCGATCTGCGCCGAGATATTCACCGAGAACCGCGAATCGATAAGGATTAAAAAACGGGCCCTTGCGGTGCGGAACCTGGTTACGATCTTCGACGCGACGCTCGCCCTTGCGAACGAGCGCGGCTTCCACGCCATGAGCCTGCGCGACCTTGGCAGGGCAACGGGGCTATCCATGGGGGCGCTGTACTCGTACTTCTCCGGAAAGGAGGGCCTGCTCGACATGATCCAGGAGCAGGGGGCGCGCATAGTGGCGAGGGTGTTCTCGGAGCACGTGGAGGAGGCCGCGCCCCCGGCGGAGAGGCTTCGCCAGGCCGTGCGCGCGCATCTGTACCTCAGCGAATCGCTCCAGCCGTGGTTTTATTTCTCGTACATGGAGGCGCGCTATCTGGACCGCGCGCGCAGGGGCCGGGCCATAGAGGGCGAGCTTTATACCGAGGCCATATTTGCGGGAATAATAGGGGACGGCGTTTCGGACGGAAGCTTTGCCCCTACGGACCCGCTCCTCGCCGCCTCCCTGGTAAAGGCCCTGCTTCAGGACTGGTACCTCAAACGCTGGAAGTACACCTCGCGCCGGATATCGGTGGAGGGGTACTCGGATTTCATCATAGAATTCATCGAGGCGTACCTGGGCCGGGCCGGGACCCGGCCTGGCGAGAAACAAAGAGACGGAGGGAAGCGTAATGGATCTGATAGACGGCGCGGCATCCGTGCGCGAGGGTGAGCAGCTTGACCCCGCGCGCGTCGAGGAATTTTTAAAGGACAGCATACCCGGGCTTTCCGGAAAACTCGAAATAGGGCAGTTTCCCAGCGGATTCTCGAACCTGACGTATCTTATCTCGGTGGGCGACCGCGAGATGGTGCTGCGCCGCCCGCCCTTCGGCAGGAAGGCGAAGACCGCGCACGACATGGGCCGGGAGTACCGCATCCTGAAGGCCCTTAACCCCGTTTATCCCTACTGTCCCAAGCCGCTTGTTTACACCGAGGACGAGTCGGTTATGGGCTGCCCCTTCTACGTGATGGAGCGCATAAGGGGCATCATTTTACGAAAGAACCTGCCAAAGGGACTCGAGCTAAGGCCCGCGGACGCACGCGCCCTCTGCGAGCGCCTGATCGACGTGCACCGCGAGCTTCACTCTATCGACTACAAGGCGGTGGGCCTGGGCGATTTCGGAAAGCCCGAGGGCTACGTGAAGCGGCAGGTGGAGGGATGGAGCGGCCGCTACCGCGACGCACGCACCCCCGACGCGCCCGATTTCGAGGCGGTGATGGGATGGCTCGCCGCGAAGATGCCCCCCGACTCGCCGCACCACTCCATCGTGCACAACGACTACAAGTTCGACAACGTGGTGCTGGACGCCGCGAACCCGCTGAAGATCATCGGCGTGCTCGACTGGGAGATGGCGGCGCTCGGAGACCCTCTGATGGACCTGGGAAGCTCGCTCGCCTACTGGGTGGAGAAGAACGACCCCGACAACCTCCAGATGATCCGCATGATGCCGACGAACATCGAGGGGGCGCTTACGCGCGATGAGCTTGTGGCGCGCTACGCGGAGAAGTCCGGCATACCCGTGGGCGGTTTCGACTACTATTACTGCTTCGGCCTCTTTCGCCTTGCGGTCATCGCTCAGCAGATCTACTACCGCTATTACCACAAGCAGACCAGAGACGAGCGCTTCGCTATGCTCGTGTTCGCGGTAAAGATACTCGAGGAGACTGCGCTTGGGGTTGTCGAGAGGGCCGGGTAGGTTTTTTTATTCCACCGGCTCTCACTTTAGCCGGTGGAATAAACGGCCTTCGTTACTTTCGTTCCTTTTATAAATCCCCTCAGCCTCTGGCAGCTCCCCTTTGGCAAAGGGGAGCCATATTAAAGAGGCTGGTTGGAATTCGAATGACACAAACAGCCTTTGGCTCAATAATAGAAATCCTCACTCGAGGCACGCGGCGAGCCTAACGCCCCCGGCGCGCTGCGCCACCCCCGGAGGGGGTTTTGCCGGTGCCGATGGCCGAGCTTTGATCATTAACTGCTTAACGCCCTCACCCCCCGGCCCCCTCTCCCATTAAGCTTGGAAAAAAGGAGAGGGGGTGTCTCATGTTTCGGGCTTTTCCGCTTAGCGGTAATCGCGCAGTAGATCTATTATCGGTGCTATCGCAAGCAGACCAGGGACGAGCGCTTCGCTATGCTCGTGTTCGCGGTAAAGATACTCGAGGAGACTGCGCTTGGGGTTGTCGAGAGGGCGTAGGCTGGGCGTTTGTGAAGCACTGCCCTGGCAATAATTTTCGCAATAATTATACCCTGTCGAACCATTGCAAAAATGTTGACATGCCTCCCGATATCCGTTATCGTACTTCAAACTCAAGCCGCGCACGTCGCACCGGGCCGGCGCCCCCTCGCGATTAAGAGGGGGGTATGCCTCGCTCGCGCTTGTGATAGTTCCCTTATTATCGAAGGAAGATGTGTGCTATGAGAAAAGTGTATACCGCAATCTTCATGCTTTTAATCGCCGCATGCTTTGCCATTGCGAACATATCGATACTTTCCTCCCAGGAGAAGGCGCTCAAGAAGATCTACATATCGTCCATCCAAGGGAGCGGCGTCCCGGAGCCTCTGGCAAAAAAGGCCCGCGAGCGCATTGAATTCGCTCTCTATGAGAATTTCGGCAAAAAATACCGGGTGCTGACGGACGATGACGTCAAGGTGATGTTCAAGAAAGCACAGGCAATAATGGCCACCGGCTGTACCGCCGAGAGCTGCCAGACGGAGATCGCCGACGCGGTGGACGCGGATGAGATCATCTACGGAGAGCTTTCCAGGGACGGGACCGTACTCAGGCTAACGACGCGAAACCTGCTCCGCGACCGGAAAAGCCTCGCAATTACCAAGAAATCCATGGTGGTTCTTTCCTTTATTGATGAAGAGCTTGATCACTACGCTGCTGAAGCGGCTAAAAAGCTTATTGAGCCCGCGTATGCGATACAGAAACCCGCCGTGAAAACGTATGATGGTGTTTCACTTGCTGCTGTAAAGCTTGAGGAAGTGAAAGGCCTGGACATAGCGGTAATGCGTTTTACATCCGATGATGCGACTATACAGGCCATGTTAACGTATTTAAAGGAGCTGGTTGAGGAATGGGGCTCTATGCGAAACTTTCGTAACTGTTCGGAAGCTTCTCAAAGACAATGCGTTGGCCGTGTAACAACAAGGGTTTACAACCCCTTGTTCTGGTGAAGACACAAAGGCCATCGTTACTTATTTCCTACGATGGAAAAGAAAGGCCTAAGAACAACCATAAACATTCTGCCGAAAAGGGTCTCTAACCACTCCGCAAATTTAATTCTTTGAAACTATAAATTGTATTCAGCACTTTCGATTTTAATTTATATTCCTCTTCCAGATCATAATCGTTTTGCAATCCAAGCCAGAATTGCGGTGAATTACCGAAAAATTTACTAAACCGCAATGCCGTATCGGCGGTAATCCCCCTTTTCCCCTTAATTATTTCGGAAATCCTGGTCTGTGAAATTTTAGTCTCTTTCGCTATTCTATAGGCGGTAATATTTAATGGTTTAAGAAATTCTTCTTCTAAAATTTCACCTGGATGAATATTGGGTAATCTTTTCATAACTTTTCCTTTAAGCTAATGATAATCGACTATTTCAACATTGTAACAATCGCCGTCCTTCCATTCAAAGCAAATTCTCCATTGGTCATTTACTTTAATGCTATGTTGCCCCTTTCTACCGCCCTTTAATAATTCCAAATTATTTGATGGAGGTATTTTTAAATCATTCAATTCCGTTGAGTTATTAAGCATCCTCAGTTTTCGTCTCATAATTTTCTGAATATCCGAAGGCAATTTTTTTGAAAATTCTCCTTTCCAGACCTTCTCGGTTTCTTTGGATTTGAAGGACCGTATCATTAATCAATAGTAACAATAACCGTTAGTATTGTCAAGTAAACAATGATACCGGGGGCGTAGAGACGCCCACTTCGGGCGTCCATATTAAACGCGCCCGGCGAGCCCCACCTCCCGGCGCGCTGCGCCACCCCCGGAGGGGGTTTTCTGATGCC
>MTKY01051269.1_pt1 | contig 30482 bp, 34 predicted proteins | sample 1042731 | NCBI WGS metagenome assembly MTKY01 (sample SAMN06212206, study PRJNA360538) | anaerobic digester metagenome | biome: Wastewater treatment plant; material: sludge; isolation source: anaerobic digester fed with sludge from wastewater treatment plant | place: Denmark: WWTP Soeholt ...
CGATGGCGAGTCGGTGAGATCCGGGTGTTGTTCATGAACGCTCCATCGGTAGTCGTAGGGATGGCACGATCCTGGGCGCGGCGATCTGCAAATCGTCTGCATCCCTGGTCAGCCGAGGTCGCGTCGATTGCGACCATCGTGAACATTGACCGCCGCACCGGTCGCCGTTCGACATCGAAGTCATGCCGCAGCACGCCGATCGGCGACCTCTGCGCCGCCACTGCGAAGCCACAGACCGCGCCGAGATACAACCAGACGACTCGCCGCCATACTCAGCCAACGCTCGGTGTTGTCCGTCCTAATCTTCGAGTGGTGAAGGCGCCTGAGCGTTTCTGGGTTCGACAGCGTCAGCAGGGCGATGCTGATCGCGCGCGACCCGGTGGCTTTCGTGGATGCTGAGGTGATGGGCGACGCTGTGGCGGCCGGTTCGGGGACGCCTGGCAGGTCCGTGGCCGACTTCGAACGGGCGCACGGTCAGACCCTGTTCGGTTTCGTCCGCACCCTCGGCGTGAAGGACGACGATGCCGCGGATGTGGTCCAGGAGTCGCTCCTCCGTCTGTTCGATGCGCTCTGCGCCGGGCAATCCATCAGGGATAGGAAGGCATGGACGTTTCACGTTGCGTACCGGCTGGCCATGGACGAGCACCGTCGCTTCGCACGAGGCTTGCGGTTGATGAACGCCCGTCCGCGGCTCGCAGCGGTCGAGGATCCAGGTGCCGATGTCGAGCGTCAACAGGTGTGGTCCGAAGTTGGCTGTCTGCCAGCTCGCCAGTGCGCCGTACTGTTTCTGCGTTTTCGTGCCGACCTAGCGTTCGACGAGATCGGCATGACGTTGGGTATCACCGCCAGCGCAGCACGGAGCCATTGCACGCAGGCGCTCGCGACGTTGCGAAACCGCCTCGGTGGGGAGGCCGACTGATGGATGATCGACAACTTGAAGCGGCGCTTCGCGCTGGTCCGCCCGACGAACCGAAGTATCGAGGTGACATTGCCCACTTGCTGCAGGCGCGAGCGATGTCACCCAGCAACGGCGTGCAGGCCGAGCTCGCGGTCGAGGTTGTGGCTCGGCCGCTTCACCGGCGTCGGAGGTGGCCCGCCTTCGTTGGCGCTGCGGCTGCCGCAGTCGTCTTGATCGTCGGGCTGACGACCATTGCTCGTCGTGACACTCCGCCTTCTGCGACGACTCCGCCCTCTACCTCGGTCGCGCCGAACCCAACGGTCGCCCCGACCGGGCTGCCCACTGAACTGCTCGACCGCTGGGTCGGGGCCACGCCGCCTTCAGTGAACACCCCGAACCCCTCCGCGCCGGCGTTCGTTGTGTTCGCTGCGGATCGGGTCACCCTGGAGCATCTCTCGGGCGGCATCGTCAACGACTTCACCTCGGATGTCACGGTCGCGAGGCCTGGCGAGCTGGAGTTGAGGCTGACCGGCCAGGTAGGGCGGTGCGTCGCTGGCGCAACCGGGGACTACCGCTGGACCCTCTCCCCGCAGGCGACGACCTTGACGCTCGAGGCGATCGACGACGAGTGTCCAGACCGGGCGGCCGCCCTTGCCGGAACGTGGACGCACACCGACTGCCCAACGCGGGGTGACGACTGTCTCGGATTCCTCGAGGCCGGGACCTACGCGTCGGTGAACTTCGATCCCTTCGACAGCGACGACTACGGCCAAGTGATCTACACCGTCCCTGACGGCTGGACATCCACGCTCGACGACAAGGACAGGCTCACGCTGCTGCCACCCGATGGAGACGAGACGGGCATCCATGGGGTGTACCTGTTCGCTGATGCGGCTGCCACCACGACGGACTGCCCAGCGACGCCGACCGGTACAGGCGGCATGGATATGATCGTCGACGCGGTGGCGTCGACCCCGGGGCTCGTGGCGACCACTGCGGTCACTGAGGTTGGTGGCTTCGAGGCTCGGACGATCGAGATCACGGCGAACGAACTGATCTGCGATGGCGGGGCGTCGGTGCTTGCATCCAAGCCGGGGGCATTGATCTCCTGGTCAGCGACGATCAACAGCGGCCAGCAGATGCGCATCGTCCTCGTCGACCTTGCGGACAACCGCACTCTGGCACTGGTGGTCGCGAGCGATCGCTCCCCGGCAGCGTACGCCACGCTGCTCGATGAGGCGGCTGCTGTCATCGACTCCATGGTTCTCTCGGACACTCTCTGAGCGTTTTCGCCGCTCATGGCGTCTGCTGTCACAACCGAATGCAGAGGGGAACGACATGGCCAACAGGCGTCACCGAATCGTGATCATCGCGATTGTGCTCAGCGGAATGCTCGGGGCATGCGGAAGCGATGCGGACACGTCCGCCCCGGCGACGGACCGCACCGAGGTGGCACCGGTCGAGTCGACGGAGCCGGCAACCACAACGGCAGCCACCAGCGTCGCGACCACCGCGGTCAGCACCGAATCGGGAGGAGTTCCCGAGGTGCTCGTCGACCGATGGGTCGGCCCACCTCGAGCGGTCGGCAACCTGGGCACCGGGACCGCAGCCGCGTTCGTCGAGATCTCCGATGGGTTCGTCGTCTACGAGACCGGCATCGCAGACAACCCGAAGGCCTTCGACTCGGATCTGGTCGCCACCGACGCCGACACAATCGAGATGACGCTCGTCGGCGATGTGCTGGACTGCGTCGACGGCGCCGTCGGCAGCTACCGATGGAGCTTGTCACCGCAGGCAACGACGCTGACGCTCACCGCCGACGACGACGAGTGCGCAGCGCGCCAGGCAGCGCTCGAGGGGCAATGGACCCACACGGCATGCAAGCTGGAGGGTCGCAACTGCCTCGGCATCGTCGAGGCTGGCACCTACTCGACGAACCGCTGGAACCCGTACGGCGAGTTCACCTACGGCCAGGCCACCTTCACCCTGCCGGATGGTTGGGCCGTGACCTACGACTCGCAGGCAGCGCTGTTCTTGGGAAGTGCGGACGACTACGCGAAGAGCATCGACGGGGACCCCGAGCCAGCCTGGGGCTTGCGGTCGTGGGCAGACGTCGCCGCCGCCGCTCCCGACTCCGACGACTGCAGCAGCGGGCCGACCGATCAACCCGATCCGAACGTGGGGCTCGGAGCGGCGAACATCGCCGCCTGGATGGTCGCTCTCCCGACGCTCGAAGCGACGCGCTCGACGATGACGATCGGAGGCCTCCCCGCGGAGGTCGTCGACGTTGAAATCGCCGAAGGAGCGTCCGTGTGCGACTGGGGCGTCATCCTGATCGTCTCCCGAACGTCGAATCCCGATCCGTTCAACTACGGGGTCTCGCCCGGCCAGCACATGCGGTTCATCCTGATCGATGTGCTTCCCGGACGCACAGTCTCGATCGCCCTCGACGACGGCGGCCATCCCGGGTTCGACGCGCTGGCCGAGGTGGCAATGCCGATCGTCGAGTCATTCGTGTTCGCCCCTACCTGGCCGACCACCTGACGACGGCACCCAACAAACGACACACGGCAAGGAGACAACATGCAACAGCTCACTCGCTCGATGCCCACCCGCTGGGCGCTCGTCCTCCTCATCTTCACCGCCTGCCTCGTCCCGGCCTCCGTGACATCGGCGACCCCGCCGGGAACCAACGGACGCATCGCCTTCATGCGCCACGACGACGAAGGTCATTGGCAGATCTGGACCGCCAACCCCGACATGACAGCCGTCGATCAGATCACCGATGGCCCGTACGACAACGCCTTTCCGGTGTGGTCGCCCGACGGTCGCAGGTTGGCGTTCGCCAGCACTCGCAGCGACATCTCCGGTACCGGTGCGATCAACGACATCTTCGTGATGAACGCCGACGGGACCGGAGTCACCCAAGTGTCCGCGTCGATCGGATGGAGCAGTGAACCAACCTGGTCACCCGACGGCAATCTCATCGCCTTCCACTCCGATGCCGGGGACTGGCCCACATCGCTCGGTCTGTTCGTCGTGCACCCCGACGGCACCGGCCAGCGACGTCTCACCACGATCTCGTCGGATCTCATCGACCAAGGCAGCGCCCGATTCTCCCCCGACGGCCGCAAGCTGCTGTTCACCCAAGCCACCGGCACGTTCGTGCAAGGCGGCTCGGCGCTGAAGGGCATCAACCTCGCACTGTTCACGATCAACACCGACGGAACCGGTCTCCGCCGACTCACCCCATGGGGCATCCAGGCCGCCGAAGGTGACTGGTCACCTGACGGAACCCGCATCGTGATCGGCACGTTCGTCGAGCACCTCGGCCACACCAACCGACTGATGATCATGAACGCCGATGGCTCGAACCTTCGGCCACTGACCCGCGACCACGGCACGACGGGCGTCCGCAAGCTGGAAACCCTCCGCCTCGAGCAGAGCTACAACCCCACCTGGTCACCCGACGGTACGACGATCATTTTCAGCCACCTCGAACTCACCCCAGCCGGCGAGTTCGTCACCGGACTGCAAACGATCGCCCCGGACGGCGGCGACCAGCATTGGATCTCCCAAAACGACGAGCACCAGGCCGATTGGGGCACGGCCCCATTCGGGTGACGCGGTCACCACAGCCGAACCGCTTGCATTTGCCCGCCCACCGACCAGCAATACAAGACATCAGGGCTGCACGGAACTCGCGGTGTGCATGGGTCCGCTTCGTGCCGCTCCAACATCCGCTTGCAGCCGGTCAGGCAGTGGGGCCTGGGTTACGAGACGCAGCGTCACGCCCCGTTCTGAGATCTCGCTGGAGTAACGGGGGCGAGCGGTCGCACGGGTCGAAAGTTGTCCATCCACTTGTCCATCCACTGCGCGCTACTGCATGATGTTCAACGAGACCAGACGAGGAGAAGACAGAAGCTGAGCAGGTCAGATGCGATTCGAGGTGACTCGCTGAGACCCACTCGACCGCATTCCTAAACCGCAGGTCGTAGGTTCGATTCCTACCGGGGGCGCTCAAAACACCTGGTAGGTGGTGGTGCTTGTGGTGTGCAAGTACTGGTCGGGCGGGTGAGTTGTCCATCTTTTCGGATGGACAACCGAGGACAGTGGGCGCCTGGCCCGGGACCTCGCCGGACTCGGGAGTGCCAGAGCAGGTTGGGTGGGGCTCCCGGACGCTGGTTGAAATGGCGACGCACGGTCTTGTCGATGGTTGTGCAGTGGCTCGTTGCACAACCTCAGCGCGGTCGACGGCGGAGCAGTCGATCGTCGGCTATCCGGACGTGGGGGTCGCGGCTGGTCAGGGGAGCTCTGCGAGCCGCAGGACATTCGTGTCGAGCGCGATGACCTCGTCGGCTCTGCTGGCAAGGGATCGCCAGTCGTCGACGGCGGCCCGGAAGTAGCGTCCTGACAGCTGATCGAGTATGCCCGAGTCGAGGTCGGTGATGAGGTCCAACGACGTCTCGATCGGCGTCCAGGTGTCGTCGTCGTCCCACAGGTCGGCGAAGACCTCGGCAGTCATGTCCGTCTTCACCATGCCCGGCGACATCGCGAACACTCGAACACCTGCGGCGAAGCACTCCCCAGCGAGCGCCTCGGTGAACCGGTTTACCGCCGCCTTGCTCGCCATGTAGGCGGAGGTGAGAGTGCCATCGTTGTCGAGGCCGACAGGGAAGGTCGCCGCTCCCGAGGAGAGGTTGATGATGCGACCGCTTCCGCGCTCCAGCATCGCCGGGAGCACTGCCCGACTGCACAAGTAGGTGCCCCGCACATTGATCTCCAGCACTTGCCACCACGCATCAGTCGCCAAGTCCCAGGTGAGTCCACTTCCCCCGGAGATCCCTGCATTGTTGACGAGCAGGTCTGGCGCCCCGTGCTCGACTGTGATCCGGCCGAACGCATCCTCGACGGCGGCCGGGTCTCGCACGTCCAGTACGAAGGGGTAGGCACCCGATTCCTGCGCCAGCTGCTCGAGGTCGGATGACGTGCGGCCAATCGCTACCACGGTCATACCCGTCGAGGTCAATCGTTGGGTCAGCGCCCGCCCGATCCCACGGCTCGCACCTGTCACGACCGCAAGTCGATTCGACACGCCACCGACCCTAGGCGATGGACTGACCCGGCCGGTACGACTCGATGAACGACTCCGGCACTACAGGTAGAACGCCATGAACGCTACCAATGGTGCATATCAGGTAATCCCATTGGTGCGGCCCGCCGCCTCAGTGAGGCGAGCCCCACTCGTGGAGCTTCTTCGCAGCAGTGCCGAACTGACCCAGTTGATAGACAGCGGCACCCGCAGGACGGAAGGTGAACGACTCGAACGGTTCAGCGAGCATCGTGTCGAGGTAGTCACGCGGTGCGATACCGGTGGTCACGTGCGCACTGAACTGCTCGCCGGTCGATGCCGGCACGAACGTCGAGACGTACTCGATGAGCATCGGGTCGATGACCGGATCGTCAGGTGTTGTGGCGAACGCATCGGAGAGCCCGGTCGCCACCGTGAACGGAGCGACGGCATCGATCAGTTGCCGCTGGACCTCGCTCAGCACAGGGTGCGGCTTGGCGACGATGCCTGCGAGCCCGACCGCACCGCTGGGGATGTAGTAGTACCGATATGCCTCCAGCTGCGCGCGGTTCACCTCGGTGCCGGCGAACACCGTCCCGGCGGCTGCATAGACATTGTCGAGGTCCGCTGTGCGAACGAAGCGCTGCAGCAGCGTGATGTGCGGATGATGCGTTTCATCCAACGCGAACCCCTGCGGGAAGACGGCGAGGAGTCGGGCGTTGTTCTCCTTGGAGCGCTCGATCATCGCGGCGTCGGGCTCCAACAAGAGGTTGACGGCCATGACCGAGTTCGGCTCGACCGGGACAACCTGCTTCGACTCATCGTTCGTGCCGCTCACTGCGATCTCCCTTGTTCAGGTGCGTGACCTATCGGTCCAATGCGGGAGCAATCGTACGCACCCGCCACAGAGCGGTCACCGGTGGACCGTCGAGCGTCAATCGGTGGACCGCAACCTGGCAATGGCACGGGGTAGGGCGACGGCGAGTTGGTCGAGCAAGACCGCTTGGGTGACTGGTCGGCGCTGTCGTTTGGTGACCAGTTCGTCGGTGACGTCGTCAACCTGCGTGCGGTTGTCGAGCACGAGGCGCAGGACGAACTCGTCGCGTCCGCCTACCGGTTCTGGAGCAAGGTCGAAGACGACGGCGACCCGGTCGGATGTCGCTGTCGGCGATCTCGGCGACCATCGCCTCGTAGTGCCCGTCGAAGAACCGGTCGAACCGGTCGCGTTGGGCGGTGTTCAGGCTGGCGCCCATGTCAGCCCGAGGCGTGCGGCGGATTCCTCGATCGCTTCGACGAGCCGATCGATCGAACCATCGCACGCGTCGAGATCCTTGGCAGCAAGGAGCAGCACGTGCCCGGAGTCGGTCACGGCGACAACGACCGGTGCATCAGCGCCGGACGCGGCGCGGATCGAGTCGGGCTGGTCGTTGCGGTGGTACGTGTCGAACGGGACCGGAAGTCCCTCCTGACACGTCTTCCACTCGGGTCGCTGACGGACGGAGCCGTGGGTGATCTTGCACAGCGAGCAGTGCCGCCGACCGAGGCGGGCACCGACCCAGTAGGAGAGCTCACCGCGCAAGGTGCTGTCGGCGTCGTAGACGCCAACGAGACGCACGATCCGCTGGGTCGGTGCCGCGTCGCGAGAGCTCATCGCGACAGCATCGCCGATCGGGCGCCTCGAACTTCCGCGGCGGGCGAGTCTGCCGGCGTGGTCCGCCACGCGATGGCGCCGAGCACGAGGCCGAACATCATGTGCTCGACGGCAAAGGTGGCCCAGCCGACCATGCTGGCCATGTCCGAGATGACGTCCCCGGGGCCCGTGATCTTCGCGGCCACCGGCAGACCGACGAAGGCGGACACGACGAACACCGCGAGGCCGTAGACGGCGCCGGCGGGGATGAGGAGTGTCCTGGGGAGGCGACGGGCGAGGAACGCGAACCCGATGCCGAACATCGCGCCGGTCATCATGTGGATCATCAGACCGAGCACGGCGGGACCGGCGGAGAACCAGAACTTGTTCCCCGCCATCGCCTCCATGCCCGAGCGCATCAGTGAATCCGGTGATCCGAACAGGGCCGAGATGTGGAACAGCGGGGTGAAGAACCCGTGATGCTGGTAGGTCACCGAGGCGACCATGGCGAACATCGCCATCGCGGCGCCGGCGACCATCCCCGTCACGCCACCTCGGAGCACGATCGCCTTGACGGGTTGGGCTGTGGTCGATGTCGACATGAATGGGTCCTTTCGCTGGGTCCGCCCACCGTGGACGAACCGCACCGGAACCCGCCTGCCCCGGCGACCCTTCCATGGGGATGCATTCGAAAATCAGATGGAAGGATTTCGCCGTTGCCCGGGTCTCTGCCTCGAAGGAGGAGACTTGGACGCAATGGCCGACGAGTCACAGACCAGCGCCACGAACCCAACCCCAGCCCCGACGGCGGGGTCGTTCGACGCGTTCGTCGGCCCCCACCTGCCGGTGCTGCTCCGGGTGGCCGGCTCGCTGTGCCGAAACACTCATGACGCAGAGGATCTCGTCCAGGACACTCTGATCCGTGCCTTCAAAGCGCTCGATGGCTTTGATGGCGCCTACCCGCGGGCGTGGTTGCTGACCATCATGCGCAACGCCAACATCAACCGGAACCGCCGCCAGCGACCCGGTCTCCTTCACGACGCCACCGATCTCGAGGGCGTTGCCGACCGGCGCAATGCACCGTCACCGAGCGCTGAGGACGTCGCCGCTACCCGGGCGCCGGCACCCTGGATCGCCGATGCACTCGGGCGACTCTCCCCACGTCATCTTCAGGTCGTCCAACTCGTCGACGTCGACGGGCTCACGTACGACGAGGCCGCCGCGGCGCTCGGCATCCCGGCGGGCACCGTGATGAGTCGCCTCCACCGAGCCCGCCACCGCATGCGCGCCCACCTCTCACACCACCCCGACTTCCGGAGCGAAACTCGATGACACCACACGCCATGCTTGACATGTTCCGACGCAAAGGCGGCGCCCGCTGCATCGAGATCGGCCGACAGATCCAGACCTACCTCGACGACGGGCTCGACCCAGCGAGCGCTGCGAAGGTGGCCAGTCACCTTCACGCCTGCCGCCGCTGCGGACTCACCGCGGAGGACTACCGGCGCCTCAAGTCGGCACTCGCCGAAACCTCCACCCCCATGCCTGCCGAGCCGTTGCAACGACTCCAGGCACTCGCCGCGGACCTTGCCACCGGCGACAAGCCGACGTGATCAGTGCTGAGCCGGCGGCGTCACGGTGGAAGCGCCGCGCTCGCACGATCCCACTGATGCTGGGCGTCACGGTCGTCGGCGTGCTTGCCAGCCCGGCGATCATCACGGTGGCGGCCGTCGTCGACCTCGCCAAGCGACGTGTCCGTTTCCCCAGGGTCCGAGTGGCGCTGTTCCTGCTCCAGTACGGGATCAACGACAGCGTCGAGATCGTGCTCGCACCCGTCTACTGGGTCATGGCTGGCTTCGGTACCCGCCTCGACACGCCGACGTCGATCGCCCGTCACGAACGGCTGCAGCACTGGTCGATCGCTGTCCTGGCCCGCGCGCCGAACGACTCCTCGGCCTCCACCTCGAGATCGATGCGGCCTCGATGGTGGCGCTCACTCCCGGCCCGGTCGTCGTGCTGTGCCGCCACGTCAACATCGTCGACGCTTCGCTGCCCTCGTTGCTCTACCAACGCCTCGGCTACCGCACCCGCGGGGTGATCATGGCCGAGCTGCTCGCCGACCCCGGCTTCGACCTCATCTATGCGAGAACGGGCTCAGTGTTCATCCCACGCGACAACGGCCCAGAAGCGATCGCGAGGATCCGCGGGATCGGCGAGAGCGTCGACTCGACCACCGCTGTCGTCATCTTCCCCGAAGGCCGCCTGTTCCGCCCGGACCGACTCGAACGCGCTGCAGCGCGACTTGCAGCCGAGAACCCCGAACGTGCGGCGCGACTGGCTTCACTCGGACATGTCCTGCCGCCGCGTCCCGGTGGTGTGCTCGCGCTCCTCGACAGCATCGCCGCGGATGTCGTCGTCATCTCCCACCGCGGACTCGACCAGTTCGCGTCGTTCGCCGACCTCGCCAAGGCCGTCCCTCTTCGCGACCCGATCGAAGTCGCCGCGTGGCGACTTCCCCGCGACGAGATCCCGGCGGGCGAGGCCGAACGCATCGCATGGCTCGACGAACAATGGGTGCGCGCCGATGCGTGGATCGGTGGTCAGCGCTGACGAGGGCTGTCTCGCTCAGCGCACGAGATCCACAGGGTCGCCGATTCGGATGGTGCCGGGAACGAGGACCTCGGCGTTGAGGGCGAGCTTGCCGTCGAAGCGGGCGATGATGTCCTTCAGCACGCCTCGGTCGACCTCGAGTGTGTCGGGATCGACGGTGGTCATCGGGCAGCGGCCGCGTCGAGAGTCGAGTGCGATGACGACGTCGCCGATGTGGAGCTCGGCACCAGGCCAACCGAACTCGTCGGTGCCGTCGACGCCGTCGATGACGATGTTCGGCCGGAGCCGGCGAACATCGCGGCCGAACGCGGCCACAGCGCCGTCGGTGGCGACGAGCAGGGGGAGGACGTCGAAGCGCTCGGGTCCGTCGTAGCGGGCGAGCATCGCGTCGGGTCCGGCTGCTGCGCGAACACGCTCGAGCACCTCCGGCGAAGTCCACGGCTGTCCGTCGACGAGGGGTTCGCCGTCGGGTCCGAGCGTGGCATGGAGGCCGATGAGGTTGTGGTGACGTCGAGAGGTGCGCACGCCTTCTGGCCCGCGGACGTGGACGATGCGGTCGCCGTTGATGCCGTTGGTGGTGATCTCGGCGACGTCGAGGGATTCGCCGGCCAGGGTCTTGACGGGGTAGCGCCACAGGGCGCCGACGGTGAGGGTCATGTCGGGATCGTTTCGAGAAGTTGGTGGACAGCGGATCGGGCGGCGTCGAGAGGGTCGGTGCTGGCGAAGATGGTGCACTGCACGATCGCTCCATCGACGATGACGGCGAGGGCGGCGGGGAACCACGACGGTGCGTTGGAATGGCCCCGCGCCGCGAGTTGGGCAAGGTGCTCGACGAGGTCGCGCTTGTGGGCGGCGATGATCGTGCGATGCGTGTCGTCGACCTCACTGGTCTCGGCGAGGGAGTTGATGAACGCGCAGCCGCGGTAGCCGGGTGTCGTGACCCACTCGGCGATGGCATCGAACGTGGCGAGCACCGGGTCGGCTCCGCCCGCGACATGACGTTCGACGCTCGCGGCGAACCAGGCCATCCACGTGTCGTGGCGGTCGGTCAGCCAGGCGGCAACGAGTTCGCTCTTGGACGGGTACATCGCGTACAGCCGTCGCATCGAGACACCCGATGCGTCGCGGATGTCGCTCATCACGACCCCACTGATGCCGTGGGCGTAGAAGAGCTCGTCGGCAGCGCGCAGCACGGAACGCTGCGCCGCGTCGGGGGACATGGTCGCGGCCGGGCTCACTGCAGTGGGAGCCCGGTCGTGTCGCCGTCGGGGCGCGGTCCGAAGATGCGTCGCTCGTCGGCGGTGATGGCGACGTCGTTGATGCTGGCCTCACGGCGCCGCATGAAGCCGAGCTCGTCGAACTCCCAGTTCTCGTTGCCGTACGAGCGGAACCAGTTGCCATCGTGGTCGTGCCACTCGTACTGGAACCGCACCGCGATCCGGTTGTCGTGGAACGCCCACAGGTCCTTGCGCAACGCGTAGTCGAGCTCCCGATCCCACTTTGCCCGGAGGAAGTCGACGATCTGGTCGCGGCCCCGGATGAACTCCGACCGGTTCCGCCACACCGAGTCCACCGTGTAGGCGCCGGCGCCGCGTTCGGGATCGCGGGTGTTCCACGCGGCCTCAGCCGCGAGCACCTTCTGCCGCGCCGACGCCTCGTCGAACGGGGGGACCGGGGGTCGGATCTGGGTGTCCATGGACGTTGCTCCAAAGGCTGTGAGAATGTATGTTCTCATAGTATGAGAACGATCATTCTCTTGTCAAGTGGTGCGACGTCCGGATGCTTCGGATGAGCGCCGACTCCGACGGGCAGCGACTTCCGCTTGGTGACCTGATCGCGCCTGGACTGCGACTGTTGATCGTCGCGATCAACCCGTCGAGCCGATCGGCCGGCATCGGCTACTCGTTCTCGTCGCCGAGCAACCCGTTCTGGCGCCTGCTCCACGAGTCCGGTCTGACACCGGTCCAACTCCAGCCATGCGAGGAACACCGGTTGCTGGACCACGGGATCGGTCTCGTCTCGACCGTACAGCGCGCCACACCGGCCGCCGCCGAACTGACCGTGGCGGAGCGCCGCGCCGGAGCGGCACGCGTGCGCGGCCTCGTCAAACGTCACGAGCCGCAGGTCGTCGCACTGCTCGGACTCACGCTGTACCCCTTCTTCTTCCCGTCGGGCACCTTGCGCGGCCCGGGCCTCAAGCCTGAGAGCGTGCACGAGGCCGAGGTCTACGTGCTGCCCAATCCGAGCGGCCGCAATCGGGCCTATCCTGGATTCGAACGCAAGCTCGTCTGGTACCGCGCCTTGGCCCACCACCTCCAGCGCGGCGCAGATTGATATGTAGCGCTCGCGCGGTCGCTGAAGTTCTCGGGGAGAGCTGCGGTTTACCAGTCCCACGGTCACGGCCCGTGCGAGCTCCTCAGCGAAGCCCTGGTCGGCCCCGGTCGGACGCGCAAAGTTGTCCATCCACTTGTCCATCTACTGCGCGCTACTACATGATGTTCATAAGGCACTTTCGGGGACGCGGTGCACTCATCGAGCAGTTCGCTGAGCAGGACGAAGTAGCCACTGTCGACTGGATGACGCGGAGACGCACGGTCTCGATGGAGGTTGTGCAATGACGTATTGCACAACCAAGGCGGGCAGGCCATCCACCGCTTGACGACTCCAATCCGACGCCAGGTTCCAGTTGTCGATGACGGTCGAAAACTGCGCGTTTGTGACGGTCGAAAAGTGAACAGTTTGATGTTCGTTCGGGATGTTAGTTGTCGGGCTGGTCGATACCGGCTCTGATGCTGGGGAGTGTGTCGATGCCTCGGTTGCGGAGCCGGTAGCTGGCGCCTTTGAGGGTGAGGACGTCGGCGTGGTGAACGATGCGGTCGATCATTGCGGCGGCGACGGCTTGATCGCCGAACACACCACCCCAGGCCGAGAACGGCAGGTTCGAGGTGAGGATCAGCGAGGCGTGTTCGTAGCGCGACGACACCAGCTGGAACACCAGGTTCGCGGCGTCTTGCTCGAAGGGCAGGTAGCCGACTTCGTCGATGATGATCAGTCCGTAGCGGCGCAGGCGGGCGAGCTCGGCGGGGAGCCGGCCGAGGCGGTGGGCGTCTTGGAGACGGGCGACCCAGTCGACGGCGGTGGCGAACAAGACCCGATGCCCGTGGTGTGCGGCGGTCACGCCGAGCGCTGTGGCGAGGTGGGTTTTGCCGGTGCCGGGCGGGCCGAGGAGCACGACGTTGCGGGCCTCGGCGAGGAACGCCCCGGATGCGAGCGCAGCGACTTGTTGGCGGACAGCCGACTGGTGGTCCCAGTCGAAGTCGTCGATGGTTTTGCGGGCCGGGAACCCGGCCCAGCGGATGCGTTGGGCGGCGCCGGAGGCGTTGCGGGCGGAGACTTCGCGTTCGAGCACGGCGGCGAGGTAGTCCTCGTGTGTCCAGTCGGCGTCGCGGGCTTGGTCGGCGAGCCGTGCGGCGGCTTCGGTGATCCGTGGGGCCTTCAACGCGGCAGCGAGGAAGTGGATCTGCTTGATCGCGTCCGACGGTGCGGGTTGTTGTTTGGCGGCCATCAGGCGACCTGCCCGTCGATCGTGTCGAGCCCGAACGCCCGGTCGTAGTCGGCGAGATCACGGCCGAGGTGGTCGTCGCCAGCGGCGCGTGGTCGACCGAACTGTTCGCGCAGCGACCGGGCGACCTCGACATGGGCGGGGTCGGTGACGGTCATCTGGCGGGCCCACACCCGCGGATGGTCGGCCACGATCCGGCCGTCGAGACGGACACGAACACGTTCGAGGTCGGCGGTGACGACGACCTGGCGGCCGATCGCGTTCGGGTCGACCGAGTAGTCGCTGGAGTCGACGCGCACGTAGTAGTCGCGTCCGAGTCGGATCTGGTTGCGCCACCCGAGCTGCAACGGGATTGGCGGCAACGCCAGCATCGCAGCCCGATCCGTGTCAACGAGATCGATCGGGCGGGCCTTGATCGTGCGCACCTCACGACTGTTGGCGCGCTGCAGCCACTCGGCGAACTGGATGTTGAAGTCGGCTGGCGAGTCGAAACTGCGACCCGGCATGAACGACGTCTCGAAGAACCCGTTGCGACGCTCCACGATCCCTTTCGACTCAGGGTCATACGGCTTGAGCTGATGCAGGTGCGTTGCCAACGTCCCGCAGAACTCGCCCACACCCCCAGCGAGACGGCCCCGCCGGCCGATCCCCGATTCGTTGTCCCAGATCAACCGGCGCGGCACCCTGCCCAAGTCCTGCAACAGCGACCACGTCCCCAACAACAGATCCGGCGTCTGACGCGTCGGCAGCATCCGCCCCGTCGTGAACCGCGAGTGCGCCGCCACGATCACCAACACAGGCAACAACGCCGTCGCCCCGTTCTCGAGCGGGATCCGCTTCGGTGGGAACCACAGATCACACTGAGCCGCGTCACCCGCCGCCCACACCAGCCGATCCGCCGGATCAGGACGGCGGTGCTCTGGCCGCAACCGGCGCACATTGTCACGGAACCACGTGATCGACCCTGACCAGCCGACCCGCTCCGCGAGCACCGTTGCCGGCATCTCCGGATGCTCCTCCAACAACGCCCGCACCCGCGCCTCGAACGGTGAGAACGACGTCACGATCGGCGACCGCTCATACTTCGGCGGCGCCGACGACGCCACCGCCTTCACCACCGTCGTGCGCGAGATCCCCAACCGCTCAGCGATCTGCTTCTTCGGCACACCCTCGACAGCCAGCCTGCGAATCAACGCCCAATCTTCCAAAGTGATCACTCTCCAATCTTCGAGTGTTCACCTTTCAAGCGTCGCTACTGACCAGTTTTCGAGCGTCGTCGACACCAGTCGAGGAGACGGAGGCCTGCACTCCGAGTGACGGATATGTATGGGTTGTTGGTCTCGAGCAGGTGAGGCGGTGGGCGTGGGCGGTCTCGGCGTCGAGGATCATCCGCTGACCGGCTCGAGTCGCGATTGCTGGTCAGCCGTGGCCCGGTTTGGTGGCCTTGATGATCGCGCTGTGGACGCCGCGGCTGGCGGTGCGGGTGCCGTCGAGAGATCGATGATCGTCAGTTTGAGGTGGGGTGGTCAGTTGTTGGCTGGTGCAGTCGGGTGAGGACTTCGTCGATGACGTCGGTTGTTGACGCTTCGCCGCCGAGGTCCATGGTGCGGATGCCGTCGCGTGCGGCGCCCAGGGTGGCGCTGCGGATTCGGGCGGCCACGTGGTCGGCTCCAGGGTTGCCTCGTCCAACGGTGCGAGCGGTACGAAGTCCTTGATCAGCGGGGCCCGGTGGTCGGTACGTTTGCCGAGTCGGATGGTTGCCATCTGCGTCAGCGAGCCGACGGGTGCCGCCATGTCGCGCTTGGCGAGTTCGACGCCTGCGATCAAGGTGGTGGCGACGGCGCCGAGGCCGACGATCAGCACGCCGAGGGTGCCGTCCGCCGGTGCGATGGTGACGGGTGCGGGGGTGGGGGTTGGCATCGTTGTTCCTGGTCGTTGATGGGTTATTGGTGCGGGTGTATCGACGACATGTGGGTGGTAACGAACCACGCGACGCTGGCGGCAGCGAACAGCGCAGTGGCGCCGGCGGTGGGCGTGGTGGTTCTGTTGACGTACGACAAGGGGGCTGCGAAGAGCGCCGCGATCCCGGCGACGAGCCCGCATCGGCGAGCCCACTTCAGGTCAGTCGCCGGCCCGCACTGCGCGCCTCGTGGTGAGTTGCGTGCGATGCGGCCCAGGTGCTCGACTCCACCGCAGATCGCAGCGCTTGCCACGATGAGTGAAAGCGTGAGCCATCGCTCGCTGGTGAGGTCGACTGTGGAACCATCCGTGAAGAGCAGTCCGGCAATGATTGTTTCGATGACGACCACGAGGATGATGGTGATCGTCTGCAGGTATGCGAGCACGAGGCGAGGGCGACCGTCAGCGACGCTGCGGCGGGCGATCCGTGGGGTGGCCACGAGCGCGCATGCGGGTGCGGCCCACAGTGCGATCGACGCGCCGAGGAGCAGGGCCCGGTACGTGGCGAATGGTTGGCTGCGCAGCGCCGACCAGCTTCCCTGTTGGGCCGACCAGGTGAGCGGGAGGTACAGCACGAGCCAGACCGCGACGACCAAGAGGAGCCCAAGGGGATGCACGTTCGCCGGTTCGTCGGCGGCACCGGTGGCCTGGGTGCGGGAGTGCTTCACAGGTCGTTGCCTGCGTAGGAGAGGTTGAAGCTCTTGTTGGCGAGCGGGAAGTCGGGCACGATCGTGTCACCGGCGAGCGCGACCGGGAGTGCGGGCCAGTTGAAGAACGACGGATCGACGATCTTGACGCGCGACAAGTTGCCACTCGTGTCGATTTCGACGCGGTGGGCGATGGTGCCTCGCCATCCCTCGACGAGTCCGACACCGTGGCGAGGGCCGTCGAGCGGGTTGAACGGGCTGCGATAGTCACCCGGCAGCACCTGTTCCAGCAGCGCAACGATGAGATCGACGGAGCAGTCGATCTCGGCAACGCGGACCTTGAACCGGCTCATCACGTCGCCATCGAGCAGGACGGGGACTGTCAGGTGCTCGTGGACATCGGCGAAGGGGTGGTCGCGACGGGCGTCGATATCGAGCCCTGAGGCGCGTGCCACGTAGCCGAGCGTTCCGATCTGTGCAGCGTCATCGTGGGCGAGGACGGCGGTGCCGGTGAAGCGATCGACGACCGTGGTGTTGACCATCATGATGTCGACGATCTGGTGCACGTCGTCGCGGATCTGGTGCAGTGTCGTCGGGTCGGGCAGCCAGTCGACGCGCGACCCGCCGGGGAAGACGCCGCCACGCAGGAAGCGGTGACCGGTGATACGGGCATTGAGCCGCAGCACCTGCTCGCGGATGCGCCCGGTGTGCGCGTGGGCGATACCGAAACCGACATCGTTCCCCATCGCTCCGAGGTCGGTGACGTGGTTGTAGATGCGTTCCAGTTCGAGCAGGATCGCCCGGAGCACTTGTGCTTCAGGCGGCGGCGCACAGGCGGCTGCATCCTCGACAGCGAGGCAGTAGGTGAGGTTGTGGCCGACGGCGCTGTCACCGGAGACTCGTTCTGCGAGTTCGACACCGCCGTCCGGGTGGCGACCTTCGAAGAGCCGTTCGATGCCTTTGTGGACGAACCACAGGCGGGCCTTCATGTTGAGGATGGTTTCGCCGACGACCGAGAAGCGGAAGTGGCCGGGTTCGATGATGCCGGCGTGCACTGGGCCGACGGGGATCTCGTAGACGCCGGGTCCTTCGACGGTGAGGAACGGGTATGACTCGGTCTCGTTGTCGAACGGCGGCGGTGGGCCGGCGTCGTGGCGCATCGGGTGCCAGCCTTCGGGCCAGTGCTGGTGAAGGACGAGCCGGGAGGGTTGGTGATGTCCGGACAGTTGTAGGCCGAACAGGTCCTGCATCTCGCGTTCGAAGCGGCCCGCGGTGAACGACACATCGGACACGCTGGGCAGCACCGGGTGGGCGATCGGGAGACGAAGGTGGATCTCGACGCGGGTGTCGGGTGGACCGGCGACCATCACGTACACGACGCGGATCGACGCTGCCGCGTGTTCGTCGTCTGCGAGGTCGTGGTGTGCGGCGACGAGCGCAAGGCGATAGCCGGTCGAGATGAGGTATCTGAAGATGACCCCCAGGTCGGCCACGTCGGCGTCGATGATGGAGTCGGCACGGCCCGGGGTCGCAGGACTGGTCATCGCGCGAGCACCTCTGCCGCCTTGTGGAGCAGCGTCGAGATCGGCCAGATCGTGATGCCGATGACGGCGGCCACAACCAGCCCTGCGACCAGCGGCACGCGTGCAGTGACCGTGGTGACGTGTTCCGTCGGAGGTTGCGCGGTAACGGTTCCCTCGGCGCTGCCGGCCAGAATGTTCAGGGTGTGGACCAGCACAGCGGTGAAGATGACGAGCATCACGACCAACGCGATCGCGACCGCCCAGGCGAGCCCGCCGTTCACACCGGCGCGGATGATCGCGATCTCACTGGCCAGGATGCTGAATGGTGGCAGACCGAGCAGTGCCAGCAGACTGACGCCGAAGGTGCCGGCGATGAACGGCCGCTGGTGCAACAGACCGCGGATGCCGTCGATGCGGGTGGTGCCCGTCGCGAACAGCATCTCGCCGGTGGTGCTGAACGCGACCGACTTGGCGAGGCCGTTGCCGGTCATGTGCAGCAGGGCTGCGCTCATCGCGAGTGGTGAGCCGATCGCTGCAGCGAGCGCGATCAGACCCATGTGTTCGACGCTGGAGTAGGCGAGCAGGCGTTTGTAGTCACGTTGGGTCACCATCAGCGACGCCGCGGTGAGCAGCGACAACAGGGCGGCGACCAGCAGCAGAGTGCGCACGTAGTTGGGGCCGAGCGCAATGTCGGCAATGACCTTGAACCGCAGCAGCGAATACATCGACATCGTCGAGAGCACCCCGGCCATCAGCGCGGCGACGGGAGCGGGTGCCTGGCTGTAGGCATCGGGGAGCCAGGAGTGCAGCGGTGCCAACCCGGCTTTGGTGCCGTACCCGACGATCACGAAGCCCATTCCGACGCGCAGGGCGCCGGGGTCGAGGTTCGGCGCGCGTGCGACGAGGCTGCTCCAGTTGAGGGCTGTCGATGCATCGCCGCCGCTGTGGCGGGAGACGAAGTAGACGAGCACCGTCCCCATCAGCGCGGTAGCGACGCCCACGGAGCCGAGGACGAGATACTTCCATGAGGCCTCGACCGAGGTGCGATCACGGCGGTGGCCGACGAGGAGCACGGTCGCGATGGTGGTCGTCTCGATCGCGACCCACAGCACCCCCAGGTTGTCGGAGATGACGACCACGCACATCGCAGCGATCGTCAGTTGCATCAGCGCTCCGAACAGGCGAGCCCGATGCGGTGTCGTGGTCCCGGCCATCAACTCGGTGCGCAAGTACGCGACGCTGTACGTGCTGGCGATCGTGCCGACGGCGCCGATCAGGATGACCATCAGCGCGCTCACCGCGTCGACGCGGAACTGGCCGGCAGCGGTGGAGACGGGCCCGTTGTCGAGAACCTGGGCTGCCAGCGTGATGCCGAGACCGGTGACGGTGAGGCACGAGACGGTGGGCAGCCACGCCGTTGCGGGCTGCCAACCGGCAACGGCAATGATCGCTGCCACGGCGGCTGGGACGATGGGGAGGAGCAGGATCAGCGTGGCCATCAGTCGCGCAGCTCTCGCAACTGGTCGAGATCGGTACCACCGAACTTGGTTCGGATGCGGGTGGTGAGGACCTGCAGGATGAACATCGCGAGCAGCACGTCGCTGGCGATGCCGAGCTCGACGGCGAGCGGTACCCCGGATGTCCCCAGGAACATCACCAGCGCAATGCCGTTGTCGAGCATCAAGACACCCATGATCTGCAACACGGCCTTGCGTCGGGTGACGATCAGCAGCATGCCGATCAACATCACGGCGATGCCCAGTGGCAGCGCACGCACCTGCGGGGTCGACGACAAGGCCACCACGTCACGGGTGGTGGCGTACGCGACCAGGGTGAGTCCGGATGCGGCCAGCAGTGCCGCAGGCACATTGATCAGCGACTCGACTTCGCGGTGCTCGTCGCCGGCGCGCACGGCGCGAAGGATCAGGCCTGGGAGCACCACGCCTCGCAGGACGCCGACCATCAGCGCGATCAGTACCAGTTCGGTCTCGTGTTCGTAGGCGCCGATCACCAGCGCGACCGCTGCGAGGGCGACGCCTTGCAGTGCGATCACCCAGGTGACCGTGACGAGTCGGCGCAGCCAGAGCGCGGCGAAGCTGGTGACGAGCACGAGGCCCGCGGCAAGGTCGAGGAGTTGCACGAATCGGGTGGTGCTCATCGGCTGCTCATACGAGGAAGAACGACACGGTGACAGCCAGGAAGGCCAGGACGAATGATGCAGCGAGCAGTTCCGGTACCCGAAACAGTCGCACCTTGGCGATGAACACCTCGGCGGCGGCGATCACGGCGGCGAGCACAATCAGTTTCACCGTGACTGCGCCCGCAGCAGCAAGCAGGTGCAGTGGTTGTGCGGTCGTGGCGATGCCCCACGGAAAGAACAGGTTGGCCAGCAGGCCCAGGAACACCACGAGCCGCAGATGTGCAGCGAGTTCCACCAGCGCCAGGTCGGGGCCGGAGTACTCGAGGATCATCGCCTCGTGGATCATCGTCAGCTCGAGGTGGGTGCTCGGGTTGTCGACCGGAATACGTCCGGTCTCGGCGATCGTCACCACCGCGAGCGCGGAGAACGCCAACATGCTCGCCGGTGACGCTGCCTTCGACGGGTTGGCGAGCGTGTCGGCGACGATCGCTCCCAGGTTCGACGATCCGGTCGACACCGACAGGGCGAAGATCGCGACGAGCAGGGTCGGCTCGGCGATCGCCGCGATCGTCATCTCCCGACTGGACCCCATGCCCCCGAACGCGGTCCCCGCGTCGAGACCGGCGAGCGACAGGAACACGGTGCCCAGCAACAGCAGGTAGACGATGGCGAACAGATCGCCGACCTGATCGAGCGCTGAGGTCGTGGACAGGAACGGCACGATGCCGGCCACCAACGCTGCTGAGGCGAGCAGCACGAGCGGCGCGATGGAGAACACCACGCCGGTGTTCTGGGACACCATCCGTTGCTTGCGGAGCAGCTTGCGCAGGTCGCGCCAGGGCTGCCTGATCGGGGCGCCGACACGACCTTCCAGCCGCGCTCGGATCACGCGCATCATCCCGACCAACAACGGCGCCACCGCGATGGTGAGAATCACCTGCAGCACCGCGACGGCGATCCCTGTGGGGCTCATCGCGACACCACGAGCACCGTGATCAGTGTGATCAGCGAGTAGGCCAGGTAGCGGTGGATGCTGCCGTTCTGGATGCGTCGGGCGCCGTCACCCCAGCGGCGTGCGACGGCCAGCAACGGGAGGTAGAGGCGATGCTCGAACCCGTCGCGGATCTTCATGCGGTAGCGGATCGCTTGCACGTAGTGGCGTGACTCGACGTGATGGTCGACATCGATGTCGATCTCGGGGTGCAACACGTCGTCGAAGACCCGTTGCAGCGGCTCGGCGAACGAGGTCGCGGTGTACTCCATTCGTGCCGTCTGCACCGTTCGACCGCATCCCCAGGCGGGAATGTCACGAACCGTGCGGTGAAGACGACCGCGTCGCACGACGGCCAGCACCGCGATCATCAACACGGCCAAACCGGTCGCGAGCAACAGCGGCGACAAACCGGCTTGGATCCCCGACAGTTGCAGGTACACACCGTTGGTTCGGATCGGCGCGCCGTCGGCGAGCCCACCCACCGCCGCCGACACGCGCCGCAACGGGGAGGTGAGCGCTGTGGGCGCCAACGCAAGAGCGACGCATACGCCGCTGAGCGCGACCAGTCCGACTTGCATCGTGCGCGGGGACTCGTGTGCCTGGCCGGCCTCCACGCTTCGCGGCATCGCCAGGAATGTGGTGCCGAACGCCTTGACGAAGGTGGCGGCCGCCAACCCGCCAGTCAACGCGACGACTGCCACGGCGACTGGCATCGCAACGGCGACCACTGCCGCGTTCGACGGGAGGCTGTGCACCAGAGACTGCAGCAGCAGCCACTCACTGACGAACCCGTTCAGCGGGGGCAGCGCAGCGATCGCCAGGGAACCGATCGCGAAGGTCGCTGCGGTCACCGGCATGCGCCGCGCCAAGCCCCCGAGGCGATCGAGGTCGCGCGTGCCGGTCGCTGACAGGATCGAACCAGCCCCGAGGAACAGCAGACCCTTGAACGCAGCGTGATTGATGACCAGCAGCATCGACGCCGCGAGCGCAACGGAGGCCAACGACCGGTTCCCGCTCGACGCGAACATCCCGGCGGCACCGACACCGATGAACACCAGCCCCATGTTTTCCGTCGTCGAGTAGGCAAGCAGGCGCTTCAGATCACTCGAGAGCAACGCATGCAGGATGCCGAACATCGCCGACGCCAGCCCGATGGCCAGCACGACCGCACCCCACCAGGTCGGCCCGCCGCCGAGAAGGTCCCAGCCGACGCGGACCAGCCCATAGACGCCGAGGGCGACCATCGCCCCCGACATCATCGCCGAGACATGGCTCGGCGCCTCAGGGTGAGCGCGGGGCAACCAGACGTGCAACGGCACCACACCGGCCTTCGCCCCGAAACCGACCAGCGACAGCAGGAACACCACACTGGCCGTCGCCGGGCTGAGGTCACCGGCGCCGGCACGCACCGCCGTGAACGAATCGCCACCGGCCTGATGTGCAAGCACGACCAGCGCCAGCACAATCGCCAACAGACTCAGGTGGGTCATCGCCGCGTACCACTGAGCCGCGGAACGGGCCTCGACGTTGTGGTGGTGCTCGGCCAGCACGAGCACCAACGACGACAGCGCCATCAGCTCCCAGAAAGCGATCAGCCCGGTGACACTCCCGGCGGCGGGCACCATCATCACGCTCCACACCAACAGCGGCCACGCGATCTGTACCGTACGGCTCGACGGGCCGTGAGCGCTGTACCCGATGCCGTAGATCGCCGCTGGCACCGCCACGATCGCCGTTGCCAGTGAGAAGATCGCGCTCAACGCGTCGAACTCGATGCGAACCCCACCCAGTGGGAACAGGTTCGGGAAGTTCGCCTGGAACGTGCTGCTGCCGGTGAGCACTGCGGTAGCGGCGGCTCCACCGGCCGTTGCGCACAGCGCAGTGCAGACCCCGACCCAGACCACCCGGCTCCGCGCCGGCAGCACCGCCCCGGCGATCATCGCCGCGGCCGCCGCAACTGCGGCGACCGCGAGAGCCGCGCCGACCATCTCAGCGACCTGCCACTCGACGGAGCGCGACCACGATGTCGTCAGGGGTGGGTGGGCACCCGGGAATCTCCAGATCCACTGGCAGGAAGTCGGCCACCGAACCCGCCACTCCGTGACCGCCGGCGAACACACCGCAGTCGCGAGCGCAGTCACCGAGTGCGATCACAAGCTTCGGCCCAGGAGTCGCCTCGAACGTCGTCAGTAGCGGCACGGCCATGTTCCGGGTCACCGGCCCGGTGACCACGAGCGCGTCGGCGTGGCGCGGCGACGCCACCAACCGCACGCCGAAACGCTCGACGTCGTAGACCGGACCGAACGCTGCCGCGAACTCGGCCTCGCAGCCGTTGCACGACCCGGCATCAACCTGACGAATTTGCACCGACCCGCGCAACGGGTCCGCCGCCCCCAGGAGGAGAGAGGGGCGGGGACCTGCGCCGAGCGGAACGGTTTCGGTGACCCGACCTATCCGAACGATCTTGCGAAGCAACTTCAGCATCGGTCACGACTCGAATTCGTCTCACCCATGTGACGCTCCTGGCAGGCGATGAATGTCCTCCACCTGCCTGCTGTTCGACATACTACTCTGGTAACATGCGTAGTTGATGGTATCTGCAGATAAGTCCCCACAGCGAACTGCACCCGAGCGCGAGCTCGGGCTGCCGATCAGCGAGTTGAAGGCCGAACTGTTCCGGGCGCTGTCGCATCCGGCCCGGATCCGCATCCTCGAAACCCTCTCCCAGGGCGAACAATCGGTCGGTGAGATGCAGCCCGAGATCGGCATCGAGCTGTCGCACCTGTCCCAACAGCTTGCCGTGCTGCGCCGCGCAGGTCTGGTGGCCAGCCGCAAGGAAGGCCAGTCCGTCTACTACTCGGTGAAGGACCCGCTGATCGCTGACCTGCTGAAGGTCGCCAAGCAGCTGCTGATCAGTTCGCTCACCGAAACCCGTGACCTGCTCGCCGACCTGCACGCGCAGGTGAACCGGTGAACGCCGACGAGATCCACGAGTCAGAGCTCACCGTCAGCGACGAAGAATCCCGCGCCGCGATGCGCGCCTTCCTGCAACGCAGCGAGGTCCGCCTGTCCACCATCCATCGCGTCGCACAGGCATTGCTGGGCGGGTCAGCGCTCATCCTGCTCCTCCCACTGTTCCTGCGTGACGCGTTCCCGAAGATGATGACCGTGCTCATCTCCGCCTACGACGCCGGCCAGAACATGTTCGCCGTCGCTGCGATCGGGCTCGCCGCCACACTCGTCATCCTGCTGCCCGTGCCGGCGATCTACCTGCTCGTCGGCGACCTGCTCGGCTTCTACTTCACGAGCAACACCTTCGGCGCCCATCCCACTGGTCCCCATGCACCACATCGGGTCATCTTCAGCCCTCGGTTCATCATCCCCGGCCTCGGATTCAACAACGACGAACTGAGTCCCAAGACACGCGAACTCCTCGCTGAAGGCCGAGACGACGAGTGGACCCGCGGACTGCTGGTGCCACGCAGCACTGACGACGACGGGTGGCGCGACCGGTTCGACACCCGCACCTTCGAGGTTTGGGGCATCGTCGCCGACGAGGGCGCAGCCGGCGACACCGAGCGTGTTCGCCAGGCGTTCCGCCTGGCAGGCCTGAACCGCGACCGCACCCTTGCCCGCGACGTGGCCCGCACCGAGGCCCTGATCGCGCGCCACGTGCTCGTCATCCGCACTGTCGTGCTGCGCTACAGCAAGGCGCTGCTCTTGCTGATCGCGACCACAGTGGTCACTCTTGCGGCGTCGGGTCTCGTCGACCAAGCCGTGCGTGAAGACCCTGCCAATGGAAAGTTCGTCGACGGTTTCCCGTACAGGTACATGTTTCTCGTCGCGCTCGCCTACGCGATCTGGGCGCCGCTCGCAGCGCGCAGCGTCACCTCGCCGCTGCGCATGATCCAGCGTCGCACCCCTGGCGTGGGCGAACACAGCGACGTGTACCTTGACAAGCACACCACCCAGTTCGAGTCCGCCACGATCTTCATCACCGTCGTCGTGCTGATCGCGGGCTCCGGCGTCATGATCTACTCCGGAGCCAAGGCCGCCGGCGGTGAGGGGATCGCGATCGGGATCGCGCTCACCGTCGTCACGTTCGCAGCGTGGCTCTTCGCCCTCAACGACTTCCGAGCGACACCACGCGACGTGTTCAACGCAGTGCGCCTACTGCTGCGCGGCTACGACGCGCCAGCTCCATCACCGATCATCAACACCGTGCGGGCCCGACCGGCCGTCGCCACGGACGACAACCCGGAGGTGCAGCGATGATCGCTGGACGTCGGCTGCTCACCAACCGACGAGTTACTTCTCGACATCGATCCGGTCGCGATCCTGCTCAACTGCACCTTGCCGATTCACCTGTCCGGCGCACGTCGCACGATTGCCGCCGCTCACCGTGCGCAGGTACCCGTGGTCGTCGGTGGGCGGGCCTTCTCGGCGAAGCGAGCCTGTGCCGTCGGCGCCGACGCATGGGCGACCGACGTGGCCGGCGCCAGGCCGTTCCTCGACTCGTGGACCGCGGCGCGCCCTGCGCTCGCACAGCCGGGTCCCACATCGTGGGAGCTCGTCGAACTGGAACAGCCCAGCGCAGGGCTCATCGACGACTGCATGTTCGAGTTGCTCGACCGGGCACCACAGCTCGGCGAGATGAGCGAGACCCAGCCACTGCGAACGCGTGAGGACATCGGCTACATCCTCCAGTCTTGTTCCGCCGCGCTGCTCACCGAGGACCAGACCCTGATGGACGAGTTCACGACGTGGTTGTGCGAACTCCTCGCGTCGCGTCATGTCCCGTCCAGCGCGATCAGGGTCTCTTACGAGGCCATCGCCACCGTTCTCGGTGGTGGGTTCCCGTGCGCTGTCGCAACGTTGACCGCAGCACAGGAATGGCTCTGACCGACAGCTGAGTCGCCAAGGGCCAGAGTTTGCCTGTCCTCGACGATGAACGTGTACACGGTCTGAATCGCCGACTTGTATGTGAGGGGTCGGTCGTTGCGGGTCGAGGCTCGTGGCGTCTGGTAGGTCGCTGGTCGGGTTGGCTCGTGAATCGCCTGCCGCCTTCGGGTTGGCTCTCCCGGGGTTTGCCTCCCGGCCGGCGACCCGTCATGGTCTGGTCCAACAGAGGTGCGGTTTCGATCCTGGACCCAGAAGTCGGCAGCCGACCGTGGCTCTCCCAACAGAGCGAATCGGAATGGAGCACGGACATGATCGTTGGTGTTGACCCGCACAAGAGTTCCCACACTGCGACAGCGGTGGACCCGGCCACGAACACGCCATTGGCGTCGCTTCGGATTGATGCGTCGCTGGCCGGCTATCGCCAGCTGTTGCGTTGGGCTGCCCAGTTCGCTGATCGCCGGTGGGCGATCGAGAATGCACGCGGTCTGGGCCGTCATCTCGCGCAATGGCTGGTCGCCCGCGATGAGGTCGTGTGCGACGTGTGGGCCACAGCGACCGCGCGGGTTCGAGAGTTGTCGTGTGGTCGTGTCGTTGAGCCGCATGACACGTCTCAGGTGGGCTGCGGGGGAAACGGCGGCGCGAGGAACGCGAGTGCGGTGAGGCCGGTCGTGCCGGTGTTGGAAAGTCGAAGTTCCTCGTCGCCGTGGAAGTAGGCCAGCGAACCGGCATCGAAGTTCACTGCGTTGCCGTCCATGGTCAGGGTGCCGGTGCCTTCGACGATGTAGATCATGAGATCCGACGTTGAGTGGGTGTGGGGCGGGAGGGTCTGGCCTGGGCTGAGCCGGATGACCCGTACGTTCGACTGGCTGCCATCGAGCAGCGGGCCGGCGACGAATTGCTCGCTGTCGTAGGCGGGGGCGTGAGCGAGCGTGGTCATCTTCATCTCGGCAGCTTCCCACACCGGGCCGTTCTGCGGTCCCGCGCGGGTACCGTCGTCGAGGCACCAACATGAGGGGGCAACCCGATGGATGAGCCGAGACTTCCTGCGCAACTCCTCGAGGCGCGCCGAACACCACTGTTCGACTTCGCGAGTGTGCCCGATGCGCTGGCCAGTTCGCATCGCACGACGGTGTGGGCCGAGCTGCGGGTTCAGGCTGGCGCCGTCCGTTACGTCGACCTGGAGGGTGATGCACCTCGTGATGAACGCCTTGAGGCTGGCGACAGCGCGGTGATCGTGCCCGGGATCGAGCATCAGGTCGAGCCGTCGACGGATGCCCGGTTCTATGTGCAGTTCTTCCGTGAACCCGACGCGGCGATGGTGCCAGGTGTCGTGAGGGTGGACAGCCTGGACCGTTCCGGGCCGTGGACGCATCGGGAACGGGACCTCGACACCGAGGAAGAGATCGTGGAAATGGTGACGCGTCAGTATGTCGACGTCGGCCAGGACGATCTGTTGGCGCCGTACTTCAACTTCGGCCCAGGATTCATCGATTGGCAGGCCCACATCAGAACGGTTGCCGACTACTGGTGCCATGTCCTGCTCTACGCCCCCGGTTACGAGATCGACGTGATCGAAAGCCACCGCCACCTGCACGGCCGGGCGCCGTTCACGCCCGACCTGTTCGACCGCTGGCTGCACATCTTCCATGACACGGTCGACGGCGGCTGGACCGGCCCGAAGGCCACCACGGCGAACAAGCGGGCAACAGGGATGGCGTGGGCCATGGCACAGCGGTTCCTCGGCCATGGGGTCTGGCGCCCCACCGACCGTCGCTGATGGCCCCATCCAGCGCGTGTTGAGGACTTCCTCGAAGGAAGAGGTCCTTTGGCCCTGGGCGGTGAGTGCTGAAACCATGAGTCTCACAGTGTGCGACTGGAGATCACGCGTCGGGCCGAGTTGGCGATTCGGGCGTTGGCCCTGCTGGGGAGGTCACCCGGGCGTGTGAAGGCGTCGGTGTTGGCTGAGGAGTTGGGGACCACGGTGTCGTTCGTGCCGCAGGTGCTGGGGCCGTTGGTGCGGGCAGGTTGGGTGCAGTCCGATCCCGGGCCGACGGGCGGGTACCGCTGCCGGGTTCCGCTCAGCGACGTCAACGTGTTGCAGGTGATCGAGGCAGTGGACGGGGCAACCGACATCGGGCGCTGCGTGGTGGCCGATCGGCCGTGCCAGGCCGCCGATCCGTGCGTGTTGCACGTGGCCTGGATGGTGGCTCGCAACGAACTGGTCGGGGTGCTGCAGTCGACCCTGATGTCGGGTGTTGGGTCGGCGGTGGCGTGATGACGACAACGCAGGCGGGGCATGTCGCATCAGAGCGCGCGGGGTGGCGTGCCGTGGCGATGCCGAGCGAACACGGCGGCTGGGGATTGACGCTGGAACCGGTGCTGCTCGGTCTGCTCGTCGCCTGGTCGGGCGCCGGGGTGGCGTTGGGGATCGCCGCGTTCAGCGCGTTCTTGCTGCGAACGCCGGCCAAATTGGTGGCGATCGACGTCCGTCGGGGCCGCTGGCTCGATCGTTCCCGGCTGGCGCTTCGGATCGCGATCGTCGAATTGTTGGTGCTCGGATCTGCTGTCGCGTCGGCGGTGGCGTTGACGGGTTGGTCATGGCTGGCCCCGCTCGTCATTGCCGGGCCGCTCGTGGCGGTCGAGTTGTCGTTCGACATTCGCAGCCGCGGGCGCCGGCTGCTGCCCGAGCTCTGTGGCGCCGTCGGTATCGCCGCGGTCGCAGCGTCGATCGTGCTGGCGGCGGATCGCAGCGGCAGGCTCGCCGCCGGCGTCTGGTTGGTGTTGGGTGCTCGCGTGATCGGGGCGATCCCGTTCGTTCGCGTCCAGATCATGCGGCTGCGTCGGGGTCATGGACCGGTCTGGCACAGCGATGTTGCACAGGCGACGAGTGTCGCGGTTGCAGCGATAGCGGTCGTTGCGGATCGTCGCCTGTTGGCCGGTCTCGTCGGGGTCGTGGTGTTGGCGGTCATGCAGTCCGTGTGGGTGCGGCGTGCGCCGGTTCCGGCGAAACAAGTCGGTCTGCGACAGATGGCCATGGGGCTCGCTCTGGTCGCTGTGACGACGGCGGGGGTGCTGTGGTGAGTGGATCGTTCGTGGTATCAGTCGACAAGGAGCAACAGATGGTGAAGATCGATGTGTCGATGACGTTGGCCGAGGCAGTGGACGCGTTTCCGCAGTTGACTCGCGAGTTCGAGCGTCGAGGTCTGGACTACTGCTGCGGCGGTGCCCGCACGCTCGGTGACGCGTGTGCGCTGATCGGCGTAGACGCTGACGCGACGGTCGCCGAGCTCGCGGAGGTTGCGGCGACGCCGGGGTCAGCAGAGTGGACGACGATGTCGGCGGATGTCCTTGTGGATCACCTCGAGGCCACCCATCATCGGTACCTGTGGGATGAGATGCCGAGGGTGACAGCGTTGGTCGACAAGATCGTGTCGGTCCACGGTGCCCGTCATCCGGAACTGGCCGAGGTTGCGTCGTGCTTCGCGCAGGTGCGCGCAGATCTCGAGCCGCACATGCTGAAAGAGGAGCGCATGTTGTTTCCGATGATCCGCGAACTGGCCGCCTCGACTGGCATGCCGTCGTTTCACTGCGGATCGCTCCGCAATCCGATCTCGGTGATGTTGAGCGAACACGACGCGGTCGGCGACCTCCTCGCCAAGCTCAGTCGCCTGACCGACGGCTACACGCCACCGGCGGATGGCTGCGCCTCGTATGTGGCGTGCTTCGCGGCGATGGCCGAGTTGGAGGCCGACACTCATCTGCACATCCACAAGGAGAACAACGTGCTGTTCCCGATGGTGGTGCGGCTGGAAACCGAACGGGCAGCGATGGCTCGCGGATGATCGCCGGCGTGAACCAGTTGCCGATGTCCGAAGGCGGAGACCCACCGTGCTGGGCTCATCTGCTCGACGACGCCCGCGGGGACATCGTCGACCGGCACGACATCGAAGTGTTGGTTCGGAACTTCTACCGCGACGCGGCGATGGACGACATGCTCGGCCCCGTGTTCGAGGCCGCGCACGTGAACTGGAACGCACACGTCGCCACCCTGATCGACTTCTGGGCCTGGCAGCTGTTGGGTCAGCCCGGCTATGACGGGCAACCACTGCGAGCGCACGAACCTGTCCATGCGCGGACACCGCTGTCGCACGCGCACTACGAACGGTGGGTCGGGCTGTTCTGTGACACCATCGACATCTCCTTCCAGGGGCCCCACGCCGAGATCGCCAAGGGCCGCGGACGCAAGATGGCGGCGGCGATGAAACGTCTCCTGGCCGGAGTGTCGGCCGATGGAGCCGACCCTGTCGAACCGATGTGGCGGCGTGACGAGAATGCCTGACAACACCTGCGATGTCGCTGCTCAGGTGAGGCATAGGGTGTCGATGTGAGCCGCTCAGCGAACCATCTCGATCGTCGCGGACTTGCGTGGGGTGTTGTCGGCGTCGCGGTCGTGATCGCGTTGACATTCATCGGCAGCGACCGTCTCGTCTGGTTCGACGCGGCTCTCGTCGGCTACCTGTTCGGAGTCGTGTTCGCCGTGTTCGGC
>MTKY01051108.1_pt1 | contig 30387 bp, 30 predicted proteins | sample 1042731 | NCBI WGS metagenome assembly MTKY01 (sample SAMN06212206, study PRJNA360538) | anaerobic digester metagenome | biome: Wastewater treatment plant; material: sludge; isolation source: anaerobic digester fed with sludge from wastewater treatment plant | place: Denmark: WWTP Soeholt ...
CCGCAGCCGCGAGGGCGGCCTTCCGCCCGGCGCTGGCGCGGGCGCGAGCCGCCGACGAGCTCGTGGCCGTCGGCGACTTGGCGAGCCCGGCGAGCACGAACGAGGTCGCCAACCGCAGGACGTCCCACTCGAACGGCCCGGCCAGCGTCTCGTCATAGTCGTCGCCGTCGAAGACCAGCCGCCGGTCCGGCGCGCGGAACACGCCGAAGTTGCTCAGGTGCGCGTCGCCGCTCAGCTGAACCATGAGCCCGCTGGTCGGCATCGACCCGAGGTCGGCGGCCATGACGATGGCCGACCCCCGGTAGAACGCGAAGGGTGAGGCGGCCGTCCGGGCGTGCCGCAAAGGCAGCAGGACGGGGACCCGGTCGGTCTCCTGCGAGCTCAACAGGTCGACCGGGTTGGCCCGGTAGGAGGGGGCCCGCCACGTGGCGAGCGACGCCCGAGGGCGGTGCTCTCGGGCCGCGCGGCCAAGCGTGATCCGGTCGTCGAGGGAGAGACGGGCGGTCGTGGACGTCGCGGCCATGGCGCAACCGTAGCCGCCCCCGCCAATGGCCGCCGTCCTCCCGTCAGGCAGTCTTCCGCGGCTCACCCAACGCGATGGCGACCATCCCCGCCTGTATGCCGGCCAGCAGGCATCCGGTGCTCGCGCCCACGGCATACAGGTCGGTCGCGACCCGGGCCCGCAGGGCACCCTCGTGGGCGGGCAACCAGCGGTCCTTGTGGGGCACGTTGACCAGGTCGAGGGACATCGTCCGAGAGATCCCGCGGGCCAGCGGGCCGAGGCTCACGGTCGTTGCAATCCCGACGACCATCCCCACGAGAAGCGTTGTCTTGGAACTCCATTCGGTGACCGACCAGGCGGCGTCGAGCTTCTGGGGGACCCGCTCCGGAGGACCAACAGCGCCCAGACGAACACGGCGACGAGGGCGAGGCTGACCATCGCCCAGGCCGTCCGAGCCAGCTCCAGCATGCTTCCCGTGCTAGGTCGCGCAGGCGACACGCTGAGGTGAGGTGAGGCGGCATACCTTGACGTGCGCGGCACAACCAGTCATCCTCGTGACTACCGGAGACGGTGACCGGGCGTTCGCTGAGGTGATCGCACGTCCTGGGACTTGACTCGGCTGGACAGTCGTGCCCTCGTTCGGCTATGCTCATACTTTGCGCTGCCCATGCCCTGACCCCCTACCGACCCTGAGCGCTGCTGTGTGCATTCGTCACGTTGCGGTCCGCGTCGGCACGGTGTTGAGGCGCGGGTAGCGCGTCGACCACGATCAGCACGTCTGTGGAAGGACCCCCGTTGGCTGCCTCGCGCAACGCGTCCCAGAACGTCACCACCGCTCGGACGGCCTCGGGTCGACTGAGTTTCGCCCAGATCCATGAGCCCCTTGAGGTGCCGGATCTGTTGGCCCTCCAGACGGAGAGCTTCGACTGGTTGCTCGGCAACGAGCGCTGGCAAGCCCGCGTCGCGGCGGCCAAGGCGTCCGGGCGGACCGACGTTCCCGACCGCTCTGGCCTCGAAGAGATCTTCGAGGAGATCTCTCCCATCGAGGACTTCTCCGGCTCGATGTCGCTGTCATTCCGCGACCACCGCTTCGAGGAGACCCGCAAGACCATCGAGTCCTGCAAGGAGCGCGACCAGACCTACGACGCGCCCCTGTTCGTCACCGCGGAGTTCATGAACACCAACACTGGTGAGATCAAGAGCCAGACGGTGTTCATGGGCGACTTCCCGCTCATGACCGAGCGGGGCACGTTCATCATCAACGGCACCGAGCGGGTCGTCGTCTCGCAACTGGTCCGGTCGCCGGGCGCCTACTTCGAGCGCACCGCCGACAAGACGTCCGACAAGGACATCTTCACCGCCAAGCTCATCCCGAGCCGCGGTGCCTGGCTGGAGTTCGAGATCGACAAGCGCGACATGGTCGGCGTCCGCGTCGACCGCAAGCGCAAGCAGTCCGTGACGGTGCTGCTCAAGGCCCTGGGCTGGACCAACGACCAGATCCTGGAGACCTTCGGCGCCTACGAGTCGATGCGCCTCACCCTGGAGAAGGACCACACCCAGGGCCAGGACGACGCGTTGCTGGACATCTACCGCAAGCTGCGTCCGGGCGAGCCGCCGACCAAGGAGGCCGCGCAGGCGCTGCTGGACAACCTCTACTTCAACCCCAAGCGTTACGACCTGGCCAAGGTCGGTCGCTACAAGCTGGGCAAGAAGCTCGGGGTCGAGGCGCCGCTGTCGGCGTCGACGCTGTCGATCGACGACATTGTGGCGACCATCCGCTACATCGTGGCCCTGCACGCCGGTGAGGCGACCATCTCCGGTCGTCGCCACGGCGAGGCGGTCGACCTGCCCGTCGAGACTGACGACATCGACCACTTCGGCAACCGTCGCCTGCGCAGCGTCGGCGAGCTCATCCAGAACCAGGTCCGCACCGGCCTGTCCCGGATGGAGCGGGTCGTTCGCGAGCGGATGACCACCCAGGACGTCGAGGCCATTACGCCGCAGACGCTCATCAACATCCGGCCCGTGGTGGCCTCGATCCGCGAGTTCTTCGGCACCAGCCAGCTCTCGCAGTTCATGGACCAGAACAACCCGCTGTCCGGCCTCACCCACAAGCGCCGTCTCTCGGCGCTCGGCCCGGGTGGTCTGTCCCGTGACCGCGCCGGCATGGAGGTTCGTGACGTCCACTCCAGCCACTACGGCCGGATGTGCCCGATCGAGACCCCTGAAGGTCCGAACATCGGCCTCATCGGCTCGCTGGCCTCATACGGGCGGATCAACGCGTTCGGCTTCGTCGAGACCCCCTACCGCAAGGTGGTCAACGGCAAGGTGACCGATGAGGTCCACTACCTGTCGGCCGACGAGGAAGACCTGTTCGTCAAGGCCCAGGCCAACGCGCCGCTCAAGGCAGATGGGACGTTCGCCGAAGAGCGCGTGCTCGTTCGCACCAAGGGTGGCGAGCTGGAATACATCCCGGGCACCGACGTCGACTACATGGACGTCTCGGCCCGCCAGATGGTGTCGGCCGCGACGGCTCTCATCCCGTTCCTTGAGCACGACGACGCCAACCGCGCCCTCATGGGCTCCAACATGCAGCGTCAGGCGGTGCCGCTGGTCAAGTCCGAAGCGCCGCTGGTCGGCACTGGCATGGAATACCGCGCCGCCATCGACTCCGGTGACGTCGTCATCGCCGAGGCGCCCGGCGTCGTCACCGAGGTGAGCGCCGACCTCGTCACGGTCGCCCAGGACGACGGCACCAACCGCACCTACCGGATCGCCAAGTTCGACCGGTCCAACCAGGGCAACTGCTACAACCAGGTGGTCCGCGTCGACGAAGGAGCCCGTCTCGAGAAGGGTGCGGTCATCGCCGACGGCCCGGCCACCGACGGTGGCGAGATGGCTCTCGGCCGAAACCTGCTCGTCGCGTTCATGCCGTGGGAAGGTCACAACTACGAGGACGCGATCATCTTGTCGCAGCGCCTCGTGCAGGATGACGTCCTCTCCTCGATCCACATCGAGGAGCACGAGGTCGACGCCCGCGACACCAAGCTGGGCCCCGAGGAGATCACCCGGGACATCCCCAACGTCTCGGAGGAGGTCCTCGCCGACCTCGACGAGCGTGGCATCATCCGGATCGGTGCCGAGGTCCGCGACGGCGACCTGCTCGTCGGCAAGGTCACGCCCAAGGGTGAGACCGAGCTGACCCCGGAGGAGCGCTTGCTGCGTGCGATCTTCGGTGAGAAGGCCCGCGAGGTCCGCGACACCTCCCTCAAGGTGCCGCACGGCGAGACCGGCACCGTCATCGGCGTCAAGGTGTTCAACAAGGACGACGGCGACGACCTGCCCCCCGGTGTCAACCAGCTCGTGCGCGTCTACGTTGCGAACAAGCGCAAGATCACCGACGGCGACAAGCTCGCCGGTCGTCACGGCAACAAGGGCGTCATCTCCAAGATCCTTCCGATCGAGGACATGCCCTTCCTTGAGGACGGCACGGCGGTCGATGTCGTGCTCAACCCGCTCGGTGTCCCCGGCCGCATGAACGTCGGGCAGATCCTTGAGTTGCACCTCGGCTGGGCCGCCAGCCGTGGGTGGGAGATCGAGGGCAAGCCCGAATGGGCCAAGGCGATCCCGGCCGACAACCACGTCGCCCAGCCCGGCGCGCGCGTGGCCAGCCCGGTCTTCGACGGCGCCCGCGAGGACGTCATCATCGGTCTGCTCGACTCGACCCGTAAGACCCGTGACGGCGTGCGGCTCATCGATGGGACCGGCAAGGCCCGCTTGTTCGACGGGCGTTCGGGCGAGCCGTTCCCCGAGCCGGTGTCGGTGGGCTACATGTACATCCTCAAGCTCCACCACCTGGTCGACGACAAGATCCACGCTCGTTCGACCGGCCCCTACTCGATGATCACGCAGCAGCCTCTGGGCGGTAAGGCCCAGTTCGGTGGCCAGCGGTTCGGCGAGATGGAGGTGTGGGCGCTCGAGGCCTACGGCGCGGCATACACGCTGCAGGAGTTGCTCACCATCAAGTCCGACGACGTCCCGGGTCGCGTGAAGGTCTACGAGGCCATCGTCAAGGGCGAGAACATCCCCGACTCCGGCATCCCCGAGTCGTTCAAGGTGCTCCTCAAGGAGATGCAGTCGTTGTGTCTCAACGTCGAGGTGCTGTCCAGTGACGGGCAGGCCATCGAGATGAAGGAGAGCGACGACGACGTCTTCCGGGCCGCCGAGGAGCTGGGTATCGACCTGAGTCGGCGTGAGCCGAGCAGCGTCGAAGAGGTCTAGCGACATCCGGTATGCCGCGTGGCCCAGGCCGCGACACTGCGCCGGCCACGCGGCATACACCCCCGAACTGACCAGACTGTAGGGACGAGAGAAGGAACCCCGTGCTGGACGTCAACTTCTTCGACGAGTTGCGCATTGGCCTGGCCACCGCGGATGACATTCGCCAGTGGAGCCACGGCGAGGTCAAGAAGCCTGAGACCATCAACTACCGCACCCTCAAGCCGGAGAAGGAGGGGCTGTTCTGCGAGCGCATCTTCGGCCCGACCCGGGACTGGGAGTGCTCGTGCGGCAAGTACAAGCGGGTCCGGTTCAAGGGCATCATCTGCGAGCGCTGTGGCGTCGAGGTCACCCGGGCCAAGGTCCGTCGTGAGCGGATGGGCCACATCGAGCTCGCCGCTCCCGTCACGCACATCTGGTACTTCAAGGGCGTCCCGAGCCGGCTGGGCTACCTGCTCGACCTGGCCCCGAAGGACCTCGAGAAGGTCATCTACTTCGCGGCATACATGATCACGGCCGTCGACGTCGACCAGCGCCACGCCGACCTGCCCTCGCTCGAGGCGCAGATCCAGGTGGAGAAGAAGGAGCTGGAGAACCGCCGCGACGTCGACATCGACGACCGCGCCAAGAAGCTTGAGGCCGACCTGGCCGAGCTAGAAGCCGAGGGCGCCAAGGCTGACATCAAGCGCAAGGTCCGCGACGGCGCCGAGCGGGAGATGGCCTCCATCCGCCGCCGCGCCGACCAGCAGATCGAGCGCCTGGAGCAGGTCTGGGACCGGTTCCGCAACCTCAAGGTCCAGGACCTCGAAGGCGACGAGATCCTCTACCGCGAGATGCGCGACCGCTTCGGGCTCTACTTCGAGGGCGGGATGGGCGCTGCGGCGATCCAGAAGCGCTTGGAGTCTTTCGACCTGGACGCCGAGTCCACGCTGCTGCGCGAGATCATCGACACCGGCAAGGGCCAGCGCAAGACCCGCGCCCTCAAGCGCCTCAAGGTCGTCAACGCGTTCCAGACGACGACCAACAGCGCCACCGCCATGGTCCTGGACTGTGTCCCGGTCATCCCGCCGGACCTGCGCCCCATGGTGCAGCTCGACGGTGGCCGGTTCGCGACCTCCGACCTCAACGACCTCTACCGCCGCGTCATCAACCGCAACAACCGCCTCAAGCGGCTGTTGGACCTGGGCGCGCCGGAGATCATCGTCAACAACGAGAAGCGCATGCTGCAGGAGGCAGTCGACAGCCTCTTCGACAACGGCCGCCGTGGGCGTCCGGTGACGGGCCCGGGCAACCGGCCGCTCAAGTCGCTCTCGGACATGCTCAAGGGCAAGCAGGGCCGGTTCCGCCAGAACCTGCTGGGCAAGCGTGTCGACTACTCTGGCCGTTCGGTCATCGTCGTCGGCCCGCAGCTCAAGCTGCACCAGTGCGGTCTGCCCAAGCAGATGGCGCTCGAGCTGTTCAAGCCGTTCGTCATGAAGCGCCTGGTCGACCTCGACCACGCCCAGAACATCAAGTCGGCCAAGAGGATGGTCGAGCGCTCGCGCCCGGTCGTGTGGGACGTCCTCGAAGAGGTCATTACCGAGCACCCCGTGCTGCTCAACCGTGCGCCGACGCTGCACCGCTTGGGCATCCAGGCCTTTGAGCCGCAGCTGGTCGAGGGCAAGGCCATCCAGATCCACCCGCTCGTGTGCACGGCGTTCAACGCCGACTTCGACGGCGACCAGATGGCTGTCCACGTGCCGCTGTCGGCCGAGGCCCAGGCCGAGGCCCGCATCCTCATGCTGTCCTCGAACAACATCCTCAAGCCGGCCGACGGTCGCCCGGTGACCATGCCCACCCAGGACATGATCATCGGCCTCTACCACCTCACGACGCAGACCACCCCGGTGTATGCCGCGCAGTCCGGTGAGGGCGCCACGGCGCTGCGCTCGTTCGGCTCGCCGGCCGAGGCCCGGATGGCGTTCGACGCGGGCGACATCGAGTTGGGCTCGCTGGTGAAGATCCGGCTGTTCGACACCGTGCCGCCGACCGGGTTCGAGCTGCCCGAGGGTGTCGAAGCGGGTGAAGAGGGCCGGGTGCCGGTCATCTCCCTGGAGACCACCCTGGGCCGAGCGATGTTCAACGAGGCCCTGCCGATCAACTACCCGTTCGTCAACGAGTCGGTCGACAAGAAGCGTCTGTCGATGATCGTCAACGACCTGGCCGAGCGCTACACCAAGGTCCAGGTCGCCGCGTCCCTCGACGCTCTCAAGGAGGCCGGTTTCCACTGGGCCACCCGCTCGGGCACGACGGTCGCGATCACCGACGTCATCACGCCGCCGCGCAAGGCCGAGATCATCGAGGAGTACGAAGCCCGCGCCGCCAAGGTGCAGAAGCTCTACGACCGCGGTGCGATGACCGACAACGAGCGTCGCGAAGACCTCATCGAGATCTGGAACGAGGCGACCAACGAGGTCGCCAAGGAGATGGTCGCCAACACCCCCCGGACCAACACCATCTTCCGGATGGTCAACTCCGGTGCCCGAGGCAACTGGATGCAGCTGCGCCAGATCGCCGGCATGAAGGGCCTGGTGTCCAACCCCAAGGGCGAGATCATCCCGCGGCCGATCAAGGCCAACTTCCGCGAGGGTCTGTCGGTGCTCGAGTTCTTCATCTCGACCCACGGCTCGCGCAAGGGTCTGGCCGACACCGCCCTGCGGACCGCCGACTCGGGCTACCTCACCCGGCGTCTGGTCGACGTGTCGCAGGACGTCATCATCCGCGAGGAAGACTGCGGCACCGAGCGGGGACTCAAGCTCCCGATCGCAACCACCGACCCGCAGGGCAAGCGCGTCGAGCACGAGGACGTCGAGACCTCGGTCTACGCCCGCACGCTGGCCGAGGACGTCGAGGTCGACGGCACCACGCTGGCCACGGCCGGCATCGACCTGGGCGACGTCGTCATCGACCTGCTCTTCAACGCCGGTGTCGACGAGGTCCGGGTGCGCTCGGTCCTCACCTGCGACAGCAAGGTCGGCACCTGCGCGATGTGCTACGGCCGGTCGCTGGCCACGGGCAAGCTCGTCGACATCGGCGAGGCCGTCGGCATCATCGCGGCCCAGTCGATCGGTGAGCCCGGCACCCAGCTGACGATGCGGACCTTCCACATCGGTGGTGTGGCCGGTGACGACATCACCCAGGGTCTGCCGCGTGTCGTCGAGCTGTTCGAGGCGCGCACCCCCAAGGGTGTCGCCTCGATCGCCGAGGCGACGGGCCGGGTCCGGATCGAAGACACCGACAAGACCCGTCGGATCGTCCTGGTCCCCGACGACGGATCCGATGAGCACTCCTACCCGGTGAGCAAGCGGTCCCGGTTGCTCGTGGCCGACGGCGACCACATCGAGGTCGGTCACCAGCTCTTCCAGGGTGCCATCGACCCCAAGCAGGTGCTGCGTATCCTCGGGCCGCGTGCGGTCCAGATGCACCTGGTCGACGAGGTCCAGCACGTCTACCGCCAGCAGGGTGTGTCGATCCACGACAAGCACATCGAGGTCATCGTCCGCCAGATGCTGCGTCGGGTCACCGTCATCGAGGCCGGCGAGGCCGATCTCATCCCCGGTGATCTGGTCGAGCGCGGTGCCTTCGAGGCCGAAAACCGGCGCGTCGTCACCGACGGCGGCAAGCCGGCATCGGGTCGTCCCGAGCTCATGGGGATCACCAAGGCGTCGTTGGCCACCGAGTCGTGGCTGTCGGCGGCGTCCTTCCAGGAGACGACCCGGGTGCTCACCCAGGCGGCCATGGAGGCCAAGAGCGACCCGCTGCGTGGTCTCAAGGAGAACGTCATCCTCGGCAAGCTCATCCCCGCGGGCACGGGCCTGGCCCGCTACCGCAACATCCAGGTCGAGCCCACCGAGGAGGCGAAGGCGGCCATGTACTCCATGCCCAACTACGACTCCTACGACTACTCGCACTTCGGTGCGGGCACCGGTGAGGCGGTCCGCCTCGACGACCTCAACCTGGACGACTACGGGCGCCTGTAGCCCCATCGCGCCGGGTCACCGGCCGCACTCCTCGGTATGCCGTCTCCGCACCTCGCGGGGGCGGCATACCGCTATCTCAGGAGACTTCTCCAGCGGTCCGGAAGGGGACGTTCCGGGCGGGGTTGGACGGCATACGAAGGCGCGGGACTTTGGTCCCACCCCGGGGTGACCTCCGAGGGGAGGGCGGGTGGAGGATGGGGGGAGTGCAGCGTCGCACGGCACCCATCCCCCTTTCGCCGGAAGGACGACCCATGACCACCCGCTACGTCTTCGACTTCTCCGAGGGCGACAAGGACCAGAAGGCACTGCTGGGTGGAAAGGGGGCCAACCTCGCCGAGATGGTCAAGATCGGGCTGCCGGTGCCGCCGGGATTCACCATCACGACTGACGCCTGCCGGGACTACCTCTACAAGGGCAAGGCGCCGGCCAGCCTGGCCGACGAGGTCACCTCCCACTTGGCGTCGATCGAGGCGGCCATGGGCCGCACCCTCGGTGACCCGATCAACCCGCTGCTGGTCTCGGTCCGCTCCGGTGCGATGTTCTCGATGCCCGGGATGATGGAGACGGTGCTCAACATCGGGCTCAACGACGACTCGGTGCTCGGCCTCGCGGGGATGGCGGGGGAGCGGTTCGCCTGGGACTCCTACCGGCGGTTGCTGCAGATGTTCGGCAAGACCGTGCTCGGCATCGACTCGGACGTCTTCGAGGCCCGGATCGAGCAGGTCAAGCACGCGCGGCGGGTCACCCAGGACACCGAGCTCACCGCTGCCGATCTGGCCGCCCTGTGCGGCAGCTTCAAGACGGCGATCTTCAACGCGACGGGTGAGCGGTTCCCGCAGGACCCGCGCGCCCAGCTCGACGCAGCCATCGAGGCAGTGTTCCGGTCGTGGAGCGGCGAGCGGGCGGTCCTCTACCGCCGCCAGGAGCGCATCCCGCAGGACCTCGGCACGGCGGTCAACGTGCAGACCATGGTCTTCGGCAACATGTCTGAGGACTCCGGGACCGGTGTCTGCTTCACCCGCGACCCGTCCACGGGCGACAAGGGTGTCTATGGCGACTTCCTCATGAACGCCCAGGGCGAGGACGTCGTCGCCGGCATCCGCAACGCCCGGCCGCTGCACGAGCTGGACGGCGAGTCGCCGGCGGCATACCGGCAACTGCTGGAGAACATGAACCGGCTGGAGGCGCACTACCACGACCTGTGCGACATCGAGTTCACCATCGAGCGCGGCACCCTGTGGATGCTGCAGACCCGCGTCGGCAAGCGCACGGCCGAGGCGGCGTTCCGGATCGCCAGCCAGCTCATCGACGAGGGCGTCATCACCGAGGAGCAGGCGCTCACCCGGGTCAATGGTGCTCAGTTGTCTCAGTTGATGTTCCCGCGCTTCGATGCGTCAGCGGCGTCGGCGTTGCTCACCAAGGGTGTGGCGGCCAGCCCAGGCGCGGCCGTCGGCAAGATCGTCTTCAGCTCGGTCGCGGCCAAGGAGTGGGCCGACCGCGGCGAGGACGTCATCCTCGTGCGCACCGAGACCAACCCCGACGACCTGGTCGGGATGATCGCCAGCCGTGGCATCCTCACCTCGCGTGGCGGCAAGACTTCGCACGCCGCCGTTGTCGCCCGCGGGATGGGCACGACCTGCGTGTGTGGCGCTGACGAACTGGTCATCGACAGCGTGCACAAGTCGATCACCATCCGGGGTCAGGCCGGCGAGCCGCTGCGCGAGGGGGACGTGGTGTCGATCGACGGTGGGACCGGGCAGGTCTTCCGGGGCGCGGTCCCGGTCATGCCCAGCGCGATCGTCGAATACTTCGAGGGCAACCTCGACCCGGCCGCTGAGGAGACCTCCGACACCGTCAAGGCGGTCCACCGGATCATGGCGATCGCCGACAAGGTCCGTCGCCTGCGGGTCCGGGCCAACGCCGACACCCCTGACGACGCGGCGCGCGCGGTGCGCTTCGGGGCCGAGGGCATCGGCCTGTGCCGGACCGAGCACATGTTCCTCGGCGACCGGCGGGAGCTCGTCGAACGGCTCATCCTCGCCGAGACCGACGAGACCCGCGAGGCGGCCTTGGAGGCGCTGCGGCCGTTGCAGCGCCAGGACTTCCAGGACATCTTCGCGGTGATGGGGGAGCGGCCGGTGACGGTCCGGCTCATCGACCCGCCGTTGCACGAGTTCCTCCCCAACATCGTCGAGATGGCGACCAAGGTCGCTGTGGCGGAGGAGCGCGGCGAGGCGACCGAGAAGGACCGGGTCATGCTGCGGGCCATCGAGCGGCTGCACGAGTCCAACCCGATGTTCGGCCTACGCGGCGTGCGGCTGGGCATCGTCACCAAGGGCCTGTTCGAGATGCAGGTCCGGGCGATCCTCGAGGCCTTCCACCTAGCCCGCAAGAGCGGCTCGGTCGGGACCGCCGAGATCATGGTGCCGCTCATCGACACCCACCAGGAGCTTGAGCTCGTCCGCACCCAGGCCCTGAAGATCGCTCGCGAGAAGGGCGAGAACGTCGGCCCGGGCGAGAACGTCATGATCGGCACCATGATGGAGCTGCCGCGGGCCTGCCTGACCGCCGGCCAGATCGCGGAGTATGCCGACTTCTTCTCGTTCGGCACCAACGACCTCACCCAGACGACGTGGGGCTTCAGCCGCGACGACGTCGAGGGCTCGTTCTTCTCGACCTATCTGGAGAAGGGCATCTTCCCGGTGTCCCCGTTCGAGACGATCGACGAGGACGGGGTCGGCCGGCTGGTGAAGTATGCCGTGCACAAGGGCCGTGCGACCACGCCGGGCCTCAAGACGGGCGTCTGCGGCGAGCACGGCGGTGACCCCGAGTCGATCCACTTCTTCCACAAGGCCGGCCTGGACTACGTGTCCTGCTCGCCGTTCCGGGTGCCGGTGGCGCGCCTGGAGGCTGGCCGGGCTGCCGTGCTGGCCCCGGGCATGGACGACCTGGCAGTCGGCCTGGACGCCTGATCCACCCAGAGGTGGCGATCGGCGGCTTCCCCAGCCAGGGAAGCCGCCGATTCCCACCTTTCGAGGCGAGTTCGAGGCGGGTTCGAGCGCGACGTATGCCGTCCCGGCGAGGTAGGCGGACGGCATACGGGATGGCGGGGCGAACAACCGATTTGGTGGGCTTCCCGCGGGCCGGTAGATTGGGATGCCGTGTCTGGGCTCGCCTGGACACGTCAACGCGACACATGAACGTGGGCGGGGCCGGATGCCGGTGGCGCCCGGGTTCGCCCCGCTCTCGCCGGGCAGCCAGACGTCCTCCATCCTGACCCTCACCAGGGCAGCGGAGTGCGTCGGGAAGTGCAGGTGAGGGCACCCGGCCACCGCTGCCCGAACCGCCCTCCGGGGCGTTGGGGTGCTGGGGCTGGAACGACCAAGGAGTCTGTCCGCACGCGGACGGGCCTGACCACATCGAAAGACGGAGCAGAGGTTGCCTACGATCAACCAACTGGTGCGCAAGGGGCGCCAGGACAAGGTCGGCAAGACCAAGACCCCGGCGCTCAAGGGTTCGCCCCAGCGTCGCGGCGTGTGCACGCGGGTCTACACGACCACCCCCAAGAAGCCCAACTCGGCGCTGCGCAAGGTCGCCCGCGTCAAGCTGACCTCGCAGATCGAGGTCACGGCATACATCCCGGGCGTCGGCCACAACCTGCAGGAGCACTCGATCGTGCTCGTGCGTGGCGGGCGTGTGAAGGACCTCCCCGGTGTCCGCTACAAGATCATCCGCGGCACGCTCGACACCCAGGGTGTCAAGAACCGCAAGCAGGCGCGTAGCCGTTATGGCGCGAAGAAGGTGAAGGGCTGATGCCTCGCAAGGGACCCGCTCCGAAGCGGCCGCTCGTCGTCGACCCGGTCTACAACAGCCCGCTGGTGACCCAGTTGGTCAACAAGATCCTCCTGGACGGCAAGAAGTCGATCGCCGAAACCATCGTCTACGGCGCCCTCGAGGGCTGCCGCCAGAAGACCGGCACCGACCCCGTCGTCACCCTCAAGCGCGCGCTGGACAACATCAAGCCGGCCGTCGAGGTCAAGTCCCGCCGGGTCGGTGGCGCGACCTACCAGGTGCCCGTCGAGGTCAAGCCCGGCCGGTCCACCACCCTGGCCCTGCGCTGGCTGGTCGGCTACGCCCGCCAGCGGCGTGAGAAGACGATGACCGACCGGCTCATGAACGAGCTGCTCGACGCATCGAACGGTCTCGGTGCCGCGGTGAAGCGCCGCGAGGACACCCACAAGATGGCCGAGAGCAACCGCGCCTTCGCCCACTACCGCTGGTGACCACCGCGGCAGTGGTAAGCCGCCCGCGCACCTCGCGCTCGCGGCATACCACTGCTGGCGGGGCCGCCGCACGAGCCGCCCGCGACCTGCCCCAAAGATGACCTGCACCATGATCCTGAGACGAGAGCACTGACGTGGCACAAGATGTCCTGACCGACCTCACGAAGGTCCGCAACATCGGCATCATGGCGCACATCGACGCCGGCAAGACGACGACGACCGAGCGCATCCTGTTCTACACCGGCATCACCTACAAGATCGGTGAGGTCCACGACGGCGCAGCCACCATGGACTGGATGGAACAAGAGCAGGAGCGCGGCATCACCATCACGTCGGCCGCGACGACGACGTTCTGGAAGAACCACCAGATCAACATCATCGACACGCCCGGCCACGTCGACTTCACCGTCGAGGTCGAGCGCTCGCTGCGTGTCCTGGACGGCGCGTGCGCGGTGTTCGACGCCAAGGAAGGTGTCGAGCCGCAGTCCGAGACGGTGTGGCGCCAGGCCGACAAATATGGCGTCCCGCGGATCTGCTTCGTCAACAAGATGGACAAGCTGGGCGCGGACTTCTACTTCACCGTCAAGACGATGGTCGACCGCCTCGGCGCGAAGCCCCTCGTCCTGCAGCTGCCGATCGGCCAGGAGAGCGCCTTCTCGGGCGTCGTCGACCTGCTTCGGATGAAGGCGCTGATGTGGCGCGGCGAGACCCAGAAGGGCGAGGACTACACGGTCGAGGACATCCCGGCCGACCTGCAGGAGCAGGCCGAGACTTACCGCCACGAGCTGGTGGAGTTGGTCGCCGAGTCCGACGACACCCTCATGGAGCGCTACCTCGAGGGTGAGGAGCTCACCATCGAGGAGCTCAAGGCCGGCATCCGCAAGCTCACCATCGCCGGTGAGATCAACCCGGTCATCTGCGGCACCGCCTTCAAGAACAAGGGCGTGCAGCCGATGCTCGACGCGGTCGTCGACTACCTGCCCTCGCCGCTGGACGTCCCCCCGATGATCGGCCACAAGCCGAACGACGAGGAGGCCGAGATCACCCGGGCTCCGAGCAGCTCGGAGCCGTTCTCGGCGCTGGCCTTCAAGATCGCCGTGCACCCGTTCTTCGGCAAGCTCACCTATGTCCGGGTCTACTCGGGCGAGGTGCCTTCCGGCGCCCAGGTCATCAACTCGACCAAGGGCAAGAAGGAGCGCGTCGGCAAGCTGTTCCAGATGCACTCCAACAAGGAGAACCCGGTCGACAAGGCGTCGGCGGGGCACATCTACGCCTTCATCGGTCTCAAGGAGACGACGACCGGCGACACCCTGTGCGACCCGACCAACCAGATCGTCCTCGAGTCGATGACGTTCCCGGCGCCGGTCATCAGCGTCGCGATCGAGCCCAAGACCAAGGGTGACCAGGAGAAGCTCGGCGTTGCCATCCAGAAGCTCGCCGAGGAGGACCCGACCTTCCAGGTCGAGCAGGACCAGGAGACCGGCCAGACCATCATCAAGGGGATGGGCGAGCTGCACCTGGACATCCTCGTCGACCGGATGCGGCGTGAGTTCAAGGTCGAGGCCAACGTGGGCAAGCCCCAGGTGGCCTACCGCGAGACCATCCGCAAGTCGGTGCTCAAGTACGACTACACCCACAAGAAGCAGACCGGTGGGTCGGGTCAGTACGCCAAGGTCCAGGTCTCGATCGAGCCGCTGGACACCGGCGAGGGCTCGATGTACGAGTTCGAGAACGCGGTGACCGGTGGTCGCGTGCCCAGGGAGTACATCCCGTCGGTCGACGCCGGCATCCAGGACGCCATGCAGTACGGCGTGCTGGCCGGTTATCCGCTCGTCGGGATCAAGGCCACCCTTGTCGACGGAGCGGCGCACGACGTCGACTCCTCCGAAATGGCCTTCAAGATCGCCGGGTCGATGGTCCTCAAGGAAGCGGTCCGCAAGGCCGACCCGGTGTTGTTGGAGCCGGTGATGGCTGTCGAGGTGCGCACGCCCGAGGAATACATGGGTGACGTCATTGGCGACATCAACTCCCGGCGTGGGCACATCCAGGCGATGGAGGACGCCGCGGGCGCCAAGGTCGTCCGGGCGCTCGTCCCGTTGTCGGAGATGTTCGGTTACGTCGGGGACCTGCGGTCCAAGACCCAGGGCCGGGCCAACTACTCCATGCAGTTCGACTCGTACGCCGAAGTTCCCCGGAACGTCTCCGACGAGATCATCAAGAAGACCCGTGGTGAGTGAGACGGGTAGACTCCCGTAGGCTTGCCACCAAACCCAATCAAGCAAGCGCCACGTCCTGCCCGTAGGTCGTCCGGCGTAACACCAAGAGAGTCCTAGGAGGACCCCAGTGGCGAAGGCAAAGTTCGAGCGGACCAAGCCGCACGTAAACATCGGCACCATCGGTCACATTGACCACGGGAAGACGACGCTGACTGCTGCGATCACCAAGGTTCTGCACGACAAGTACCCGGACCTGAACCCCTTCACGCCGTTCGACCAGATCGACAAGGCGCCTGAGGAGCGGCAGCGCGGTATCACCATCTCGATCGCACACGTCGAGTACCAGACCGAGGGTCGGCACTACGCACACGTCGACTGCCCCGGGCACGCCGACTACATCAAGAACATGATCACCGGTGCGGCCCAGATGGACGGCGCCATCCTCGTCGTCGCGGCGACTGACGGCCCGATGCCTCAGACGAAGGAGCACGTCCTCCTGGCCCGCCAGGTCGGCGTCCCCTACGTCGTCGTGGCCCTCAACAAGACCGACATGGTCGACGACGAGGAGATCCTCGAGCTGGTCGAGATGGAGGTCCGCGAGCTGCTGTCCTCCTACGACTTCCCGGGTGACGACCTCCCGGTCGTGCGGGTCTCGGCGCTCAAGGCGCTCGAGGGCGACGCCGAGTGGGCCAAGACCGTCCAGGCCCTCATGGACGCCGTCGACGACTACATCCCGGAGCCCGAGCGCGCCACCGACAAGCCGTTCCTCATGCCCATCGAGGACGTCTTCACCATCACCGGCCGTGGCACCGTCGTCACCGGCCGTGTCGAGCGTGGCATCCTCAAGGTCAACGAGGAGGTCGAGATCGTCGGCATCCACGAGAAGTCGACCAAGTCGACCGTCACCGGTGTCGAGATGTTCCGCAAGCTGCTCGACGAGGCCCGCGCCGGCGAGAACGTCGGTCTGCTGCTTCGCGGTATCAAGCGTGAGGACGTCGAGCGCGGCCAGGTCGTCATCAAGCCCGGCACGATGACCCCGCACACCGAGTTCGAGGCGCAGGTCTACATCCTGTCCAAGGACGAAGGTGGCCGCCACACGCCGTTCTACGACAACTACCGTCCGCAGTTCTACTTCCGCACCACGGACGTGACCGGCGTCGTCAAGCTCCCCGAGGGCACCGACATGGTCATGCCTGGCGACAACACCGAGATGTCCGTCACGCTGATCCAGCCCATCGCCATGGACGACGGCCAGCCGTTCTCCATCCGTGAGGGCGGCCGCACGGTCGGCTCCGGCAAGGTCATCAAGGTCAACAAGTGATCTGAGGTCGCCTCACGCGACCTGCAGTCCGTTCGATGGGCCCCAGCCGCCAGGCTGGGGCCCATCGGCGTCTCGCCCCCCCCGGATTCCTCCTCCTCCCCTCGGCCCCGGTTGGAGGTAATAGCGGCGGCACCTGCCGACCGTTGATACCTCCATTCGCAGCCGACGCCCACCTCACGCACTGCGGCGCCCCGAGAGGCCCAGGCCTCGCCGAATCTGGTTCATGAACGCCGCCTCCTCGAGCCGAAGCCCGAGCAGGTCCAGGCGCAGCACCCGATCGGCACCGAGGACGAGTTCGTTCTGACGCAGGTTGTCCGCAGTGACCGCGAGCCCCATCCGGTGCCCGGAGCCGTCGATCTCGACCGCCAGGCGTTGCTCACGCCACCACACATCCAGGTAGGCCACGCCTCCGGGGAGTCGGCGCACCGCTTGCCGTGTCGGTTCCGGGATGCCCCAACGTCGGCAGCGGTGGGCGAAGTCCAACTCACCGAGTGACTGCGCCCCGTGGGCGATATCGGCCACCAACACGGGGATGAGCGCTCGTCGAGCTCTGCCCCGGACGCGTGATGCGGACGCGACAAGATCAGGGCCGGACACCAGTCGTTGTTGGACGGGGAGGGCCAGCAGGAGCGCCGCCTGGCGATCGCTTCGGGCCCACTGAGCCGCCCGGATCGCGGCCGCCCCCGGACGAGCCCTCGGTATGCCGTTCACGAGGACGTCGCTGGGGTCTCGCCGGGGGACCTTGTGGATGACGACTCCGTCGACCGATCGGATCGTTGCTGTGTGGGGGACCGAGACGTGCACGGCATACTCATGGAATCCAGTGAGCCCCGATGCCTGCAACGCGGTCACTCCGTCCAGCACGGCGATGCGCCGACCGACCTCCCAGATCGCCCGCCAGCGCCGGGCGAGCTCATCAAGGGAGCCCGTGTGCACGGCCACGGTCTGGCGTACGTGCGTCAGCCACCGTCCGGCGGCCACCTCCCGGGCGACAACGTGCCGATCGCACCCGAGTTCAGCCAGGATCGCGCGTGACAAGACCCCGCCGGTTGGCACCGCCGCCCGAACCACGCCAGCCCGACGGAGGGCACTGTGGGAGGAGCTTGCGGACACAGCACCACGGTCCAACGGGAGTGCGTAGCCCGGCCAGCGACAGGGCCCAGCCTGTGGACAGTGGGACGAGAGGACGCCGGGATGTGGAGATCTCTGGCGGCCGCGGATCGGTCCAGACCCTTGGAGGTGTGAGCGGTCGATCCCTCCGCCCTGTAATACCTCCACCGGCCCGCTAGGGTCCAAGGGTGAGCACGCATGTCGCCTCTGACGCCCCTGACCCCGCTTCGTCTGGCCGCGCCTTCGACACAGCTTTGTCTGGCCTCGCCTTCGACTTCGATTCCACGGCCCAGGGCCTGATCGACTTCGTCAGCGCCTCGCCGACCCCGTTCCACGCGGTCGCCAACGCGGCCGTGATGCTCGACGCAGCCGGATTCACCGCCGTCGACGACCAGCAGCCCTTCCCGACCGCACCCGGTCGCTACTACCTCGCCCGCTCCGGTGCCCTTGTGGCCTGGGTCGCGCCTGCCGGTATGCCGTCCACCGCACCGTTCCGGGTCGTCGGCACCCACACCGACTCGCCGAACCTGCGGGTCAAGCCGCAGCCCGACCTGGTCAAGGCGGGCTGGCAGATGGTCGCCGTCGAGCCCTACGGCGGGCTGTTGCTCAACTCCTGGCTTGACCGGGACCTCGGCCTGGCCGGACGGGTGGCCGTCCGCGACGCCTCGACCCCGGCCGGCATCGCCACCCGGCTCTTCCATGACCACGCCCCGCTGCTTCGGGTCGCTCAGCTCGCGATCCATCTCGACCGCGGGGTCAACGAACGCGGCCTCGTCCTCAACCCCCAGCAGCACCTCGTGCCGCTGTGGGGCGTGGGGGAGCGGCCGGTGAGCGTCGCGGCATACCTCGCCGAGCAGGTGGGCGTCGACGCGGGTGACGTCCTCGCGTGGGACGCCATGCTGCACGACACCCAGCCGCCCCAGCGGATCGGGCGCGAGCGCGAGCTCATCGCCGCTCCGCGGATGGACAACCTCGCCAGCTCGTATGCCGCCCTGCGCGCCCTCGTCCACGTCGCTGCGTCGGGTGAGCACCCGGCATACCGGCCGGTCGTCGTCCTGTTCGACCACGAGGAGGTCGGCAGCCGCAGTGAACGGGGCGCGGGCTCCCCGCTGCTGCCGAGCGTCCTCGAGCGGATCGTCCTGGCAACCGGTGGCGGACGCGACGACTGGTGGCGGGCCCTGGCCGGGACGATCGTCGCGTCGGCCGACATGGCCCATGCGACCCACCCCAACTACGCCGAGCTGCACGAGCCGAGCCACCGGGTCGTGATGAACGGCGGGCCGGTGCTCAAGGTCAACACCGAACTTCGCTATGCGACGGACGCCGTGGGCGCCGCGGCGATCCGGCTGGCCGCCGACCAGGCGGGCGTGCGGCTGCAGGTGTTCGTCACGCGCAGTGACCTGCCGTGCGGCTCGACGATCGGCCCGATCACGGCTGGTCAGGTCGGGGTCACGACGGTCGACCTCGGTGCGCCCATGCTGTCGATGCATAGCATTCGCGAGCTCGCGGGGGTCGCCGACCAGGCGATGTATGCCGCGACCCTCGCCGCCTTCCTCACCCCCGCGGCCTGACTGACATCGTGGTGCCGCGGGCCTATCGCTGAAGCGGCCCGGTCTGCCAGTCGGCGTCCACGTCGTCGCGCCAGGCCTCGTGGTCGAGGGGGAGGTTGGCGGTAGCGGTGACGCTCGGCGCCGATCGCACCAGGTGCGCGAGGTGGATGGCGCGCACATCAGAGTCATGGTGGCCGGCTGCGCCACAGTGCAGGCTCCAGTCCTCGCCACGCGTGGCGTGGGATCGCGCGCGACCCAGAGGATGGGGACCTCCTCCTCGAGGACATGCCGACAGGTCAGGCACACGTGGTCCTCCGGCACAGGGAAGGCCCAAATCGGCACGGCGGCCACGCCCCCGGTGTGGACAATAGCCTCGCGCCACGACGGAGGCTGCGCCTCGTTGAGAGCCTCCGGTGCTCCTGGCTGCCAGGCGAAGATCCCGCCTGTGGTCGGCCAGACCAAGACGAGAGCCCTGGGCTCGCGTCGGTGGAACCACCCGGACCACGTCACCGCGTCTTTCAGTGCTGTGGCCGAGGCGCGCTCAACGACTAGTGGCACTCCGCCGAGGACGTTCCGCAGCGTGATCATGCGTGTCGTCGTGTGTGGCGCAGCCACACTTCGCGTGGTCGGACACGGCGACGACCTGCCACCCCGCGCGCAGCACGGTGTCGATGGCCCACCGGTCTTCGGCGGAGTAGTGGTCCTCGGCGCGGCAGATGTGGCAGTCGCACCCGGGGGTGGCTGGCAGGGGACCCATGAATGGGCCATCCCCGCGCGCATTTTCCCTGCGCGACCGTCTCCACGCCATCCGGCCATTGTTGACGGTCGGGCTGGGCAGAGCAACAGACGACCGGCCGGGTCGGGCGGTCAGTCGGCGGACGTGACAGGGCGGCGACAGCGGGGGCTGGGAGAGTAGCCCGATGACCACCCGTGACCGACTGTTCGCTCTTGCCGTGGTCACCGTCTGGGGCCTCAACTTCGTCGTCATCGACTGGGGTCTGCCCGGCGTCCCGCCGCTGGTCTTCGTGACGATGCGGTTCATCCTCGTCGTGTTCCCAGCGGTCTTCTTCGTGCGCCGGCCCACCGGGCGCTGGCAGGACATCGCGCTCGTGGGGCTGCTGCTCAGCGTCGGCCAGTTCGGTCTGCTCTACAGCTCCCTGGCGGCCGGTATGCCGCCCGGCCTGGCCTCGCTCGTCCTGCAGATCCAGGCGGCCTTCACCGTGGTCTTCGCCGCGGTGGTCCTGCGCGAGATCCCGGGGCGGCGCCAGCTCGCGGGGGTCGGGCTCGGTCTGCTCGGCTTGGCGATTGTCGCCCTGGGTCGCGGTGGTTCGGTGCCCTTGGGAGCCTTGGCCTTGTGTGTCGGTGCGGCGGCGTCCTGGGCCGGAGGAAACATCGCGGTGCGGCGCCTACCGGGCGTCAGCGGGCTCTCCCTCACCGTCTGGTCGGGGCTCGTCGTCCCGGTGCCGCTCTTCGCCCTCGCGTTGCTCATCGAAGGTCCGGCGGCGGTGGGCCAGGCCCTGACCCACCTCTCGCTGCCCAGCCTGCTGTCGACGGCATACACGGCCTTGCTGGCATCCCTGTTCGGCTACGGGGTGTGGAACTCCCTGCTCGGCCGGCACCGGGCCGCCGAAGTAGCCCCCTACTCGTTGCTCGTGCCCGTCGTCGGGATGTCGGCGGCGCTGGTGTTCCGTGGTGAGCGCCCCAGCGTGCTCGCGTTGGTCGGGGGAGCGCTGCTCGTCGTGGGTGTGGCCGTCACGACCCTGCGCCGCGCTCCCGCACCGGTTGTCATCGCCGGGAAGTGACCCGGTATGCCGGTCTGAGTCGCCCTGATCCTGACGGGACGCGGGGAGCGATGGCGAGACGGGGGGCGGGACGGATGGTGGGCGGACGGCATACACCATCGAGCGTGGGGCACCCGCGATTTGGCCGGTCAGTGGCGCGTCTGGCACACTAGACCGGTTGCCTGACGCGCGGCGTCGTGCCCTGGGTGGAACCAGGGTCGACACCGCCGCCTCTCGGCCGGACGCTCGACCTACGGGTCAGTGTCGGCACCGGACACCATGGGTGGCCCGAGGGAAGCGCAGGCGCCGGCCACGGCCGGTCAGACGACACCCGATCGTTCGGGGGCACTCAAATGCCCGGGCGCGGGACCGCGAGAAGGGCCGACACGCCCGACCTCGGGGGTCGGAGGATCGACACGGGCCACCCAGGGCAGGTGTTGGCGAGAAGAGAGACGGTACGACGATGGCGGGACAGAAGATCCGCATCCGCTTGAAGTCCTACGACCACGAGGTCATCGACAGTTCGGCGCGCAAGATCGTCGACACAGTGACCCGCGCGGGTGCCACGGTCGTCGGCCCAGTGCCGCTGCCGACGGAGAAGAACGTCTTCGTCGTGATCCGGTCGCCCCACAAATATAAGGACTCCCGCGAGCACTTCGAGATGCGGACGCACAAGCGTCTCATCGACATCATCGACCCGACGCCCAAGGCCGTCGACTCGCTGATGCGTCTCGATCTGCCGGCGGATGTCAATATCGAGATCAAGCTCTGAGGACATCACGATGAGCAACGCGACGACACGCACAGTGAAGGGTGTGCTGGGCGAGAAGCTCGGCATGACCCAGGTGTGGGACGCCGACAACCGGCTGGTCCCAGTGACCGTCATCAAGGTCGGTCCCAACGTGGTCACCCACGTCCGCGGCGACGCCGACGGGTATGCCGCCGTCCAGATCGGCTACGGCGAGATCGACCCGCGCAAGGTCAACAAGCCGATGAAGGGCCACTTCGAGCGCGCCGGGGTCACCCCGCGTCGCCACCTGGTCGAGCTGCGGACCGCCGATGCCGGTGACTACACCCTCGGCCAGGAGATCACCGTCTCCACGTTCGAGGCCGGTCAGCTGGTCGACGCCACGGCGACGACCAAGGGCAAGGGCTTCGCCGGTGTCATGAAGCGACACGGCTTCGCCGGTGTCTCCTCCTCGCACGGTGCCCACCGCAACCACCGCAAGCCCGGTTCGATCGGCGCCTGCGCGACTCCCGGTCGCGTCTTCAAGGGCCAGCGGATGGCCGGCCGGATGGGCGGCGAGCGCCAGACCACTCAGAACCTCGCGATCCAGGCCGTCGACGCCGACAAGGGCCTGCTGCTCATCAAGGGTGCCGTTCCCGGCCCCCGTGGTGCGATCGTCCTCGTTCGCTCGGCGTCGAAGGGGGCCTGACCATCATGGCGACCACCACTGCGCTTCCTGCTGACATCTTCGATGTCCAGGTCAACGTCCCGCTGATTCACCAGGTCGTCGCGGCCCAGCTCGCGGCCGCCCGGCAGGGGACCCACGCCACCAAGACCCGGGGCCTGGTCTCCGGTGGTGGCAAGAAGCCCTACCGCCAGAAGGGCACCGGCCGCGCCCGTCAGGGTTCGACCCGTGCGCCGCAGTTCGCTGGCGGTGGCGTCGTCCACGGCCCGCAGCCGCGTGACTACTCGCAGCGGACCCCGAAGAAGATGAAGGCCGCCGCGCTGCGCGGGGCCCTGTCTGACCGGGCCCGCAACGGCCGGGTGCACGTCCTGGACGCCATCGTCTCTGGCGACACGCCCTCGACGTCGGCGGCCGCGGCGGTGCTCGCCGGGCTCACCGACCGGACGAAGTTCCTCGTCGTGCTTGAGCGCGGCGACCAGGTCGGCCTCAAGAGTGTGCGCAACCTCGACTCGGTTCACGTCCTGGCCGTTGACCAGCTCAACACCTACGACGTCCTGTGTGCCGACGACGTGGTGTTCACCGCCGGTGCGCTGGCGACGTTCACCGCGTCCTCGTCCGCTCCGGCCGCCGCAGCCGCTCCGGCCAAGGTCGAGAAGGCCGAGAAGGCTGACAAGGCTGAGAAGCCGGCCAAGGCGGACAAGGCCGCGACGCTCGTCGAGGCAGCCGATGCCGCCCCCGCGCCGAAGGCCACCAAGGCGGCCAAGGCCGCCGAAGGTGTCGCTGAGGCTTCGGACGAGGCCGCTCCGGCGCAGCTGCCGACCGGTGCCGCCGCGCCGCTGGCCGACGGTTCCGCCCCCGAGGGTTACTCGGTCAAGGGCAACGCCGACTCGGGTCTCTACCACGAGCCGGACGGCCGCTGGTACGACGCGACGGTCGCCGAGTTCTGGTTCAAGTCCGGTGCTGACGCTGAGGCCGCTGGCTTCAAGAAGGCCGGTAGCCGGGCCAAGGCCGCGGCCAAGGATGGGGAGGACGCCAAGTGAGCATCCACGAGAAGAACCCGCGCGACATCCTGATCGCCCCGGTCGTCTCCGAGAAGTCCTACGGGCTGCTCGACGAGGGCAAGTACACCTTCGTGGTGGACCCCCGCGCGAACAAGACCGAGATCAAGATCGCCGTCGAGAAGGTGTTCGGCGTCAAGGTCGACAAGGTCCACACGCTCAACCGGACGGGCAAGACCCGTCGCACCCGGTTCGGGATCGGCAAGCGCAAGGACACCAAGCGAGCGATCGTCTCCCTCCGCGAGGGATCGATCGACATCTTCGGCAGCGTTTCCTGACGGCCGAGTGACGTAGGGATCTGAGGAACACACATGGGTATCCGCAAGTTCAAGCCCACGACCCCCGGTCGCCGGGGTTCGTCGGTCGCCGACTTCGTCGAAGTGACGCGGTCGACCCCGGAGAAGTCGCTCGTCCGGCCGATCGCCAAGACCGGCGGTCGCAACAACGCCGGCCGCATCACCACCCGGCACATCGGTGGCGGTCACAAGCGCGCCTACCGGCTGATCGACTTCCGCCGCCACGACAAGGACGGCGTGCCGGCGACGGTCGCTCACATCGAGTACGACCCCAACCGCACGGCCCGGATCGCGCTGCTGCACTTCGCCGACGGCGAGAAGCGCTACATCCTCGCCCCGAACAAGCTCAAGCAGGGCGACACGATCGAGAGCGGCCCGTCCGCCGACATCAAGCCCGGCAACGCGCTGCCGCTGCGCAACATCCCGACCGGTACGGTCATCCACGCCATCGAGATCAAGCCCGGTGGCGGCGCGAAGATCGCCCGTTCGGCTGGTGCCCGCGTCCAACTCGTCGCCAAGGATGGCGCCTTCGCCCAGTTGCGTATGCCGTCCGGCGAGATCCGCAACGTCGACGCCCGCTGCCGTGCCACGGTCGGTGAGGTCGGCAACGCCGAGCAGAGCAACATCAACTGGGGCAAGGCCGGCCGCATGCGCTGGAAGGGCAAGCGCCCGACGGTGCGTGGCGTGGCCATGAACCCGATCGACCACCCGCACGGTGGTGGTGAGGGCAAGACCTCCGGTGGGCGTCACCCGGTGAGCCCGTGGGGCCAGCAGGAAGGCCGCACCCGCAAGGCCCACAAGGAAAGCGACAAGCTCATCGTGCGTCGCCGTCGTTCTGGCAAGAAGCGCTGATAGGAGCCTGGAATGCCTCGTAGCCTCAAGAAGGGCCCCTTCATCGACGACCACCTTCAGAAGAAGGTGGACGCCCAGAACGAAGCGGGCACCAAGAACGTCATCAAGACCTGGTCGCGTCGTTCGGTCGTCAGCCCGGACATGCTGGGTCACACCTTCGCCGTGCACGACGGCCGCAAGCACATCCCCGTCTTCGTGACCGAGTCGATGGTCGGCCACAAGCTCGGCGAGTTCGCCCCGACGCGCACCTTCAAGGGTCACGTCAAGGACGACAAGAAGGGTCGTCGTCGCTGATGGCCACCAACGAGAAGGACGTCATCACCGTGGAAGCCAAGGCCGTCGCCCGCGATGTGCGGGTCACGCCGATGAAGGCGCGCCGGGTCATCAACCTCATCCGTGGCAAGAACGCCACCGAGGCCGTGGCCACCCTCATGTTCGCCCAGCAGGCCGCCTCCGAGCCGGTCCGCAAGGTGTTGCAGAGCGCCATGGCCAACGCTCGGGTCAAGGCCGACGCGGCCTCGGAGGCATTCGACGAGCGTGCGCTCGTGGTCTCCGCGGCATACGTCGACGAAGGGGCCACGATGAAGCGGTTCCGGCCGCGTGCGCAGGGTCGCGCCTCGCGCATCAACAAGCGGACGAGCCACATCACGGTTGTGGTCACCCAGCCCGAGATCGCCAGCAGGAAGGGAACCCGCTGATGGGACAGAAGGTCAACCCGCACGGCTTCCGCCTGGGCATCACGACCGAGCACAAGAGCCGGTGGTTCGCCGACTCGACCAAGACGGGTCAGCGTTACCGCGACTACGTCAAGGAAGACGTCGAGATCCGCAAGCTCATGGAGAAGGGCATGGAGCGCGCCGGCATCTCCCGCGTGGAGATCGAGCGCACCCGTGACCGCGTCCGTGTCGACATCCACACCGCGCGTCCGGGCATCGTCATCGGCCGCCGCGGCGCCGAGGCCGACCGCATCCGTGGCGAGCTCGAGAAGCTCACGGGCAAGCAGGTGCAGCTGAACATCCTCGAGGTCAAGAACCCCGAGATCGACGCGCAGTTGGTCGCCCAGGGCATCGCCGAGCAGCTCTCGGCCCGTGTGTCGTTCCGCCGCGCCATGCGCAAGGGCATGCAGTCCGCTCTGCGCGCTGGCGCCAAGGGCATTCGGGTGCAGTGCTCCGGTCGTCTGGCCGGCGCCGAAATGAGCCGCTCCGAGTTCTACCGCGAGGGTCGGGTCCCGCTGCACACGCTGCGCGCCAACATCGACTTCGGCTTCTACGAGGCCAAGACGACGTTCGGCCGGATCGGCGTCAAGGTGTGGATCTACAAGGGTGACCTCACCGCCCGCGAGCTGGCTCAGCAGCAGGCGACCGCACCGCGCCCGCCGCGTAGCCCGCGTCGTGACGGTGGCGACCGTCCCGCCCGTCCGCGTCGTGGCGACCGTGACGGTATGCCGTCCGCCGACACCGCAGAGTCCGCGCCGGTGAGCGAGGCCCCCGTCCTGGCCACCGCCGGCACCGAGAATGAGCAGGCCTGACCATGTTGATCCCGCGTCGCGTCAAGCACCGTAAGCAGCACCACCCGAACCGCCACGGCATGTCCAAGGGCGGCAACGAGATCTCGTTCGGTGAGTACGGCATCCAGGCACTGGAGCCGACCTACCTCACCAACCGGCAGATCGAAGCCGCTCGTATCGCCATGACCCGCTACATCAAGCGTGGCGGCAAGGTGTGGATCAACGTCTACCCCGACCGTCCACTGACCAAGAAGCCAGCCGAGACCCGAATGGGTTCCGGTAAGGGCTCGCCGGAGTGGTGGGTCGTTAACGTCAAGCCCGGCCGCATGCTCTTCGAGCTGGCCGGTGTCCCGGAGCCGGTGGCTCGCGAGGCCATGCGCCTGGCGATGCACAAGCTCCCGATGAAGTGCCGCTTCGTTCGGCGTGAAGGTGGTGACATCTGATGGCAGTGGGAACCAAGGACCTGGCCCCCGACAACCTGCGTGGTTTCGGCGACGACCGTCTGGTCGAGGAGCTGCGCAAGGCCAAGGAGGAGCTGTTCAACCTGCGCTTCCAGTCGGCCACCGGTCAGTTGGACAGCCACGGCCGCCTGCGTGCGGTGAAGCGCGACATCGCCCGGATCTACACCGAGATGCGCGAGCGCGAGCTCGGCATCTCGGCACCGCCGGCACCCGCACCGGTGGCCCCGGCGAAGGCCGACAAGAAGGCTGACAAGGCCGAGAAGAAGGCGAAGGCATGAGCGAGGACCAGGCTGTGCAGGACGAAGCTGTGCACGACACCACCGTGCAGGAAGCACCCGCCGTCGAGCGCAACGACCGCAAGACCCGTCAGGGCTATGTCGTCAGCGACAAGATGAACAAGACCGTCGTCGTCGAGGTCGAGGAGCGCGTCAAGCACCCGCTCTATGGCAAGGTCATGCGCCGCAGCAGCAAGGTCAAGGCGCACGACGAGGCCAACTCGTGCGGCGTCGGTGACCTCGTGCTCATCATGGAGACCCGTCCGCTCTCGGCCACGAAGCACTGGCGTGTCGTGGAGATTCTGGAGAAGGCCAAGTGATCCAGCAAGAGTCCCGTCTGCGCGTCGCTGACAACACCGGCGCCAAGGAGTTGCTGTGCATCCGGGTGCTCGGCGGCTCGGGCCGGCGGTATGCCGGCATCGGTGACACCATCGTCGCGGCCGTCAAGGACGCCATCCCCGGCGGCAACGTCAAGAAGGGCGATGTCGTCAAGGCCGTGGTCGTGCGCACCGTCAAGGAGAAGCGTCGTCCGGACGGCTCCTACATCAAGTTCGACGAGAACGCCGCCGTCATCCTCAAGAACGACGGCGACCCGCGGGGGACCCGCATCTTCGGCCCGGTCGGGCGCGAGCTTCGTGAGAAGAAGTTCATGAAGATCATCTCCCTGGCACCGGAGGTGCTCTGAACCCATGGCAAAGCTGAAGATCAAGAAGGGTGACCTCGTCCAGGTCATCTCGGGTCGCTCGCAGAAGAACGGCGGCGACCGCGGGAAGCAGGGCAAGGTCATCGCCGTCTACCCCGACACCGAGCGCGTGCTCGTCGAGGGCATCAACCGGGTCACCAAGCACATCAAGGCTGGCACCACATCGCGTGGCTCCCGGACCGGTGGCTTGGTGCACGCCGAGGCCCCGATCCACGTGAGCAACGTCGCGGTCGTCGACCCGGACAAGAACGTCCCGACGCGGGTCAAGACCCGGGTCGAGACTGTCGAGCGTGACGGTCGCCTCAAGACCGTCCGCACCCGTGTCGCCGTCCGCTCCGGCAAGGACCTGTGAGAGACCGATGACTGAAACCACCACCGTGCGCACCGCGCCGCGGCTGAAGACCAAGTACCGCGACGACATCAAGTCGGCGTTGCAGGAGCAGTTCTCCTACGGCAACGTCATGCAGGTCCCCGGCGTCGTCAAGGTCGTCGTCAACATGGGCGTCGGCGACGCCGCCCGGGACAGCAAGCTCATCGAGGGCGCTGTCCGCGACCTCACCGCCATCACCGGGCAGAAGCCGGTGGTCACCAAGGCGCGCAAGTCCATCGCTCAGTTCAAACTGCGCGAGGGTATGCCGATCGGTTGCCACACGACGCTGCGCGGCGACCGGATGTGGGAGTTCCTCGACCGACTGGTCACCGTTGCGCTGCCGCGTATCCGTGACTTCCGTGGTCTGTCGCCCAAGCAGTTCGACGGGCGCGGCAACTACACGTTCGGCCTGACCGAGCAGTCGATGTTCCACGAGATCGACCAGGACCGCATTGACCGGGTCCGCGGGATGGACATCACCGTCGTCACCACGGCGACCAACGACGACGAGGGGCGCGCGTTGCTCAAGGCCCTCGGCTTCCCGTTCAAGGAGAACTGACATGGCCAAGACCGCTCTCGTCAACAAGGCGAACGCGACCCCGAAGTTCAAGGTCCGGGCCTACACCCGTTGCCAGAAGTGCGGGCGCCCGCACTCGGTCTACAAGAAGTTCGGCCTTTGCCGCATCTGCCTTCGCGAGATGGCACACCGCGGTGAACTCCCGGGCGTGACCAAGAGCTCCTGGTAGGTCCACCCGCGGGGGCTCGCCCCCGATGCACGACCACGCTGCACGACCTCAGCACCATCCGGCACCACCCCAGTACCACTGAATCTCAACACCGTAGGTCGGCTCCGGGCCGGACGGCATACCGTATGCCGCTCGGTCGGGAACGAAACCCCGGTGAGGAAGGGCCCGAAGCCCGATGACGATGACCGACCCGATTGCGGACATGCTCACGCGTGTGCGCAACGCCAACTCGGCACACCACGACACCGTCGCGATGCCGTATTCCAAGCTCAAGGCCAACATCGCCGAGATCCTCAAGCGTGAGGGCTACATCGCGAGCTGGGCCGTGAGCGACGCCGAGGTCGGCAAGACGCTGACCGTGACGCTCAAGTACGGCCCCAACCGCGAGCGCTCGATCGCTGGCGTGCGCCGGGTGAGCAAGCCCGGTCTGCGGGTCTACGCCAAGTCGACCAACCTGCCGCGCGTGCTCGGCGGTCTCGGTGTGGCGATCATTTCCACCTCGACCGGCTTGTTGACCGACAAGCAGGCTCACGAGAAGGGCGTCGGCGGGGAAGTCCTCGCCTACGTCTGGTAAGGGGAGCTAGCCATGTCACGTATCGGACGCCTCCCCGTCACCGTCCCTGCCGGGGTCGACATCGCCATCGAAGGCCAGGCCGTCACGGTCAAGGGCCCCAAGGGTCAGCTCGGCCTCGTCGTCGCCGAGCCCATCGCCGTCGCCAAGGGTGACAGCGGGGCCATCGAGGTCACCCGCCCGGACGACGAGCGCATGTCGCGTTCGCTGCACGGGCTCACCCGCACCCTGATCGCCAACATGGTCCAGGGTGTCACCGCGGGTTACGAGAAGAAGATGGAGATCGTCGGCACCGGTTACCGGGTGCAGGCCAAGGGTGAGAACCTCGAGTTCGCCCTCGGCTACAGCCACCCGATCACCGTCGAACCGCCGTCGGGCATCACCTTCGTCGTCGAAGCCCCCACCCGCTTCTCGGTCCAGGGGATCGACAAGCAGCAGGTCGGCGAGGTCGCCGCCAACATCCGCAAGCTGCGCAAGCCTGACCCCTACAAGGCCAAGGGCATTCGCTACGCGGGCGAGCAGATCCGTCGCAAGGTCGGAAAGGCCGGGAAGAAGTAAGCCATGGCAATGATCATCAAGCGCGGCAAGAGCAAGGCCGCCGCACGGATCCGCCGCCAGGTGCGCGGCCGCAAGAAGATCTCGGGCACGCCCGAGCGTCCCCGTCTGGTCGTGTCCCGCTCGACTCGGCACCTGTTCGCTCAGGTCGTCGACGACACCGAGGGCAAGACCCTCGCGTGTGCCTCGACGATGGAAGGCGACCTGCGCTCTTTCGACGGAGACAAGACCGCCAAGGCCAAGAAGGTTGGCGAGTTGCTCGCCGAGCGGGCCAAGGCAGCCGGTGTCGAGGCCGTCGTCTTCGACCGTGGCGGCAACAAGTACCACGGCCGGATCGCGGCGATCGCCGACGGTGCGCGCGAGGGAGGGCTCTCACTGTGAGCATCGTGACCCCGAACGGACTGACTGAGATGAGGAACCACTGATGCCCGGACCCCAGCGTCGAGGCACCGGAACCGGTGCGGGCCCCGCTGCCGGCGGCGAGTTCGGCGGCGAGCGCGGCGAGCGTCGCGGCCGCGGTG
>MTKY01052845.1_pt1 | contig 30235 bp, 28 predicted proteins | sample 1042731 | NCBI WGS metagenome assembly MTKY01 (sample SAMN06212206, study PRJNA360538) | anaerobic digester metagenome | biome: Wastewater treatment plant; material: sludge; isolation source: anaerobic digester fed with sludge from wastewater treatment plant | place: Denmark: WWTP Soeholt ...
GCGTCCGCGCGGCAGGGCCTGGCACGTATGCGTCTCGATAGTGCTTCCCGCGTACGTATAGATAATGCTTCCGGATATGAAAAGGCGCCCCGTGGGGGGCGCCTCTTTTCAGCTATGGGTTATACGTCGGGTCCGCCCTTGAGGCCAAGGATCTGGCGGGTCTCGTCCGGCGTCGCCGGCTCACGGTCGGCGAGCTTGACGATCTCCACAGCCTTCTCCACCTGCTCCCAGGAGCCCTTGGCGAGGACGCCCTTTCTGATGGTGATGTTATCCTCCAGGCCGACGCGGATATGGCCACCCTCAACGGCCGATATGAAGGCACCACGGAACTGAGCCGGACCGACGCCGCAGGTGCTCCAGGTGGCATCGTCGGGAATGAGCTCCCTGAAGCGGTGGAAGTTGGCGAGGTCGAGGGGGCAGCCTCCCAGGACTCCCCACACGAACTGGAAGTGCATGGGCTCGACGAAGATACCCTGGTGGCGGACGAAAAGGGTGTTGTAGACGCCACCGTAATCGTAGACCTCCAGCTCGGGCTTGGTTCCGGCCGCTTTCATTTCCTTGGCGAAGTCGGTGAGCATCTGGAAGGTGTTGGTGAACACGGTCTCTCCCAACACCACGTGGTTCTTCCAGTCGCCGAGTGCGAAGTTCATGGAGTTGGTGTTGAGCGAGGCCATCTCGGGCTTCAATTCCTGCACCACCCTGATGCGCTCTTCCGGCGTGGCGCCGATGCCGATGGCCGTGGAGAGGTTGATGACGATGGGGCACTTCTCGGTGATGCCCTTCACGATCTCACGCAGCACGTCGATGCTGGCGGTGGGGAAGCCGTGCTCCGGGTCGCGGGCGTGGATATGCACGATGGCACATCCGGCGTTGTAGCACCTGTAAGCCTCCTCGATGAACTCCTCCGGAGTGTAGGGCACGGCCTCGTTTTGGTTCTTCATTGTCGCGGCTCCGGCTAAGGCCGCAGTGATGATGCATTTATCCTTGAGTGACATGGCAACACCTCCTGCCGATCGGGTAGTGGATTGGAACCATATTCCCCCCTTGCCGGAAGGGAGAAACAAGCTAATCCTAATACAGGAGCAAGAAAAAAACAATTTACCACGGCTACGGCCATCGCGCCATGCGGCGGACTCCCGGCTCGAGCGGGGATCCCCGGATCGGCCTGCATTCTGGCGGATTGAGCCGCAGGAGGGCACGACAGAGCCGGCGGTCATGGGGTGTGGGGGATGTAAAGGGCGACGCCATTTGATAATGTAGTCTATATCCGCAAGGCCTGTTACCGGGCCGCGTCCTCTCGGCAAGGCCAGGCTGAATCAAGGAGGAGCAAGATGGAGCAGTTAAACCCGGGGCAGATCAGGAAGCACATCAAGCAGCTCAAACAGAGGGAACAGGAGTATTTCTATTACCTTGGTCAACTGGCCTTTCAGGCCGGAGAGCAGGGGAAACTCGATGATCCAGGGATGCTCGAAGCTTACCGTGTCCTGAAGGACATACAGGTCCAGATCCCGCAATGGGAAGTCTCGCTCGAGCAGCTGAAGGCGGCCAAGCAGGCCGCCCAGAAGCCCAGCTGCCCGCAATGCGGCGAGCCCGTGGTCAGGGGCGCGGCCTTCTGCGCCGGCTGCGGCACCAGCCTGGCGGCTCCGCCGCCCCAGGCGGCAGGTGTGCCCGGAATTGCCGGAATGGCCTGCCCTACCTGCGGAGGGCCGCTGGAGGAGGACGCGGTTTTCTGCGGGAATTGCGGTGCGCGCACTGGCCTGACAACGCCCGAATCAGCGGCGGCACCCGCTCCCCCTCCATCCGCTGCGCCCCCGCCGGCCGTAGCCGAGGAGACCCAGCCGCCCCCCGAGGAGACCCACGCCTGTCCCAAATGCGGGGCGGTGTCCACCGAAGCCGGCATCCAGTTCTGCTCCGTTTGTGGGGCATCGCTGCAGCAGGCGGAAGCGGAGACCCAGCCCCCCGAGGCCGAGGAGACCCAGCCGCCACTCGAGGAGACCCACGCCTGCCCCAAATGCGGTGCCGGCATACCCGATAAGGACATGGTATTCTGTTCTGCCTGCGGGACGAAGGTAAAGGAATGATACAGGTATATACGGGGGACGGAAAGGGAAAGACCACCGCGGCCCTTGGCCAGGCGTTGCGGGCCATCGGCCATGGCATGAAGGTATACATGATCCAGTTCATGAAGGGCAGAACATACGGGGAGCTCATGACGTGCGAAAGGTGTCTGCCCGACCTCACCATCACCATGTCCGGGCGCGACGAGTTCGTGAAAAAGGGTGAGCCAGAGGAGGCCGACCTGCGCATGGCCCGCGAGGGCCTCGACCTGGCGAGAAAAGTCGTATCGGAGGGAAAGCACCAGATGCTCATCCTCGACGAGATCAACGTGGCGGTGGACTATGGCCTTCTGCCCCTTCCGGAGGTGCTGGAATTCCTGCGCTCCTGCCCGCGCGAGATGGAGGTGGTCTGCACCGGCAGATATGCCCCCGTGGAACTCGTGGAGCTGGCGGACCTGGTGAGCGAGGTGAGAGAAGTAAAGCACCATTACAACCAGGGTGTGGAGATGAGGAAGGGCATCGAGTACTGAGGTCGGTATGGCTCGAACAGGAGACCGATCGGGAGGGTGAAGCATGGAGGAGAAGAAAAGATGGCTCGACGAGGTGTACGGCCAGTCCCCGCTGCGGGACGCCGCCTTCACCACCGTGTCCGGCGAGGAAGTGCGGCCGCTTTATGCCCCCGATGACATAGAGGGGCTCGACTACGACAGGGACCTGGGTTATCCGGGGCTCTACCCCTTCACCCGGGGCATACAGCCCAGCATGTACCGCGGCAGGCATTGGACCATGCGACAGTTCGCGGGCTTCGGGACGGCGGAGGATACCAACAGGCGCTACAAGTTCCTCCTGGAGCGGGGGCAGACCGGGCTCTCGGTGGCCTTCGACATGCCCACGCTAATGGGCCGCGATTCCGACGATCCCCGCTCCGAGGGCGAGGTGGGGCGCTGCGGCGTGGCCATCGATTCCCTGCGGGACATGGAGGCGCTCTTCGAGGGCATTGACCTCAAGACCATCACCACTTCCATGACCATCAACGGCCCGGCCTCGGTCCTGCTGGCCTACTATCTCTGCGTGGGAGAGAAACAGGGGGCTTCCTTCGCCGAGTTGGGCGGCACCATACAGAACGATATCTTAAAGGAATATATCGCCCAGAAGAGCTGGATATTCCCGCCCCGCCCGTCGCTGCGCATCATCACCGACATCTTGGCCTTCTGCTCTCGTGAGGTGCCGCGCTGGAACACCATCTCCATCTCCGGCTACCACATCCGGGAGGCGGGCTCCACGGCGGCGCAGGAGCTGGCCTTCACCTTAGCTGACGGCTTCGCCTACGTGGAGGCGGGCATCGAGGCCGGACTGGACGTGGACGACTTCGCGCCGCGCCTCTCCTTCTTCTTCAACTCCCACGTGGACTTCTTCGAGGAAATAGCCAAGTACCGCGCGGCGCGGCGCATCTGGGCCAGGCACATGCGGGAGAAGTACGGCGCGCGCGACCCCCGCTCTCAGATGCTGCGCTTCCACACCCAGACCGCGGGGTGCTCCCTGACCGCCCAGCAGCCGGAGAACAACATCGTCCGCACCGCTTTCCAGGCGCTGTCCGCCGTGCTCGGGGGCACCCAGAGCCTGCACACCAACTCCATGGACGAGACCCTGGCCCTGCCCACGGAAAAAGCGGTGGAGATCGCCTTGAGGACCCAGCAGCTCATCGCGCATGAGACCGGGGTGGCCAATACCATCGACCCCCTGGCCGGCTCCTACGCCGTCGAGGCCTTGACCGACCGCTTGGAGGAGCAGGCGGAGGAATATTTCCGCAGAATAGAGGAGTTCGGCGGGGTGCTTCCCGCCATCGAGGCCGGCTTCTTCCAGCGCGAGATCGCGGACGCTGCCTACCGCTACCAGCGGGAGATAGAGCGCGGCGAGCGCGTGGTGGTGGGGCTCAACCGTTTCCAGAACTCAGGCGAGACCCTGACCATCGACCTGCTGAGGATCGACCCCGCGGTGGAGAAAAAACAGAGGGAGAGGATGGCGGAACTGCGCTCGTCCCGTTCCTCCACGGCGGTGCAGGAATGCATGGCGGCGCTCAAGCAGGGGGCGGAGGGCGATGCCAACCTCATGCCGCTCATCATCGCCTGCGCCCGTGCCTACTGCACCGAAGGCGAGATCATCGGAGCATTGCGCGAGGTCTTCGGGGAGTACAGGGAAACCGTCCTTTTCTAATCGAGCGGATCGCCGGATGTCGGTTTTCGTCCACATAATGCGAATATGCTCGGACCGCGGGGCTTCGCTGCGTAACCGGCCCTTTAGCGCCGCGTCCTCCCGGCCTGAGAACCCCAGATCACGGCCAGGCCTTTCCTCGCGCCCAGGTAAGCGCTGACGCAGTCGCATTTCACCTGAAAGAGAAAATAGATGTTCCCTTCCTCGCCCTCCAGCGTCTCGAAATTGCCCTGTCCCTTGGCCAGGATGACGTCCGCTGCGCCCAGGGCCTCGCGAAAATCACGCGAGGCCCGGAGCAGGTCCACGCCCGCCATGGCCAGGCCCGTGGTGATAACCTTGCACAAGTCAGGCAATCCCGCCTCGGACGCATCCTTCAGCAGGGCATCGTTTATGGCGGGGCCGCCCCTGACGGCAGCGGTGAGTTCCAGTTGGGGGAACTCGCTGAGCAGTATCTCGCAGAGAAAACGGTCGAACACTATCTCACCGGCGTTGTCGCAGATGATCAAGGCCCGCCTTGCCTTCTCCAACTCGCGGCGCAGAATAGTCCCGTGGTCGATGAAGGGCTCCGTCTCCAGCACCCTGGCGAGGTTCTCCCCCAGGTCTCCCGGCTCCGCCCTTGCGCCGAAATCGATGATGTTTCCGGCCACCGCAGCGCGAAGGGCATAGGCGAAGGGATCGCCATAGCCCCTTGCGTCCTCCCGCAGCAGGGGAAGTAACTCGAGGGCCATGCGGTTGCTCTCCTCCTTCAGAGCCAGGAACGGATCCTCCACGCCCGAGAGCTCCTTGATGGCGTCGTAGAAGAGCGCCGCCGCCCCGGGTGGGCTGACGTCGGGGTCGAGATCGCCGAGGATGGAGGCGGTGGAGCGCAGGGCGCGCCTCAGGCTTTCCCCTTCCAGGCCGCTCAACCGCGCCGCACGATAAGACTGTGCCATCATGCAGGGATAACATTCCGCATCGAGTTTCATGTTCTCTCCTCGCACAACCATAGCATATACGGCCGCGGAAGCATAAGGCTCGGGCGTGGCGGGGAAAGACGCCCCGTCCGGGAGGCAGGGAAGAGGCACTTCGCGGAGCGCGCGATCCCCCCCTGCCCGATTCGCCTTTTCGCGCCGCATGAATTCCTATATACTGATGACGGTTCATTGGTCCGGCAACTGAACTCCCAGATGAAACAGGAGGGACGATGAACCTCGGTAAGCACCGTATCCTCATAGCCAAACCCGGCCTGGACGGGCACGACCGGGGCGCCAAGGTGGTGGCCCGGGGCTTGGCCGAGGCCGGGTACGAGGTGGTATACACCGGGCTGCATCAGACCCCCGAACAGGTCGCCGAGGCCGCGCTTCAGGAGGACGTAGACGCGGTCGGCCTGTCCATCCTGTCCGGGGCCCACATGACGCTTTTCCCCCGTGTTATGCAGCTCTTGCGGGACAAGGGCGGCGAGGGCATCCTCGTCTTCGGGGGAGGCATAATCCCCGAGGAGGATGCGGAGGAGCTGATGCGCCAGGGAGTGGCCGGCATCTTCACCCCGGGCACCTCCATCTCGGAGATCGTGTCTTTCCTGGAGGAGAAGCTGGGTTGACCTTGAACGTCGACACCTCGAAAGCCTGCATCGCGGAAGCGACAGCGCCATCTTCGACGCGGCGGCGCCAGCGCCTCCGACTTTATGAAGGTGGAGGCCCGGCATGCGTGACCATGTGGTTGAAAGACGCGAAAAATATCTAATATAATAGGATGGCCCGTGCCGGAGATGCCCTGTCTTTCCACGGGCGGACCCCCGGCATTAGAGATAGAGTAAGGTAAGCGATATTGGACGGAAAAAGGAACGGAGCGGGGTAAATCATGTGCGCTGAAGAACTAGATTTCGTCGAAAAGTACGACCTCCTCGGATGCATCCAGTGTGGAAGGTGCACGGGTGGTTGCCCTGTCGCGCTGAGAACGGACCTCAGGGTAAGGTGTTTCATGTACGACACCCAGAACGAGGAGCGCCTGGAGGAGATCTCCGAAAAGCCGGAGATCTGGGATTGCACGACCTGCTACACCTGTGCCGCCCGCTGCCCTAAGGGACTCGAGCCCCTCGAGGTGCTCATCGGCCTGCGCAGCCTGCAGATCGAGGAAGGCAAGGTGCAGCCCACGGTGCGCGACGCCCTGGAGTCCATATTCAAGGACGGCAACCCCTGGGGCTCGCCGCGGGCAAAACGCCTTGACTGGGCCTCAGACCTGGACGTGAAGGTCTTGGAGCCGGAGGCGGAGGAGACCACGGACGTGCTCCTTTTCATCTGCTGCACCGACTGTTACGACCCCCGGGTGATGAAGGTGGCCCAGGCCCTGATCAAGGTGCTGAACGCCGCGGGAGTGGACTACGGGCTCATCGGGGAGGACGAGAGCTGCTGCGGCAGCGAGGTGCGCCGCCTCGGCGAGGAGGGCCTCTTCGAGATGTGCGACGAGGAGAACGTAGAGCTGCTGAACTCCTTCAATGTCAACCGCATCGTGGCCATAAGCCCGCACTGCTACAATACGTTGAAGAAGGAATACCACGGGCTCAAGGTACCGGTCCTTCACTACACCGAGCTCGTCGCCGAGCTTCTCGAGGAGGGCAAGCTGGAGATCCCCAAGGAGATCGCCAAGGTCGTCACCTACCACGACCCCTGTTTCCTGGGCAAGCAGAACGACATCTACGACGAGCCCAGGTACATCATCACCCGCATCCCGGGCGTCGAGTTCAAGGAGTTCGACCGCTGCCGCGAGCGCAGCCTGTGCTGCGAGGGCGGCGGGGGCAAGATGTGGGTGGAGAGCGAGTCCAAGGAGGAGCGCCTCGCCGAGATCAGGATAGAGGATGCCAAGGAGATGGGCGCGCAGGTCGTCGCCGTGGCGTGTCCTTTCTGCCTGCTCACGCTGGAAGATGCCACCAAGGTCAAAGGAGTTGAAGAGGAGATGCAGGTTATGGACATCCTCGAACTCCTGGCTGAGGCTTTGTAGATAGATCGAGCCATAGCGCTGTGATAGCAGGAAACGGATCAAGGAGAGAAGAGGTGAATCGCGTATGAACATGGTGGTATGCGTAAAGAGGGTCCCGGACACCAGCGAGTCCGAGGTCCACATCGATGCCTCCGGAAAGGATATCGACAAGAGCAGACTATCCTTTGGGATCAACGAGTGCGACAACTACGCCGTGGAGGAGGCCATCCAGATCAAGGAGCGCCTCGAGGGCAACGTCACCGTCATCAGCCTGGGCGGCAAGGACTCAGACGAGGTCATCCGCATGGCCCTGGCCAAGGGCGGCGACGATGCCATCCGCCTCGAGGACGACGCCTTCGCGGGCGGCGACGCGCTGGCCGTGGCCAAGGCGCTCGCCGGGGCCGTCAAGGGCCTGGAATACGACATCGTCTTCACCGGCGCCCTCACCGACGACGACGGCTACGCCGCGGTGCCGGTGGCCCTGGCGGAGCTGCTGGGCGTGCCCCACGCCACCTACGTCAAGAAGGTGGAGATCCTGGAGCCCGGCAAGAAGGCCAAGGTCGGCAGGGAGCTCGAGGGCGGACTCATGGAGTTCCTGGAGATCGACATGCCCTGCGTGCTCGGCATCCAGACCGGCATCAACGAGCCGCGCTACGCCTCCTTCAAGGGCATCAAGCAGGCGGCCAAGAAGGAGATCGCCGTCAAGTCCGCCGCGGACCTGGGGCTGGACGCCGCCGATATCGGCGAGGCCGGCTCCTGGGCCGTGCTGGAGCAGTTCACGCCCCCGGTGGTCGGCGAGATGGCCGAGATACTCGAGGGCGAGCCCGACGAGACCGCGGCCAAGTTGGCCGGCATCCTGAAAGAGAAGGGGCTGGTATAAATGAAAGACATCTTCGTACTCATAGAGCACCGCCGCGGCGAGATGCGCGACGTCTCGGTGGAGATGCTGTGCGGCGCGGGCAAGCTGGGCGGGACCGTGGTGGCCGTGCTGCTGGGCAAGGACGTGGACGCCTTCGCGGACAAGGCCGCGGGCTACGCGGACAAGGTCCTGTACGTCAATGACGCCATGTTCGAGAACTACAACTCCGAGCTCTATCAGAAGGCGCTTTCAGCCCTCATCAAGGAGCACGGCCCGGGCCTGGTGCTCATGGGCAATACCGCCCAGGGGGTCGACCTGGCCCCGGCCCTGGCGGTCGAGCTGGGAGCCCCACTGGTGACCGACGTCACCGCGGTCGAGATGGACGGGGACAAGCCCAAGCCAACGCGCACCTTCTACGGCGGCAAGCTGGACGCGCACCTCGCCATGAAGGACGCCGACCTATACATCCTAACCATCCGCGAGGCTACCTTCCAGGCGGAGGACCCCTCCAAGTCCGGGGAGATCGTCAAGGTCGATAACCCGGTCAGCGAGGACGTTGCTTACCGTAAATTCGTGGAGTACGTGGAGCCCGAGGTGGGCGACGTGGACATCACCCAGTCGACCCTCCTGGTGGGCGTGGGACGCGGCATCCGCGAGGACAAGAACATGCCCGTGGTGGAGGAGCTCGCCCAAGCCATCGGGGCGGACCTTGCCGCCTCCCGAGCCGTGGTGGACGCCGGCTGGCTGCCCTCGGACCGCCAGGTGGGCATCTCCGGCAAGACGGTGAAGCCCAAGCTCTACCTGGCCGTGGGCATCTCCGGCGCCTTCCAGCACGTCACCGGCATGAAGGGCTCCGAGGTCATCGTGGCCATCAACAAGGACCCCGACGCTCCCATCTTCGGCATCGCCGATTACGGCATCGTGGACGACCTCTTCAAGGTGGTCCCCAAGCTGGTGGAGAAGATCAAGGAGTTGAAGGGCGCTTAAGCGTTGTCATTGAGACCGGACTCCTCCGGTTGCCATAATGTAATTGCAGGATAAACGACCTTTTAACGAAGGCACTAGGAGGAAGAAAGACATATGAACGGTAAACCGAGGATCGGGGTCTATGTCTGCCACTGCGGCACGAACATAGCCGGCACCGTGGACGTGGAGGAAGTGGTCAAGTTCGCCGAGACCCTCCCGGACGTGACGGTGGCGCGCAACTACAGCTACATGTGTTCGGACCCGGGGCAGGCACTGATCGTCGACGACATCGAGAAAGCGGGGCTCAACCGCGTGGTGGTGGCCTCATGCTCGCCGCGCATGCACGAGCCCACCTTCCGCAAGACGCTGCTCTCCGGCGGCCTCAATCCCTACTTCCTGGAGATGGCCAACATCCGCGAGCAGTGCTCGTGGGTGCACCCGGACCCCATCGCCGCCACCGAGAAGGCCAAGCGCCTGGTGGAAGCGGCGGTGGTCAAGTCGCGCCGCCTGGAGCCCCTGGACGCGAAAGAGGTGGACGTGGAGCCCTCCTGCCTCATCATCGGGGCGGGCATCGCAGGCATCCAGTCCGCCCTGGACATCGCGGACGCGGGCTTCAAGGTCTACCTGGTGGAGAAGGAGCCTTCCGTGGGCGGGCACATGATCCAGCTGGACAAGACCTTCCCCACCCTGGACTGCTCGGCGTGCATCATGACCCCCAAGATGGTGGACGTGGCCAACCACCCCAACATCGAGCTCATGACCTACTCCCAGGTGGAGGAGATCGGGGGCTACATCGGCAACTTCGACATCAAGGTGCGCAAGAAGTCGCGCTTCGTGGACATCGACAAGTGCACGGGCTGCGGCATCTGCGCCGAGGAATGCCGCATGGCGGGGCGCTTCCCCAACGAGTTCGACGAGAACATGGGTATGCGCGGCGCCATCTACATGCCCTTCCCGCAGGCGGTCCCCGCCAAGTACACCATCGACAAGGAGAGCTGCCTCTTCCTGACCAAGGGCAAGTGCGGCGAGTCTCCCAAGTGCAAGGACGCCTGCCAGGCGGGTGCGGTCAACTTCGACCTGGAGGACGAGATCGTAGAGTTCAAGGTGGGCACGATCATCGTGGCCACCGGCTACGACGTCTTCGACGCCAGGCTGAAGCCGGAATACGCCTACGGGGTATACGACAACGTGCTCACCGCTCTCGAGTTCGAGCGCCTGGTCAACGCCTCCGGACCCACCGGCGGCAAGGTCACCATGATCGAGAGGGGAAAGAAGAAGAAGAAGAAGGGCGCGGAGGAAGAGGCTCCCAAGGTCCCCGAGAGCATCACCTTCATCCAGTGCGTCGGCTCCCGTGACAAGAGCGTGGGCAACGAGTACTGCTCGCGCGTGTGCTGCATGTACACCGCCAAGCTGGCCCACCTGGTCAAGGACAAGGTAGGCCACGACTGCGAGGTCACCGTCTTCTACATGGACGTGCGCGCCTTCGGCAAGGGCTTTGAGGAGTTCTACGACCGCGTGCGCCGCGAGGGCGTGAAATACATCCGCGGCAACCCCTCCGAGATCTACAAGAAAGGCGACAAGCTCATCGTGAAGGCCGAGGACACCCTGACCTCCACTCCCCTGGAGCACGAGACGGACATGGTGGTCCTCTCCGTGGGGCTGGTGCCGCGCCGGGACAACCGGGAGATCATAGACCTGCTCAAGCTGTCCCAGACCTCGGACCTGTTCTACATGGAGGCCCATCCCAAGCTGAGGCCGGTGGACACCGCTTCGGACGGCGTATATCTCGCCGGCGTGTGCCAGGGCCCCAAGGATATCCCCGATGCCGTGGCCCAGGCCAAGGGAGCGGCCTCGGCGGCGATGATCCCCATGGCCTCGGGCAAGGTCAAGGTGGAGGCGCAAACCTCCTTCGTGAACGAGGATACCTGCCGCGGCTGCGGCTTCTGCGTTGAGCTCTGCCCTTACACCGCCATCGAGCTGGTGGAGGTAAACCGCATGGGCTGGCCGGTCAAGGTGGCCAGGGTGAACGAGGCCCTGTGCAAGGGATGCGGCGCCTGCGCCGCGGCCTGCCTTTCCGGCTCCATACAGCAGCGCTCATTCAAGGACTGGCAGCTGCTGCCTCAGATAGAAGCCCTGGGGGTGAAGTAGAACATGGCCGAGAACAAAGACTTCGAGCCAAACATCGTGGCCTTCCTGTGCAACTGGTGCTCCTACGCCGGGGCCGACCTGGCCGGCACCTCGCGCATCACCTACCCGTCCAACGTGCGGGTGATCAGGGTCATGTGCTCGGGCAGGGTCAATCCCCTCTTCGTGATGAACGCGCTGCAGCAGGGGGCGGACGGAGTACTCATCTCCGGTTGCCACCCCGGCGACTGCCATTACATGCACGGCAACTACTACGCGCGGCGCCGCTTCAACCTCATGCGCAACTTCCTGGAGTACCTGGGCGTCGAGCCCGAGAGGGTGCGCATGAGCTGGGTATCGGCCTCCGAGGGCGCCAAGTGGAAGGAAGTCATAGAAGAGGTCAGCGAGGGCATCAAAAAGGTGGGACCCATGGATCAGTTCAAACGGAGGCAGTTAAATTGGTAGACGTAAACAAACTCAGAGAGAAAGCCAGGGAGGTCATCTCCAGGGAGGACGTGCGGGAGCTCATCGGTTACCGTCCCGGTACCTACGGCTTCCGGGCCCGCCCCGCCTTCGTCATGGGTCCTGACGATACAGGCGAGCTCATCTTCACCCCTGCCTGCGTGAACAACCTGGCCAGCTACATCGTGCTGGAGGAGAAGCTGCCGGTGAAGCGGGGAGAGGAGCCCGACCTGCGCAAGGTCGCGGTGATGGTCAAGGGATGCGATTCCCGCGCCCTGGTGCAGCAGATGGAGGAGAAGGCCTACGACCGCGACCGCATCCTGGTGCTGGGCATCCCCTGCCGGGGCGTGGTGGACATGGCCAAGGTCCAGGCGAAGTACCCCGACGTCCTGGAGATGGGCGAAATCGCCCTGGAGGGCGACAAGTTCGTCCTCTCGTTCAACGGGACGAAGGAGGAGGTGCCCAGGGAGGAACTGGTGGCGGACAAGTGCCTGCGCTGCCGTTATCCCACGCCGCTGGTCTACGACGAGCTCCTCGACGAAGAGGTGGAGCGTTTCGCCGACGACGACTTCGCGGACGTCGCGGAGCTGGAAAAGCGGGCGGCGGACGACAAGTGGGCATACTGGGAGGAGAAGTTCTCCCGCTGCATCCGCTGTTACTCCTGCCGCAACGTCTGCCCCATGTGCTACTGCGAGGACTGCGTGCTCGACCGCCTGCAGCCACAGTGGATGCGCCGCAGCGTGGACATCAGCGAGAACACCGCTTACCACATCTCCCGCGCCTATCACCTGGCAGGGCGCTGCATCCAGTGCGGCGAGTGCCAGAGGGTGTGCCCGGTGGATATCCCGCTCATGGAGCTCAACCGCAAGTTCTACAAGGACGTGGAGGATCTCTATGACTACGAACCGGGCACGAACGTCGAGAATCCGCCGCTGCTCTCTACCTTCAAGGTAGAGGACAAAGAAGACTTCATAATGTAAGAGGTGGGTGCCATGGCATTAAAGAAACTAAGCAAGGAAAAGGTGGGAGAGGCCCTCGCGGAGCTCTCCAAATTCCGCCTCATCGCGCCCGCCAAGTCGGATGATGTGGTGGTCTTCAAGCAGATCTCGGATCCCGCGGAGGCTTACCTGGAGTACGGGAACTCGACCGTTCCCCCCAAGAAGTTCGCCTTCCCTCAGACGGAGACGCTGTTCCGCTTCGTCACCGGGAGCCCCGATCTCACCGCGAAGAACGTGGAGGAGGAAGGGACCACGGTCATCTTCGGACTGCGCCCCTGCGACGCGCGGGCGATGGCCATCGTGGACAAGCTGTTCTCCTGGGACTTCGACGACCCCTATTACCTCAAGCGCCGCGAGCTCACCACCCTGGTGGGCATGGCTTGCGTCGAGCCTCCCTCGGTGAACTGCTTCTGCACCTCGCTGGGGGGTAGCCCCTTCGGGACGGAGGGCCTGGACCTGCTCCTCACCGATATGGGCGACTATTACCTGGTGGAGGCGCTCACGGACAAGGGAGAGAAACTGGAGGAGACGCTCTCCTCGCAGCTCGAGGACGCCCCCGCCGACGACGAGAAGAAGGCCAAGGATATGGCCGCGGCGTCCGAGGGGAAGATCCGGCGCTCCATAAACACCGAGGGCATACCCGAGAAGCTGCCGGACCTCTGGGAGAACGGGCTGTGGAAAAAGGTATCCGCCGCTTGCCTCGGCTGCGGCATCTGCACTTTCCTCTGCCCCACCTGCCACTGTTTCGACATCCAGGACGAGGTCGAAGAGTCGGGTGAGGGCAGACGCTGCCGCATGTGGGACTCCTGCATGTTCGAGGAGTACACCGTGCACGCCTCGGGACATAACCCCCGCCCGACCCGCAAGGAGAGGACGCGCAACCGCATCAACCACAAGTACTCCTACTATCCCGCGCACTTCGACGTCATCGCCTGCGTCGGCTGCGGCCGCTGCATAAACCTCTGCCCGGTGAACATCGACATACTGGAAATACTCGATCAGGTGGTGGATGCCTAATGAAGAACCCATATATCCCCTATCAGGTAAACATCATCGACGCATGGTACGAGGCGCCGGGAGATCGCTGCATCAAGACCTTCAAGGTGACCTTCGCCGACGAGAAGGTATGGGACACCTGGAGCCACAAGCCGGGCAACTGCGCCATGGTGGGCATCCCCGGCGTGGGCGAGTCGATGTTCTGCATCTCCTCATCGCCGACGGAGAAGGGATACCTGCGTTTCAGCATCATGAAGGCGGGCAAGAACACCTCCGCCCTGCACGAGCTGGAAGCGGGCGATTCCTTCTTCATCCGCGGGCCCCTGGGGAACAACTTCCCCCTGGACGAGTGGAAGGGCAAGAACATCGTGACCATCGGCGGCGGTATCGGGCAAGCACCCCTGCGCCCGGTCATCCAGTGGATCCGGGACAACCGCGCCGACTACGGCGAGCTGGAACTGATTTACGGCGCCCGCACCTCGCAGGACCACTGCTTCAAGACGGAGTTCGAGGAGATCGGCTCGAGCGACGATTGTGAATGCCACCTCTCCATCGACGTGGAGGAGGAGGAGTGGCCTCACTTCGTGGGCTTCGTCCCCTCGCTGCTAATGGAGGTCGCTCCGAAACCGGACAACGCCATAGCGGTCACCTGCGGCCCGCCGGTGATGATCAATTTCGTGCTGCAGAACCTGGAGAAGCTTGGCTTCACGCCGGACCAGGTGTATACCACCCTGGAGAACCGCATGAAGTGCGGCATCGGCAAGTGCGGCCGCTGCAACGTGGGCCATCTCTACGTATGCAAGGACGGCCCGGTCTTCTCCTACGCGCAGCTCAAGGAGATCCCGGAGGCCTTCGCCTGATTAAGCAGGTATAGAAGACGGAAAAGGGGTGGAGCCCTGCTCCACCCCTTTTCCGTTGGCGGGATTTCGGAAATATAGACGGACTACCTGCAAATATGTGGGCATATGCTATTTAATGGAAATCATTCATTAATCCGGGACCTTGTGATAATAATACACCTGAAGGTGGAGGGTGATTCCGCCCGGGAAATGCGTTTAAGCCGATAGTCCGCGGGAAGGATATTCACGGAGCCCGGGTGAAATATCACGATAAAGGAGGTGTCGGTTGGTCTTCAGGATGCAGGCATGGCGGGTGCTCCGCCATATGCTCGTGGCGATGCTGATGATCGCGGGCGTCGTGGTGATAATCGCGGGCCTTGTCTTTATCGGGCTCGACATCGCCTACGCGAACCACGTCTTCAAGGGAGTGTACGTAGAGGGCATCAACATCGGCAGCATGAGCCGTGAGGAGGCCATAGAGACGCTGCGTTCCGAGCTCGACCTGGAGTCCCTCAACAGCGACCTGGTGCTGGCCTTCGACGGCTATACCTGGCCACTCCCTCTCTACGAGATAGACGCCTACGTGGACATAGAGGCCACCGTGGACAGGGCCATGGGCGCCGGGCGGGACATACCCTTCTACGAGCGCTGGGTCAACCGGGCCACGTTCCAGGGCCTTGATCGCGACGTCAAGCTGGGCATCCACTGCGACCAACGCAGACTGGACGACTTCATATCCACCCTCGAGGCGACGGTCGACCGCCCCGCCGTAAACGCCGAGATCAAGCTGGAGGGACGCATGCTGCTCTTCCAGAGGTCTCAGGAGGGCTGGAAACTGGATTCCGAGACGGCGCGCGGCAGCATCATGGAGGCCCTGTCCTCGCGGGACCGCACCGTGGAACTGGAGATAGAGGTCACAGCGCCCGAGGTTGCCGACGAGCAGGTCGGCAAGGTGATCACCGTGGACAAGACCAACCACATCCTCACCCTCTACAACAACATGGAGGTCGAGAAGCAATATCCCATAGCCGTGGGTATGCCCTCGTGGCCCACGCCCAGCGGCACCTATAAGGTCACCAGCAAGCAGAGGAACCCCTCCTGGGTGAACCCCGGAACCTCCTGGGCGACGGACATGCCTCCCGTCATCCCGCCGGGACCCGGAAATCCTCTCGGAACCAGGGCCATAGGTACCAGCGCCTCCGGCGTCTTCATCCACGGGACGTACAGCTCCTATTCCATCGGCTCCAACGCGTCTCATGGGTGCATACGCATGTATATCAAGGATTCCGAGGATATCTTCGAGAGAGTCGAGATGGGGATCCCGGTCCTCATCTTCTGATATCCCGGTCAGGGCGGCCGATCGCGACGCGAGGGGTAAACCCCCTGCAATCGTTAACCGATGCACTGAAGAAAGCGTTGAAGCCGAGACCTGAGATGTAGCGGGGGTCTGTACGGATGACAAAGAAAGTCATGGTGACGATCGCGATAGCCGTTCTCATGATGGTGCCGTGCATGTTTTTGGCTCTGGCAGACGCCCCGGCCGAAGCGGATACGATGCCGCCGCCCGCGGGGCTGCAGGCGTTGCGTCGGGGGCAGGATGCAAGCATCAGGGTCGCCCTCACCTGGGACGCGGTGGAGGGGGCTTACGGCTATAACGTCTATCGCTCCGATACGCCCGACGGCCCCCTTGCGCGGATCGGGGGAAAGGCCGCCGACTCCATGCTCTATTACCCCGTCTTCCTGGACGACGGCGTGGAGCCGGGAAGGGGATATTTTTACGCGGTGAGCAGCGTCGACGAGGACCTCGACGAGGGTCCCTTCTCCTCCCGGGTATATGCCTTCGTCGATGCCGCGGCCAGGGCTGCGGCCGGGCCCAAAAGCATCGTCTGTTCCCTCTCGGATCAACGCCTCTATTTCTTCGAGGGCGACCAGTTGGTGAATATCACGCGCTGCTCGACCGGCTTGAACAACCGCACTCCCACGGGCCACTTTCGCATCCTCAGCCATACCAGGATGAACGTGGGGCTCGGCGGGGCGGTATGCGACTACTGGATGGCCTTCACCTCGGCCCACGGCATGCATTCATGGCCGCGCGGCTCGCGCACCTACGAGACGGGACTGGGCGCACCCGCGTCCCATGGCTGCATAAGGCAGCACCCCATGGAGGCATACTGGCCCTATTACTGGGCTCCCAACGGCACCCCCCTCACCGTCACCTACGCCTCCCTGGGGCGCAGGACCATCGCGGGGTGCCATTCCTCGGGCGGTGCCGCCGTGTCCTCCCCGGTGTGGTATTTCGCGGAGGGCTACACGGCGGAGGGATATGACACCTATCTTCTGCTTTCCAACCCCGGTGAGGCCGGGATCGAGGCGCAGGTATCGTACCAAAAGGAGAGCGGGGAGGTGGTGGAACATCTCTGCGCCATAGCGCCCCATTCCCGTCATACCATCGCCGTTGACGGCATTCCCGGGATGGATGCGGCTGCTTTCTCCATGCGGGTGGACGCTAACGGGCCCATCGTGGCCGAGCGCGCCATGTATTTCGCCGCCGGCAGGAAGACGGACGGAACGGTGTCGCTGGGAGTAACGCAGCCGTCACCGGACTGGTATTTCGCGGAGGGCTATACGGCGGAAAGCTTCGACACCTACCTGCTCCTGTCCAATCCAGGCGACGACGTGGTGCATGCCTGGGTGCATTTCTTCCTGGATGACGGTGAGACGTATGAACACGGACTGCGCATTGAGCCGCATTCCCGCTACACCGTGATGGTGGACTCCCTCCCGGTGGTCGGCGCCACTTCTTTCTCCATGCAGGTGCATGCCGACGGTCCCGTGGTCGCGGAGAGGGCGATGTATTTCACCAAGGGCTATATCCACGGGGGCCATGCCAGCGCGGGCGCCCCCCGGCCCTCACACACCTGGTTCTTCGCCGAAGGCTGCACGCGCCAGTTCTTCCAGAGCTATATACTACTGGGCAATCCCGGCGTCCTGGACACCATCGTCGCCATCGATTATCTCCTCTCAGGCACGAACCTGAGGTACGAGTACCTGGTGAAGGCGCACAGCCGCATGACCATCCCCGTAGCCTCGCAGGGCGGTCTGGAGGGGACGGACATGGCCTTCACCGTCTACTCCACCGAGCCCATCGTGGCGGAGCGCGCCGTATATTACGACCTGGATAGCCACCGCGGCGGGCATGCCGCCATGGGTTCGCCGCAGGCCTCGCTCACATGGTATTTCGCCGAGGGCTATACGGACGGGGCTTTCGACACCTATATCCTCCTTTCCAATCCCACTGTCACGCCCGCAAACGTAGAGGTCGCCTTCCAGCGAGATGACGGCGCGGTCTTCACGCGGGGATACGCGGTCCCGCCGCTGCGCCGCGCGACCGTGCACGCGGACGAGATCCCCGGGCTTGAGCGTGCCTCCTTCTCCACCGTGGTCAGGTCGGACGTACCGGTGATGGCGGAGCGGGCCATGTATTTCGTGATGGCGCGCGGGTATTGATTGGACTTTTTCTTACGGCCCGGGGCCTCCAGGTAACGGTCTCGCTCGCAAAGCCTCGCTGCGACCGACCCGGTAGTTCCCCGGGCTGGTGGCAGCGCAGGCGGGCGTTTCTTACGGCCCGGGGCCTCCAGGTAACGGTCTCGCTCGCAAAGCCTCGCTGCGACCGACCTGGTAGTTCCCCGGGCTGGTGGCAGCGCAGGCGTTCCTTTTCCTCCTGGTACCCCGTACTTACAGGTCGCGGCCTTTGCCGGAGTCGGAGATGAAAGCCAGTTCCTCTGGATAAGGGGCGAAGAAGGTCTGTTGCCTGAGGTACTCCTGGTCAAAGCGGGCTATCCAGGAGTTAACGATGCCCAGGGCCGCGCTCAGGGGGATGTTGCCGGCCCGGTATCTCTCAAGGGTCTGCAGGAAATGGCTCTTCTCCCGGGAGGTGATCCCCTGCGAGAAATATCCCATAGCGTGCATGAGCACGTTGATGTTAGAGGTGTAGCGGGGCGTCCTGGAGAGGGCGCGTGCAAAATGCGAGCGGTAGGTGGAAAGGAGTTCAGCGACCTTCAGGTGTTCGTGGTTGGCTACGATATGGCCAAGCGTCTTCAACTCGGCCTGGTTGTAGGCCATGAGCAGGAGCTTGTTGCGGGCGTGGAAATCGACCAGTCCCCTCATGGCGCCCTTTTTCTCCATGGCTCCGAGGCGGGCCGTGGCGAAGAGGCGGGTGAGATAGTGCTCCCTGATACGAAAATTATTCAACCTTCCCTCCGACTCCACCGCGAGGTCCGGGAATGCCGTGAGCACCGCGTCCCCGAAGAAGCCCGAGCCCTTGTCCATGGCCCCGGACTTACCCCCGGCCGCGTAGATCTTGACGTCGCCCGGGCCGCAGGAAGGCGAGCGCGCCTTGAGCAGGAAACCGTCAACGCCGCCCAGGGAGGAAAGGAAGGAGGAACAGAAAGCGAGCATCTCCGCGGTCACATCCCTGCCCGTCGCGGGCTGGACCAGGCTGCGCACGCCGCGTGAGGACTCGATGTGGATAGGGTCGCGCGGCACCCCCAATCCGATCTGCACCTCGGGGCAAACCGTCCTGAACTCTACGTAGGGGGAGAGCCTGTCGACGAACTCGTCCTTGACGATCTCGCCGTTCCACCTGCAGTTTTCGAATCCGAGGCACCTGCTGACGACCACCAGGGGCTTGTTATCATCGACCATCGGACTCTCCTTATCTCGGGAAACGCTACCTCGATCGCGATGGCGGTGGACCGTTTGTGAATGCGATTCACCCCAGGCTGACGCGGTTGCGGCCAAGCGATTTGCTGCGGTACATGCAATATCCTATAGAAATCATGCTCAGAATCCACGCGCCTCCCCATGACAAACCGCACCCCCTCCACACAACCTATTATTCCCGCCGTAAGCATGATCTACCTGCCGGTCCGGAGGTGACGGGCGGCAGACCGAGTAGCGCTGAGGGCGGATCCGTACGGGGAAAAGAACTGGTCTGGATGTTGCTGAAGAGGAGTCCGAAGCCGAACTGCGGCCGGTATACCCCTAGAGCTTCTGGAGCTCTCCGGTGGTGACGTGGCCTACGTTGTTGGCGAGGTCGCCCACGCGCTCCAGGTTGCTCAGGGTGTCGAGGTAGATCACCCCGACTGTGCCGTTGCATTCACCGCGGTTCAGACGCTTGAGATGGTTGTCCCTGAACCTGGAGGCCATCTCGTCCACCAGGTGTTCCAGGTTCTGAAAATTGCCCGCGGCATCCGAGTCCTGGGTCTCGAAAGCCTCGACTATCCCCCCGTACATCTCGAAGACGGTGTCGGACAGCTCGTCCAGTTCCACGGCGGCGGATTCGGTGAATCCCTCGCCGCTCTCCATCTTGTTCACCGCCAGGTACATGATGTTCTCCGCGTGATCGCCGATGCGCTCGATATCGTTGACGGCATGCATGAACCCCACGAGCTGTTCCGACTGTTCGTTGGTAAGGGGTTCCTGCGAGAGCTTGGAGAGGTACTCGGTGATGGAGTTGGCGAGCCCGTCCACGATGGACTCCATCTCCAGCACGTACTTCTTTCCGCCGCGATCCAGTTTTTTGAGGTAGCCGAGGCTGGTACGCAGCATGTCCAGGGTGATGCGCCCCATGCGGGTTATCTCCTTGCGGGCCATCTCCAGCGCCACCGCCGGACTGTGGAAGATGCGCGGGTCGAGGAAGAGGGGGTCACGCAGTATCTCGGGCTCGGTGCCCTTCTTGATCTTCTTGATCAAGGCCGCGAACTGCGGCAGGAAGGGAAGGAAGATCATGGTAAGGAGGACGTTGAAGATGGTGTGCGCCCAGGCTATCTGGCGTCCGATGTTGTCAGATCCGGTACCCAGGGCGTCGCTGACCCAGCGTACCAGGTCGGGGAGCCAGGCCAGGAAGGGAAGGACGATGATCACCCCACCGATCTTGAATATATAGTGCGCCCAGGCTACCCGCTTGGCGGGGAGGCTGGTCCCGATACTCGCTATCCAGGCGGTTATGCACGTGCCTATGTTGCAGCCGAGGATGACGGGGATGGCGATGCTCAGGGGATCGGTACCACCGATGCTGAGCAGGCCGGTGGCGCCCATGGCCACCACCAGGGAGGTAGTGGCCGAGGAGCTCTGCACGATGCTGGTGATGATGATCCCCAGCAGCACGCCGAGGAACCAGTTGTTGCCCAGGGACGATACCCAGCTCTCGAACACGCCTGAGCTCTTGAGGGGGGCCATGGCCCCCTTCATGATCTCCATGCCCAGGAAGAGCAGCCCGAACCCGAGGACGATCTCGCCGCTGTACTTCACTACCCGGCGGTTGCCTACCATGTACAGCAACAGCCCGATCCCGATACAGGGGAAAGAAAGATAGAGGATGACGTTGAAGGCGACCATCTGTGCGGTGATGGTGGTCCCGATGTCCGCGCCCAGGATCACGCCCAGCGACTGGGTGAAGGTCATCAGCCCGGCGTTCACGAACCCCACCAGCATGACCGTGGTGGCGGACGAACTCTGGATGAGGGCGGTGACCCCCGCGCCCGCCGCGAGGCCGCGGTAGCGCGTCTTGGTGAAGGTCTCCAGCATCCTGCGCAGACGGTCTCCCGCCGCTAGCTGCAGCCCCTCGTTCATGAGGATCATGCCGTAGAGGAACATCCCCAGTCCGCCGAAGAGCACTAATATCCCGAACCAGATCGAGGTGGCTTCAAGCGTCATAGGATGATCTCCCGAATTCAACAGTTCGGCTTATCGGCATGCTCTTTCCAAAGCGTGATTATATATGTAATCACGCGGCCTCTCAAGAAGGACGTCGCGCGGTGTTCGATATTATTCGGACGCCGGAAACCCTGCTTGAGCTGCTCCTATATTGGTAAAAGCAGGCGGAGCTTTGTTGACTGTGTATGGGGTTGGTGATAATCTGATAAAGGTTCGTCCGCAGGGAGGGGTCGCCTGGACGGAGCCGTCCCCCCACCCGCATCTTGACTCCGAGGGAAGTGATTCTCACCCTAGGACGCGGAAGCCGGGAAAACCCGGAAATATAGGAGGAGGTGAGAACCGAAAACCCAGGTTCTTATCCAGAGAAGGGCTGTAATTCAACGGAAAAGAGAGGTGGCGCATGGCGTACGACTACGAGTTGGTGAAAGTAGATATCGTGGATGGAGTGGCCACGATGACCCTCAACCGTCCTCCCCTCAACCCCCTCAACGCCGAACTAGGGCACCAGATCGGCCTCTGTGCCGACGAGCTCTCCATGGATGACGAGGTGAGGGCGGTCGTTCTCACCGGTGGAGACCAGCATTTCGCCGCGGGCGCCGACATCAAGATGATGGTGGAGATGAATGCGGTGGTGGTCACCAAGTTCGTAGGCAGGCTGCAGGAGAGCTTCACCAAGGTAGAGAACATCCCCAAGCCGGTCATAGCCGCCATCAACGGCTTCGCCCTCGGAGGAGGGTGCGAGCTGGCCATCTGCGCCGACTGGCGCTATGCGCACGAGGACGCCAAGATCGGGCAGCCCGAGATACTGCTGGGCATCATCCCCGGCGCGGGCGGCACCCAGAGGCTCCCGAGGCTGATCGGTCCGGCCAAGGCCAAGGAGATGATCTACAGCGGCCGCTTCTACAGCGCCCAGGATTGCTACGAGATGGGCCTGGTGCAGAAGGTGGTCAGCGGGGACGAGTCGGTCATAGAATACGCGCAGAAGATCGCCTCCAGGTACGCGAAGGGGGCGGCGGTGGCCCTGGCCATGGCGAAGAAGTCCATCAACAAGGGCATGGAATGCTCCATAGAGGAGGGCTTGATCATCGAGGCCCAGAGCATGTCCCTCTGCTTCGCCTCCGAGGACCAGACAATAGGTATGCGCACTTTCCTGGAGGAAGGCTCCGGCAAGGCCAAGTTCACGGGGAAGTAAAACGCATACTCGATAACATAGATGGGCAGCATCGTCAGCCCGGGAAGCAGCAGATATTGAACCCCAAAAGGAGTTCGGAGAGGTAAGGAGGTTCTTTTATGGTAGATTTCGAACTCACTGAAGAGCAAAAAGCAGCCGTCAAGATGGCCCATGACTTCGCGCTCAACGAGATGAGGCCGGTCGCGCTCGAGTGCGACAAGGAAGGTACGGTACCCGAAAGCCTGGTGAAGAAAGCCGCGGCCGCGGGACTTACCGCCATGGCCATCCCCGAGGAGTACGGCGGAGGAGGGCTCGATCAGATCACGGCCTCCATGGTGAGCGAGGAGCTTGCCTGGGGCTGCGCAGGTATCGCCACCACCCTGGGCGCGAACAGCCTGGCTACCACGCCCATGGTCATAGCCGCCAACGAAGAGCAGAAGAAGGAGTACTTCCCGCGCCTGTGCGATCCCGACGATCCCAAGTTCGCGGCCTTCTGCCTCACCGAGCCCGGGGCGGGATCGGACGCGGCTGCCATCTCCACCATCATCGAGGAGAAAGACGATCACTTCATCCTCAACGGGCAGAAGTGCTTCATCACCAACGGCGGCATCGCCGATTTCTACTCCGTGTTCTGCACCTTCGACAAGGAGAAGAAGTACGGCGGCATCGGCGCGGTGGTAGTGGAGCGCTCCTACGAGGGCGTATCCGTCGGCAAGCACGAGGACAAGATGGGGATCCGCGCCTCGGACACCTCCGAGGTCATCTTCGACAACGTCAAGGTTCCCAAGGAGAACCTGTTCGTGCCCATGGGCCAGGGTTTCTACAACGTCATGACCACCCTGGACCTCACCCGCGCCAGCGTGGCCGCCCTGGCCACCGGCGTGGCCCGCGCCGCCTTCGAGGAGGCCCTCAAGTACTCCAAGGAGAGGGTGCAGTTCGGGCGCCCCATCATCGCCCAGCAGTCCATCAACTTCATGCTGGCGGAAATGGCCATGAAGATCGAGGCCGGCCGGCGCCTCTACCAGCTGGCCGCGTGGAAGGCCCATAAAGGCCTGCCGTGCTCGCTCGAGTCTTCCTACGCCAAGGCCTTCTGCGGCGATATGGCCATGGAAGTAACCGTGAACGCGGTGCAGGTACACGGCGGATACGGCTACATGAAGGAGTACCTGGTGGAGAAGCTGATGCGCGACGCGAAGATCATGCAGATCTACGAGGGGACCGCCCAGATCCAGCGCCTGGTCATCGGCGCCAACCTCATGGGCGTCACCGACACCTATCCCTGGTAGGACCAGACCGAAATAAGGGGCGCCCGCGGGCGCCCCTTTTATTTCCCGAGCCCGGGAGTAACGATCTTCGCTCCGCACTCGCAGGGTGCAAACAGAGTATGACCCGGGCTCACCATTGGTTGGCGCAGACCCACTCTCCGGCATATTGCTCGCGAAGGTCGCTTCAGATCGACCCCCGGTTCTCGGGTAGGGCCTTCTATGCGGACGCCATCCAAGCGGTCATGTTCCTGCCGGCAGGCTGATCTGCATGTCTCTTTGTATGGGCATGAGTTATGCCGGTGATATCATGATGGGTATGGCGAAAATAGGTATTACGACCACCGTGCCAATAGAGGTGATCTACGCGGCCGGTCACGTACCGGTGGACCTCAACAACGTCTTCGTGTCCCACCCCGATTACGAGGGCTTGATGGAAGAGGCCGAGGCTGTGGGTTTCCCCCGTTCCTTCTGCGCCTGGATAAAGGGCATATACGGTGTGGTGAGGGAGATGCCGGACCTGGAGGCGGTGGTCGCCGTTAAGCGAGGGGACTGCTCCAACACCCAGGCGCTCATGGAGACCCTGCAGTCGGAGGGGATCAGGGTGATCCCCTTCGCCTACCCGTACGAGCGCGACTACGCACTGCTGCGAGCGCAGATGGGGGTTTTCATGCGTAGCCTGGGGGCGGAAGAGGACTCCGTGGAATCCAGCATGAGAAGGCTCGACGCCGTGCGCTCGAAAGCCCACGAGATAGACCGACTGACCTGGGACGAGGGCCTGGTGAGCGGCCTCGAGAACCATCTCTGCCTGGTCAGCTGCAGCGACATGGAGGGAGACCCGGAGGCCTTCGGCGCGAAGCTGGACGGCCGCATCGCCACGGCGGAGCGGAGGGCGCGGGAGGGTTCATTCCGGGAGGCGGGGGACATGGTACGTCTCGGCTACCTGGGCGTTCCGCCCATCATCCCCGGGCTGTACGACTTCCTCGAGGGACTGGGCGCGAGGGTCATCTTCAACGAGACGCAGCGCCAGTTCAGCCTGCCCTTCGAGACCCTGGACCTGGTGGATAAGTACCGTCTCTACAGCTATCCCTACTCGATCTTCTACCGCCTGGAGGATATCGCGCGCGAGGTGAAGCGCCGGCGCCTGGCCGGCGTGATCCATTACGTCCAGAGCTTCTGCTTCCGCCAGGTCGAGGATATAATCCTCAGGAAATACCTGGACGTTCCCGTGCTCACCCTCGAGTCGGATCGCAGCACCGTGATCGACGCCAGGACCGTTACGCGGCTCGAGAGTTTCGTGTCCATGCTGGAAGGCTGAGGGATCCCCTGCGGTTTCAGCCGGTCCGTCTCGACGCCATCGCACGGGAACCGTTTATGTTAACATCGTAGTTGGAACCAACCCGACCGCCGGCAGGAACGGAGGCACGATTGGCGGGCAATTACGAGATAAGTGCCAGCGCGCATTTCGATGCCGCTCACCTGCTAAGGGACTACGACGGTCCCTGCGCCCGCATGCACGGGCACAGCTTCCGCGTGGAGGCGGCACTGGCGGGATCGAGCCTTGGGCCTACGCAACTCCTCGTCGATTTCCACGATCTGAGGCGCCTGCTGGAGGAGGTCATCGAGCCCTTCGACCACCGCTGCCTCAACGAGGTGGAGCCGTTCACCAGGCTGTCGCCGACCTCCGAGAACATTGCCCGCCACGTGTACGAGTCCCTCGCGGCAAGGCTGGCGGAACTCCCCCCCGGGGTGCGCCTGGCGTGGGTGAGCGTTTCGGAGTCTCCCGACACCAGAGTGGTTTACCGGGAGGAGGGATGAGCGGGGAAAGCAACCTCGTCCTCCTCTCCGCCGGGCTCGACTCCGCGGTCAATTTCCTCGTCGCGCTGGAACGGGGCGGGGTAGGAATGGCCGTGACCGTGGATTACGGTCAACGCGCGGGGAGCCGCGAGATGAAGAAATCCCGCGCGCTGTGCGCGGCCTATGGAGTGCCTCACATGGCACTGGACGCTACCTGGCTGGCGGGGCTGTCTAGCGATGCCCTCACCACGCCCCGCGCCGGGTTGCCACGGGTGGAGCCGGACCAACTCGAGGACGCCGCGCTCATGCGGGAAACCATGAAAGCGGTATGGGTGCCCAACCGCAACGGGCTCCTGGCGAACATGGGGGCGTGCGTGGCCGAGGCCCTGGGATTGCGCTGGGTGGTGATGGGCCTCAACGCGGAGGAGGCCGCGTCCTTTCCCGATAACTCCGCCGCTTTCGTGCGGGAGACGAACCGCGCCCTCGGCTATTCGACCCTCTCCAGGGTGAGGCTGCGCAGCTTTACTATAACATGGGATAAAGTGGAAATATTACGGCAGGCAATGGCGCGTGAGCTGGACTTTCATTACCTGTGGTCGTGCTATAATGGGGATGAGCTCATGTGCGGCTCGTGCGAGTCCTGCGCCCGGCTGCTCGCGTCTGCCCGGCGCCTTGGGGCCTTGAAACGCCTGAAGGGACTCTTCGCGATGGACTTCGAACGATAGACTGCTGAGTGAACCTGGGAGCGTGTATGAAAGGCAAGTACATCAAGGGCAAGAAGATCACCTACGACGGCACTCAGCTCCGTTCCCTCTATGCCTACACGGAGCACGATGTGCAGGGCGATTCCGTCCTCGCCTTCAGGGGTCCTTGCCGGGTCGGGGTGGATGACCTGGTGGACGCGGAGGACCGCAAGAACGGGGCCGAGATAATCAGCGAGGAGATGGCCCATTTCATCGTGGAGATCTTCGACACCGACCTCCATCGCGCGGTGGTCATGCAGAGGATCTTCCTCTGCGTGGTAAAGGACGCGATCGAGGAATTGAAGCCCGAGCTCTTCATAAGCAGGCGCGGCGACGACCTCTACATAGAGGTCGAAGCGGAGGAAGGGGAGGAGGAGAACCGCAAGCTCACGGTATCCGTGGCGACCGTGAGCCCGGTATCGGCCCTTATCCACACGGGCATCAACGTATCGAGCGAGAACACTCCGGTCCCCACCCTCGGACTGGAGGACCTCGACGTACCCGTGGACGACTTCATCATCAAGGTCTTGCAGGGATTCATAAACGAGGTGAAGGGCATAGAACAGGCGCGCTGCAAGGTCAGGGGAGTGCCCTGACGGATCGCCGTATGGAAGCCAGCCTCTTCATCCACGAGATATTCCCCTCCTTCCAGGGCGAGGGCATCCTGGTCGGCGTCCCCCAGGTTTTCGTCAGGCTATCTGGCTGTAACCTGCGTTGCTCCTACTGTGATACCCCCGAATCGCGGGAACGGGTGGAGGGATGTGCCGTGTACGGCTGGGAGGGGGAGCGAGAGACTCTCGCGAACCCCCTGGGTGCGGCGGAGGTGGCGGGGCTCGTGTCCTCGTTGTGGGACGCGGGGATGCATTCCTTATCGCTCACCGGCGGCGAACCGCTGTTGCAGGCGGCAGGGCTGGAGGCGCTGCTTCCCGCCTTCAAGCGGGAAGGCGTCCCCGTCTACCTGGAGACGAACGGCACCCTGGTGGACGCTCTGGACGGTGTGCTCCCCTGGCTGGATCACGTGGCCATGGACATCAAGCTGCCCTCGAGCCAGGGAGGGGAGGACCTCACGGAGCGGCAGCGGGATTTCCTGGCGCGCATGCCGCCCGGCCGGGTCTTCCTGAAGATGGTGATCGGCGTGGAGACGGGAGACGGCGAAGCGGAGGTGGCCTGCCGGGCGCTCGGAGAGCCCGCGATCGCCGAAACGCTGGTGCTGCAACCGGCCACGCCCCGTGAGGGAAGCCAGGCGATAAGCTCGGGCCGCGCGCACGAACTGTACTCGATCGCGAGGAGGTTCTTCGCGGACGTGCGCGTCATACCACAGGCGCACCGGGCATGGGGGGTCAGGTAGGGACGCATGCCGCGCGGGCATGCGGGGCGAAGGGCGTGGGTCCGGGACGGAAGCAGGGTGATGCCGGTCACGGAAACGCCGCCGTATTGTGCTATCTTCATAAGCGGGGGCACGAGCCCGCCCATCACTTCGGTCAGCGTGGGAAGGCAGGAGGAAGAGAGATGACGCAGGAATCCGGGCCCGATCAGCTCAAAGAGGCGCGGGAAAAGGCGCTGCACGAGCTGAAGGCACTCGATCCCTCGTGGATGGCCTCGCGTTCCGGCGCCTCGTACTCCTTTTTCGACCAGACATTCAAGGTGCCGTTCATGGGAGAGGAATACACCGTTTCCTATCCCGGAGGGACGGTAACGCGCACGGACGGGAGCCCGGCGGACGGCGCGGCCGAGCTGATCATCCTCCATTACCTGGTGGGCGCCGACGGTACTCCAGTGCGGGAGCAGTGGGTCTCCTACCGCGACCTGCCGGGGGCCCGTTACCACGAACCGGCCTTCGTCGCCGAGGTGGAGAGGCCCCTCTCCCTGGGGCTGGCGGGGCGCCTGGGGGCTCTGAGAGGCTGGCGGGAGCGCAACGCCCGTCCCGTGGAACTCCCGGGGGACGAGGCCTTCGCATGGGACGTCCTGCCCAGGGTACCGCTCTTGATCATCTTCAACGAGGAGGACGAGGAATTCCCCGCCTCGGCCCGCGTGCTATTCGACGCCTCCGCCTCCTGCTATCTTCCCACCGAGGACCTCTCGGTGCTGGCGGAGGTCGCGGTGGAACGCCTATTGAAGGAGACCTGAGCGGGCTCGACCCGCGAGACCGTGATGGTTTATCATTAGTTGCGAAATATAGGTATCTCGATTGGAGAAAGGGAGGCCGAGGGCGCGCGGTGACGGATTGTACCATCTCGAAGCGGTGTGCCGCCGGGTAAACAGGATACGATGCGCAGGGTATTGGTCCTCAACGCTTCCTATGAGCCCTTGAACCTGGTCAACGTCAAGCGAGCCGTGATCCTGGTGCTCAAGGACAAGGCGGAGATAATCGAGGAGCGCGGTGAATACCTGCACTCCGAGCGCATGATCATGCCGTTCCCCACCGTGATACGCCTCGCCTATTACGTGAGCGTTCCCTACCGCGGCGTCTCCCTCAGCCGCCGCGCTGTTTTTCTCAGGGACGGCCACACCTGCCAGTACTGCGGGGGAAGGGCGGAGAGCATAGACCACGTCCTCCCGCGCAGCCGCGGAGGGCAGCACACATGGGAAAACGTCGTGGCCGCATGCCGCCGCTGCAACGCCCGCAAGATGAACCGCCTGCCCTCCGAGGCGGGGCTCAAGCTGGCGCGCAAACCCGTCCAGCCTCACGACCACATCTGGATCTTCAGCCTGGCGACTGACATCCACCCCACCTGGGAACCGTACCTGGAAACGGCGCTGGTGGGATGATACCCTCGGGGATCGACCTGTCCGGGATGCTCAAGCCGATACGCGACGACATCCTCCATATCGACATACCCATCCAGCACGAACTGAAGAACATCAGCCTGTATCTCTTCAAGGGGGAATATCCGGCCCTCATAGACGCCGGTCCCTACCATCCGCTCCTGCATGACCTGCTCACCGCGGCCCTGCGCTATGCGGGCATCGGCGAACTGGCGTTCATCTATCTCACCCATTCCCACATGGATCACTGCGGCCTGGCGGCGAGGCTGAGCGCCGCTTTCGGAGCCAGGGTCGCGGCCCACCGCTACGAGAGGCCGCGTATCGAGGGGGCCGGTGAGCGCATGCAGGAAGAATATGGATGCTATTCGTCCATGTCGCGGACCATGGGCTTTCCTGTCGACGTGGCGCAGCTGGTGTTCGACCTGGCGTCCGCATGGAAGAAGCTCTCCGAACCCTGCCGCCTGGACGTACGCTTGGGCGGAGGCGAGACGGTCAAGGCCGGGGGGCGTGAACTGGAGGTCATACACACCCCCGGGCACACCGCCGGCCACGTCTGCTACTACCTGCGCGAGGAGGGCCTGCTCTTCTCCGGTGACCACCTCATGCGCTCCATCACCCCCAACCCCGAACTCTACTGCCCACCGTGGCGGGGGCACGTCACCGGGCTGCCGCAGTTCCTCGAATCCCTGCGCCTGCTTGCCGGCTACGATATTAGCGCCGCTTATCCCGGCCACGGCAGAGCCATCCGCAAGGTGCAGAGGAGGATCGAGCTGAACCTGGCCCACCACCAGTCCCGCCTCGACAAGACGCGCGAGGCGGTGGAGAAGGGGTGCCGCACGGTGTGGGAGGTAGCCCTGCGCCTGTTCCCGCAGGTGCGCGGCAAGCCGCCTGACGTAGACCACTTCCTGGCCCTCAAGGAGGCCCTGGGGCACCTGCTCATCCTGGAGGAGCAGGGCGCGGTCAAGAGGGCCGACGAAGGGGAATTGTGGATGTACGTGCCCCGCTGAGCACCGGCCCGCGTTCTCTTGTTCTAACACTGACCGTCACACGATGAGGTATGCGCATGCCTTGTATATGGTGTCTTGACAAGAGCTATGCGAGCAGAATATAAATATGCGCTAAGTGCTGGCTGATGGGATCGGCAACAACCGTATTTGTTGATGCCTCGTCGCCTTGATTCTTGACAAAAAGCGTTTGCGCCCGCGTCGATATGTTCGTACGCGATACGGGTCTCACCAGGGGTGATGGTGCCCGTAAGATCGGTCAGGTTGGCGCCTGGGACAATGGTGGAAAACACGGCGAATATCACATA
>MTKY01054026.1_pt1 | contig 30169 bp, 26 predicted proteins | sample 1042731 | NCBI WGS metagenome assembly MTKY01 (sample SAMN06212206, study PRJNA360538) | anaerobic digester metagenome | biome: Wastewater treatment plant; material: sludge; isolation source: anaerobic digester fed with sludge from wastewater treatment plant | place: Denmark: WWTP Soeholt ...
CACCCGATGGCAAATGAAATGATGATCAGAGCGATAAGGAGAGCGCCCATAACGCCGAATCGAAACGGGAGGTGTTTTTTCTGCCCACTGTTAAGGAGCGGTTCAGGAATCTCTTCCAGCTGACGCGAGATCGTTCCGTCGCTTTCAAGCATCACTGTTGTGACCGCAGGATGCGTCATAATCGCGTGGCGCCGCTCCCGGAGAACAGCCTTTTTGTCTTCCGTTATATCCATTCGAGTTAAGGTCTGCTCGAGGGCTGTTTCATGTTTCCATACCATGATGAGAGGTTTTGACACATCATTCAGAAGCTCCATCACACGATTAAACACGCGGTCATCGAGGAGTTCCACCCCCCCGAGTTCGTCCATCACAATCACATCACCATGGCGCTCAAGGAGAGGGAACGCCCGTTCGGTGAAAAGCTCGACATCAAACCGGCTGTCGCCTCCTTCGGAAACGAGGAAGCATTTCTCATCGGGGAATGCCTTTCCGTTAGAATGGCGGATGGTCAACAGCCCCGTGTCCCGCTGCTTCCCGGCGGGAACATGCAGAAACCCTGTCTTCTGCTCCCGCCTGTTGACATGGCGTATGGTCATGTAACCGGAGGCTTTCAGGGAAGCGTCCTCCAGATACCGCTGCACGAAGGTCGACTTACCGCTTCCGATCACTCCCGTGACGAGAAGGTGCCCTTTGGGCGTGCCGTTCTCCGCAAATAAGGACGATTGAGCCAACATAATAAGACCGCGCTCGTTGGCCGGGTATAGAAAGGAATTTTCTTTCCGATCAGCCATGAAAATTTCCGCTTTCCCTGTTCTTCAAGCCACAGGACAGCGTTCAACCATGCAATATCCCCGGGCGCTTCGGCTCCAGTTTCCCTGAACGGACTGCGATCATCTGCGCGGCGATGCTGATGGATATCTCTTCCGGTGTCTCACCGCCGATATCAAGTCCGATAGGTGAAATAGCGCGCTCCAGTGATGCCGCCGAATGTCCGCGTTCCATCAGTATGCCGTCCACTGTCTTTATCTTATGTCTGCTGCCGATGACACCGATATAGCGGGCGTCCGTTTTCAGTACCTGGTCTTCCACATCGAGATCGTTCTTGTGCCCCCGCGTCATAATGCAGACAAAATCATCGGGACCGATGGCCACGGACCGGTCGATATGATCGAGATCACACATCCTCACATCATAAGCTCCGGGGAACAGCTCCGGGGCGACAAATTCCTCCCGGTCGTCGAGCACAACAACCGCGAAATGCGAGTGCGCCAGAACGGGGACAAGGGCCTGCGCGACATGGCCGCCTCCGAAAATATAAACCACTCCCGGTACTACGAGTTCTTCGACATAGAAAGTATGGCCGCATTTACTCACGGAATGGCCGCGCTGACAGAGAGCGCGCTTATCGTCGAGGAGGGCGCGCGTACAGGGATGTTCAGCGGGGAAGCCTCTGAACGACCAGCCTTCTGAGGTGAAATCGGGATCGGCGGGGTTCGTCCCTGCCGGAGCGGTAAAAAGAGCAAGTCCCAGCTGATCCCGCTCGCTGACATCGGTGACGAGCCAGCTCGGCTGTCTCTCCCGGATGGCGTCGCGCGCCTCCTTTACAATGGACAGGAGTTCCCCGTTATTTCCATCGAGGTAGAGGTAGTGAACCGTCGCGCTTCCGCCGCAGATCATGCCGATATCCTCAATTTGATTTTTGTTCAGGATAAACTGATGAATATCCGAGCGCTTCTGCTCAAGGGCAGCTCTGGCAATATCGATCGACCGGTACTCCACCGCGCCTCCGCCAATCGTACCCGCCAGCCGTCCCGTCCGGTCAACCAGCATCCGCGCGCCTTCACCTCTGGGTGTCGCGCCTGAGCTCGCCGTGACAGTCGCAAGAACGGTATCTTCGCCTCTTTCAAGTGATTCCTGAAGACTCTTAAAAATAAGATCCATACACTCTCCTCTTTGGCCGGATATCAGACAGGTCTGCCTGAACGACAGGCTATGGAATTTCTTCTCAGCTGCCCGCAGACAGCCTGAATACTCTATGAACCATATTACACCCGATTGGTATATTAATACAACTCACTTCAGGCAGTATGAGGCTTGTGATTTTCTCCGGCGGTAACGGAAGGAGACTTGCGATAACCGTGTTAAATGGAAGGTGCTCTTCGCTCCGCCCTTACGCCGGCGTCCGCATGTCGAGGCCTTCCCGGTGGAGCATGGCGGCTCCGATCACTCCCGCGTCGTTGCCAAGACGGCAGCATTCGATCGGGGGAGGGGGGAGTACGTCCCCGCTGACCGTCGTCCTTGCCACTTTCGCGCGGAGCGGTTTGAGCAGCACATCGCCGGCATGGCTGATCCCGCCGCCGAGCAGAATGATATGGGGCCTGTAGAGAACGACAAAATTCCGGATGCCGATCGCGAGGTAATGAACAAAGCGGTCGAGCACTTCGATGGCCACCGTATCCCCGCGCGCGGCCGCCTCAAAGAGGAGACGCGCGTTGAATGACGGTTCGTCAAAATCAACACGATCGCGCAGCACAGACGCTCTTCCGCCCGAAAGCGCTTCGCGTGTCATGCGTTTCAATCCGCGGATCGTGGTGTAGACTTCCAGGCAGCCCCGCTGTCCGCAGCTGCACTCAACCGTTCCTTCTGTCTCGACAGCCATATGGCCCGGTTCGATTCCAAAACCTGTCGCGCCCCGGAATATCCTGTTCTCCAGGATGAATCCCCCTCCGACACCTGTTCCGAGCGTAAGCATCAGGGCGCTTTTGTAATTCCTGGCAGCGCCGGCGAGGTATTCGCCGAAGACCGCACAATCCGCGTCATTCGCGATACAGACAGTCACTTCCGGGAAACGCGCGCGGATCAGCCCGGGAAAATCGACATTTTTCAGGAACAGGTTTGTGGCGTGGAGCAGTTCTCCCGTCTCCGGGTGTACGACTCCCGGCACGCCGATACCGATAGCCTGCAGCTGTTTCACAGGCAGATGATGGCGTGCAAGAAGCTTTTCAATGCATGAAGCAATTGAATCCGTGAGCGATTCAGCCGACCGGGGCGCTCTTGTTTTCGCGCTTTCGCGGTCAACCACAGCGCAGGATTCGTCGACCAACCCGACGACAATATTGGTGCCCCCGAGATCAATACCGATGGAATATGCCATAAAAATACCGCCTTTTTGTTTGATGGCACTGATGGAAAAAGAATCCAGTATCCGATGCAATTATAGTATTCTCAGTGCCGCGCACACGTCAACCGCGTAGGCATGACCGGCTTCCTCTGAGGTGGTGAAAACGACATACCCCCAAAGGCGGCTGCCCGTTTCGCTGCCTTGACATTCATCTCCGCGAATCCGTACAATCAAAAGCACCAGCCTGCCGTTGTTTCCTTTGATTGAGCTGACTGATCAGAGTCATTCAATCCCATCCACTTCACCGGAGGGGGTCATACAATGATACATTGCCAATGCCATTTCTTCTCGAAACATCTTGGGTATCCTACCGATGTGACCGTTCTTCTCCCGCACCCTGAATGGAAGACGGCTTCCGGAATGGATATCAGCTCACTCTACCCCGAAGACCGCCGCCATCCGGTTCTTTATCTGCTTCACGGTTCTGCGGAATGCGGCGAGGCATGGCTCTGGCATACCCATATCGAACAATACGCGCAGAGAGCCGGAATCGCTGTTGTGATGCCTTCCGGAAAGAACAGCTTCTTCTGTGACGCGGTTTCCGGTGAGAAATATCACTCGTTTGTCGCGGAGGAGCTGATCGCTTTCTCCCGGTCAGTATTCCCACTGTCGACTAAGAGGGACGACACATTTATCGCAGGCGCTTCCATGGGCGGGTACGGAGCGGCGCGGCTTGCGCTCGACGGGGGCGGCCTGTTTTCCGCTCTCGGTATCTTTTCAGGAGCCCTGTCCCCCTTTCTCATTCAGGAGAGGCTCCGGGCCATCGGCATAGATGAGATACGCTTTGATCTCCTGTTTGGCAGCAAAGAGCGCTACCGGGGGAGCAGTCATGATTTGTTCTGCCTGGCAGAACATTGCCCGCCGGACTTTCACAAACCGCGGGTGCGCCTGTACTGCGGGGAAGACGATACGATCAATGGCGACATCAACCGCGAATTCGCGGATTTGCTCGCCTTGCATGGCTTCGATGTGCATTTTGACTCGCAGCCGGGCGGACATGACTGGGATTACTGGGATTGGTGTCTTGAGGATTTCGTCACCCGGCTGGCACCGCATCGGGCGGAACCGGCTGACCAGCCGGAGAAAGGCTGAAGCAAATGGATCAAAGCGTACGGAAACTTATTCGCTCGATTGAAGCCGATGTCATTGCGTGGAGACGCTGGTTGCACCAACACCCTGAGATTTCTTTCGAAGAATTTGAGACAACCGCTTTCATTCTGGAGCGATTGAAAGCATTCGGCGGTTTTGAGATAAGCAGACCGGCTAAGACAGGCGTCGTCGCGGCGCTTGACACGAAAAAGCCGGGCAGGACCATCGCTCTGCGGGCTGATATCGACGCGCTTCCGATCCGCGAAGACAACGCGCTCCCCTATAAATCGATGAGAGACGGCGTGATGCACGCCTGCGGGCATGATGGCCATACCGCAATTCTCCTGGGCACCGCCTGTACGCTGTCAAAGATTTCGGAAGACCTCGCAGGCAGGATTCTCCTGATTTTTCAACACGCGGAAGAACAGCCCCCGGGCGGCGCGATCGAATTGTACAAAGCCGGTGTGATGGAAGGCGTTGATGAAATCTACGGTCTCCACCTGAGCTCCGCCTATCCTTCGGGAGTGTTCGGCATCAGGCCGGGCGTCCTGACAGCCGCCACAGACGAATTCAGGGTTGAAATTACCGGGAAAGGCGGGCATTCATCGATGCCGGAGAAGTGTATCGACCCGGTTGTGATCGGCGCCTCTCTTATTTCTTCAATACAGAGTATCGTATCGAGGTCAATCAGCGCGTCGGAACGCGCGGTCATATCCGTCTGCACGCTGAGAGCCGGCTCCGCGTACAACATCATCCCCGACACCCTGCATCTCAGCGGGTCTGTCCGGACATTTTCTCCGAACGTCAGAGAAACCATTCGGAAGCGCCTGTCCGATCTCGCAAGCCATACGGCGGAAGCCTACGGCGGCAGGGCATCCCTCGAATACCTTTACGGTTATGACAGCGTCGTCAATGACCCCGCGCTCGCCGAAGCCGCGGAGGCGGCGGTCATCGATTTGTTCGGCAGAGACGCGGTCATGCCCATCGATATGATTTATCCCGGAGAGGATTTCTCCTATCTGCAGAAAGACTGCAAGGGGATATTCGTCGAGGCAGGAACGGCCGATCCTCTCATCGGGACAGACCGGCCGCACCACAATCCGCTCTACAGGATGGATGAATCTGTGCTGATCGCCTGTGTCGAATATCTCGTCGGGATGATTTTATCGCGTATGCACGGCTGCGGCACCTAGCCGGCTGCACCTTGGACAAGCCTATCCTCTCGGGTAAAATAGAATCAACAGGAGACAATGTTAACAACAGACGTTAAGTAGGAACGCGACGAAATGCTTATGAGGGAGAAGACTGATAATGAATAACGCTGCTATTGAAAAATGCATGACAGTCAGATTGGATGGACCGCTGCCCCCCGCACCGGTTTTCGCTCAAGGGATCCGGCGCGCGCCGCGCCGTGAGGCGCACCTGTCAGAGAGCGAACGGGCCACCGCACTGAAAAACGCTCTGCGCTATATTCCCGAACAATATCACGAGACGCTCGCTCCTGAGTTTCTGAAAGAGCTGGACGAGCACGGCAAGATATACGGCTACCGGTTCCGGCCGGAGGGACGCATCTACGGGCGCCCGATCGACGAATACAGAGGCAACTGCATCGAAGGCAGAGCCTTTCAGGTCATGATCGACAACAACCTCGATTTTGAGGTCGCACTCTACCCGTACGAGCTGGTCACCTACGGCGAGACGGGCGCTGTCTGCCAGAACTGGATGCAGTACCGGCTGATCAAGAAATACCTGGAGCTCCTGACAAGTGAACAGACGCTGGTCCTGTTTTCCGGGCACCCGGTCGGCCTCTTTCACAGCCCGCCCTCCGCGCCCCGCGTCATGCTGACGAACGGCCTTCTGGTCGGCCAGTACGACAATCTTGCGGATTACAACCGCGCGGCGGCGATGGGCGTCTCGAACTACGGACAGATGACGGCAGGCGGATGGATGTACATCGGGCCGCAGGGCATCGTCCACGGAACGTACAATACGCTCCTCAACGCCGGGCGCCAGCACCTCGGCGTCCCCTACGACAGCAACCTCGCCGGCCACCTCTTTGTCAGCTCCGGCCTCGGCGGCATGTCGGGCGCGCAGGGAAAAGCTTGTGTCATCGCCGGTGGGGCCGCCATCATCGCGGAAGTCGACAGGTCGCGCATTGAGACGCGCTTCAGCCAGGGCTGGGTCGATGAAGTCGTGGATACCTGTGAGGCCGCTTTCGAACGCGCGCACGACGCGATGGACAGGAAGATACCGCGGGCGGTGGCTTTCCACGGCAACATCGTCGACCTCCTGGAGTACGCGATTGCGAACGACATCTCCATTGGGCTTCTATCCGACCAGACCTCCTGCCATGAACCCTACACGGGCGGCTATTGCCCGCAGGGGCTGACCTTCGAAGAGCGGACGGCTATGCTGGATCGTGACCCCGAACAGTTCCGCGCGCTTGTAAACAAATCATTGGCCGCGCATTTTCGGGCGATCAAAGCGCTAACCGCCAAAGGCACGTTTTTCTTCGATTACGGCAACTCCTTTATGAAGGCTATTTTCGACGCGGGGGTCAGAGAAATCTCGAAGAACGGCGAGAATGACCGCGATGGGTTCATCTGGCCGTCCTATGTCGAAGATATCATGGGCCCGCTTCTGTTCGATTACGGCTATGGGCCTTTCCGCTGGGTCTGCCTCTCGGGGAAAGACGAAGACCTGCGCGCGACAGATGAGGCCGCGATGTCCTGTATCGACCCGGAGCGCCGCTATCAGGATCGCGATAACTACAACTGGATCAGGGACGCCGAGAAGAACAAGCTCGTTGTCGGGACGAAAGCGCGCATTCTCTACAGCGACGCGTTCGGGCGCCTGTCGATCGCGCTGAAGATGAACGCTCTCGTCCGCGAAGGGGTGATCGGTCCCGTTATGATCGGCCGCGATCACCACGACACGGGCGGCACCGATTCGCCGTTCCGTGAGACATCCAACATCCGTGACGGCAGCAACGTGACAGCTGATATGGCGACATCTGTCTTCGCGGGCAACGCCGCGCGCGGCATGAGCCTCTGCGCTTTACACAACGGCGGCGGGACAGGCATCGGGAAAGCGATCAACGGCGGCTTTGGCTGCGTGCTCGACGGATCCGAGCGCATCGACAATGTTCTCCGGAACGCTGTCCTCTGGGATGTCATGGCCGGCGTAGCGCGCCGCTCCTGGGCGCGAAACGACCACGCCATTGAAACCGCGATGGAATACAATCTGGCCATGGCCGGTTCCGACGCACTGACGCTGCCATATATCGCGGATGACGCGCTGATCGACTGTGTACTGAAAGAAAGCCCCCGCGGCTGAAAAGATTGAACCGCTCCGGACGCTTTCCGTCACGGACGGCGGCCGGCCCTACCAAAACATCCGAAACTATTGTGTGTTGAGAAAGGAAGACACATGTCCCCATTAAACCAGATCGTCGAATGCGTCCCGAATTTCAGTGAAGGCAGAGACAAAGAGAAGATAGAGAAAATCGTCGCCCCGCTCAAGGGACGCGAGGGCGTCCGCCTCGTCAATTACGAGGGCGACGCCGATTACAACCGCCTCGTCGTGACCGTTCTCGGCGCTCCGCAGGCGGTAAAAGAAGCGGTGCTTGACGCCATCGGCGCCGCCACCGAACTGATCGACCTCAATCACCACACCGGCGAGCATCTGCGCATGGGTGCGACCGATGTCGTCCCGTTCATTCCTATCCGGAACATGACGACCGAGGACGCGGTCGCGCTCTCGAAAGAGACGGCGGAAGAAATCAACAAACGCTTCGGCATCCCCGTTTTCCTCTATGAAGATTCCGCGACGAGCCCCGAGCGCGTGAACCTCGCCCGCATCCGCAAAGGCCAGTTCGAGGGCATGCCGGAGAAACTCCTGCTCCCCGAATGGGGGCCGGACTTCGGCGAGCGCCGGATTCACCCGACGGCCGGCGTCACGGCTGTCGGCGCGCGCTTCCCTCTTGTCGCGTACAACATCGACCTCGGTACGGACAACATCGATATCGCGAACAAAATCGCGCGCGCCATCCGCCAGTCGAGCGGCGGCTTTCAGTACATCAAGGCCGGCGGCGTCGAACTGAAAGAGAAAGGCATCGTCCAGGTAACGATGAACATCACCGACTACCGCAAAAATCCGATCTACCGCGTCTTTGAGACCGTCAGGATGGAAGCGGCGCGCTACGGCGTCGCGGTACTCGGCAGCGAAATTATCGGGCTTTCGCCCCTCGCCGCGCTGACGCAGTCGCTCGAATATTACATCGGGCTTCACGGTTTCGATGAGGAAAAAATCATTGAGCACTGGCTTCTGGGATAAAAAGACGGTTCTTTTCGGCGGATAACGCGGAACGGGCGGACAGAAGAGCCACGTGCCGGAGAGCAGCCGGCGTTGCCGGCCGATGCGCAGGCCAATACGCAGGCCAATGCGCTGGCCGATGCGCCGGTCAATACGCCGGTCAATGCGCTGGCCGATGCGCAGGTCAATACGCCGGTCAATGCGCCGGCCGACGCGCCGGCATGGGATGTATGGAGGGATCGATGAGCTGGCTTTTGATTGAACACGCGGATGAACTCGTTACCGCGAAAGGAAAGGCCGCGCGCCGGGGAAGCGAGATGAACGCGCTCCTCGTCATTCAGGACGGAGCCGTCCTGGCGAAAGACGGCAGGATCGCCGCGGCGGGGCCGACCGGCGCGGTCGCCGCCCAGCTTGACGCGCTTGTGCGCGAAGGCGAAACGGTCACGCGGATCGACGCCGCCGGCAAAACCGTTATTCCCGGGTTTGTCGATCCTCATACGCACTTTATCTTCGGCGGTTACCGCGAAGAAGAATTCAACCGCCGGCTCGCAGGCGCCACCTACATGGAGATCATGAAGATGGGCGGCGGCATCGCCTCGACAAACCGCGCTACGAAAGAGGCTTCCGAAGAGGAACTCTACGCCGCCGGTTTTCACCGCATGGAGCGCATGCTCGACCTCGGCATCACGACCGTCGAGGGCAAGACGGGCTACGGCGAAGATACGAAGACGGAAGACAAGATGCTCCGCGTCATGGAGCGCCTCAACCGCGACCATCCGGTCGATATCGCCATGACTTACATGGGAGCGCATTCCGTCCCCCCGCGGTACAAAGGAAGGTCGGGCGACTATGTCGACTACCTGATCGCCGAAGGCCTGCCGATGGCGCGGGGACGCGCCGCGTTCTGCGACGTTTTCACGGAAGAGGGCGTTTTCTCTCTCGAAGAATCGGAGAAACTCCTTCTGGAGGCCCGCGCGGAGGGATTCAAACTGAAGATGCATGCCGACGAAATCGTGCCGCTCGGCGGCGCCGGCCTCGCGGCGAAACTCGGCGCGACGAGCGCCGATCATCTGCTCAAGGCCTCCGACGACGACCTGCTCGCGATGCGCGACGCCGGCGTCGTCGCGACGCTCCTTCCCTGCACGGCATTCAGTCTCCGCGAACCTTACGCGCGCGGGCGTTTCATGATCGACAGCGGCCTCGCCGTCGCGCTCGGCACCGACTTCAACCCGGGCAGCTGCTACACGCAGTCCGTCCCTCTGATGATCGCGCTTGCGACGATCTATATGAACATGACAATCGACGAAGCGCTCACCGCCGTCACGCTCAACGCCGCGGCCGCCATCGGACGCGCGGATTCCATCGGATCGCTCGAATCAGGAAAGCAGGCGGATATCGTCATCCTCGACTGCCCCGGATATAAACACCTCTCCTATCATTTCGCGATGAATCTCGTGGAGACCGTGATCAAAGCGGGAGTCATCGTCAGGGGGAACTGATCGGTTCTCCGGGACATTCCGGACGGAGGGTTTACGATCAGCCGTAAAGGGGACGGCCTGATAAAGCCGATCAGACAGGAAACCGGATACGCCGACTTTTCGCCGTGTCTCCGATAATACCGGCATAGACTTTGCACTAGCGATGAGCTAAAGTTATGTCGTAAAGGAACAGACCCGGCATGCGCGCGACATTATTTCTGTTGAAGAAAATACGACAGTATGACAAAAGCATGATCGCGATGATCGTTTTTTTCAGCCTGCTGTCCGCCATATATCCCTTTATCTGGGTCTATGTTCCGATGAGGATCATCCGGCTGTCCGAACTCCCCGCAGAAAATTTCTCAGAAGCCGGCACTCAACTCACCCTGCTTCTCGCGGCTGCGGCCGTCGTGTCCATGACGTGCGCCTGGTCACTCGCATTCCTGCGCGGCAATTACAGGATGCGCATGAACAATGTCCGCTACAGACTTATCCGCGACCTGATGCGTTACAGCCTGACGATGCCCTATGAGAATACCCTGAACAAAGAGAAACTGGACGCGATTCAAAAAGCGAGAGAGGCCGTCAAGAATCCGTGGAACGGAGCGGGCGGCCTCATCCTGACGCTTCTGCAGGTCTTCGGCACATGCATCGCCGCCGTTGGATTTATCAGCGTATTCATCTCTCTCTCTTTCTGGCTGATGCTTTTTGTCGCCGCGGTCATCCTCTCCAATTTGTTTATTAACCGCAAAATAGGCGATCTCGAACAGTCGGAATGGGACGGGCTGATGCCGGAGCTACGGAAGCTCGACCACCTGTTCTCTGAACAACAGGATCCCTCGGGGAGAAAAGATATACTTTCATACAGTCTGTACGGCCTTTTCAAAGCGTATATCGACCGGTACTTCCACAACATCCGCCTGATTCAGCAGTCTGTCATCCGCCGGAAATTTTCCTGGCAGACAGCGCTCGCCGCCGTCGATTTCGTCAAGGACGCGGTCCTGTACGGCTGGCTGATCCGCCTGTTTCTGGCGGGGACGATCGACGCCGCGCTATTTTTCTTTTATGGTTCGAGTGTCGTCGCTTTCGTCGCGCTCGCGCAGCAGCTGATGGCCGATATCACAAAAATAAGGCAGGACGCCAGGCACTTCTCCGACTTTATGGCTCTCGACACAGAGGCTGACGCGATCGCCTCGGACGGGACATCCGGGCTTATCCTCCCCGGGACGGAAAAGGGCGTCCTGGTTGAGATCAAGAATGTCTCTTTTCGCTATCCCGGGACAGAACACTGGGTACTTCGCCACCTTAATCTGACCATCCGCCGAGGCGAAAAAATGGCGCTCGTCGGTGAGAACGGATCCGGAAAAACAACGCTCATCCTATTGCTTTCGAGACTCTACCGGCCTGTCGAAGGAGAAATCCTCTTCGACGGCATCAATATCCGGGAGCTGTCGGAAAGCAGCTTTCGCTCAAATCTGAGCGTAGTCTTTCAGGACGCGATGATTCTTCCTTTTTCCATCCGCGAGAATATTGCGATGTCCCCCGATACCGACGAAAAGCGGCTGTATGAGGCGATGGATAACGCGTCATTTTCCTCAGTGGCGGAGACATGTACGCAAGGTGTTGACACCACACTGCTCCGTATTCTGGACGACAACGGGGTCGATCTATCCGGCGGTGAACGCCAGAAACTCTTCCTCGCGCGGGCACTGTACAAAGGGAAAAGCCGTCTCCTTCTCCTCGACGAGCCGACAGCTGCCCTGGATCCGCTGGCGGAACAGGAGCTCTACCGGCATTACCACGAGATGACATCCGGCCAGACGAGCCTGTTCGTGTCGCACAGGCTCGCGAGCACACAGTTCTGCGACCGCGTCGCTTTTCTTTCGGAAGGGAGAGTCGCCGAACTCGGCTCGCACAGTGAACTCATCGCAAGAGACGGCCTCTACCGCGGCTTATACGACTTGCAGGCGAAGAACTACCGGGAAGGGATAGCGGAATGAAACATCTTCTGACCGTAATCAGAATGATCTGCCGCTTCCAGCGCGGGTACGCGTGGCGCCTGGCCGCGGCTTCCCTCGTCACCGGAGCCGCGCCGCTTGTCAACATTATCCTCCCGCGCCGCATGATCGACGAACTGCTCGGCGGGAGGGACATCAGACGCCTCATCCTCCTTGCCGCCCTGCTCGCGCTTGGCAATCTGGCAGCGATGCTGCTCGACCGTATGCTCACAAACCGCCTCACGACCATGACGACTCTTGCTTATGCACATATGCAGCAAATCGTATCAGAAAAGGCGCTCCGTATCCCTCTGGCTGACAGTGAAAGCAAGCGTGTTCTCGATCTCGGGGAGAGGGTGCATTTCGGCATCTACTCCCTGCACAATCTTGACGCGACCGTCAAAAAGCTGGGCGGCTCAGCGGTCAGCCTCCTTTCCGTGATCGCCATTGTCCTCTCGGGAAGCCCTGTCCTCGCACTTCTTATTTTGGCGCTGAATCTCCCTTCGCTCTATTGTCTGAAGAAGCTTAAACACCTGGATGCCGATAATGTCGAGCGGAGCGCATCGGAAGAACGGGCATTCAAGTATTACGCGTCGCTTTCCATCGATTACCGCTATTCAAAAGATTTGAAACTCTACGACGGGTTATCGCTGATGATGACCCGCGCGGAGAAGAATATGCAACAGATTCTCCGCGTCAACCATCAGTATTTCACGAAGAGCGGCTTCTGGCTCGGGATCATCGGAAGCCTGGTCGAAATACAGTCAGTGGTTGTTTTCGCTTTCCTCGGCATACGCCTTCTGTTAAGCCGCCTCACGGTGGGCGCTTTCACCATGCTCTACGGGGCCAGCCGGCAGATGGGGCGGGCGCTCAACAATCTCATGGATAGCGCGAATGAACTTATGACATCGGATATGTACCTCAAGCCTCTTGTCGAATACCTGAACCTGCCTGAACAGCAAGATATCAGGCAGGACTCCGCTGAAGGACGCACGCCGCCCGGGACGGATCATGAGAGGCGTTCCGGCGCGCCGGCACCGGCGGTTCCCTTCTTCGCCGCTGAAGGGGATGACGACGTGCAGAAGTGCGTCCGCGAGGCTTTCAAAGGACATCTCGAATGGGAAGTCAAAGATCTCTCTTTCCGCTATCCTTCCGGGCATGTTTTTGTTCTGGATCATTGTTCGCTTCGCATCCATTCCGGCGAACGCGTCGCGCTCGTCGGAACAAACGGCGCGGGAAAATCGACACTCGTCAAGCTCCTCTGCCGCTATTATGAACAGCAGGAAGGGGTTATCACCTTAAACGGCGTCGACATCAGGCGGATACCGCTCGAGCTGTATGGCGCGCTTCTGTCGCCCACATTTCAGGATTACCACCTGTTTCCGTTCCGGATGATTGAAAATGTCGCTGCCGTTGAGGCGGAGAACATGAGCGAAGACAAGAGGGACAAAGCCATTCACGCTCTCGACAAACTCGGGTTGACGGCGTGGGTACGCTCTCTTAAACACGGTGTGCACACCCACCATTCGGAGACACTCGCAGAAGACGGTGTTCTCCCATCCGGCGGAGAAGGGCAAAAGCTGGCGCTCGCCCGTTCGCTCGCACACGCGGGACCATTCGTTATCATGGACGAACCGACCGCCGCTCTCGATCCGAGAAGTGAAGAAGAAATCTTCCGCCAGATGCTGGCGCTCAGCGAACAGAAGACTTCTCTCTTCATCTCCCACCGCCTTTCCAGCACGCGCTACGCCGACCGCATTCTCGTCATCGAAAACGGCCATGTCATCGAAGAGGGCAGCCATGCGGAACTCATCGCCCTCTCCGGACTTTACGCCGCGATGTACAGAGCGCAGGCGTCCCAGTACACGTAACAGCAAATCCCCTCCCTGCGGGGCCGGACGGTTTTGCCCGCCGGTTTTCTGGTGTATGCTGAAAGTATGAATGGAACGATGGCTGACCTTACAGCCCTGCGGAGAAACAGTCTGAAGGCCGGGGGCCAAACCCTGAAAGGAATGACACGGTGAATAGAGTAAACGCGATTGGTGACGCCTGCCCGCTGCCCGTCATCAAAACAAAGAAAGCCCTTGAGGCGATGACATCCGGCGTGGTCGAAGTCACGGTGGACAACGATACAGCCGTACAGAATATTACGAGATTCGCCGCCGCGAGGAATTACCCCGTCAAGACTGAAAAGCGCGGCGATCATTTTGTCCTCCTGATTGAAAAAGCGGATACGGAAGAACAGACTACAACGCGGGAGGCGCCGGAATCGGCTCAGAAAGGCTGTGCCGGAGAGGCCAAAGGGTCTTTCGTTGTCGCTGTCACCTCCGACAAAATGGGGTCGGGAGATGAGGCACTCGGCGCTATCCTGATCAAGAGCTTCTTCTTCACCCTCACACAGCTCGACGATCTGCCTGATGTCATTCTCTTCTACAATGGCGGCGTGAAGCTCTCTGTGCACGGCTCGCCGGTTCTCACGGACCTGTATGCTCTCGAAAAAGCGGGCGTCCGTCTCATGTCATGCGGGACCTGTCTGAATCACTTCGGCCTCAAAGAGCAGCTGGCCGCCGGCGAAGTCACCAACATGTACGACATCGTCGATCAGCTCCGGACAGCCGCCCGTGTGATCAGGCCTTAGACGGCAAGTACCGATAATCCCTGGTGTAATGATGTCCTGCTGTGTGAATGTAAGTATAGATGGAGTGTACGCCGTCTCCTGAGGTACTGACGGCGAAAGCGGTAACTGGGTGCATGAGAGAGAGAACACCGAAACTGGTCATCACGTTCCGGTCATCGACGGACGCCATGATGATGGATAAAAACTGCCCCGAAGCATACGGGAGACTTATCCCCGTCCCGCGCGAAATCAGCAAAGGATGCGGCCTCGCCTGGGCGTCTTCCCCTGAGATGGAAGATGCGCTCCTCCGGCTCATGGAAGAACTCGACATCCCCTGGCTGGAGAAAAAGATCATCGCTTTCTATTGATCACGCCTCGGAATTCCGCGGCGTGACACAAAAGAAATGCGCGCCCCGTGAGAGGTATAAAAGGTTAATTTCAGATATGCGTTATTCACGCGCGAGACGGCTGCAACTTTATAATGGTAAAAAGGCTTAATGCCTGTCCGTTTCAACCGATTCAAGTATTTAACAGGAGGACAGGAACGATGAACAAGAACGCAGAAATCATATGGGTACCGAAGCGGCCCTGTTCAGGAAATCCGCCCATCCGCCTCCGGATGGCGGCGGTCATCCTCCTGATCGCTGCATCGATCGCCCTGAGCGGCTGCCTCTCGGGAACAAAACCGACAACAGCGGAGGGGTGGCTCGATCGCGGCGGTAAATCCCTGCGCGATCTGGATTATGAGCAAGCCATCGCCGCCTTTAAGAAAGCGATAGAGATTGAGCCGCAGAACATTCCCGCGCGAATCAGTCTGGTGAAAGCTTACGCCGATTCAAAACGCCCGGGCGACGCCGAAACGGTTCTCTTTGAGGTTCTGGAGATACAGAGCGATCACAAGGAGGCGGCCGCGGCGCTCATGACACTTGCTCAAAGCTACACGGAAGCGGGAGAGTATGCCAAAGCCGAAGCCCTCTGCCTGAAGCTCATCGAATCGGGACAGAGCAGCCCCGCAATTACAGAAGCCCTGCAGAAAGTCCGGAGCCGGATGCAAAGGGACGACAGCCGCACGCCGGACGGAACATCCGCGCCGGCTCAAACGACGCCGGGTGAAACACCCGTATCAGCTCAAACAACACCGGACGAAGCACCCGCGCCGGTTCAAACGACGCCAAACGAAACGCCCGCGCCGGCTCAAACGACACCGGGCGAAACACAAACGCCGGAAACTTCAGTGACATCGGTTCCCGCCAAAATCGACAAGCCTTACAAAATCGTCATCATCTTTAAAGGTGAATTAAAGAATGACCAAGGCGCCGCTCTGGGTGAGGTTAAGTTCCTCCGCCCTGTTTTTCAAGCCGATTTCCCGTACGCTGACAATTTCAATGCCGCATTCAACAATCTTTCGGCATTCCCCAAACTCGCAAGACTTACCAAGCCGGCATCGGCCAAAACCGTCAAACGCATTTTCAGTGATGATATGGCGGAAGCGCAGGAGATGAGGGATACGTGGAATTACGATGTTTCATTTTCTTATACAGATACATGGAAGATCTCGTATCAGAAAGGTCCGGTCGTCTCTTTTTGCAGCGAATTTTATTACATGCCGGCCGGCGGCATGCATCCCTGGTGCGGACAATACGGCGGAACATTTGATATGGAAACCGGCAAGGTGCTGAAACTGAAGGATATTCTTAAGATCAGCCCCGACCGGCAGGCAGATATCCTCTACCAGGAGTATATTAAGTCCCTGAATAAAGATACGGCTCGCGAGGCAAAAAAAGCCGAATGGATGTCGTCGATCAAGGAGCGCTGCGGCGAGAAAGCCATCTTCTGGCTTGCAAAGAACGGCGTCCATATTTACTTTGATCAGGAAACTTTTTATTATCTGGCGGGAGACAGCGAACTGGTCATCCCCTATAGCCGCACAGATCTTTTGCAGCCTTATTTCGCGGCAAACGGGGGATAACCCGCGGGGATGGCTCCGCGGAAGCCGTTTTTCTGACAACCGGCCATCCGCCGGTGTTAACAGGCGCCGTCTTCAGCAGTTTCGCACGCGCGAAGAGGAGAGAAAATGAGAATTCTTATAACAGGATTTGACCCTTTCGGCGGAGAAACGATCAATCCCGCTTATGAAGCCGTTCAAATGGTCAGTGATTCCGCCGGAGGCGCGGACATTGTCAAGCTGGAAGTCCCCACGGTTTTTAGAAAAGGAGCGGCAATGGTCATTGAGAAACTGAGGGAGATCAAACCGGACGCCGTCCTGTCAGTCGGTCAGGCCGGCGGAAGAGCGGGCATCACCGTGGAATTCGTCGGCATCAACTATATCGAAGCGAGACACCCGGACAATGAAGGCCAGGCGCCAGATGGCGAAATAATCGCCGCTGATGGCGAAGACGCGTACTTCGCTACCCTCCCCGTCAGGGAAATTGCCGAACATATCAACGCGCACGGGATCCCCGCGTCTGTCTCCTATTCAGCCGGTACTTATGTATGTAATGATGTACTTTACAGTGTGCTGCACTACGCGCGTCATCACGCCCCCGCCCTTAAAGCAGGTTTTATCCATGTTCCTTTCGCGCCGGAACAGGTCGTAGGAAAGCGCGAAGGGCTGCCCTCCATGCATATCGGCGACATCGCGAAAGCGCTCGAATACGCAATCGAAGTGATCGTCTGCTGCGTGGACGGCCGCTGAGACTGACCGCCTTTTTACGCGGGATTCACTCACTCGCAATACCGATTTCAGTTATGCCGTCTCGCCGGCGGACGCGGTGCGTTCCCTTTCCATATGGAGCCTGATCGCTTCCACGGCGACGCGGATGCCCCTCATCGTATCATGATTCTCCGCGTCGTCCAGCCCTTTCGCGCGCCGCTCCTGATTCCAGACCGTATTGAGAATACAGGCGGCTTTCGCTCCCAGCGTCTGGCAGACGATATATAGAGCCGCGCTTTCCATCTCAGAAGCGAGCGTGCCCGCTTTTAGCCACGCCTGCCATTTGTTCTGCAGCTCATAACCGACCGGCATGCGCTCAGGCGCATGCTGCCCGTAGAACGAATCCTTACACTGGACAACCCCTGCGTGGTACCGGTACCCTCCCGCTCTGGCTGCCTCAATGAGACAGCTTGTCAGTTCGAAGTCGGCGACTGCAGGGAACTCGATCGGAAGGTATTCGCGCGTCGTTCCCTCCATCCTGATCGCTCCGGTCGCGACGACAAGGTCGCCGCCCATCACCTCGAGATTCATCCCGCCGCAGGTCCCGATGCGGATAAAATTGCGAACACCTGTCATGTACAGCTCTTCAACACCAATCGCGGTGGAGGGCCCGCCCATCCCCGTCGACATGACGAGCACCGGTTCGCCCAGCAAAGTGCCGATCCACGTAGTGTACTCGCGGTTGCAGCCGAGAAAACGCGGCTCATCAAGAATCCCGGCAATCTTCTCAACACGACCGGGATCGCCCGGGAGCATCACATACTTCGCTCCGTGCGAATCATCCAGCTGGATGTGGTAAAGCTTCTCCATGTTCGTCTGCCCTCTCCGAATCATTCTTCGACGTATTTCCTGCTTCTGACTATCCCTTCGCGTAAGCGAGAGCGATGTCGGCGGCGAGGCGCGCGTTGTTCCTGACCAGCGCGATATTAGACCGCAGACTGTCGCCTTCCGTCTCCGCCGCGATCCGCGCGAGAAGGAAAGGTGAAATCTCTTTGCCTGTAATGCCTTCCCGTTCGGCGTCCTCCAAGGCGTTTGCAATCGCCCGGTCAATGGTCTCACTGTCCATCGCGTCCTCCGGCGGAACGGGGTTCGCCACCACCATGCCCCCCGGGTAGCTGAGCGCGCGGGCAATTCTGAACAGGCTGGCCGCTTCTTCAGGCGTATCAACGCGCATGGGCAGACGGAAACCGCTTTCACGCGTATAAAAAGCCGGCATCTCGTCTGTCTGATAGCCGACGACCGGAACACCGCCCGTCTCAAGATACTCAAGCGTCCTCCCGATGTCGAGAATTGATTTAGCGCCGGCGCATATCACCGCGACCGGCGTATGCGATAATTCCTGAAGATCAGCGGAGATATCCATCGTATTCTCCCCCTGGCGGTGAACACCGCCGATACCTCCTGTTGCGAAAAACGAAATTCCCGCCAGATGCGAAGCGATCATCGTGGCGGTGACCGTCATCGATCCGGTCAGCCCTTTGGCAAGCACATAGGGGAGGTCGCGGCGGGAAGTCTTCGTCGCACGGAGTCCTTCTTTCCCGATGCGTTCGATTTCTTCGCGGGACAGACCGACAGCGATTTTTCCATCCAGAACACCGATCGTAGCTGGAATGACACCGCGGCGGCGAATGTCGTCCTCCACGGCCAATGCTGTCTCCACATTCTGCGGGTAGGGCATTCCGTGAGAGATAATCGTCGTCTCAAGTGAAACGACGGGCGCACCGCACTGCAGCGCGTCTCTGACTTCATTCGACAATCGGATATACTGGTTCAGCTCTTTCATAGGTATTCCTCCTGTATAGGATATTCCATACTATTTTCTCACGACTCCGCGCTCCAAACAAACGCGAGGTTATATGGCTCTTATGAACGGCGGATCAGCCGGACTGACAACCCCGGACCCTCCGCACGCTGTCTGAGGACCTCCGCTGTCATAGAGCGGTTGACCGGTTCCGGCGATTCAATCACCAGTGAAGCAGCCGCCTGCGACAGCCGGGCTGTCTGTTCCAGAGAGAATCCCTCGACGGACGCCCAGGCGAAAACTGCGGACATTGCGTCGCCGGCTCCTGTCGTATTGGCATGGCGATGAGGCGAATCATATCGCGTGGCGGCACATCCCGCCGTATTCGCGAAAAGCGCGCCTTCCTTTCCCATCGAAATACAGACGCTTCCGACTCCGCGGTCGAGCAGCCATGCCGCAGCGCGCGCCGCGTCGCTGATGGAAACAACGGAAATACCGGTCAGCTGTTCCGCCTCAAGGCGGTTGAGCTTCAGCCCTGCAAGTCTTGCGAGAACTGGCAGAAGCCGATCAGCCTTCGCCTGGGAAACAGCATCCGCGAAGACCGGGATTCCACCCCACCGGGAAATGAGATAAGCCAGAACTTCTGCCGGGAGATTGGCATCGACAAGCGCGGCTGAGACTCGTTCAGCCGAAAGGGAGCCCGCTGCCGCGACAGACTGCCAGAGACTTACCGCCCCGGGCTCAAGCGTATCGAAAACAGACATGTCGTTGATTGCCGCCGCCATGTCGCCCGTCTCATCGTGGATCGCGACATAGCGGGAGGTAGGCATATCTTCCCGAACGAGCACATGGTGCAGGTCGAGACCGGCCTCCCGTCCGATCACATCGAGCGCGCGCCCCGCGCGGTCATCGCCTCTGGCGGAGAGAAGGATAACCTTCTGACCGAGGAGCACGAGGTTCCGCGCCATATTAAAGGCGACTCCTCCCGCGCGCTCTTCGATTGAGCCCGGGATGGAATCGCCCTGCCTGAATTTTGACCGGGCTGTCGCCAGCAGGTCAAGGTTCTGCCCGCCGGCGACAACAAAGCGACGATCATTCATCTTATGATTGTCCCTTAAAGTAAGGCTGCCCCAGAGCCCTCGGCGGTGTCGACCGCTCGACAAATACCATCAGCACCAGAAGCGTCAGCACATAAGGGAGCATCTTCAAAATTTCTGAGGGCATCCACGGCACGCCGCCGAGAATAACTGTCAGCGCCTGTGCGAAACCGAAGAGAAGGCAGGCGAGCGTCGCCCCGATCGGCTTCCAGTTCCCGAAGATGACAGCCGCGAGCGCGATAAATCCCTGGCCGCTGATAACTGTCGGCGTGAACCGGTACGCGATGGAGAGAGCCGTAATGCCGCCGCCCAGACCCGCCATCACGCCGGACAGCGTCGTACAGATATAGCGGATGAGCGTGACATTGACGCCGAGCGTATCGGCCGCTCCGGGATGTTCACCGCAAGCCCTGACGCGCAGGCCGGTTTTTGTTTTGTACAGAATGAACCAGATCAGGAAAGCGAACAGAAACCCGAAGATCACGGTGACGTCGAACTCCGCGGACTGCAACAGCCGCGATTCCGTCTTGTCAAGCCCCAGCAGATCCATAACTTTGGGGATGCCGTTTGGCACGGTACTCGACTGGGCGGCTCCGTTAAACAGGCGGCGCGTAATGAATATCCCGACGCCGAGGCCGATAAAATTGATCGCGATTCCGGAAATGATCTGATTCCCTTTCGCCGTCACGGAGATAAACGCGTGCAGGAACGCGAGGAATCCTCCGAACAACGCGCCGACGAGAAGTCCGATCCACGGGTTCGCGGTGAAATATCCGACGACGGCGGCGCCGCACGCGCCAAAAGCCATCATCCCCTCGAGTCCGATGTTATCGACACCCGCGCGCTGGGTTATAACGCCGCCGAGCGATGTAAAGATCAGAGGCGACGAGTACATCAGCGTAATTGAGACCGTCAGCAGTACTGTATTCAATAGTTCCATCGCGTTACTCCTTCCTGTCAAGGCGTTCCGCCAATCGCGGCAGCGCGGGCGCCAGCGCGATGAAGAGGACGAGCACGCCGATCATGATCTTGATAATCTCAGTGGGAGCGCGCATCCTCGACTGAATCTCGAGTCCGCCGAATTTAAGCCCCGCGTACAGCAATCCGGCAAAGATACAGCCGATCGGGTGATTGCCCGCAATCAGCGCCACCGCGATGCCGTCCCAGCCATACCCCTCGGACGCGCCGAGCATGGTGATATAGTACGATGTCGACATGACGAGCAGCGCCCCTCCCGTCGCGGAAACACCGCCTGAAATAAACATCGACAATATCGCGTTTCGCTTCACCGGCATCGCGGCGAATTCCGCCGCGAAACGGTTGTAGCCGACAGCCCGGAGCTCATAGCCGAGCCGCGTGTATTTCAAAATCACCCACAGCAGAACAGAGACGCCGATCATCAAGATAATCGCGTAGCCGGCATCGGTCTGAACAAACGGTTTTAACAACGGATACTTGTCGACGAAAGACATGCCTTCTTCCGTCGATCTGAACTCCCTGCTGAAGAAATTGATTTTGGCCGAACTGAGAATCTCCGGCGAATGCTGGGAGCCGGGAACCTTGACGCTCTTCATGTTTACGATAAAGATCATGAAGTAATAAGCGATCCAGTTGAGCATAATCGTCGAGATAACTTCGTGGATGCCGAAGCGGTTTTTCAGCCATGACGCCAGCCCCGCGTAGACGCCTCCGATCGTGAACGCGCACAGCAGGATAAAAACGGGGTGCAGAACCGGGGGCATCGGGACGTAATATCCGATGACCGCGCCTGTGATCTGGCCGAGGATGAACTGGCCGTCCGCGCCGATATTGAACAAACCCGTCTTCCCTGCGAATGCGACAGCAAGACCGGTAAAAATGATCGGTACGGCGTCAACCAGCACCTGCATCATCCTGTTCGTGCTGGAAAAAACGCCGGTAAAGAGGTAGTTATAAGCCCGGACAGGATCGTACCCGCCGACAGCGAGCGCCACCGCCCCGAGAATAAAACCGACGATGAGAGCGAATACGACCGCCGTAAAAGGCTTTTTCAGCGCTTTAACTATCAACTTTCTCATTGTCCACCTCCCGCCATCAGCAGCCCGATCGCCTGCTCATTCGTCTCCTCCGGATCGAGATCCGCCACAATCGAACCGTTAAATATGACGTTGATACGGTCGGCAATATCGAGAACCTCATCCAGTTCAAAAGAGATAAGGAGGACAGCCCGGCCGCTGTCGCGCTGCTCGACAAGGGCATTCCTGACGAATTCAATCGCGCCGACATCGAGACCGCGCGTCGGCTGACACGCGAGGAGGAGCGCCGGCTCCTGTTCCACCGTCCGGGCGATGATGACCTTCTGCTGGTTGCCGCCCGATAGTTCTTTCACCGGCTGCTCCGCGCAGTCCGCAGGCCTTATATCGAATTTATCGATCTGGCCGCAGGCGTATTCGTTGACTTTTTTCCACGAAATACAGTTCAAACGGCCGGTAAACCGATGATCCTTGTAAGACTCGAGAATCAGGTTCTCCCCGACCTCGAAATCCAACACAAGACCGCGCTTCTGCCGATCCTCATGGATGGTCCGGATCCCGGCTTTGTGTGAGTCGATCGGTTGGCCGTTGGCGATATCGACGCCGTTGACAAGGATCTCGCCGGATTCCGCCTTCCGGAGTCCCGTGACCGCCTCAATCAATTCCGTCTGGCCGTTCCCATCGACGCCAGCGATCGCCAGTATCTCCCCGCGCCTGACGTGGAGAGAGAGGTTTCGCACCTGAGGGATCCCGCGGTTATCTTTGACAGTCAGACCTTTTATCTCCAGAACTGTCTCGCCCGGGGTCGCTTTTTTCTTCTCCGTCGTCAGCTTGACCTCGCGCCCGACCATCATGGAGGCAAGTTCTTTTTCAGTCACATCACTCACCCGCACGGTGTCGATCAGTTGTCCGCGCCTGATGACAGTGCAGTAATCGGAGGAAGCCATGATTTCCTTCAGTTTGTGCGTGATGAGGATGATCGTCTTTCCATCCTCCACGAGCCGCCTCATCGTGACGATCAGACTGTCAATCTCCTGCGGGGTAAGCACGGCTGTCGGTTCGTCGAGAATCAGGATATCGACGCCGCGGAAAAGCGCTTTCAGAATTTCCACGCGCTGCTGAGTCGCGACGGACACATCCATGATGAGATCCTCCGGCTTGACTTCGAGGCCGTACTGCTTCCCGAATTCGCTGATACTCGCGTTCATCCGTGCATGATCCAGCCTGCCGAGCGATTTGGTAAGCTCGCTGCCGAGGACGATGTTCTCCGCGATCGTCATGTTCTGAACCAGCATGAAGTGCTGATGCACCATCCCGATGCCGTTTTTAATCGCCTGCTTGGGATTGCGGATATCGACGGACTCGCCCCGCACCTTGATTTCGCCTTCGTCTTTCGTGTAAAGGCCGTATAGTATCTTCATCAGGGTCGATTTGCCCGCGCCGTTCTCGCCGAGCAGCGCATGAATCGAGCCCTTTCGTATCCTGAGGTCAACTTTGTCAAGCGCTTTCAGTTTTCCGAAAGACTTCGAGATGCCTGTCATCTCGACAGCGTAAGGCTCCCGGGCGCTGACGTCCGATTCAATGGGGTCCTGCTTCATGTCGTCTCTCCATAGTAATGGCCCGGACACCCCTGTATAGGAGCGCCCGGGCGGGCTTCATCAATCGTGACTCGAATCGCCTGTCATGAGGCTATCGCGTCATTATCCGAGTTTTTCTTTCCAGGCTTTGAACTCTTCTTCTGTAATCGGGCAGGTGATCGTACCGTCGATAATCTTCTTCTCTACTTCTTTTGTCTTGTCGAGAATCTCTTTGGGAACATGTTTCGATGATGTCTCGGGAATACCGACACCGCCGTCTTTCAGGCCGAAGAAGAATGTCTTGCCGCCGACTTGTTCGCCGTCAAACACTTTCTTTGACAGACCGTAAACAGCCTGATCGACGTTCTTGAGAGCGGATGTCAGCACGTTATCCGGTGCCAGCGGGCTCTGATCGAGATCGACGCCGATCACCCATTTACCCAATTCTTTCGCGGCGGTAATCGCGCCGGAACCGGCCTGGCCTGCCGCGTGATAGACAATATCCGCGCCATCCGAGTACATCTTGGTCGCTGTCGCTTTACCCACCGCTGTATCACCGAAAGTATTAATGGTGACACAGTCAACCTTGATCTCCTTGCCCAGCTCTTTCGCCGCATACGCGACACCGGCCAGATAGCCGTACTGGAAGCGGAACATGACATCGCCTTCCATGCCGAGAATGAATCCGACATGATCCGTCTTCGTCATATGACCGGCGATGTATCCGACGAGGAACGATGATTCTTCTGAATGGAACATCGCGCCGACGGCATTCGGCAGCTCTCCGTCGGGATAGCCCACGTCAATAATCGCGTACAGCTGGTCTTTGTGAGCCTTCGACGCGTCAGCGACGGCATCCGCCATCATGAAGCCGATGCCCCAGATGAGATCGGGTTTCTCTTCCGTCTTGCGGTCCAGGTTCGTCTTGTAATCGGCTTCTTTCGCCGACTCAAGGAAAGAGATCTCAACGCCCTCTTTCTCGAGCCGCAGCATGCCGTTCCAGGCGGACTGGTTGAAAGACTCGTCGTTGATGCCGCCGATGTCCGTGATCATTGCCACTTTCTTCCCTTTAGTCTTGTCGTCCTTTTGTCCGCAGCTGACAACAAATGTCAGCATGAGAACCAGAACCAGAAGCAGGCAAAATAGCTTTCTTTTCATTTTTTCCTCCTCGTTGATGGTGTCAGTTTTCTCTTCTGTACTTATCTGATGATTCCTGTCCAAGAATCAATACACCCATTCACATGGTATCTGCTTTTGTCGGATCAGCGCCCTTCTTTCAGATAGCTCAAATCCTCCGGACCGAACGAATGAGGAAGCAGCGCGTCCAGCGTCATCTCCCTGTAATCTCCGGGAGCCCTGGCAGCCAGCACGAGAAGCTCCCCTGACGCGGGAACAAATTCACGAAGCACCTGACGGCAGATCCCGCACGGAAAAGCGTAGTCTTTGTTCTTGCTGAAATCGGCTCCCTCTTCCGCTCCGACCACGGCAATCGCGGCAAAGGATTTAGCCCCTTCAGTAACGGCCTTGACGGCCGCCGTCCGCTCCGCGCAGATCGTCGCCCCATACGAGGCGTTCTCGACATTGGCGCCGAGGAAGATCCGACCGTCTGAAGAGAGAATCGCCGCGCCTACTTTGAAACGGGAATAAGGAGAATAACTGCTCTCTCTGGCCAGAAAGGCCTGCTCGACTAAGTGTGACTTCATCTCTTCTGTAATCATCCCGAAGAAACCTTTCGCGTTTGAAGATAAACAAAACGAGATTCCACTATGCATTTCGCTGAGGAATGCCTCGCCACCCGCCTGGTTGATGTTACTATTTTACCATAAACTCTCGCGATTCCGGTTTTATCACGTGTATCCGATCAAGAAAATCCAGAAGCTGTCCGGGAATGACATTGCCGCGTCACATGCCACGGCACACAGCGTGTACTTGACAAAGGCTGTCATACGGCGGTTCTGTTTTTGTTCTTCTGACTAATGCCCAGTTGAACCATGATCCGCCGAAGGGAGGCGGCCGCTCATGCGTGTAAGCTCCCGGAGCCGCGAAGCCAGCTCCAGTGTCAGCGAACCGGGCGGCATCCGCCATTGCCAGTTTCCCTCCGCCCGGCCGGGCCGGTTCATCCGGCTGTCTTCCCCGAGGCCGAACAGATCCTGCATCTGGAAGATCACTGTCTGGCATACCGTAGTCGCCGCGGCGCGCATCATCCCCCAGACATATCCCTCTTCTTCACTGAGTCCGAGATACTGCCTCGCGAACAAAAACTCTTCCGGCGAGGCGTTTTCCACCCAGGACGCGATGGTGTCATTGTCATGCGTACCCGTGTACAGGACGGCATTCTCCGTCAGATTGTGCGGGAGGTAATCACTCGGTACGGAGGGATCGAACGCGAACTGAAGGACTTTCATACCGGGAAAACCGGTTCGCTCGCGAAACTCGTAAACTTCCTGCGTCATATATCCGAGATCTTCCGCGATCACCGGAAGAGGTCCGAGCTCCTCTTTGAGCGCGTCAAAAAGCGCATCGGCCGGTCCGTCAATCCACTGGCCGCGGCGCGCCGTTTTGTCCCCGTAAGGGACTGCCCAGTACGACTCCAGCCCCCTGAAGTGATCGATTCTGATTTTGTCGTAGAGCCGGAGCTGAAAGCGAACGCGCTCAATCCACCACTCGTAATGCTGCTTCTTGTGTTCTCTCCAATCGTAGAGGGGGTTGCCCCACAACTGGCCGTCATCTGAAAAATAATCGGGGGGACAGCCGGCGACATACGTCGGGGTGAGCGTTTCATCGAGCTGAAACAGCGAGGGGTTCTGCCAGACTTCCACCGAATCCTCCGCGACATAGATCGGAAGGTCGCCGATGATCGCCACGCCCGCGCGCGTCGCGTATTCCCTGACGCGGCGCCACTGACGGAAGAAAAGAAACTGGATAAACTGCTCAAATAAAATTTCTTCACGGTGCGATTCGGCGAAATCCACCAGCGCGACGGGATCGCGCCATTTCAGCGGTTCCGTCCACGCGCGCCACGGCGCGCCGCCCATCTCGACTTTGATCGTCATAAACAACGCGTAATCGTTAAGCCATGCGGAACCTTCACTCTTTCTGAATGCTTCAAACGCCTGTTTCAGCGATTCAAAAGATCCGGCGCGGAAAGCTTCAAACGCGAGATGGAGCATATGGCGCCTGTTCTCCCAGAGGAGCCCGTAATCGACACGCGACGGATCGTCTCCCCAGGCGAACTGCTTCGGCACTTCTTCCGACAGGAGGCCGTCGCGGATGAGCTCGTCCGGATCGATGAGGTAGAGATTGCCCGCGCGCGTTGAGAAATTCTGATACGGAGAGTTGCCGAATCCTGTTGTCCCTAGGGGGAGAACCTGCCAATACGATTGACCCGCCAATACGAGAAAATCAATGAAATCCAACGCCTCATCGCCCATGGTTCCGATCCCATAGGGGGAAGGCAGGCTGGTGATATGCAGCAATATCCCGCTTTTTCTGCCTGTACGGCAGACTTTATAATTGTAACGATCATCAGTCAGCTTCTCGCGTTCAACGGACATCTTCTCATTCCCCCTCTGTCAGTCTACCGAAATAGTAGCATACGGAATCGCCTCTGCGCGCGAACACCCCTTTGTTATGTACAATGAGGTACAGGGAATTGTATGCCGTTTGCGCGCGAACGAGCCAGCCGATCGCGACAAACAGCAGCATACCGCGAAGACACCGGGGAGTATGGCTATGCTTGAGCGACTGGACTACACGACAAATAAAAAGTCACGGGAGGAATGGCAGCAGTTGCTCACGCAGGCAGGACTCCGCGAGGATCCGCCATACACCGCTGTCTTCGGTCTCTATGAAGAAGACCGGCTCATCGCCACCGGCGCGCGCGATGGCATGCGCATCAAGTGCGTCGCTGTCCACCCCGACTATCATGGAGGCGCTGTCTTCCACACACTCCTCTCCGGCATTATCACAGACGCCCTGGACGACGGCATCCGGCGGCTCTTTCTGTACACGACGCCCGGCGCCGCGCACGCCTTTGCACACCTCGGCTTTCGGACTCTCGCGCAGACAAGAGACGGCGTCTGTTTCATGGAACGCGGCACGCCGGCTATCGACGACTATCTCGATTCGATTCGCGAACAGACAGAAGCTTACGACGCGGTCCACGGAACCGGATCCGGCCCTGTCGAATCGATCGTCATGAACGCCAACCCTTTCACGAAAGGACACCGCGCGCTCGTGGAGAACGCGCTGACCAGAGCGAATCGCCTGCACCTCTTCATCCTCAGCGAGGACGCGTCGGCCGTACCCGCGGACATCCGCTTCCGGCTGGTTAAAGAGGGGACGGCTGACCTCCCCGGCATCATTTACCATCCGACCGATTCCTACATCATCTCCCGCGCGTCTTTCCCCTCCTATTTTGTGAAAAAGGAGTCGGAAGCGACGGAGACACAGGCACGCCTTGACGCGGTCCTGTTCCGCGGCAGAATTGCCCCCGCGCTCGGCATCACGAACAGAACCGTCGGCGATGAACCGCACGATATCGTGACAGCGATCTACAACCGCTGCCTCGGCGAAGAATTCAAAGGTTCGCTGATCTTAACGATGATGCCGCGGATCAAGGCGCCGGACTGCGAAGTAATCTCCGCCTCGCGCGTCCGGCAGCTCCTAACAGAAGGGAAAACCGAAGAGATCGAACCGCTCGTCCCCGGGACTACGCTGCGTTATTTTCTGTCAACCGAAGGCAAACAGCTCGTCCGCACCTGGAACAGCTGACAGGAAATTCTTCACTCCGCGGCCAGCCCGTCTGGGTCACAACCCGGCGGCGCTGATCGCTACAGCCGGAGCTTTTTCGATCTTTTTAAGAAGCATTATTTACACTGGGGAATTGTCCGCCATCTGCAGGACCTTCGATTCCCGTGTGGATACAGGATATTTCCGCAGGCAACATGTTATCTTGTCGTCATTACGTATGTGCTGATTGCAAGAACTCATCCCCGATCGCCGCCTTTATTTATAATGATTCGGCGCTTCATCTTTGAGACTGATAAAGTAACCGTAGGCTTCATGTGCGGGGAAATGCACAAGCTGATCATAGGAGGCGTGACAGAGCAGATACGGCTCCTCAATTTCCACACAGACGACTTCCCCGCCGCGTGTCCTGTTACACTTGTATGGCCTTCGGCACACAGTCACATCGTAACCCCGCTCCGCCAGCCGATCGCGCTCCGCCTTCACGATGGCGTCCATGTCGATCGGATCCTCGTCGGGATTAACACCCGGATTATGAAAGGCGTAAATACCGATGTAGCTACAGGCACCGTTTTCCAACCAAAACCTCCTGTGAAAACTTTTCACCCTTTCATCTGTTGGACGTTTTGTGAAGAAAAACCTCACACTTGTCTTCGACCGGCTGCCACAGCGCGAAAAATGGCCAGGCGCTGGTCTGGGATTGGCTAAGAATGACCCGGCACTGGTCTGGGATTGGCTGCCGCGGAGCGCGGTGTGTAGCGGGCATGACAAATGCGTTCGAACATATTTGACCTGACAAAATAATAAAACGCGGGCCGCAGTGGTGGATATGAATCCCCGCCGCAGTCCGCGTTTCAGGTCTCATTCAATTCAGTTCACGCGTTCGGCCTCCTCCGGCAGCGCGGTTTCCGATCAGTGTCCCGCCGGCAGATGCGTTCCTCCGTCTTCGCGACGCCGGGCAGCCATCACTTCGGCGGCTGTAAGCCTCCGTCTGCGCTTCCCGGTCGGAGTCCTGTCAGTTGATGCGCTCGGTCGTCTCCGCGTCGAAGAAGTGGAGCCCGTCGACATCAAAGTGGAAGTTGTGCTCTTCATCCACGGCGTACTCGAAGTACCCGGGTTCAGAGATCACGCACTCTTTCCCGTTCGGAAATTTGCAGTAGAGGAGCTGTTCTTTGCCGAGCATTTCAATGACATCGACTTTCACATGAATCGAGTTCTTTTCCTCCAGGCCGGCGATGAAGCGCTCAGAGCGGATGCCCATGGCTACTTTTTTGCCTTCGAAAGGCTTCAAAAGCGCGAGGTCTTCCGCTTTCGGCTCCACGACAAAGTCTTCTTCCGTCGAATGGAACAGACCGTCCTTGATCTCGCCCTGGAAGATATTCATGGTCGGCGAACCGATGAATCCGGCGACAAACAGATTGGCCGGCTTCTCATAGAATAGCGTCGGCGGGCCGACCTGCTGGATCTTGCCCTTGTCGAGCAGGACGATCTTCGTCGCCATCGTCATCGCCTCTGTCTGGTCGTGCGTGACGTAGATCGAGGTCGTGTCGAGCGACTTATGGAGCCGCACCAGTTCAATGCGCATGTGTTCGCGCAGTTTCGCG
>MTKY01046960.1_pt1 | contig 30116 bp, 30 predicted proteins | sample 1042731 | NCBI WGS metagenome assembly MTKY01 (sample SAMN06212206, study PRJNA360538) | anaerobic digester metagenome | biome: Wastewater treatment plant; material: sludge; isolation source: anaerobic digester fed with sludge from wastewater treatment plant | place: Denmark: WWTP Soeholt ...
TGTCACCGGCGAGGCCGGCGTGGCAACCGGCCTTTTTTACCATTACTTTCCCGATCTGAAAGCCCTGACCATCGAGGTGCTGGGCGATTTCATGACCCGCTTCGAGGCGCTCGAGGAAATCGAGCGCGGTGTGGCAAAGGGTGACTGGTACGCGCGCAGTCATGCGCACAACCGGCTGGTGGTGCGCAGCTATGCGCGCAACCCGGGCATCATGCGCTGCATGGTGCAACTCGGGGACGAGGCACCCGAGTTCGGCGAGCTGTGGCGCACGAGCTATCACCGGCGGCTCGAATTGCTGGTGCGCTCGTTGCCACACCTGTTTCCGGCGGCGCGTCTTTCGAGCGCCCGGGCGCGCATGATCACGATCATGCTGGCCGGCATCGGTGAACACCTGTTGTCGGAGTATTATATCGTGCGCACGCCGGAGCTGACGGCGCTCGCGCTCGGTGAGGAAGAAATGAGCGAGTGGATCACGGTGATGTTCTACCGTGCGCTGTTCCTGGAGAATCCGCCGCTCGAGCGTTTGCAGTTTGCCGCGCAGGTTGCGGACCTGCGCCGCCCGCCAGCAGTTTCGGCGCTGGCGGCGCGGCCATGAGCCCCCATTTCCGTTGTTGAGGACGTGTCATCGTGAGTGATTTGAACGAAAAGCTGCAGCAGTACCTGGGTCGTCCCTGCGGACCCTTCAACAGTTGGGACGAGGTCAACCAGGCCATGATCCGGCACTGGTGCGAGGCCATGGGCGACGCCAACCCGGTCTATACCGACCCCGAGGCGGCCGCCGCCTCGGTTCACGGTGGCATCGTTGCTCCGCCGACCATGTTGCAGGCATGGACGATGCGTGGTGTGACCGGCCAGTGGGCGACAGGCTCCGATAACCGTGAACCGTTCGAGGTGTTCGAGCTGTTGACCGAGCTGGGCTATCCGGCGGTGGTCGCGGTGAACTGCGAGCAAACCTATGCGCGCTACCTGCGACCGGGCGACCGAATTCATCACACCTCCCGGATCGAAGCGATTTCCGCGGAGAAAAGCACGGCGCTGGGTACCGGCTTCTTCGTCACCGAGCTCGAGGAATTCTGGGACCAGAACGACGAGAAAGTCGGCGACATGCGCTTCAGGGTATTCCGCTACCGGGCACCGGAGCGCGCGCAAAGCGCACCCGCCGCTACCACCGCGGCACCGGCGCAGGTCAAGCGCTTCCGCCCGGTCGAGAACCACGACACGCAGTTTTTCTGGCAGGGCGCGCGGGAAGGCAAGCTGTTGATCCAGCGCTGCACGAGCTGCGCCACGCTGCGCCACCCGCCTGGTCCGATGTGCCCGGCCTGCCAGTCGCTCGAGTGGGAGGCCGTGCAGAGCAGTGGCAAGGGCGTGGTCTACAGCTTTGTCGTGATGCATCACCCGCAGATCCCGCCGTTCGAGTATCCGAACACGGTGTTGCTGGTGGAACTGGAAGAGGGAACCCGGCTGGTGAGTCAGCTGGTGGATGCGAGCGCCGCGGACATCGATATCGGCACGCCGGTCGAGGTGGTGTTTCGCGAGGAGGATGGCCTCGCCTTTCCGCTGTTTCGTATCCGGGGAGGTGCGTGATATGGAATTTTCGATAGCGGAAGAAACGCGCTCGGTACAGGAACTCGCGGCACAGATTTTTGCCGACCAGAGCGGTGATGCGCAACTCAGGCGTTTTGACCGGGGCGAGGTCGCCTACCACCTTGAACTGTGGCGTTTGCTGGCGGAAGCGGGATTGGTGGGCGTTGCGCTGGCCGAGGACTATGGCGGCAGCGGCCTGGGCTTTTCCGGCTTGTGCGCGGTATTCGAGGAGCAGGGCAGGCACGTGGCCGCGTTGCCGCTGCTGGCATCGAGCGTACTGGCAGCGCTGCCGCTGGCGGAGTTCGGTTCCCCCACGCTGCGTGACCGTTGGTTGCCGCGGGCCGCGAGCGGCGAGGTGGTGCTTACCGGCAGCAGCCTCGCCATGAAAGGCGAGCTGCCCGGCTGCCGTGAGGATGGCAAGGACTGGATACTCGATGGCCGGCTCGATTTCGTGCCCTATGGTCTGGATGCCTCGGCGGTGCTGGTGCCGGCGCTTGCGGCGGACGGCTCCTGCAATCTGTTCATGATGGCGTGCGATGCGGCAGGCCTCGGGTTCGAGCGCCAGCGGGGCACCAATCACGAACCGCTCGATACGCTCACGTTTGACTCCGTGCGGGTGGCCGCGGACGCGATGCTGGGTGAGGCGGGCGCGGGCGAGGGCATCCGCGAATGGATCGCCGAGCGTGCGGCCACGGCGCTTGGCTTCATCCAGCTCGGGGTGCTCGCGGAGGCGTTGCGCCGCACCGCGGCCCATACCGTGGAGCGCAAGCAGTTCGGCAAGCAGCTGGCGGCTTTTCAGGCGGTCGCGCACCGCGCGGCCGACGCGTATATCGATATCGAGGCTCTGCGCTCGACCCTGTGGCAGGCGGCGTGGCGCATCGATCAGGGCTTGCCGCCGAGTTCCGCCGTCGCCGTTGCCTCCTGGTGGGCGTGCGAGGCCGGTCACCGGGTCGGCCATGCCTGCCAGCATCTGCATGGCGGGACCGGCGCGGATCTCGACTACCCGATCCACCGTTATTACCTGTGGGCACGGCAGAACGAGTTATCTCTGGGTGGCGGCAGCCGGATTCTTGCCGGCTTCGGAGCCGAACTTTCCAAACAGCAAATCGAGATCGGACTATGAGCACGCTGCAACCAACACGCAAATTTTCCGAGGTGAGTGTCGGTGATGAACTCCCGCCGCTCAGCATCGATATCACCACGCGGCTGATCGTGTCCGCCGCCATTGCGAGCGGTGACTTCCAGGATGTCCACCATGACAAACCCGGTGCGCAGGCGCTCGGCTCACCCGATATCTTCATGAACATTCTTACCAGCAACGGGCTGGTGGGACGCTACGTGACTGATTGGGCTGGTCCGAATGCGCTGCTGCGCGCGGTCAAGATCAAGCTCGGAGCTCCGAATTATCCGGGAGATACGATGGTGCTGAAGGGACGGGTCACGGCACTTGGTGGTGGCGACGAGCAGTTGGTCGAGATCGAAGTCGGCGGCAAGAACGGCCTTGGTTACCACGTCACCGGATCGGTGACGGTTGCCTTGCCCTGAGGAGAGCGCAATGAGCGGGAACAGATTTCTCGGCGGCAAGACCGCGATCGCCGGGCTGGGCGCCACCGAGTTTTCCAAGAATTCCGGTCGCAGCGAGATACAGCTCGGCGTCGAGGCCATCAAGATGGCGCTCGACGATGCCGGGATCGGTATCGACGAGGTCGATGGCATGGCCTCCTACACGATGGACAACAACCCCGAGATCGAGTTGTTTCGCCTGCTCGGCGGCAAGGAGCTCAAGTTTTTCTCGCGTACCCATTACGGCGGTGGCGCTGCCTGCGCGCCCCTGTTCCATGCCGCGATGGCGGTTGCGACCGGGGTCTGCCGCGCGGTGGTGGTGTATCGTGCGATGAACGAACGCTCCGGCTTTCGTTTTGGCCAGGGCGGTTTGATCAGTACCGATCCGAATTCTTTCGAAACCGTGCATTTTGGCTGGTACATGCCCTATGGTTTGTCGACGCCGGCATCCTGGGTGGCGATGTGTGCGAAGCGTTATCTGCACACCTACGGTGCCAGTCCCGATGATTTCGGCCGGGTTTCGGTATCCACCCGCGATTTTGCCGCCACCAACCCGGCAGCGTTTTTCCATGGCAAGCCCATCACGCTCGATGATCACCGCAACTCGCGCTGGATCGCCGAGCCGTTGCGGCTGCTCGATTGCTGCCAGGAGAGCGATGGCGCGGTGGCAATGGTGATCACGTCGCTCGAGCACGCTCGCGATCTGCGTCAGAAACCGGTGGTGATCCGTGGCGCGGCCCAGGGCGCGGCCGGTGATCTGCAGATGATGACCGGCTTTTACCGTCCGGACCTCACGGAAATTCCCGAGATGGGACTCGTTGCCCGGCAACTGTACGAGATGGCGGGTATCGGTCCTGACGATATCCAGACTGCCGTGCTGTATGACCATTTCACACCCTTCGTGCTCCCCCAGCTCGAGGAATTCGGCTTTTGCGGACGCGGCGAGGCCAAGGATTTCATCCGTGATGGTCATATTGCGCGCGGCGGCAAGCTTCCGGTCAACACCCATGGTGGACAGATCGGAGAGGCCTATATCCATGGCCTCAACGGTGTTGCGGAAGGGGCGAGGCAGGTGCGCGGCAGTGCGGTAAACCAGGTGTCCGGCGTGGAGCACGCGCTCGTTACCGCCGGCACCGGCGTTCCGACCAGCGGTCTGATTCTCGGGGTCGATTGAGGCGGCGTATTGTAAATTTGCCGCTTCGGGCACACGGTGCATCGCGGGCTTGCCGGCATAGTTGCTAGAATGGACGCATCAATTGGTCTGGATTGAAAATCCGATGCGTGGACTTACCGGTGTTTTTCTGCTGCTCTGCGCCCTCAACGCGAGCGCGCTGACCTTGAGCATGCCGCCGCCCGGCGAGGATATCGTCGGGGAACTCGTTACGGTGCGTATTGCCAGCTACAGCGATACCCTCCCGGTCTATGCCGAGCACTACAGCGTCGGATTCAGGGAGATCGTGGCGGCCAACCCGGGGGTAAACCCCTGGGTGCCGGGTGAAGGCCGCGAGATAGTGCTGCCGGTCGAGTTCATCCTGCCGCCCGGTAACCGCGTGGGCATCGTGATCAATCTCGCCGAGTTGCGCATCTATTACTACCAGCCCGATGGCCAGACGGTCGTCACCTACCCGATCGGTATCGGGCGTGAAGGCTGGGAGACCCCGCTGGTGAGCACCACGGTGCTGAGCACCATCAAGAACCCGACCTGGGTCCCCCCCCCATCGATCCGTGCCGAGCATGCTGCCGCGGGTGATCCGTTACCTTCGGTCGTGCCGCCCGGTCCGGACAACCCGCTCGGCGGCTGGGCGGTGCAACTGGGCGCCAAGGGCTATTTCATCCACGGCACCAACAAGGATCTCGGCGTGGGCATGCGTGTGAGCCATGGGTGCATGCGGATGTACAACGGCGATGTCGAGGAATTCGCGCAACTCGTCAAGCGTGGCACGCCGGTGCGCATCATCAATGCACCGGTCAAGGCCGGGTGGAAAGGCGGCAGTCTCTACGTCGAGGTGCATGATGCGCTCGAGGAGCAGCGTGCTATCCAGGTGCCCGAGGCCGATGTCGCGGATGCGATACATATGGCGCTGCGCGTCAATTCCGTCGATGTCAACTGGGTCCAGGCCAAGGCTGCCGCGGTTCACCGTTCCGGCCTGCCGGTGCGGGTATCGACCGAGAGCATCGCGATCCGCTAAAAGGGTTCCCACATTTTCTCTGCCCTCGCTTCGCAATGAAGCGGGGGTCACGTTTATCTCGCTGCTGAACCTGAACCGTTAGCCCTGGGTCGACGACGCGCCCTTCCCGGTTTATTGCTCGCAAATACTTGCACCGGCCTCCGCAATCCGATGTGGCGATCGCAGACCGGTGCGGTATGGGCGGCGTGGATCCAAAGAATTCTCGTAATTGCGGCACAAAAAAACCCCGCATCAGCCGGGTGTGAACACCAAGCCGTGCAGGGCGGTATCAGCAAGGTCGATTACTGGCCGAACCCGGCCAGTTTCAACTCACTTGCGGCAGCACTTCTCGGCCATGCGGCTGACAGCTTCAACGGCATCGTTTGCAGTCTTCTGTGCTTCGGCGGCAGCAGCGGCTGCGGCATCGGCAGAGGACTGGGCACGGTTTGCCGCAGCTTGTGCACTGTTGGCGGTCGTCTCTACGGTGCCAACGCGGGCTTCGAGAGCGTCAAGACGGTCGTTGCAAGCGCAGCCGCTCAGCAGGGTGACAGCCAGTGCTGCAGACAGGAGTGCAGCTTTCTTGGACATAGTACGCATCGTGGTCTCCTTGAGGTTCAATCATGCGAACGGGTGATAAGCAGGCAAATTTTTACATATTCCCCCCCGAAGTCAATGTGACATATTCATCATTTACGCCTCTAATCAGGTTTTCGGGCAAATTGTCCGGGAATAGTGATCGTTACCGACCATTTCGAGGGGCAAACCCGGGAGCGGGCACATGCCGACCTTCGCCGATGGCAAGCACCCTGACCCGTGCAGGGTCCATTCTGTTGCCGGCGATCGCCGCGGTAACACGGTGTTGCTGCACACGGTGCGGGGGGGGTTGCCGGCAGGTTTGCAAGCGCCAGGGCTGTGTTCATTGCGGCCGCCCACCCCGCGCAGCCATGCCGTAATACGCATCGTTGCAGCGCTTTGCCCATACTCCGTCGAGCAACTTCGGGAACACGCGATCAAGAAACATCGCGATACCCTGCGCAAGGGGTCTGCCGGAGACCACCACCACGTCTTCGGGATGTTCGATCAAGTGGCACAATGCCGCGGCGGGCTTTGCCACCGGGTGCGGGGTTTCGCCGCCCGGATTGCCGCCCGCCTCGGTCATGGCCTCGGTCATCGGGCTGCGGGTCGCGCCAGGGCAGAACGCGCTGACCTTGATTCCCGAGCCGCGCAATTCGCGACGCAGGGTACGGCTGAACGCAAACAGCCCCGATTTTGTCGCGCCGTAAGCGGCGAAACCCGGTACCGCAAGCAGCCCCGCCGACGAGAAGACATTGACGATGTGGCCCGATCCCTGGTGCCGCATCACCGGAACCGCCAACTGGCACATCCGCAGGGGTACATACAGGTTGACGTCGATCAGCTTGCGCAGCCGTGCCGCTGGCGCCTCCTCGAAATGACCGCCAATCAGCAGCCCGGCGTTGTTTATCAGGGCGTCGACCCGACCGAAATGCGCGATCAGTTCCCCGAAGACCACGTCGAGCCGAGCATCGTCCGTCAGGTCCAGTGCCCATCCGCGATGGCGCGAGGACTCACTCAGTTCCGAACGGAGCGCCTCGAGCAGTGCCGGGTCGCGGTCGAGCAATGCCAATCGAGCGCCGCCCTTTGCCAGCATCCGTACCGTGGCCGATGCGATGCCTCCGCTTGCCCCGGTAACCACGATCACCTTATTGGCCAATCTGCTGCTTCCTGCTTCAATCATGAGTCCAGCCTCCACCTGCGTCGTGCTTTCAGTATTGCCGATCAGTAATTTTCCTGTCCGTTACAGTACGGTTAAGCTTGGCAGGATGTCATTCGGGATACGATCATGAGCCTCTCCAGCGAACAGAAGATCGAAAGTCTGCGTCGAGTACTGCGTATCCGCTATTTCGAGGAGGCGGTCGGCAAAGCCGTGCGTGCCGGGCTCATTCCCGGCAGCTGCCACTCGAGCGCCGGACAGGAGGCGGCCATCGTCGGGGCCTGCATGGCCCTTGGCGCGGATGACTACGTGACCGGCACGCACCGTTCGCACGGCCACCCGATCGGCAAGGGCGCGCAACTCGACGCGCTGATGGCCGAGTTGATGGGGAAGTCGAACGGAATCTGCGGGGGACGCGGTGGTTCGATGCACCTCGCGGATGCCAGCGTCGGAATCGTCGGGGAATCGGCCATCGTGGGCGGCGGCATTCCGCTGGCAACGGGCGCCGGGCTCTCCGCACAGGTGCTTGGCAACGGCCGCGTATCGCTGTGCTTTTTCGGCGATGGGGCGGCAAACCAGGGCACGTTCCACGAAAGCCTCAACATGGCCTCGGTCTGGAAGCTGCCGGTCGTCTACTTCTGCGAAAACAACCGGTACGCGGCAACCACGCCGATGGCGCTTGCGCACAGCGTGACGGATATCGCTGCCCGCGCAGCTGCCTACGGAATGCCCGGCGAGATCGTGGACGGGCAGGATCTCTTCGCGGTGCACGCGGTTACGGCGTGCGCGGTAGAGCGCGCGAGAGAAGGTGGAGGGCCAACGCTGATCGAAGCCAAGACCTATCGCTACGATGAGCACGCGGTCAATCTCTTCATCCCGACACAGTACCGCAGCGACGAGGAGATGGCGCTTTGGCGTGCGCGCGATCCGCTCGTGTTGTTGCGTGCCCGGCTCGCTGCCGAAGGGGTCGCGCAGGAGGAGCAACTCCTGGATCTGGAAAAGGCGGCACGCGAGGAAGTGGCCGCGGCACTCGCGCACGCAAAGCGCAGTGCGGAGCCCGGTTTCGAAACCGTGTTCGAGCATCTCTACAGCAATCCGATTCACCCGGCGCCGGAGCTTCGCTAATGGAAAACAGCAACGGTGAAGTACGCGAAACCAGCTATTTCGAGGCGATCTTCGAAGCCGAACAGCAGGAAATGGATCGCGACGAACGCGTAATCCTGATCGGAGAGGATATCTATCTCTACGCCGGAAGCGGCCTGCTGAACGTGGATCCCAGGCGCTTGCGCAGCACGCCAATCTCGGAAAACAGTTTCTGTGGCATGGCGGTGGGCGCGGCGATGACGGGTCTGCGCCCGGTGGTCGATCTGACCATTGCGAGTTTTGCCTACCTGGGTTCCGACCAGATCATCAATCAGGCGGCCAAACTGCATTACATGACCGGCGGCAAGGCGCGGGTTCCCGTGGTTTTCCGCGCCTCCATGTGGCACAACGGCTCCAATGCGGCCCAGCACTCCGATCGCCCCTATCCGATGTTCATGAATGCGCCGGGGCTGAAGATCGTCGCACCCGCCACCGCCGCCGACATGAAAGGGCTGCTCAAGTCGGCGATCCGCGACGATGATCCGGTGATGGTGTTCGAGGACAACGATCTCTGGTTCCGCAGGGGACCGTGCCCGGCCGATCCCGACTTCCTCGTTCCGATCGGTGTCGCGGACATCAAGCGCGCTGGCGGGGATGTCAGCATCGTCTCGGTCGCCGGTTGCCTGCCACACGCGCTGTCGGCGGCCGATGCGCTCGCCGCAGACGGGATCGAGGCGGAAGTCATCGATGTGCGGACGCTCGTTCCGCTCGATCGCGCAACCATACTGGCCTCGGTTTCCCGCACCGGGCGCCTCGTCATCGTGGACTACGCCCATCGCAGTTGCGGTGCCGCCGCGGAAATAGCCGCGATCGTGGCTGAGGATGGTTTCGAGTCGTTGCGCAAACCCATTCAGCGGGTCACCACACCGGACGTCAACATCCCCTTTGCACCTAGCCTGGAGAGGCCGCTGTACCCGTCTGCCGAGCGCATAGTGGCGGCCGTGAAGCGTTTGATCTGAGATGGCACCTTTCGCCACAGGAAACCGGAACATGACAACAACGGTCAGGATGCCCCAATGGGGCATGGGCATCACCGAGGGGGCCGTGCTGCGCTGGCTGAAGCAAGCGGGCGATGCCGTTGTGGAAGGCGAAGTGCTCGCCGAGATCGAAACCGCCAAGGCGGTTGAGGAGCTGGAGTCTCCTGCCAGCGGAACGATACGCGAACTGCTGGTCAAGGAAGGTCAGTCGGTGGCCGTGCGCGAGCCGATCGCCCTGATCGACGATTGATTGCCACCCGCTGCGGGTTCGGCTGCAAAAATAATGGTACCAGAGGGGGGACTCGAACCCCCACGCAGGGCTACTGCAACGGATTTTGAGTCCGTCTCGTCTACCAGTTCCGACACTCTGGCGTTTGGAAGGGCGGCATTATAGCAACGGACTTCGTGCCGGCAAGCGCAATTGCCATGGGGCGTCCCCATCTATACCCTTGCCGCCTTGTCTTCTCCGGTACGCCATGAAAGTCAGCGACTTCCGATACCCGCTTCCCGCCGAACTGATAGCGCGCGAGCCACCCGCGGCCCGTTCCGGCAGTCGTCTGCTGTGCCTCGATGCAATGCGCGCAACACTGCAGCACCGCTCGTTTGCCGAGCTGCCGCAGCTGCTGCGGGCCGGAGATCTGCTGTTGTTCAACGATACCCGGGTGATTGCGGCGCGGATGTTCGGCTGCAAGACCGCCACCGGTGGCGGTGTCGAGCTGCTGGTGGAGCGGGTGCTCGATCCGCACCGGGTGCTGGCGCAGGTCAGGGCCAGCAAGCCGCCGCGCCCCGGGAGCGAACTCGATCTGCTCGACGGGGAGGGCAATGCTGCGGTGCGGGTGCGCGTGATCGAAAAGCACCGCGACATGTACGAGATCGCATTCCCTGCCGATCGCACCGCGCTCGGCGTGATGCAGGCCATTGGTCATGTGCCACTGCCGCCCTATATCGAACGTCCGGATGACGCGCTCGACCGCGACCGCTACCAGACCGTTTACGCGGCGCGGGACGGCGCGGTTGCCGCACCCACGGCCGGCCTGCATTTCGACGAGGCGATGCTCGAGCGGGTGCGTGCCATGGGTGTCGAAACCGGTTTTCTCACCCTGCATGTCGGAGCCGGAACCTTCCAGTCGGTGCGTGTCGGCAACGTCGAGGAACACCTCATGCACGCGGAGTATGTGGATGTCTCTGCCGATTTGTGCGAATGCGTGCTGCGGGCGCATGATGAGGGGCGGCGCGTGATCGCGGTCGGAACCACCACCCTGCGGGCACTCGAGGCGGCAAGCACGGATTCGGGTATCCATCCGCTGCAGGGCGAAACCTCGATTTTCATCTACCCCGGCTATCGCTTTCGCTGCGTCGATGCGCTGATCACGAATTTTCATCTGCCGGAATCCACGCTGCTGATGCTGGTCTGCGCCTTTGCCGGCACGGTGCGGGTGCTCGATGCCTACGATTGCGCGGTGCGCGAACGCTATCGCTTCTTCAGCTACGGCGATGCGATGTTCATCCGGGGCGAGCGACCGGCGCTGCTCAAGACACGTAAAGGTCGTGCCAATGGCTGAGTGTTTCATGCAATTTTCGCTGGCGGCGAGTGATGGCGGCGCGCGTCTCGGACAACTGCGGTTCCCGCGCGGGGTGGTCGATACTCCGGCGTTCATGCCGGTGGGCACCTACGGCACGGTCAAGGGCATGCTGCCGCGCGATCTCGAGGAGATCGGCGCGCAGATCGTGCTGGGCAACACCTTTCACCTGATGTTGCGTCCTGGCACCGGGATCATCCGCCGGCTCGGCGATCTGCACGGCTTCATGGCGTGGCAGCGACCCATCCTCACGGACTCGGGCGGCTTCCAGGTATTCAGCCTCGGCGATATGCGGCGCATCAGCGAGCAGGGTGTGCACTTCAAGTCGCCGGTGGACGGAAGCCCGGTGTTTCTCGATGCCGAAACCTCGATGCGGGTGCAGCGCGAGCTCGGCGCCGATATCGTGATGGTTTTCGACGAGTGCACCCCGTATCCCGCGGACACCACGCAGGCGCGCCAGTCGATGGAGCTCAGCCTGCGCTGGGCGGCGCGCTCGCGCGCGGCGCATGCCGGCAACCCGGCTGCGCTGTTCGGCATCGTGCAGGGTGGCATGTACCCCGGGCTGCGCTCGGAATCGCTCGCGGGTCTGCGCGAAATCGGATTCGATGGCTACGCCATAGGCGGGTTGTCGGTCGGCGAAAGCAAGCAGGAAATGCTGCTGGTGCTCGATCACCTCGCGCCGCTGCTGCCGGTGCCGCGGCCGCGCTACCTGATGGGCGTCGGCACGCCGCAGGACATACTCGCTGCCGTGGCGCGCGGCATCGACATGTTCGATTGCGTGATGCCGACCCGCAACGCGCGCAATGCCTACCTGTTTACCAGCGAGGGTGTGCTGAAGATCCGCAACGCGGTCAATCGCGACAGCGAGCTGCCGGCCGATCCCGATTGTGCCTGCTACACTTGCCGCAATTTCAGCCGTGGCTACCTGCATCATCTCGATCGTTGCAACGAGATTCTCGGCAGCCAGCTCAACACCCTGCACAACCTGTTCTTCTACCAGTCGCTGATGCGCCGGATTCGCGAGGCGATCGCCGCGGGGCGGTTCGAGACTTTTTGTCGCGAGTTCCTGGCGCGTTACGAGCGCCCCGCAGTGGAGCGGGCCTGAGATGCTGCAGATACTGCGCGAACGTATTGCCGCAACGCGGGATGTCGATCAGCACGCCGATGCGGCGGTGCTGATCGCGATCACCCGCGAACCCGAGCCGAAGCTGATCCTGACGGTGCGCGCCGGTCACTTGTCTTCTCATCCCGGCGAAGTCGCGTTTCCGGGTGGCAAGCGTGATCCCGGCGATCGCTCCCTGGTCGCGACCGCTTTGCGCGAGAGCTTCGAGGAGATCGCGCTCGATCCTGCGGCGGTCGAGATCCTGGGTGCCGGGCTGCAGCGTCGATCGCGCTTCGGTTTGCAGGTGCGACCGTTCATCGGCATCGTCGCACCCGACCTGGTGCTTGTTCCCAACCTTGCCGAACTCGATTCGGTGTTCCGGGTGCCGCTGCGCCATTTTCTCGAGCGCGACAACCTGCGTCTCGATGAGGTCGAGCACGAGGGCCGCATCTGCGATCTGCCGCGGTATCCGTGGCGCGACAAGCAGGTCAGTGGGCTGACGGCGCTCATGCTGATCGATCTGCTCAATACCGCTTTCGATTTTGGCGTCGATATACGCCGCTGAACAACAAGGGGGCGACAGTGATATACGAACTCGACGGGCGCAGGCCGAAGATCGATTCGAGCTGTTTCGTCGCGCCCAACGCCGCGGTGATCGGTTCGGCGACAGTCCATGCCGGCGCCAGCATATGGTTCGGCGTGACGGTTCGCGCGGATCGCGAAACCATCACCATCGGTGCGCGCAGCAATATCCAGGACGGCAGCGTGCTGCATGCCGATCCGGGCTTTGCGCTGCATATCGGCGCGGATGTCACGGTCGGACACCAGGCGATGCTGCATGGCTGTACCGTAGGTGATGGCTGCCTGGTGGGAATCGGCGCGGTGGTGCTCAATGGCGCGGTGATCGGCAGAAATTGCCTGATCGGGGCCAAGGCGCTGGTGACCAGGAACATGCAGGTGCCCGATGGCGCCGTGGTGATGGGTTCGCCAGGTCGGGTGATACGCATACTCGATGAGAGCAAGCGTGCCGAACTGGCCGCGAATGCGGTGCGCTATGTGAGCAACGGGCGTTTGTTTCGCGAATGCCTGAAGGCGATGCACGATGGCTGAGCCGTCGACGGTCAAATCGCCATGCGTGAACATCTGCGCGCTGGACGAGGACGATATCTGCACCGGCTGTTATCGCAGCGCAGCGGAAATATCGGAGTGGACGCAATTGCCCGATGAGCAGAAGCGGGCGGTCATCGCCGCGGCCGATCGGCGTTATCGCGAGGCCTGGGAGCCTGTCGGTCCCGGCCGCCCGTAGCGCGACGCGTGCTCTACTGACGCAGCGCGCGCACCTGCTGGATCACCTTGCCCTGCAACTGGAGAATCTCCAGGTAGTAATTCCCGATACGCAGTCCGACATGCGCCTCCGGTATCGTTTCGAGGTATTCGAGGATCAGGCCGTTCAGCGTTTTCGGGCCCTCTACCGGAAGCGACCAGTGCAGCGAGCGATTGATCTCGCGGATGGATGTGGCGCCGTCGATGAGATAGCTGCCATCGCCCTGCTGGACGATTTCGGGTGAGTCATCGCCGAGATTCGAGGTGAATTCACCGACGATTTCCTCGAGGATGTCCTCGAGCGTGACCAATCCGCGCACCGAGCCGTACTCATCGACGACAATGCCGATACGCCGCTTCTGTTTCTGGAAATTGAGCAGTTGCGTGTTGAGCGGGGTGCTCTCGGGAACGAAATAGGGCTCGGAGCTGGCACGTTGCATGGCGTCGCGATCGAGTTCGTCATTGCGCACGTACGTGCTGACGGTACGCAAATGCAGCAAGCCCAGGATATTGCCGATATCCTCGCGATAGAGGACCACCCGGGTGTGTTCGCTGGCGCGGAGTGCGGCAATGATTTCCGCATCATCGCGGCCGAGATCGATACCGTAGATCTCGTGACGCGGCACCATGATGTCGTCCACCGTCACTTCCTCCAGATCGAGGATATTGAGCAGCATGCGTTTGTGGCGCGCCGGGATCATCGGCCCCGCCTCACCCACGATGATGCGCAACTCCTCGGAGTTCAACGCGTCATCGGGTCTTTTTTCCGCATCGACCCCGATCAGCCGCAGCAGGGTGTTGGATACCTGGTTGATGGCCCATACGGCCGGGTACAGCACGTACATCAGGGCGTTGAGCACGTAGGCGGCGGGCAAGGCGATCCGTTCCGGGTGCAGCGCCGCCAGCGTCTTGGGCGTAACCTCGCTGAAAATCAGGATCACCACGGTCAGCGTCACCGTGGCGATCACGATTCCGGCATCGCCCCACAGGCGGATCGCGATCACGGTTGCCAGCGCCGAGGCCAGCACATTCACCAGGTTGTTGCCGATCAGGATCAGGCCGATCAGCCGGTCGGGCCGCTCCAGCAGGCGCGTGGCAATACGCGCACTGCGGTGCGTTCTGCGCAGATGCTTGAGACGATACCGGTTCACGGACATCATGCCCGTTTCCGAACCGGAGAAAAAGGCCGACATCATCAGGCAAGCAGCGAGGATGCCAAACAGCAATTCCATCGAGGAATCGTTCAAGCGCGACAGGGCCTTGTTTCAGGACGGAAGTTCATGTTGAAGAAGTTTGCCCGTCAAGGCAACAGGGGTGGCATTTCAGAGGCCCGGACGATGCAGGACGAATTCGAGCACAATCTTGCTGCCGAAATACGCCAGGATCAGCAGCGAAAAGCCTGCGAGGGTCCATTTGATCGCGGTGATTCCGCGCCATCCCAGCTGGTGCCGGCCCCAGAGCAGGGTGGCGAATACCAGCCAGGCAATGATCGAGAGCACGGTTTTGTGGGCCAGGTGCTGTGCGAAAAGATTCTCGAAAAACATCGCGCCGGTCACCAATGACAGCGCCAACAGCACTTCTCCGGTCCAGATCAGGCGAAACAGCAGGCTTTCCATGGTCTGCAACGGTGGCATCATGTCCACCACGCCGTGCAGACGACGATGTTTGAGACGGTTGATCAGCAGCCCGAGCGCGGCCGCCTGCACCGCGGCAATGGTCAGGATGCTGTATGCCATGATCGACAGCAGGACATGACTGCCGATCCCCCAGCCCAGATGTTGCAGCTGTGCCTGGGGCGCGTGCAGGAACAGGGCGCAAAGCAGCGCGATGACGGTCAGCGGGTAGAGGATCAGCAGCAGGTTGGCCAGCGGCAAGCGCCAGCTGGCGCTATACGTCAGCGTGGCTATCATCCAGAAAAAAAGCGAGCCGGCATTGAACAGTCCGAAATCCAGCCCGTCGCCGGCGAACAGCGCCGGGCTGAGGCTGAGCATGTGCAGCAGCAGCGCGGGAGCGGCGAGCATCCTGGACAGTTGCAGGGCGCGCACGCGCGAGCCGCCCTCGTGCAGGGCGAACAGCTGCGCTGCGAGGCTCGCGAGATAGAGCAGGCAGGCCGCGATTCCGGGCAGTACCGATGTCATAACGCTGCGCAAATTCCGGATTGAGGTGTAACGGCGCGATTGCGGGGGAGTTCGCGCCATTCTACCGAGCGCGGGCGCATGCGTCACCCGGCGCGCGGGAAAGCGCCGGGCGTTTCTTCGCCCATGGTGCCTCGGCTATACTGCGCGGCGCCTTTTTTCTTTCTTGCCGCTTGCGGCTCTCACTCACGGATCATCCTGCCCATGTTCGAGAATCTCAGCGAACGCTTGTCGGAAACGCTGCGCCGTGTTGCCGGCAAGGCGACCCTGAACGAGGAAAACATCAAGGATACGCTGCGCGAAGTGCGCCAGGCCCTGCTCGAGGCGGATGTGGCGTTGTCGGTGGTCAAGGATTTCGTGGAGCAGGTGCGCGAACGGGCGCTGGGGCAGGAGGTCATGAAAAGCCTCAGCCCCGGACAGGCCTTCCTGCGTATCGTGCAGATGGAGCTCGAGCGCGCCATGGGCAGCGCCAACGAAACGCTCGACCTCGCGGTGCAACCACCCGCCGTGATCCTGATGGCCGGCTTGCAGGGCAGCGGCAAGACCACCAGCGCCGCGAAGCTCGCGCGCTGGCTGAAAGAGAAAGGCAAAAAGGTGCTGCTGGTCAGCGCGGATGTCTACCGCCCGGCGGCGATACGCCAACTCGAGAGCCTGGCCGAGACCGTGGGCGTCGGGTTCTTTCCCAGCAACGAGGGGCAACTCCCGGTCGCGATTGCCCAGAGCGCGCTGGCCAGCGCGCGCATCCAGTTTGCCGATGTGCTGATCATCGACACCGCGGGGCGCCTCGCGCTCGATGAGCGGATGATGCAGGAGATACGCGATCTGCATGCGGCCACGCGGCCGGTGGAAACACTGTTCGTGGTCGATGCCATGACCGGCCAGGATGCCGCGCAGACCGCGCAGGCGTTCAACCAGGCGGTGCCGCTGACCGGGGTCATCCTCTCCAAGGCCGATGCCGATTCGCGTGGTGGCGCTGCGTTGTCGGTGCGGGCGGTGACCGGCAAGCCGATCAAGTTCCTCGGCGTGGGCGAGAAGACCGACGCATTGGAGCCGTTCTATCCCGATCGTATCGCCTCGCGCATTCTCGGCATGGGCGACATCCTGTCGCTGATCGAGGAGGCCGAGCGCAAGCTCGATCGTGACAAGGCCGAGAAACTCGCGAAGAAGATCAAGAAAGGCGGCAAGGGCTTCGATCTCGAGGATTTTCGCGACCAGTTGCAGCAGATGCGTGACATGGGTGGTATCTCCAGCATGCTCGACAAGCTGCCCGGCATGGCCGGGCTCGCGCAGGCGGCGCAGCAGAATGTCGATGTGCGTCAGTTCGCGCGCATGGAGGCGCTCATCAACTCGATGACACCGAAGGAGCGGCGCAACCCCGATATGCTCAATGGCTCGCGCAAGCGCCGGATCACGCTCGGCTCGGGAACCTCGATCCAGGATCTCAACCGCCTGATGAAGCAGCACAAGCAGATGCAGAAAATGATGAAGAAGCTCGGCAACAAGGGCGCGATGCAGAACATGATGCGCGGCATCGGTGGCATGCTGCCGCCCGGAGCGGGTTTCCCGAGGCGGTAATAATTACCGTTCCCCTCGCGGACGACTCTCCAAGTATTTCAAAGCCAAAGGGTTTCCCTTAGAATGCTCGCCCTTTGCGGGTCCGGCCAAATGCAGTGTCGGGCCCTGCCCCAGCGATGCACCCGGCACCAGAAGCAGGAACAGCAGTAATGGTAACGATCAGACTTTCACGTACGGGCGCCAAGAAACGTCCTTTCTACCAGATCACGGTCACCGACAGCCGCAGCGCGCGTGATGGCCGGTTCATCGAGCGCGTCGGGTTCTTCAACCCCATCGCCACCGGCAAGGAAGAGCGTCTGCGCCTCAATCACGAGCGCATCGATTACTGGGTGGGGCATGGCGCCATCCTGTCCGAGCGCGTGGCCAAGCTCGTTCACGACGCCAGGAAGGGTGCGCAAGCGGCCTGAGGTGCGGGTGACGACACCAGCGGCGGACGACTTGGTGGTGCTGGGTCGTATAAGTGGTGTTTTTGGCGTCAAGGGCTGGCTCAAGGTCTGGTCCTATACCGATCCGGTTGAAGCAATTCTCGATTACCCGGTGTGGCAGATCAGGATGCCGCAGGGGTGGGAAAGTTGCGAGTGGGAAGGCGGACAGCGGCAGGGGAAGGGCATCATCGTCCGCCTGCCGGGCTGCGACGACCGCGATGCGGCGCGGCGCTTCGTGCAGGCCGATGTAGCGGTGCCACGCAGTGCGCTGCCGCGCCTGCCGGCCGATGAGTATTACTGGTACCAGCTGGAAGGATTGCAGGTATACGCGGTACGGCCGCAGGCGGAGCCAGTGTGGCTCGGGACCGTCGATCACCTGCTCGAGACTGGTGCCAACGATGTGCTGGTGGTGGAGCCCGCCGAGGGCAGCCTGGACGAGCGCCAGCGACTGATACCCTGGGTGCCCGGCAAGGTGGTGCTCGGGGTCGATCTGGCCAGGGGCGAGATGCAGGTCGACTGGGACCCGGATTTCTGATGCGCGGAGCGTCGTTGCAGCCATGTTGAATATCGGCGTGGTGACGATCTTCCCGGAGATGCTCGATGCGCTCACCGGGCATGGCATCGCAGGGCGCGCGTTTCGCGAGGGGCTCGCGGCGCTCAGTTGCTGGAACCCGCGTGATTACGCGCTGGACCGGCATCGCTCGGTCGATGATCGCCCCTACGGGGGCGGGCCGGGGATGGTGATGATGGCGGCGCCGTTGTGTGCGGCGATACGCGCCGCCAGAGCGGCATTTGGCGCCGGGGCGCGGGTGATCTATCTCTCGCCGCAGGGTGTGCCGCTGACCCAGGCGCGGGTGGCGGAATTGGCAACGGGCGGACCGATCATCCTGGTCGCCGGGCGTTACGAGGGCATCGACGAGCGCGTGATCGAGCGCGAGGTCGACGAGGAGTTGTCGCTCGGCGATTATGTGCTGAGCGGAGGTGAACTGGCGGCGATGGTCGTTGCGGATGCGGTGGTGCGATTGATTCCCGGAGCCCTCGGGCACGGCGAGTCGGCAGCGCAGGATTCCTTTTCCGGGGGCCTGCTCGATTGTCCGCATTACACGCGACCGGAGGTTTTCGAGGATTGTGGCGTTCCGGAGGTGCTGCTGAGCGGCAATCATGAACGCATCCGGCAGTGGCGGCACCAGCAGTCACTGGCCAGGACCCGGGCGCGGCGCCCGGACCTGATCGGCGCGGAGCAGGGCAAGGATCAGACAGAAGGGGTGGTGTGATAACACGCACCGCATGAAGGGCAGGCGCCCGGGCGTATACAACGTCGGGCAGATCATCGGAGGAGAGGGTCATGCAGAACACTATCATTGGGCAGATCGAAGCGGAGCAGATGAGCAAGAGCGTGCCGGAATTCTCGCCCGGTGACACGGTCGTGGTCGAGGTGCGCGTGGTTGAAGGCGAGCGCGAGCGTCTGCAGGCATACGAGGGCGTGGTGATCGGCAAGCGCAATCGCGGCTTGAACTCGGCATTCACGGTGCGCAAGATCTCGCATGGGGTGGGCGTCGAGCGTACCTTCCAGACCTACAGCCCGGCGGTGGCCAGCATCCAGATCAAGCGGCGCGGCGATGTGCGCCAGGCCAAACTCTATTATCTGCGCGAGCTGAGCGGCAAGGCAGCGCGCATCAAGGAAAAGCTGAGTGTGAAGCCAGCTGCCGAATAAGCGCTGCGACAGCGATTGACCAAGGTGGCTCCGGCCACCTTTTTTGTACCTGCCGTCACCAGCCATGACCCGCGAATCCGACGATACCGTGATCGAGAGCTTTCTCGATGCGTCGTGGATGGAAAAAGGACTGAGCGCCAACACGCTTGCCGCCTATCGTCGTGACCTGACGGGCTTTGCGCGGTGGCTGGAGCGGAATTCATCCTCGCTTGCCGGCGTCGACCAGGCACTGATACTGGAATACCTCGCATCCGGTTTGCAACGCGGCAGTTCCGCGCGCAGTGCCGCACGCTTGCTCTCCTGCCTGCGCAACTTTTATCGTCACCAGGTGCGCGAGGGACGCATCGACTCCGACCCGACGCTGCAGGTGCAAAGTCCGCGCATCGGGCGACCCTTGCCGAAGAGTCTCGGCGAGGACATGGTGGAGCGCCTGCTGGCCGCACCCGATGTGGCTACGCCGATCGGTCTGCGTGACCGGGCGATGCTCGAGTTGCTCTATGCTTGTGGCATGCGGGTGAGCGAGCTGGTTACACTCGAGGTGGCGCGGCTCAACCTCGGTCAGGGTGTGGTGCGGATAATGGGGAAGGGTGCGAAGGAGCGCCTGGTGCCGGTCGGAGACGAGGCGCTGGCCTGGGTGCAGCGCTATCTGCGCGAGGCGCGGCCGCTGATGGTACCCGATGGCAGCAGCCCGGTGCTGTTTCCGGGTCGCGCCGGCAAGGCGATGACGCGCCAGACATTCTGGCACCGGATCAAGCATCATGCGCGTACCGCCGGCATCGCCCAGGCACTCTCGCCGCACACGCTGCGCCATGCCTTCGCCACGCACCTGCTCAACCATGGTGCCGATCTGCGGGTGGTGCAGATGCTGCTCGGGCACAGCGATCTCTCGACCACGCAGATTTACACGCACGTGGCGCGCGAACGACTGAAACAGCTGCACGCGCGTCATCATCCGCGCGGCTGACATGAACCAACCGCCCGCCCCGGGTTCCAACCCGGCAGGCTTCCATGAAACCGAGGGAGATATACAGTGACGAACATCCGCAAACTCGTTGTGCCTGCGAGCGCAGCCATACTGATGATGGTGCTGGGCGCTGGCAGTGCGACGCTCGCCGCTGACGATGTTGCCGCAGCCATACTGGCGCGGCTGCAGGCGGCGCGTCCCGACCTGGAGTACGGGACACCCCAGCCGAGCTCCATGAGCGGTCTTTACGCGGTACAGGTCGTGGACGGGCCGCTGCTGTACGTGAGCGAGGACGGCGCGCGTTTCATCGCGGGTGACTTGTTCGAGGTGCAGGGTGCCGGACAGGGCTTTTCGAATCTCGCCGAGGTTGCGCGCCAGCAGGAGCGCAAACAACTGATCGCCGAGGTCAAGCCGGAGGACATGATCATCTTCGCGCCGCCCGAGCCGAAGGCGACCCTGACGGTGTTCACGGATGTCGACTGCGGTTACTGCCGCAAGCTGCATAACGAGATTCCCGAGCTCAATCGGCTCGGAATAGCGGTGCACTACCTGGCGTTTCCGCGCCAGGGTCTGTCCTCGCCTTCCTATCGCAAGATTGCCACTGCCTGGTGCGCTACCGACCGTCAGCAGACGCTGACGCGACTGAAGAACGGTGAGAAGGTGCCGGACAACGTGTGCACTCCCAACCCGGTAGCCGCGCAGATGCTGCTCGGCGAGCGTGTCGGAGTGAGTGGTACACCGGCGCTGGTGCTCGAGGATGGCACCCTGATATCCGGGTATCGTCCGGCGAAGGAACTGGCCCACCTGGTCGGGATAAACTGAAGCCGCTGCCAATGGCGGCTGGCGGCGCAATCGACGCGCCGTCCGCGGCCGGTTTTCACGGTGATTCCCCGCGGTAGTCCTGCTATCATCGCGCGCCGTGTCATGCGCCGGGCGATGGGTCCGGGCTTGCCGCCGGCGCCCCGTGCGGGCCCGATTGGCGCATCAATCAACGGGAGTGACTCTTGGATCCGATCAGGGTGGGCATCTGTGGTTTTGGGACGGTCGGTTCCGGAACCTTCCGGGTGTTGCAGCGTAACCGTGACGAAATCGCTGCCCGCGTGGGACGCGATGTCACTGTCACCCATATCGGCGCGCGTCGGGACAATTCGCAGTGCGACACGGGCAATACCCGGGTCAGCCGCGATGTGTTTGCGGTGGTGCGCGACCCCGAAGTCGATATCGTCGTCGAATTGATCGGCGGCTGCGAGGTCGCACGCACGCTGGTGTTGCAGGCCATCGAGGCCGGCAAGCATGTGATCACCGCCAACAAGGCCCTGATCGCCGAACATGGCAACGAGATTTTCGCGGCGGCCAGCGCACGCGGCGTCAGCGTGGCGTTCGAGGCGGCGGTCGGTGGCGGCATCCCGATCGTCAAGGCGATCCGCGAAGGCCTGGCCGCCAACCGCATCGAGTGGGTCGCCGGTATCATCAACGGCACCGGCAACTACATACTCTCCGAGATGCGCGAGCATGGGCGCAGCTTTGCATCCGCCCTCGCCGAAGCGCAGGCGCTGGGCTATGCCGAGGCCGACCCGACTTTCGATATCGAGGGGATCGACGCCGCGCACAAGGTGATGATCCTCGCCTCGCTCGCCTATGGCATCCCGTTGCAGTTCGACAAGGTCTACACGGAGGGCATCAGCACCCTGTGCGAGGAGGATCTGGCCTACGCGGCCGACCTCGGCTATCGCATCAAGCATCTCGGCATCTGCCGGCGTACCGCGCAGGGCATCGAGTTGCGGGTACATCCCACCCTGATCCCGGATGACCGCCTGATCGCCAACGTCAACGGGGTGATGAACGCGATCCTGGTGCAGGGAGATGCCGTTGGCCCGACGCTCTATTACGGGCCGGGTGCCGGAGCCGAGCCGACGGCGTCCGCGGTGGTCGCCGATATCGTCGATGTCGCGCGTACGCTGACTGCGGATCCCGGGCACCGCGTGCCGCATCTGGCGTTCCAGGCCGATCGGATGTCCTCGGAGCCGGTGCTGCCGATGGACGCGGTGCAGACCTCCTATTATCTGCGGGTCGCCGGCGTCGATCGCCCGGGTGTGTTGTGGCGGGTGGCGCAGATACTCGGCGAGGCCGGCATCAGCATCGAGGCGATGATCCAGAAGGAAGCTCCCGAAGGGCAGGAGACCGCGACGATGATCCTGCTGACCAGCCGTACCGTGGAGTTGCAGATGATGAACGCGATTCGTGCGATCGAGGCGCTGGACAGCACGCGCGGATCGGTCACCAGGATTCGCATGGAAAAGCTCGACGGTTGATGAGCGTGCAGCGAGGGGGAGGATTGCGGTGAGATACATAAGCACCCGCGGACAGGCACCGGCGCTGGCTTTCGAAGATGTGTTGCTGACCGGACTGGCGCCCGATGGCGGACTCTACGTACCCGAGACGCTGCCGCGCTTCGAGGCCGCGCAACTCCTGCGCTGGCGATCGCTTGGCTATGCCGAACTCGCCGCCGAGATCATGCAGCCCTTCGTGGAGGGCTTTCTCGAGCCCGCCGAACTGCGTGCCATTACCGCCGAGACCTATGCGGATTTCCGTCACCCCGCGGTCGCGCCGCTGGTGCAGCTCGGGCACAACGAGTGGCTGCTCGAACTGTTCCATGGCCCGACACTGGCGTTCAAGGATTTCGCGCTGCAGCTGCTCGGCCGGTTGCTGGAACGCTCCCTGGCGCGTCGCAATGAACGGGTGGTGGTGCTCGGTGCGACCTCCGGTGATACCGGCTCCGCCGCGATCGAGGGCTGCCGGCGCTCGCAGCACGTCGATATCTTTATCCTGCATCCGCACCAGCGCGTTTCCGAAGTGCAGCGGCGCCAGATGACAACCGTGGCCGGCGACAACATCCACAACCTCGCGATCCAGGGCAATTTCGACGATTGCCAGGAGATGGTGAAAAGCAGCTTTTCGGACCAGTCGTTTCTACCGTCCGGGCGCCGCCTGGTGGCGGTGAATTCGATCAACTGGGCGCGCATAATGGCCCAGATCGTGTATTACTTTTATGCCGCGCTGGCGCTCGGAGCACCGTCACGCAAGGTGTCGTTTGCGGTCCCGACCGGAAATTTCGGTGATATCTACGCCGGCTACCTGGCGCGGCGCATGGGTCTGCCGGTCGAGCAGCTGGTAGTCGCCACCAATGTCAACGATATCCTGCACCGTTTCCTTGCCAGCAATTGCTACCACCGGGAACCGCTGGCGCACACCCTGTCGCCGAGCATGGATATCGTCATTTCCAGCAATTTCGAGCGCGCCCTGTTCGATTTCCACGATCGTGACGGTGCCGCGATCGCATCGCTGATGCAGCGCTTCCGCAATGAGGACGTCAGTGTTGCACCGGAGGTGATTGCGCGCGCGCGCGCCGAGTTCGGCAGCTGCAGCGTCGACGACGAACAGACCTGCGCGACTATCGCCACGGTGTTCCGCGAGTCGGAGTACCTGCTCGACCCGCACTCGGCGATCGCGGTGCGCGCGGCGCGCGCAACGCGTACCGACGCCGCGGTGCCCATGATCGCACTCGCCACCGCGCATCCGGCCAAATTTCCCGAGGCGGTGCTGCGTGCCGGCGTGACGCGCGCGCCAGGTTTGCCGCTGCATATGCAGGACCTGTTCGAGCGCCCGGAACGCTGCACCGTGCTGGCGCACGATCTCGCTGCGGTACAGTCTTTCATCCGCGCGAACCTGTAGGTCGTGCGCGAGGTCCGGCGCCGCACCAATCCGCACCGGTTGCCGGCGCTCGGAGCCCTCCCGGGATGGCTCACCCGCATCTATGCGGCGCGCGGCATCGATGATCCTGCCGCCCTCGATCTCCATCTCGACCGCTTGCATCCGCCCGCAGCCATGCGCGATCTGGATGTCGCCGCGCGTCGTCTTGCCGATGCGCTGAGTGCCGGGGAGGCGATACTGATCGTCAGCGACTATGACGCCGATGGTGCAACGGGTACGGCCCTGATGCTGCTTGCGTTGCGTGCCATGGGTTGTTCCAGCGTGGATTTCCTGGTGCCGAACCGGTTCGACTATGGCTACGGACTGAGTCCCGAGATCGTCGAGCTCGCCGCAACGCTGGATCCCGCGCTGATCGTCACGGTCGACAACGGCATTGCCAGTATCGCCGGTGTGGAAGCGGCCGCGCGACACGGCATCGAGGTGCTGATCACCGACCATCATCTGCCTGGAGCGCGCTTGCCCGCAGCCTGTGCAATCGTCAATCCCAACCAGTCCGGTTGCGATTTCCCGAGCAAGCACCTGGCCGGCGTGGGAGTGGTGTTCTATCTGATGAGCGCATTGCGCGGGGTGCTGCGCGAGCGTGGCTGGTTCGGCGCACGCTCTGTCGAGGAACCCAAGCTGGCGCAGTTTCTCGACCTGGTGGCGCTCGGCACCGTGGCCGATGTGGTGGCGCTCGATCACAACAACCGCATCCTGGTCGAGCAGGGCCTGCGGCGGATACGCGCCGGTCGGGCTCGCCCCGGTATCACTGCGCTGCTGGAAGTGGCCGGGCGCACCGTGGAGCGGACCGTCAGCACCGACCTCGGTTTCGTGGTGGGGCCGCGCATCAATGCGGCCGGGCGGCTCGATGACATGGCCTATGGTATCCGTTGCCTTGTCGAGGACGATCCGGCGCGCGCACGCGCGATGGCGAGCGAACTCGATGCGCTCAATCGCGAACGGCGCGAGATCGAGGCCGGCATGCAGCAGGAGGCGCTGCAGCTGCTCGATGAGGAGTTGCTCGGCGACAGCGAGCTGCGCTGGGGCTTGTGTCTGTTCCGGCCTGAGTGGCACCAGGGCGTGGTCGGCCTGGTGGCATCGCGCATCAAGGAGCGGCACCATCGCCCGGTCATTGCCTTCGCACCGGGGGGCGACGGTGAGCTGAAGGGATCGGCGCGCTCGATTCCCGGTTTCCACCTGCGTGATGCACTGGCTGCAATCGACGCACGCAACCCCGGGCTGATCGTGCGATTCGGCGGACATGCGATGGCTGCCGGGCTGACGCTGCACGCGCAACAGCTCGAGGCGTTCGCGGGAGCTTTCGACCAGGAGGTGCGACGGGGGCTGGACCAGGATGCGCTGCTCAGCGTGCTCGAATCGGATGGCGAACTGGCGCCCGATGAATTGTCGCTCGCCAACGCCGAACGCTTGCGCGAGGCGGGCCCCTGGGGGCAGCGTTTCCCGGAACCGCTGTTCGATGGCGAGTTTCATCTGCGCAGCCAGCGTCTGGTGGGTGAGCGTCATCTGCGCCTGGTGGTGACACCGGTCGGGGTCACGAATCGCATCGCGCTCGATGCGATTGCATTCAATGTCGACCCGAGCTGCTGGCCGGCACCGCAAACCCGCCGCGCGCGGCTTGCCTACCGACTCGATGTGAATGATTACCGCGGGGTGCGCAGCCTGCAGTTGCTGGTGGTGGATATCGTGCCGCTTGCCGCATCGCATCCGGAGGCGTCGTGATTCGGAGCAGCAGCCGGAGCTGGCGCCTGGGACTGGCGTTGTCGTTGACCACCGCGGTGCTGTGGGGAGCAGTGCCGTTGGCCATGGTGCCGCTGGTCGCTGCCGTCGATGCAGTGACGATCAGCTGGTTTCGTTTCGTCGGCTCCGGGCTGATGCTGCTGGCGCTGATCGCAGCCAGCGGCAATCTGCGTCGCCCCCGGCGCATCGCGCCAGTGGCATGGTGGCTGTTCGGTCTCGCCGTGCTGACGCTGGTCGGCAACTACGTCCTTTACGTGTCGAGTCTGCGTTACATAGGAGCCCCGGTTGCGCAGACCGTGGTGCAACTCGCGCCGGTACTGCTGATGCTCGGCAGTCTGTGGTTGTTCGGCGAGCGGTTCACGTGGCTGCAATGGACCGGTTTCATGGTGCTGGTGACAGGCATCGTGGGCTTCTGTGCGGAGCGGCTGCGCCTTACCGGATCCGGAGTCGATGTGTTCGGCACCGGCGTGCTGCTGATGGTGCTGGCGGCGCTGTTGTGGGCAGTTTACGGACTGGCCCAGAAACGGCTGCTGCATTTCCTGCCCTCGCAGATCGTGCTGTTGGGTATCTACCTGGCCGGTGGGATGGTGATGCTGCCGGCAGCCTCGCCGCGCGACCTGCTGCACCTCGACACGGTCCAGGTGGCGTTGCTGGTGTTCCTGGCGCTGAACACCCTGATTGCCTACGGTGCGTTCGCGGAGGCACTCAATCATTGGGATTCCTCCAAGGTGAGCGCGGTGCTGGCGGTGCAGCCGCTGACCACGCTGTTCGGTGCGCATCTGCTCGGCGTCTGGCTGCCGTTGCAGTTTCCGCAAACTACACTGACACCAGCCGTGCTGTTCGCCTCGCTTGTGGTGGTCGTGGGCTCGGTATTCTGTGCGCTCGGTGGTCAGTTGGGGGCCAGGCCGCCGCGCGGGCCAGACCGCTCATCCGGTTCCGATTAGGTCCGATGCCACGCCGGCGCAGTGCTTCGGTGACCTCGAATTCGAAATGGGTTGTCTAATTTGCATAACCGATGATTACGGCAATCAATACCAGTATCGTCATGATCAGGCTCAGGCGTCCGGTAGTGACGGCGCGACGCCACAGCTTGCTCTGTGACCGATCATCGAGATTCGGTGCATCCTGGGCGGGTGGCGAGCTGAAAAGAACCTGAAGAATCCCGGCTTTGCCTTCGGCCATGCCCAGATCGTGCAGGGGAAGATCATAGTGGCGCATGATTTCCGACACATGACTACCGAGTGTCGACATCTCATACGCAGTACCCAGGGCACGATCCTCGCCCAGAAAAATGGCATCTCCCGAGCGCAGACGCAAGGCGTAACTGCGATGCATATTCGAGGCAAGGAATCTACCGTAGGACTCCAGACGGGTCTCGATCGACTCCATTTGAATGGCTGGAATCCGCCCGCAATATCGATCGACATGATGAGACAGGGAACGTCCCGCAGGTAGCCGCAGATCAAGCTTGTCATCCTCGAGATGCACCTGCCAACCCCATACGCTGCGCATGTCGCGCAGCACATACAGAAACAGGATCACCATCACTGCGGCACACATATATCCCACTATACCAAGCACCACCTCACCGTTGATGAGTGCCAGGGTCGTGCCGGCAAGCATGCCCAGACAGATAACACCGATGAGGGTCGTGGCGAACACACAGAAAAACACCCGTGCGGCCGGCATACGCAGCGTCAGGGAATCGTCTTCGTCGTTTATCATGGAGGTCGCTCCCTCTGGCTTGAGTTCTTTTTGCGTCGACTGGCTGCGACGAGATCAACGCCTCGATGATCGATTTCAGAAGGATAGGGAAAACAGGGCGGACATGGGAGACAAATTTCAGGGTAAATCCGAACTGTGGATGTACGGCCCCGGCTTGCGGCGCAGCATCGGTGCCCGGGTATCGGGGGTGCGATCCCGGGGTCGCGATTTCCGGGCTTCGCACGCTGACTGCGGCGATCTTTTCCGGATAACTGGCTCGAAGCGGCTGGAGTCCGCGGCGCGCGCTCAGTTACACTAGCCGGCCTTTTTTGCATCCACCTTTACCGCGGGAGCGGCGTTGCATGGAAATCAATCCGCTGCAGAATCTTCTGACTGACCTTCGCGAGCGCGCGCAGGGCCTCAGGGGGTATCTTTGACTATGCCGTCAAGAAAGACCGGCTGACGGAAGTCGAACTCGAGCTGAGCGAACCGAGTGTCTGGGACAGGCCCGAGCGCGCCCAGGAACTCGGCCGCGAGCGGGCGGCGCTGGAAGTGGTGGTGCAGACGCTCGAGTCGCTCGACAGCGGTCTCAGAGACTCCTTTGACTTGCTCGAACTGGTGCACCTGGAAGACGATGCCGAGACCTTCGCGGCGCTGACCAGCGATGTGGCAGCGCTCGAGAAACAGGTCGAGACGCTCGAGTTCCGCCGCATGTTCTCGGGCGAGCACGACCCGGCCAATGCCTACCTCGATATACAGGCGGGATCGGGCGGCACCGAGGCACAGGACTGGGCCGAGATGCTGCTGCGCATGTACCTGCGCTGGGGCGAGGCGCGGGGCTTCGACACCGAACTGATCGAATGCAGTGCCGGCGAGGTCGCCGGTATCAAGAGCGCCACGATCCATTTTCGTGGCGAATATGCCTTCGGCTGGTTGCGTACCGAGACCGGTGTGCATCGGCTGGTGCGCAAGTCGCCCTTCGATTCGGGCAATCGCCGCCACACCTCGTTCGCCTCGGTGTTCGTATCGCCCGAGATCGATGACGAGATCGAGATCGACATCAACCCGGCCGATCTGCGCACCGATACCTACCGCGCGAGCGGTGCCGGCGGACAGCACGTGAACCGTACCGATTCCGCGGTGCGCATCACGCATATGCCGAGCGGCATCGTGGTGCAGTGCCAGTCACAGCGCTCGCAGCACCAGAACCGCGATTTCGCGATGAAACAGTTGCGCGCCAAGCTCTACGAGATGGAGATGCAGAAGCGCAATGCCGTGGCGCAGGCACTGGAAGACAGCAAGGCCGATATCGGCTGGGGCAGCCAGATACGCTCCTATGTGCTCGACCAGTCACGGATCAAGGATCTGCGTACCGGTATCGAAACCAGCAATACCCAGGGGGTCCTCGATGGTGACCTCGACCGTTTCATCGAGGCTTCGCTGAAAGCGGGGCTGTGATCGCCGAGGAGCGAACACCATGACCGAAACCAGTGCCACAGCGGCGGACGAGAATCGCCTGATCGCGGAACGCCGTGCCAAGCTCGACGCGTTGCGTCGCGTGCGCAATCCCTTTCCCAACGATTTTCGCCGTGACAATCTCGCCGACACGCTCCAGCGCGAGCACGCCGATGACACGCGCGAGCGGCTCGAGCAGCTGGGCAAGCGGGTCAAGGTCGCGGGGCGCATCATGCGCATGCGCGGACCTTTCCTGGTGATCAGCGACGTCAGCGGGCAGATCCAGCTCTATGTCAATCGCGAATTGCTTCCCGATGCAACACGGGCGGAGATCAAGACCTGGGACATGGGTGACATCGTCGGCGCCGAAGGCTTGTTGCACCGCTCCGGCAAGGGTGATCTGTATGTCGACATGGACCAGGCACGCCTGCTCACCAAGGCGCTGCGTCCGCTGCCCGACAAGTACCATGGCCTGGCCGATCGCGAATTGCGTTACCGCCAGCGCTACGTCGATCTGATCATGAACGAGGAAACGCGCCGGCTGTTTCGCGCGCGTTCGCTGACGCTGGACTCGTTGCGTGACTATCTCACCGACCGGGATTTCCTCGAAGTCGAGACGCCGGCCATGCAGAGCATTCCCGGCGGTGCCGCGGCGCGGCCTTTCGTGACCTATCACAACGCGCTCGACCTGGAGATGTTCCTGCGTATCGCGCCCGAGCTCTACCTCAAGCGTCTGGTGGTGGGCGGCTTCGAACGGGTGTTCGAGGTGGCGCGCAATTTCCGCAACGAGGGGCTGTCGACGCGGCACAATCCCGAGTTCACGATGCTCGAGTACTATTTTGCCTACGCCGATTACCGCGATGCGATGGATCTCACCGAGGGCATGCTGCGGGCGGCGGCGCAGCGCGTGACCGGCGCCACGCTGCTCGACTACCAGGGCGAGCAGCTCGATCTCGGCAAGCCGTTTGTCCGTATCAGCGTGTTCGACTCGATCCTGCAGTTCAATCCGTCGTTGAGCGCGGCGGATATCGACTCGCTGGAGCGTGCCCGCACCACGGCCCGTCATCTGGGGGTCGAGGTCAGGCCGCAACACGGCTTGGGCAAATTGCAGATGGAGATTTTCGACAAGACCGTGGAGTCGCGTCTGCGCCAGCCGACGTTCATTACCGCCTATCCGACCGAGGTGTCGCCGCTGGCACGGCGCAACGACGAGAATCCGTTTATCAGCGATCGTTTCGAGCTGTTCATCGGCGGACGTGAGCTCGCCAACGGGTTTTCGGAGCTCAACGATCCGGAGGACCAGGCGGCACGCTTTCGCGAGCAGGTCGCGATGAAGGAGGCGGGCGACAGCGAGGCAATGCATTTCGACGCCGACTACATAACCGCGCTGGAATACGGCTTGCCGCCGACGGCCGGTGTCGGGATCGGGGTGGACCGGCTGGTCATGTTGCTGACCGATGCGCC